>Ga0180221_1002033_pt1 | contig 12295 bp, 10 predicted proteins | sample eDN5th37CKraftMG_FD_151339 | JGI IMG/M metagenome (GOLD analysis project Ga0180221, IMG submission 151339) | Enriched Miracle-Growth compost microbial communities from Emeryville, California, USA - eDNA 5th pass 37_C Kraft MG (version 2) (version 2) ...
CAGGATTGCCATAATCTGGCTGTCGGTGAATCGGGATTGCTTCATTGCTCGAATTTCCTTGTTGTGGAAATTCTACCTTCGATCACTGCGGATATACGGGGGGATTACCGGCGGATGCCTCATTCGAGGCCACAGGTGAACTGAGCACCTGGCCCTTGCCCCTACGGGATCTCGTCTTGGCGAGTTGGTACAAACACTGACCCTTGTATCTCAGCCCCAATAACCGACAACCGATGGAGGGACGCTCCGATGGACGACCTGACCTATATATACCCTGCGACAACTCTGCCTGCGCAACCGCGACGGCAGCCATGCCACCCAGGCCGATCGGCAGCGCTCGCTGAGCCTGGCCGCTCATCAATTGCGCGAAGCAGGCTTCCGCCAGATGCGTGCTACGTCGTTGAAGGGCAAGCATGTCGAAGCCCTGTTGCAACGCTGGCAAGCCGAAGGCCTGTCCGCCGGCACGCTGAAGAACCGTATGGCGCATCTGCGCTGGTGGGCCGAGAAGGTTGGCAAGGCAGGTATCTTGCCGGCAGACAACACCAAGCTGGGCATTCCCGAGCGGCGCTATGTGACCAATGAAAGCAAGGCCAAGGAGCTGGGGGATAGGTTGGACAGGATCAACGATCCTCATGTCCGCATGAGCCTGCGTTTGCAGTGTTGGGCGCAAAGTAATAATGAGCCACCAAGTGCAAAGTAAAACGGAGCCACTTTCCCCTACAGTGGAGCCTTTTCGCGCGAAGGCTGACCATGCTTCAGAAGGATCAGTGGATGACCATCCATGTGCTCATTGCCCAAGGCCTGTCCCAGCGCGAGATCGCGCGCCGGCTGGGCATCTCCCGTAATACGGTCGCACGTTATGCCGCCAGCGACGGCGTGCCGCGCTACAAGCGGCGTGCCCCGCGGCCAACGAAGCTCGAACCGTTTCACGACTACATCCGTGAACGCATCGCCGCTGCCGCCCCGGAGGTAATTGCCGCCCCGGCGCTGCTACGGGAGCTGCGCGAGCTGGGCTACAGCGGGGAGCTGCGCAGCCTGCAGGCCTTCGTGGCTGCGCACCGACCCATCCCCGTGCAGGAGCCGATCGTACGGTTTGAGACGCCGCCCGGGCACCAGATGCAGTGCGACTTCGTCGTCTTTCGACGCGGTGCGCAGCCACTCTACGCGTTCACGGCTACCCTGGGCCACAGCCGCTGGCGTTGGGCGCGCTACGCTCCCAACGAGCAGGCGCAGACGCTGGTTGCGAGCCACCACGCCCTGTTCAGCGCACTGGGCGGTGTGCCCCGGGAGATTCTGTATGACAACGCGCGCACCATCGTCCTCGAGCGTGATGCCTACGGGGACGGGCACCACCGTTGGCATCCGCAGCTGCCCGACCTAGCCAAGCATTATGGTTTCATGCCCCGGCTGTGTCGCCCCTACCGGGCGCAGACCAAGGGCAAGGTGGAACGCTTCCACCGCTATCTGCGGGGCAACTTCTATGTGCCCCTCTCCAGCCGGCTCAGACAGATGGGGCTGACGCTGGACGTGGACACTGCCAACACCGAGGTGCGCAAGTGGCTGCGTGACGTAGCCAACCAGCGCGTGCATCCCGCCACGGGGCGCACGCCGGCCGAGTTGCTGGAGGCCGTCGAGCGGGCCGCCCTGCAGCCGTTGCCGCCGTTTGCCCATGCCCAGCAGGGGGGCGAGCAGGCTGAACCCCTCGTCGAGGGGCGCTGGCGCTCTTGTGTGCAGCAGCCCCTGCAGCATCCGCTCTCGGTCTATCAACGTCTACTCACACAGGTGGCTGTATGAACCTGCAGCATGAACGGATCGAGGATCACTGCCAGAGTCTCAAACTCGACGGCCTGGTGCAGCACTATCAGGCATTGGCCGCTCAGGCCGTCGAGCGCGACTGGGGCATGCTCGACTACCTGGAGGCGGCTCTGTGTGCCGAACGTGACGCGCGTCAACTGCGTTCGCGTCAGACGCTGGTGCGCATGGCCGGCTTCCCGGCCATCAAGACGCTCGACGAATATGACTACGACTTCGCCGTAGGCGCGCCCCGTGTACAGATCGACGAACTCGCCACCCTGCGTTTTATCGAACGCGGCGAGAACGCCGTACTGCTCGGGCCCAGTGGCGTGGGCAAGAGCCACATCGCGATCGCCCTGGGCTACGCCGCCACCCAGGCGGGCATGAAGGTCAAGTTCGTCACCGCCGCGGATCTGATGCTGCAACTGGAGACGGCGCAGCGCCAGGAACGCTACAAGTCGGTGCTCCGGCACAACGTACTGGGTCCCCGGCTGCTGGTAATCGACGAGATCGGCTACCTGCCCCTGACGGGTGACCAGGCCAGCCACTTCTTCCAGATCGTGGCTCAACGCTACGAGAAGGGCGGCTCCATGATCCTCACCAGCAATCTGCCCTTCGCGCAGTGGGATCAGACCTTCGGTGGCAACGCCACGCTCACCGCCGCGATGCTCGACCGCGTCTTGCATCACGCACACATCATTCAGATCAAGGGAGACAGCTACCGACTGAGAAAACAGCGTAAGGCCGGCTATCTGCCAGCCACCAAGCAGTGAACCGGTGGCTCTGTTTTACTTCGCGCGCTCGGGCACGAAGTGGCTTAGATTTCGATTGCACTTGACAGCAGGCCGCCTTTGGTCTGCGGCGGGAAGAGTCCATCAAGTTCCAGCCCCGCTATGCTGACCGTGGCGACCATATCGCCATCAAGGGATCATGGGCAAAAGGCGGGCGCGATCGGACGGTACCAGTCACTACGCCTGAACAGCGTGCGGTGCTGGATGAGGTCCATCGGCTGGTCGGGTCTGGCTCGCTGATTCCGGCGCACAAGACTTACATTCAGCAGCGGCATGTCTACGACGGGCAGTGCAAGGCGGCAGGGCTGAGCAATATGCACGGGCTGCGGCATCGGTACGCGCAGATGCGATATGAGGTGTTGACGGGGTGGAAGGCGCCGGCGGCGGGTGGCCCTGGTAAAGCTCACCTCAGTAGCAGTCAAAGAATGAGTGACCAACACGCTCGACAGCAGATCAGCCATGAACTCGGACATGAAAGGTTGAAAGTGACGTCGATCTATTTGGGAACCTGAGCCTTATCCGTCGTCTCTGGTGGTCGGCTCACCGGCCGCCAGTTTTTTCACTGCTTTGTCGAAATCGCTTTCAAACAGGCGGTCCTGCACAATTCTGTACTTCTCAAATTCACTTTCCGCATGTGTCTGGGCAAGTTTTGCAGAAATCTTTCCGCTGTTCTGCAGCACTTCCCGTTCATCAAATTCGAGGAAAGCGTCCAGACGCTTGGACCAGTCTTCCATGCTCATGGGAATCTTGCGGCGAGCACGATCCTCGGCCAATTCCAGATAGGCGTTGACGATACGCCCCAATGAATCCAACTCGTCCTTGGTCAGGTAGTTCTTAGCCACGGCCACGTCGGTTTTCAGGATTTTGCCTTCGGGCGCGCTCGCCCAGGAAGTCAGCCCCATATGTGGCTTGCTGCTATCGGCCCGCTTGCGGATCAACTCTGCAGCAGTATGGCCGTGGATGGCGTAGTGCAGTTTGTTCTGTACTTTGGCGAAGAAGGTCTTGGTCGTCGGTGCGTCCTTGTTGTAGTCCACGCTGGTGGCATAGATGTCGGTGATCTTCTGGTAGAAGCGTCGCTCGCTGAGGCGTATCTCGCGGATTTCCGCCAGCAGCCGCTCGAAGTAGTCCTCGCCCAGGAAGCTGCCGTTTTCCATGCGCTGACGATCCAGCACATAGCCCTTGATGGCGAACTCACGCAGGACGCCGGTCGCCCACTGGCGGAACTGCGTTGCGCGTAGGGAGTTGACCCGATAACCGACAGAGATGATGGCGTCGAGGTTGTAGAAGTCCACCGCCCGGGACACCTCCCGCTGCCCCTCCTGTTGAACTATCCGGAATTTCCGGATAGTTGCCTCAGGCGCGAGTTCCTGGCTGGCAAAGATGTTCTTCAGGTGCTCGCTGACGGTGCGCACATCTACCCCGAACAGTTCAGCCATCAGCTTTTGCGACAGCCACAGGGTTTCGTCCTCGTAGCGGGCTTCGATGCTCTGTTCGCCGGCCTGGCCAGTGAAGATCAGAAACTCGGCTGTGCTGTTGCGGATCAATTTTTTGCCATTCATACCAATTATCTCCACGTGGTCTGTACGTCGACCAAGCATGCTTTACAGCCTGTGCGATAACTCTGGTCGGTTACACCTGCCCACCTACACCTTTGAATTTTTCGACGAATGCGGCGATCTTCTGGAAGACGCTTTGCTTCTTTGTCAGGTACTTCGGATTGAGCGGGCTCATCTTGGGCAAGAGGGCATTGAGTTCGGTGCCGTTCTCGCTGGCAAACTCGCGTCTCAGTGAGGCGCTGATGTACCGTCTGGCCTCTTCTGCATTCAGTGCTTCGTCGTTGATTAACTCCTGAGCCTCGCGCTGCTGCTCGGCCTGGGCAAAGCTGAAGAATGCCTCGATCACACTGGCCTTGTCGCCCAGCCCATCTAGGTCTGTCTGGTTGATGAAGTCCACCACCAGGCTTTCCTTGGCGCGATTACCCAGGCTGGCCCGGATCACCCGACGCACGTCCTCGATCAGAGCCACCTTGTCCTTGGTCTTTTTGTTCTTCTCGAAGATCAATTCCAGGATGTAGTCCAGGTTTATTTCCTGCGACTTGAGCAGATCTACCTCGAACACCACATCATCCCAGTCGATGCTGGATTTCTCTTTTTCCGCTGAGGCTTTCTCCCTCCGCAGCCAGTCGCGAATGTCGTTGTAGGTGGAGCGGTAATCCTGGATTTTCCGATCGGCGGGAATGTGGATCGCCTGCAATACGGCCAAATCTTCGTCGCTCAGGTAACGTTCCGCCTTGAAGTCCTCCACCGCCTGCGGGTCGCTCGTGTCAATGTCCTGCAAGGCTTTCAGGCTGGCGAATTCATCGTAGTTTTGCAGCACGTTTTCCACACGCAGGTATTCGCCGAACAGTTTGGCAAAGGCCTTTTTGTCGGATTCCTTGACGATATTCGCCGGATCGGGAAAGCGCTGCTCCAATTCACTCACCACATCCTTGAAGCCACGTCGCGCCTCGCCCGTGACGACATCGGTGAAGCCTTCCATGTACTCGGCATAGCTTTTCTCCAGCACCACGTTCCGGGTGTTCTTATCACCGAACAGGGTGATAGCAGCAACGGTCGGTTGTTCCAGATCGCGGAAGGTGACGACGTTACCGAAGGTCTTGGTGGCGTCAAAAATGCGGTTGGTGCGCGAATAGGCCTGTATAAGGCCGTGGTAGCGCAGGTTCTTGTCCACGAACAAGGTGTTCAGCGTGGGCGCATCGAAGCCGGTCAGAAACATCCCGACTACGATCAGCAAATCAACATCCTGTTCTTTGACGCGCTTGGCCAGGTCGCGGTAGTAGTTCTGGAAGCCCTTGCTGTCCACGCTGAAGCTGGTCTTGAACAGCGCGTTGTAATCGGCAACGGCCGCACTCAGGAACTCCTTGGCGCTGCTGTCCATGGCCGAGACTTCAAAGCCTTCGTCCTCGATGTCGCCCACCGCGTCCTGCTCCTCGTTGGCAGCGTACGAGAAGATGGTGGCAACTCTCAAAGGCTTGTCACTGTCCTTCTGCAGGGTCTTGAAGGCTTGGTAGTAGAGCTTGGCCGCATCCACGCTGCTCACGGCAAACATGGCATTGAAGCCCTTGGCACCCGTTTGCAGGCGGTGGGTTTTCTGCCGAAAGTTGTTCAGGATGTACTGGGTGATTTCGCGGATGCGATCCGGGTGCAGCAAGGCCTGCCGGTTTTCCGCCGCGCTGAGCTTCTTTTCGTCCTGTTCGCTTTCGATGGCCTTGAACTGCGGACGTACATCGTTGTAGTCCACCTTGAACTTGAGCACCTTTTCGTCGCGGATGGCATCCGTGATGACGTAGGAGTGTAGTTGCCGGCCGAACACGCTGGCGGTGGTGTCCGCACCCAGCGCGTTTTGCGGGAAGATCGGCGTACCGGTAAAACCGAACTGGTAGAACCTCTTGAACTTCTTCTTCAGGTTTTTCTGCGCTTCGCCAAACTGGCTGCGATGGCACTCGTCGAAGATGAAGACCACCTGCCTGCCGTAGATCGGTAGATCGTTTTCGCTCTTCATCAGGTTGTTGAGCTTCTGGATGGTGGTGACAATAATCTTGTTGTCGTCCTTGTCCAGATTACGCTTCAGGCCCGCCGTGCTGTCCGAGCCGTTCACGCTGTCGGGCGAAAAGCGCTGGTATTCCTTCATGGTCTGGTAATCCAGATCCTTGCGGTCCACCACGAAGAACACCTTGTCGATAAACTCCAGCTCCGTCGCTAGGCGCGCAGCCTTGAAGCTGGTCAGGGTCTTGCCCGAACCCGTGGTATGCCAGACATAGCCGCCGCCCTCGGTGCTGTTCCAGTGCTTGGTCTGATAGGCACTCTTGATCTTCCACAAGATGCGCTCGGTCGCGGCAATCTGGTAGGGCCGCATCACCAGCAGGGTATTGCCGACGTCGAACACCGAATAGATCAGCAGCACATTGAGCAAGGTGTGCTTTTGGAAAAAGGTCGCGGTGAAGTCCTTCAAGTCCTTGATCGGGCTGTTGTCGGCCTGCGCCCAATTCATGGTGAAGTCGAAGCTGTTCTTGTTGCGCTGCGTGGTGTTGGCGAAGTAGCGCGTGTCGGTGCCGTTGGAAATGACGAACAGCTGCAAATACCTGAACAGGGAATGCTCGCTGTTGAAGCTCTCCTTGCTGTAGCGATGCACCTGGTTGAAGGCTTCGCGGATGGCCACGCCGCGCTTTTTCAGCTCTACCTGTACCAGCGGCAGGCCGTTGACCAGTACCGTTACGTCATAGCGGTTGACATGGCTGCCGGTTTGCTCGAACTGCTTGATCACCTGCACCTTGTTGCGGGCGATGTTCTTCTTGTCGAGCAGGTAGATGTTCTGGATACGTCCGTCGTCGAACACGAAGTCATGGATGTAATCGTCATGAATCTTGCGGGTTTTCTCGACGATGCCATCGCTGGGCTTGTCCAGCCAGGTTTCCACGAAGCGCGCCCATTCGCCCCCCGAGAATTGGACGCTGTTCAGGGTTTGTAATTGCTCACGGACATTGGCCAGCAAATCTTGCAGTGTTCTCAGGCCGGGTAGGTATTCATATCCTTGGTTGGCCAGATCCTGTATGAACTCGCGTTCCAGGTCGCCTTCGCTTTGGTAGCTTTCAGCAACCTTCCACTCTTTGATGTACCTGTCGAGGACGATAAAGTTGTTCGACTCGGCGATGGGCTTGATGTAATCAACCATTCTGTTGCCCCTGCTGCCAGTAGCCAAAGGTATTAAGATTTTCCACTAACCTTGCAACCATTTCCTTCTCCGGAGGTGTCGGCTCGGCTATCTGCTCGACGGACAAGGTGTTGTGCGTGTAGAAGTGCATGATGCGATTTGCGTACGCTTTCTTGTCACCTGGCAATAAATCTGTCCAACTACGGAATCCTAAAAAACTGGCGGTCTTCTCGTACAGATTGCGCAGCAACGCGAAGTGGTATCGCTGAATATTATTTTCAGCGACTGCTTGCTCGATCAGATACTTAATATGCAGGTGATACGAAAAGCTCTTGTTTGAATCGCCAAACTTCTCCTCCAATGTGAAGGTACCATCATCGAAGCGACTCAAGATCAATCCACTTTTGACACCGACCTCGTTGTAGAGAACGTTGTAAAACGACTGACTATGAGTCGATACTATGAATTTAATATCGGAGGCGCTTGACTTAATTAATTGGGCGAGTGCCACGGCCAATTGGATGAGGTGATTTTCATCCAAGGAACTAACCGGGTCGTCAATAAAGACATACTCTAGTTTGTCGAATTGATCTGTTTCTCTGTCCGCCGGTTCTGCAACATTGAGCACGCTGATTACTTGCTCAAGCAGACAGAAGAAAATGCTCCAAATAAAGTTGCTCTCCTCTCCTTTAGATATTTTCAGATTCCTAGAATGCGTAGCATCGCCGCGCTCCATGGAGAACGTGACCTCAGAGAAAGCTCTTATGGTGACATCTTTGCCGTCTTTATCCTTTTCCGTCCGTTCAGCGTTAAAGCGCGGCGTTAGTTTTTCGTTGGTATAACGCTGAAATGTCGTGATGACGTTCATGTCCTGACCTTGAACCGTCAGTACCCAATCCGTGAAGGTATTGGGCTGAATTCTCATCTTGGGCTCGGCATCTTCTTCCAGATCGTTATCCCAGTAAAACAAGTCCTCAGTGAAGGCGTTGTAATAAAGTATTTTGTTACGAGACAGCTCGACTTGATCGCCCTCTCCATCACGATCGTCTTTGGGTGCAATCAGTTGTTTGAATTCTCGTGACAGGCGCGTTTTTCCCGTGCCATTGAAGGCATAGATCAGCTGCACCTTTTTGTTGGCGCTTTTCAGTTGCTGGGCAATTTCCGGTAGCGTCTTGCCCATTTTATGCCTCTACCTCTTCTGGTGTCGGAAAGCTCAGCAACAGGTCGCGGTAGTGCTCGTATTGCTTCTGGCGCAGCTCAATTTCACGGGGCAAGCCTTCGGTCAGGGATTCTGTTAGCGCGTCGAATTGGTCCAGGATGGTAACGATGCGAGCTTGTTCGGTGATCAATGGGACCGGTATCGGAAAATTTAAAAACATCGGCCTACGAAGTGAAGTCACAGATGAACTAACCGATGCCTTTTGTATATACGCGTAAAAATGAGATTTTATGCAGTGATATACGAATCGCGGATTGATAGATGCGCCAGGAACTATGCGGTATGCCCGCTGGTGTAGTGCATATTTTCCTTGAGCATAGTGAAATACTTTGCCTACCCCAGCACCATCTCCTGCCGTGATGATCGCAGTTTCGTCAAAATCAAACTCGTTTAGTCGCAAAGGATCACGACCGCGTGCATAAAAAATATACTCGCCATCGGCAATGGCATCTTGAGTGTCATGACTACCTGTGCCAATTGTCGCCACATCCCCCAACGTTTTCCACTCAACATCCCCTTCCTCAAATTTCAACAACTGATCTCGATAGTAGTTGTATTGACTTTTGCGGGCGGTCAGCTCGGCGGTCAGCTCGGCGGTCAGCTCGGTGAAAGCATCTAGAATGCGGACGATTTTTCCTTGGATTTTAAGTGATTTATTGGGTTTTTCTGGGCTGGGGATAGGGATTTTCAGCTCGTTCAAAACGGATTGTGTCTGGCTTGGCACGCCGCCTGCTTGGTTCATTTCGCCAAGACCTACCGTCGTCAAAAAATAGTAAAGATACTTGGGGTTAATTTGTGCTTCATCAATTTCCGTATAAAAGATGGTGTCAACTGTCCAGAACGGAACATCGACGAAGAATAAATTACCAAGCGAACCCTTTCTCGGAATCAAAACTGAAGGCTTGTTGTAGGCGTAAGTGTCTGCATATCGCATGATTCCACCGGAGCCATAAACCGGAAATTCGCCTTCGCCAAGCGTCTTGTGATCCTTGCCGTTTTTGATGCGAGCCACATCACCTAAGCGTTTCCACTGCACCGTCACCCCATCCAGCAGCTTGTCCATAAAACTTCCACTACTCATGCTTCCTGCTCCTCACCTTTAATTTCGGCGACGATGGCATCAATGTCTTTGCGTAGCTGATTGATGCGTGCGACGGTGATTTTCAGCTCGGAGTTGAGCTGGGCGATGTCCACTACTTCGCGGTTGTCTTTGGCTTCGACATAGCTGCTGACGGACAGGTTGTATTCCTTGGCGACCACTTCCTCAAGCCGCGCCGACTTGGCAAAGTGATCAACATTCTCCTTGCTGTCGAACACCGACATGATTTGCTTGATATGCGAATCCAGCAGCACGTTGTTGTTGGTTTCTTTCTTGAATAGGCCGCTGGCGTCGATGAATTGGGTGGTGGTGTCGGCCTTGTGTTTGGAGAGCACCAGAATGTTCACAGCAATGGTGGTGCCGAAGAACAGGTTTGGCGCGAGCGAAATGACGCTCTCGACATAGTTGTTGTCCACCAAGTATTGGCGGATCTTCTGCTCCGCCCCGCTACGGTAGAAGATACCGGGGAAGCAGACGATGGCAGCGCGACCCTTAGCCGAAAGGTAGTGCAGCGCGTGCAGCACGAAGGCGAAGTCGGCCTTGGACTTGGGCGCAAGCACGCCAGCCGGAGCAAAGCGGTCGTCGTTGATTAGGGTGGGGTCGTCGCTGCCGATCCATTTCACCGAGTACGGCGGATTGGAGACGATGGCATCAAAAGGTTTCTCGTCGCCAAAATGAGGGGTGCGTAGCGTATCGCCTAACTGGATATTGAACTTGTCGTAGTTGATGTTGTGCAGGAACATGTTCATCCGCGCCAGGTTATACGTGGTGTGGTTGATTTCCTGACCGTAGAACCCGTCTTCGATGATGTGTTCGTCGAACTGCTTTTTGGCCTGCAGCAACAGCGATCCGGAGCCGCAGGCCGGATCGTAGATCTTGTTGACGCTGACTTGCTTGTGCATGGCCAGCCGCGCGATCAGCTTGGATACATTCTGTGGGGTGAAGAACTCGCCGCCAGATTTGCCGGCGTTGGCGGCATAGTTTGAGATGAGGAACTCGTAGGCATCGCCAAATAGGTCGATGTGGTTTCCTTCAAAGTCTCCGAAATCGAGTTCGGCTACACGCTTGAGTACGGCGGCCAATCGGCTATTTTTGTCGGCCACGGTGTTGCCGAGACGGTTGCTAGTGGTATCGAAGTCGGCAAACAGGCCTTTTATATCACGTTCTGATGGATAACCATTGGCTGAGCTTTCAACGTCGGCAAAGATGCGGGCCAGGTCGGTGTTCAGGCTTTCGTTGCTGTTGGCACCGGCGGCCACATTGACGAACAACTGGCTGGGGTAGATGAAGTAACCCTTGGTCTTGATAGCGTCGTCCTTGATGTCCGAAGTGATGACGCTGTCGGGCAACTTGGCGTACTGGATACTGTCGTCGTCGGCCTCGATGTAATTGGCAAAGTTCTCACTGATGAAGCGATAGAATAGGGTGCCGAGGACGTATTGCTTGAAATCCCAGCCATCGACTGCGCCGCGGACATCGTTGGCGATTTTCCATATATGGCTTCGCAGGATGGCGCGTTGTTCGGTGCTGGTCATATAGTTCTTCCTGTTTCAGTTTTTTTGGTTTGGCTCAAGCATGAGGCTTGAACCAAGAAAATGGGGCATTGTCTTTATAGGCAACGCACGTAGCGATTTCTTGCCGAGCAGTTGTCCTTCCTGACGCATCGGCTCACCTGATGTCCACGCTCGTCAATTCAGCACAACCAGAAATTCAGTCGCCAGCGCAGTCGGCTGAACATCCCGAACATTGCGCTGCAGCGATACCAGTCCGTAATCCGACATCATCCGCAGGGTGCGCGACAAGTTCGGCACCTTGCGGCCGCTGAGTTCGGCCAGTTCGGTCAGGGACTTGGGTTGTTTGTCATGGATCATGCGCAGCAGGCGGCGGTTGTCGTCCGACAGCACCGCTGCCAGTGATGCCAGAGACGGAAACCAAATGCTGGGCGTTTCGCTTCCCTTCGGTGGCGAACCTTCTGGCTGTCGGATACCCACAATGCAGCGCTTCATGATCGCAAATCCAATGACACGTTGATTCCAAATTGTATCAGTGTCTGATAATCATCGTCGATCATAAATGCCTGCCGCAAAGGAAAAGGCAGGGGTAAGGGAATGGCAATCAAGGGGCAACGGCCCTACCCAAAAAGGGAAAAGGCCACCAGCGCCCCGGCCGGACTCACACCACCAGATTCCCCGACGGCGCCAGCCCGTCGATGTAATCCGACCACGCCTGCAACATCTCCCGCCGCTGTTCGGCGTACTCGGCCCGGTTGTAGACCCCGCGCACTCCACCGATGGTGTGATTTAGCGCTTTTTCCACCACATCCGAAGGCCAGCCTTGCTCATGCAGCAACGTCGAAGCAGTGCGCCGTAGGTCGTGAATGGTGAAGGCGGGGATTTCTTGCCCCTGCAAGGACACCTTCAGCGCCTGGTTCAGCGCATTACTGGCAAAGGGCTTGGCCAAGGTGCCACGCCCTGGCAATACCCAGTCACTACTGCTGGCCAGCGGCTTGAGCTCCTTGAACAGCGTCTGCGCCTGAGTGGACAGGTAGACGATGTGCGGCTTGCCGGTCTTGGAGTTCTCGATCGGGATATGCCATTCACCTTCGTCCACATGCACGTCCTTCCACTGGGCCAGCATCAGCTCGGACTTGCGCACCAGGGTCATCAGGATCAACTGGAAGGC
>Ga0180221_1002035_pt1 | contig 12276 bp, 8 predicted proteins | sample eDN5th37CKraftMG_FD_151339 | JGI IMG/M metagenome (GOLD analysis project Ga0180221, IMG submission 151339) | Enriched Miracle-Growth compost microbial communities from Emeryville, California, USA - eDNA 5th pass 37_C Kraft MG (version 2) (version 2) ...
GCGCAGCGCGCCCGCCCAGTAATGCTCGATCTGGAGCTGCGCCTCGGCCATCCCGACGCGGCCTTCGTCCAGCGCCTGCGCCACCTCGCGCTGCTTGGCGGTGAACAATTCGGTGGAGGCGTTCTTCAGCGCGCGGACCGGGATCACCGGCAGCCGCGGATCGATCTGCACGCTCGCCACCGCGTCGCGGGCGGAAGCGCGGATGAACGCCTTCTTGAAACCGGGATGCGCGATCGATTCGTGCGCGCAGACGAAGCGCGTGCCGAGCTGCACGCCCGCCGCGCCCATTTCGAGATAGGCGGCGATCGCCTCGCCGCGTCCGATCCCGCCGGCCACGAACACCGGCAGCTCCGCCGCCAGCACGGGCAGGATCTCCTGCGCGAGAACGGAGGTCGAGACCGGGCCGATATGGCCGCCCGCCTCCATCCCCTCGATCACCAGCGCGTCCACGCCCGATCGCGCCAGCTTCCTCGCCAGCGCCAGCGCGGGGGCGAAGCAGAGCACCTTCGCGCCCGATCCCTTGATCTTGCCGATCGCGCCGCCCGGCGGCAGGCCGCCGGCGAGCACGACATGGCCCACCTTGTGCGCCGCGCACACGTCCATCAGCGCATCGAGATCGGGATGCATGGTGATGAGGTTGACGCCGAACGGCTTCGCGGTCAGCGCCTTCGTCCCGGCGATCTCGGCGTCGAGCAATGCGGGCGTCATCGCGCCGCAAGCGATCACGCCGAACCCGCCCGCATTGGAGATGGCGGCGACCAGGTTGCGCTCCGACACCCACGACATCGCGCCCGCCAGAATGGCGAACTCGGTGCCGAGGAAGTCCGCGCCGCGCGCCATCAGCGCGGCGAGCCGGGCGCGGCCGTCGGTCATGCGATCAGGCCGCTTCCTCGTCGGCGTCGAGACCGTAGGCGGTGTGGAGGACGCGCACGGCCAGTTCGGCATAATCCTCGTGGATCAGCACGCTCACCTTGATCTCCGACGTGGTGATGGCGAGGATGTTGATCCCGCGATCGGCCAGCGCCTTGAACATCGAGGCGGCGACGCCCGCATGGCTGCGCATGCCCACGCCCACCACCGAGATCTTGGTGACGCCGGTATCGTGGATGATCTTCTGGAAGCCGATCGTCCCCTGCTCGCGCGTCAGCACGTCGATCGCGCGCGCCAGCTCCGCCTTGGGCACCGTGAAGGTCACGTCGGTCGACCCGGTGTCATGGGCGACGTTCTGGACGATCATGTCCACGTTGATGCTGGCGTCGGCCAGCGGCGAGAAGATCGTCGCGACCGCGCCCGGCCGGTCTGGCACGGCGGTGAGCGTGACCTTCGCCTCGTTCTTGTCGTGGGCGATGCCCGTGATGAGCTGGCGTTCCATATCCCTTCCCTCGATCTCGTCGTCGCCGACGATCAGCGTGCCGCGATGGCCTTCCTCGTCCCGGCTGTCGTCGAAGGAGGAGAGCACGCGCACGCGCACCCGCTCCTTCATCGCCAATCCCACCGAGCGCGTCTGGAGCACCTTCGCGCCGACGGACGCCAGCTCCAGCATTTCCTCATAGGTCACCTTGCCGAGCTTGCGCGCCCTGGGCACGATCCTCGGATCGGTGGTGTAGACGCCGTCGACGTCGGTATAGATGTCGCAACGGTCCGCCTTCATCGCGGCCGCCACCGCCACCGCCGACGTGTCGGACCCGCCGCGCCCCAGCGTGGTGACGCGGCCGTCGCCGGTCATGCCCTGGAAACCGGGGATCACCGCCACCTGGCCCCGCGTCAGCGCGGCGTCGAGCGCGTCGGTGTCGATCGTGCTGATCCGCGCGCTGGCATGCGCGTCGGACGTGTTGATCGGAAGCTGCCAGCCAAGCCAGCTACGCGCATCCACCCCCATCGACTGGAGGACGATGGCGAGCAGCCCGCTCGTCACCTGCTCGCCGCTCGCCACCACCACGTCATATTCGCGCGGATCGTAGAGCGGGGACGCCTCGCGGCAGAAATTGACCAGCCGGTCGGTCTCGCCGGCCATAGCGGAGACGACGACGGCGACCTGGTTGCCCGCGTCCACCTCGCGCTTCACGCGGTTCGCGACATTGCGGATTCGCTCGATCCCCGCCATCGAGGTTCCGCCGAATTTCATCACGATACGGGCCATGGAAAAGCGTCTCGAAAATCCTGTGGAAACCCCCCGGGACAGGCGGGCGCGGCCCTGATAGGGAGGGGGGGTGAGGAACGCAAGCATGGCCGAACATTCCACCGATACGATCGATCCGGCCGAGGCCGCCCATTTCGGCGCGCTGGCGGCCGACTGGTGGGACCCGAAGGGCTCCTCCGCGATGCTCCACCGGCTGAACCCCGCGCGGCTGGGCTATATCCGCGATCAGGTGGACCGGCATTTCGACGCCGATCCGCTCTCTTTCCGTCCGCTGGAGGGGCGCCGCGCGCTCGACGTCGGCTGCGGCGCGGGGCTGTTGTGCGAGCCGCTCGCCCGGCTCGGCGCCGCCGTCACGGGGATCGATGCCGCGCCCGAGAACGTCGCCGCCGCGAAAGCCCATGCCGGGGGGCAGGGGCTGGCGATCGACTATCGCGCGGGCGGGATCGAGAGCCTCGCCGGGGCCGGCGAACGCTTCGATCTGGTGACGTCGCTGGAGGTGATCGAGCATGTCGCCGATCCCGCCGCCTTCGTCGCCGGGCTGGGGGGCGTGCTGGCGGAGGGGGGCTTGCTGATCCTTTCCACCCCCAACCGCACCCTGCTGTCGCGCCTCGCGCTCATCACGATCGGCGAGGGGACGGGGCGTATCCCCAGGGGCACGCACCATTGGTCGCAATTCCTGCGGCCCGAGGAACTGATCGCCCTGCTGGAGGATGCGGGGCTGAAGGTGATCGACCGCACCGGCCTGCGCCTCTCGCCGACGAAGGGCTTCGTCACCGGCGGCAGCGAGGCGATGGACTATCTGGTGACGGCGATCCGGGCCTGACGCCCGCCGCGTGCGCGGGGATCATTCCCAGAAATCGACCTTGTCGTAATGGGCGGGCGGCGAGACGATCTCCATCCGCTCGCCGAGCAGCGGGCGGAAGCTGGGGCGCGATTTCAGCGCGGCATACCATTCGCGCGTCCGCTCATGCCCGCGCCAGTCGAGCCCGCCCAGATAATCCGCCACCGACAGGTGCGCCGCCGCCGTCAGGTCGGCGAGGCTGAGCACCGGCCCGGCGATCCAGCGGCGATGGTCGAGCAGATAGTCGACATAATCCATGTGCGCGTTGGCGACCTTCATCGCCTCGCGCAGCGCCTTGGCGTCGGGGGTGACGCGATGGACGATGCGCTTCAGCATCCGCTCGTGCATCAGCGGGGCGACCACCTCGGCATACATCTTCTCGTCGAACCAGGCGACGAGGCGGCGGATCTCGGCGCGGTTGGCGGCCGTGCCGGGCAGCATCGAGGCGCGCTCCACCGTCTCCTCGAAATATTCGCATATCGCCGAGGAGTTCATCAGCGTGATCCCGCTGTCGGGATCGGCCATCACCGGGGTCTGCCCGGCGGGGTTCATGTCGACGAACTCGTCGCGCTGCTGCCAGGGCGATTCGCGCACCAGATCATAGCCGACCCCCTTCTCGCCCAGCAGGAGCCGGACCTTGCGGGAGAAGGGACAAAGGGGGAATTGATAAAGCTGCCACATGGGATGGCGACTCTTAGCGCGATCGGCGGGGGATGCCAGCGCTTATGGCGGGCAGGGCACGACGCATCGCCCGGCCTTTCGGCTCAGTCCACGGCCGGCGGCAACGCGCGCGACAGGCGCCTGGGCGCCACCGCGCGATAGCTCTCGCCGATCCAGCGTTCGATCAGGTCGACATCGGCGTCGCTGTCCACGCCGATCCGGCACGTCACCCAGCCGGCGCGGCCCAGGCCGTAGCCGGTGGGCCGGGTGAAATCGAGCATCAGCGCAAATTCGTGGCTCACCGGCAGCTTCATCGACAGGCTGAGCGCGTCGTCGGCGTGGTGCAGGAACAGGAAGACCTTGCCCCGCACCTTGAACGCGCTCTCGCCCCAGGGAAATTCCTCGCCGGCCTCCGGGAAGGCGAGCGCCGCCTTGCGCAGGCGGTGCTCGATCCCGGCCAGCGTGGCGGCCATTATTCGGCCGCCACCATCGCCTGCGCGCCCTCGTCGTCCAGCGGATGTTCGAGCCGGCCCAGCATCTCCTTCGGGCAGACCTGCCAGAAGCGGCCGCGCCAGCGGTCCCAGTCGTCGAGCACGCTGTTCGACCACTGGCTGTCGGTCGCCACCGCATGTTCGGCGATCAGCGCCTTCAGCCGCGTCTCCCAGTAGGCCGAGCCCAGCCGCTGCCAGACGATGCTCTCCGGATTGGCGCGACCGTCGAACTCGTCATGCTCGTCGAGGACGAAGGCCATGCCGCCGGTCATGCCAGCGCCGAAATTCTGCCCGACGCGGCCGAGGATCACCGCCGTGCCCCCGGTCATATATTCGCAGCCGTTCGCGCCGCAGCCCTCGACCACCACGGTCGCGCCCGAATTGCGCACCGCGAAGCGCTCGCCCGCCTGCCCCGCCGCATAGAGCTTGCCCGCCGTTGCGCCGTAGAGGACGGTGTTGCCGATGATCGTGTTCGCCTTGGTCTCTAGCGGCGAGGAGACCATCGGCCGCACGACGATCGTGGCGCCCGAAAGGCCCTTGCCGACATAGTCGTTGGCGTCGCCGAACACCTCCAGCGTCAGCCCCTTGCACGCGAACGCGCCCAGCGACTGCCCCGCCGATCCGCGCAGGCGCACCTGCACATGCCCGTCGGCCAGCTTCGACATGCCGAAGGTGCGCGTGATCTCGGACGAGAAGCGCGTGCCCACCGCGCGGTGCGTGTTGCGCACCGTATAGGTGAGCTGCATCTTCTCGCCCCGTTCGAACACGGCGCGCGCGTCGCGGATCATCTGCGCGTCCAGGCTGTCGGGCACCTCGTTGCGGTGCGTCGTCAGACTGAAGCGGCGCGCATGATCGGGCGCGTCCACCTTGGCGAGGACGGGGTTGAGGTCGAGATCGTCGAGATGCTCGGCGCCGCGGCTCACCTGGCGCAGCAGCTCGGTGCGCCCGATCAGCTCGTCGAGGCTGCGCACGCCGAGCTTGGAGAGGATCTCGCGCACCTCCTCGGCGATGAAGGTCATCAGGTTGATGACCTTCTCGGGGCTGCCGACGAACTTCCTGCGCAGCGCCTCGTCCTGCGTGCAGACGCCCACCGGGCAGGTGTTCGAATGGCACTGGCGCACCATGATGCAGCCCATCGCGACGAGCGAGAGCGTGCCGATCCCGAACTCCTCCGCGCCCAGGATCGCGGCGATGACGATGTCGCGCCCGGTCTTGAGCCCGCCGTCGGTGCGCAGCTTGACGCGATGCCTGAGGCCGTTGAGCGTCAGCACCTGATTGGTCTCGGTCAGCCCCATCTCCCAGGGGGTGCCGGCATATTTGATCGACGTCTGGGGCGAGGCGCCGGTGCCGCCGACATGGCCGGAGACGAGGATCACGTCGGCATGCGCCTTCGCCACCCCCGCCGCGACCGTGCCGATCCCGGCCGACGAGACCAGCTTCACGCACACCCGCGCATTGGGGTTGATCTGCTTGAGGTCGTAGATGAGCTGGGCGAGGTCCTCGATCGAATAGATGTCGTGATGCGGCGGCGGCGAGATCAGCGTCACCCCCGGCGTCGCGTGGCGGAGCTTCGCGATCATGTCGGTGACCTTGAAGCCGGGAAGCTGGCCGCCCTCGCCGGGCTTGGCGCCCTGGGCCACCTTGATCTCGATCTCCTCGGCGGCGTTCAGATATTCCGCCGTCACGCCGAAACGGCCCGACGCGATCTGCTTGATCACCGAATTGGCGTTGTCGCCATTCTCATAGGGGCGGTAGCGTGAGCGGTCCTCGCCGCCCTCGCCCGACACCGCCTTGGCGCCGATGCGGTTCATCGCGATCGCCAGCGTCTCGTGCGCCTCGGGGGAGAGCGCGCCCAGCGACATGCCCGGCGTCACGAAACGCTTGCGGATCTCGGTGATCGCCTCGACCGAATCGATCGGGATCGCCTCGCGCGCCCAGTTGAATTCCAGCAGGTCGCGCAGATAGACCGGCGGCAGGTCCTTCACCCCGCGCGAGAATTGCAGGTAGGTGGAATAGCTGTCGGTCGCCACCGCTGTCTGAAGCAGGTGCATGAGCTGCGCCGAATAGGCATGCGCCTCCCCGCCGTCGCGCTGGCGGTAGAAGCCGCCGATCGGCAGCGTCGTCACCGCCTCGTCATAGGCCATGTCGTGGCGCAGCATCGCCGAGAGCTGGAGCGAGGCATAGCCCTCGCCCGAGATCTTGGCCGGCATGCCGGGGAACAGATCGTTGCACAGCGCGCGGGAAAGCCCCACCGCCTCGAAATTATAGCCGCCGCGATAGCTGGAGATCACCGCGATCCCCATCTTCGACATGATCTTCAAGAGGCCGTCGTCGATCGCCTTGCGATGCCGCTTCAGGCAATCGTCGAGGCTGAGATCGCCGAACAGGCCGCGCGCGTGGCGATCGGCGATCGTCGCCTCCGCCAGATAGGCGTTCACCGTGGTCGCGCCGACCCCGATCAGCACCGCGAAATAATGCGTGTCCAGGCATTCGGCCGAACGCACGTTGACCGACGCGTAGGAGCGCAGCCCCTTGCGCACCAGATGCGTGTGGACGGCGGCGGCCGCCAGCACCATCGCGATGGCGACGCGATCCGGCCCGACATTCTCGTCGGTCAGGAACAATTCGGTCTTGCCCTGGCGCACCGCCTTTTCGGCCTCGGCGCGGACATGGGCGATGGCGCTGCGCAGCGCGTCGGGATTGCCGTCGACCGGATAGGTGCAGTCGATCAGCGCGGCGTGGCCGCCGAAATGCGTGCGCAGCCGCTCCCATTCGAGGCTGCCCAGCACGGGCGAATCGAGGACGAGCACATTCTGCTGCTGCGCCCCGGTATCGAGGATGTTCGCCAGATTGGCGAAGCGGGTCTTCAGGCTCATCACCTGCGTCTCGCGCAGCGAATCGATCGGCGGGTTGGTGACCTGGCTGAAATTCTGGCGGAAGAAATGGCTGATCAGGCGCGGCTTGTCGGAGATGACGGCGAGCGGCGTATCGTCGCCCATCGAGCCGATCGCCTCCTTCGCATCCTCCACCTGCGGGCTGAGGATCAGCTCGACATCCTCCAGCGTCTGGCCGGCGGTGATCTGGCGGCGGATCAGCTCGGCCCGGCCGTAGCGCGGCACCGCGTCGCCCTTGACCTCGGGCAGGTCGGCGAGCGTGCGGAAACCCTTCACCCAGTCGCCATAAGGCTGCTCGGCGGCGATCCGGTCCTTGACCGCGCGGTCGTCGTAGAGCTTGCCCTCGTCGAGGTCGATCGCGATCATCTGGCCGGGGCCCATCCGCCCCTTCCTGATGATCGAGCTTTCGGGGACGACGACCATCCCGGTCTCGGAACCCACGATCAGCAGGTTGTCCGCCGTCTGCGTGGTGCGCAGCGGGCGCAGCGCGTTGCGGTCGACCCCTGCCACCGCCCAGCGGCCGTCGGTCATCGCCAGCGCCGCCGGCCCGTCCCACGGCTCCATCACCGAGGCGAGATAGGAATACATGTCGGCATGGGATTGCGGCACGTCGCTGCCGCCCTGCCACGCCTCGGGCACCAGCATCAGCTTGGCGGTCGGTGCGTCGCGGCCCGAGCGGCAGATCGCCTCGAACACCGCGTCGAGCGCGGCCGTGTCGGATGCGCCCGCCGGGATCAGCGGCTTGATCTCCTCGGACTGCTCGCCGAAGGCGAGGCTCGCCATCTTGATCTCGTGGCTCTTCATCCAGTTCTTGTTGCCGCGGATCGTGTTGATCTCGCCATTATGGGCGAGCGTGCGGAACGGCTGGGCCAGCCACCATTGGGGGAAGGTGTTGGTCGAATAACGCTGGTGGAAGATCGCGACGCGGGAGACGAAGCGCTCGTCCTTCAGGTCGGGATAGAATACCGACAGCGCCTCGGCCAGGAACAGCCCCTTGTAGACGATCGACCGGCACGACAGCGAGCAGATGTAGAAGCCCTGCACCTGCGCCTCGACCACCTTGCGCTCGATACGGCGGCGGATGAGGTAGAGATTCTTCTCGAACTCGGCGGCGTCCATCGCGTCGGGCAGGGGGCCGGCGATCATGATCTGCTCGATCTCCGGACGAAGCGACATCGCCTTGTCGCCGATCACCGACACGTCGACCGGCACCTGCCGCCATCCGTAGATCGAATAGCCCGAATCGATGATCTCGCTCTCGACGATCGTGCGGCATTGCTCCTGCGCGCCGAGATCGGTGCGCGGCAGGAAGATCATGCCGACGGCCAGCCGGTTGGGCATCGGGCGATGGCCCGCCGCCTCGATCGCATCGTCGAAGAAGCGCACCGGCAGGTCGACATGGATGCCGGCGCCGTCGCCGGTCTTGCCGTCGGCGTCGACCGCGCCGCGATGCCACACCGCCTTCAGCGCATCGATCGCGGCCGATACGACGCGGCGCGACGCCTTGCCGTCGGTCGCCGCGACGAGGCCGACGCCGCAGGCATCGCCCTCATGATCGGGGCGGTACATGCCCTCGCGGGCGAGGCGTTCGCGCTCCTCGGGGGAGGCGACGAAGGGGGAGGGGAAGGGGGCGTTGGTCGTCATGGCATCGGTCACTTCTTCTGCTCCTTGGGCAGGAGCGGCGCGAGTTCGCTCCGGAGCAGGGGCTGGACGCGCTCCCTCATCATCGGCGCGGCGCGGCGCGAGATCTGCATCTGGGTATAGGTCATCAGGTCCGACATTATCCCCGGCAGCTTCTGGAGCAGCTTGTGGCCGAGCGGAGTCTTGTAGAAATCGATCAGCCCGTGCAGCTCGGCGGCGGTGAAATTGCGCGCATAGGTGTCGACCGCCATCGCCTTGATCTCGGGCATCGCCTCGGTCAGCGCCTGCTGGGTCACGTCGGCCTGCGCGCCGCCGATGCGTTTCAGTGCGGCGTCCCAGGCTTGCGGATTCTTCGACCGCTGGAGGCGCACCGCGGCATTGGCATCGATCTGGCGGCTGATCAGCGTCCCCGCCCGCATCGCGGCGAGTGATTCGCGCAGGCCGTCGTTCATCAGCTTCTCGAAATCAGACTGGGCGAGGAACTCCTCGGCCGCCGCCTTGGCCGCCGGATCGAGCGGCGGGCGGGCGGGGGGCTGCTGCTGCGCGGGCGTGGCGCCGGCCGCCGTCGCGGGGGGAGCGGCCATGACGGCGAGCGGGACGCAAAGCCCCGCGACGAGAAGGGCACCGGTCGAAAGCGAAGGCAGGCGCATGAGCGAGGCTCCTCAGGCGGAAACGAGATCGGGACGAGCGGTGGCGCGGACGGCCGGAGCGGCGGCCTTGCCGACGCGCGCCTTGAGCCAGGCGTGCATCCGGTCGGCCACGTCGCGGCCGTCCCGGATCGCCCAGACGACCAGGCTCGCGCCGCGCACGATGTCGCCGGCGGCGAACACGCCCTCCACATTGGTCTGCATCGTCTTGTGATCGATGCGCAGCGTGCCCCAGCGCGTGACCGACAGATCGGGCGCGTCGAACAGCCTGGGCAGGTCCTCCGGATCGAAGCCCAGCGCCTTGATGACCAGATCGGCCTCGACGCGGAACTCGCTGCCCGGATCGGGCTCCGGCGCGCGCCGGCCGCTGGCGTCGGGCGCGCCGAGGCGCATCCGCGTGGCGCGCACGCGCGTCACCTGCTCCGTCCCGTCGAACGCCTCGGGGGCGGACAGCCAGACGAACTCGACGCCCTCCTCCTCGGCATTGCCGACCTCGCGCTGCGATCCCGGCATGTTCGCCCGGTCGCGGCGGTACAGGCACTTCACCGATTTCGCGCCCTGGCGGATGGCGGTGCGCACGCAATCCATCGCGGTGTCGCCGCCGCCGACGACGACGACGTTGCGCCCCGCCGCGTTCAGCACGCCCTCGTCGAAGGCGGGCACCGCGTCGCCGAAGCCCTTGCGGTTCGACGCGATCAGATAGTCGAGCGCGTCGACCACGCCCGGCGCGCCCACGCCCGGCGCCTTGATCGCGCGCGGCTTGTAGACCCCCGTGGCGACGAGCAGCGCGTCATGGCGGGCGCGCAATTCCTCCAGCGTCGCGTCGCGGCCGACCGCGAAGCCGGTGTGGAAGACGATCCCCGCCTCCTCCAGCCGCGCCACCCGGCGGGTGACGACATGCTTCTCCAGCTTGAAGCCGGGGATGCCGTAGGTCAGCAGCCCGCCCATCCGGTCGTGCCGGTCATAGACGTGCACCTCATAGCCGCGCGCGCGCATCAGCTCGGCGGCGGTGAGGCCCGCCGGCCCCGCGCCGATCACGCCGATCGACTGGCCGCGATCGGGCAGCGGGCGGATCGGCTCGACCCAGCCTTCCTCCCAGGCGGTATCGGTGATGAATTTCTCCACCGATCCGATCGTGACCGCGCCGTGGCCGGAAAACTCGATGACGCAATTGCCTTCGCACAGCCGGTCCTGCGGGCAGATGCGGCCGCAGATCTCGGGCATCGTCGATGTGGCGTTGGACAGCTCATAGGCTTCGCGCAGCCGCCCCTCGGCGGTCAGGCGCAGCCAGTCGGGGATATGGTTGTGGAGCGGGCAATGCGTCGAGCAATAGGGCACGCCGCATTGCGAGCAGCGCGACGACTGCTCCTCGGCCTTGCTCGTCTCGTAGCGCTTCGCGATCTCGGCGAAGTCCTCCGCCCGCTCGTGCGCGGTGCGTTTCGCCGGATAGTCCTGCCCCACCCGGACGAATTTCAGCATGGGGTTTTCGGCCATGAACCATCCTCCTCGATCGGGGGGCTCATAGCGGATTTTCACCCGGAGTCACGCGGGATTCGCGATTTAGGGAAGCATTATTGACCCATTATCCCGTGGACTGGCGCGTCGCCCCGAAATCCTCACGCTTCATCCGGCACAACAAGTCCGGATCGGCCCTACTTGGCCAGCAGCCAGATCAGCGCGATGCTCCCGACGATGATTCGATACCAGGCGAAGGTCGCAAATCCGCGCCGCGTGACGATCGCCAGAAAGGCGCGGATCACCACCAGCGCCACGAGGAAGGACACGACGAAGCCGATCGCGATCGCGCTCCAGTCGTTCCCGCCCAGCGCGTGGCGCTGCTCCCAAAGCTCCTTGGCGCTGGCCGCGAGCATCACCGGGATGGCGAGGAAGAAGCTGTATTCCGCCGCCGTCCGGCGCTCGACGCCCATCGTCAGCGCGCCCATGATCGTGGCGCCCGAGCGGCTGACCCCCGGAATCATCGCCAGGCACTGGACGATCCCGATGCCGAGCGCATGGCGGGCGGTGATGCCTTCCACCGACGCCACCTTGCCCAGCTTCACCACGCGCTCGATCACCAGGATCGCGATGCCGCCCAGGATCAGGGCGACCGCCACGATGATCGGCTGCTCGATCATCGCCTTGATCGCCGAATAAGCGAGCGCGCCGATCACCAGCGCCGGCAGCACGCCCAGCAGCACGTTGCGCGTGAAAGCGATCGCGCCCGGATCGCGCCGCAGCAGCCCCTCCGCGACATGGGTGAAGCGCCTGAAATAGAGCACCACCACCGCGAGGATCGCGCCGAGCTGGATCACGATGTCGAACGTCGCCGAGGACTGGTCCTTATAGCCCAGCAGTTCGCCCGCGAGGATCAGGTGGCCGGTGGAGGAGACCGGGATGAACTCGGTCAGTCCCTCGACGATGCCGAGCAGGATGATCGTGAGCAGCGAGGCGTGCATGCGGGTGCCGGACCTTCGTTTGCGCGCGCCGTCCCCCGGGGCAGGCGGCCGGGGTCATGCGCGCGGGAAGGACGGGAACGAACCTGCCGGACTGATCTGCTTGCGCGTGCCGTTCAGGCGGGCGTGCGCGTCCTGGTGAAGCGGCCGTGGCGGCGATAGCGCACCAGCCAGCCGGGCGCGACCGCCGCGAGCGGGGCGGGCGCGATCCCGAAGGCCGCGAAGCCCTCGGCCCCGGCGGCGACCACATTGTCGCGCGCCAGCATCAGCCACTGGTCCCATGTGATCGGCGCGCCGGGCAGCCAGCCGCCCAGCTTCGCGATCATCCCGGCGACGATGTCGGGCACCGGCACGATCGCCGGATCGCGCTCGATTTCATGTGCGATCCAGGCGTTCAGCTCGCGCATCGTCATGACCTGCGGGCCGCCCAGCTCGTAGAGGCGCCCGCCATGCCCCGCGGGATCGAGCGCGGCCGCCGCGACCGCGCGCGCGACGTCGTTCACGAATGC
>Ga0180221_1002036_pt1 | contig 12261 bp, 10 predicted proteins | sample eDN5th37CKraftMG_FD_151339 | JGI IMG/M metagenome (GOLD analysis project Ga0180221, IMG submission 151339) | Enriched Miracle-Growth compost microbial communities from Emeryville, California, USA - eDNA 5th pass 37_C Kraft MG (version 2) (version 2) ...
CCGCGACACCTATCGCGAGGCGGCGACGACGTGGCGGGCAAGCCGGGCGGGACGGGCGTGACCATGGCCCGCCGCCTACTGATCCTGCACGACAGCCCCGATTTCGGCGGGCATGAGCGGATGCTGCTCCGGCTGCTGCCGGCCGTGCTCGACGGGCGGGGGGGCTTCGACGAAACCATCTTCTGCCTGCCCGCGGTCAACCGGCGGCTGCGCGCGGGGCTGGAGGCGCTGTCCCCCGCGCCGCGCCTGATCGAATGGCCCTTCGTCAAGCGGCGCGGCGAGCCCTATCTGGGCCGCTTGCGCCTGCGCTATCGCCGGGCGGTGCGGCGGCTGGCCGAAGCGGTGCGTCCCGATACCGTGCTCCTCGTCCAGGGGCGCATCGAGAATCTCGCGGTGCCGATGCGCGCGCTGCCGCGATCGACCCGGCTGGTGAGCTATCTCCCGATGGCGCACCGGCTGGCCGACATGGGGCGGCGCGGCGGCGTGGGCGATCGCGTGCGCCGCGCGCTCTACCGGCGGCCCGATCGGTTCATCGTTCCGTCGGCGGCGGTGGCGAGCCAGGTCGGCGCGGCGGGCGGGGTGGCCCCCGTCACCGTCGCGCACAATATCGTCGATCCGCCGCCGCGCACCGGCCGCGCGCAGGCGCGCGCCGCGCTCGGGCTGCCGGCGGACGGGCGGACGGCCCTGTTCCTCGGGCGGCTCGATACCGCGCAGAAGGGGATCGATCTCCTGACGGGCGCGATCGCGCGGGCGCCGGAGGCGGGGCTGCGCGGCTGGACCTTCCTGTTCGTCGGCGACGGCCCCGGCCGCGCGGCGCTGGAGCGTTTCGCGGCGGAGAGCCGGGCCGATATCCGGCTCGTGCCGTGGACGGACCGGCCGGACCTCCACCTCTCGGCCGCCGACGCGCTGCTGCTGCCCTCGCGCTGGGAGGGGCTGCCGCTGACGATGCTGGAGGCGATGGCGTATCGGCTGCCGGTGCTGGCATCGGATATCGACGTCTACCGGCTCCACCTGCCGGCGGAGAATATCGTCGACTTCGCGCATGCCGACCTGACCGTGGCGCTGGCCCGGCTGGTCGAGCCCGACGCGGCGGATCGGTTCGCGCTTCACGCGGCACGGATACTCGACCCGCTGACATTGGCGGCCGCGCGGGCGCGGTTCGCCGATGCGCTGATCCCGGAGAATGCCGCATGAGCCGCCGTGCCGCCGCGATCATCCCCACGCTGAACGAGGCCGCGCATATCGGCGGCCTTCTCGCCGGGCTGGCCCGCCTGCCGGGCGAAAGGCTGGTCGAGATACTGGTCGCCGATGGCGGCAGCATGGACGGCACGCGCGATCTCGTCCGCGCGGCGGCGCGGGTCGATCCGCGCGTCCGGCTGATCGACAATCCCGCGCGCCTCCAGTCGGCGGGGGTCAACCGCGCCGCCGCCGCCGCCGATCCGCGCGCCGACACGCTGGTGCGGATCGACGCCCATTGCGCCTATCCCGACGATTACGTCCCGCGCATCCTGGCCGCCTTCGCCGAAACGGGGGCGGACATGGTAGCGGTGCGTCTCGACACGCGGGGCGAAACCTGTCTCCAGCGCGGCATCGCGGCGGCATCGAACAGCCGCATCGGCACGGGCGGATCGGCGCATCGCGTCGGCGGCTATGCGGGCTTCGTCGATCATGGCCATCATGCCGGCATGGATCGCGCGATGTTCGATCGCATCGGCGGCTATGACGAGAGCTTCGCCGCCAACGAGGATGCCGAGTTCGACTATCGCGTGCGCCGCGCCGGGGGGCGCATCTGGCTGGCGGGCGGGATCGAGGCGATCTACCACCCCCGCCGCACGCTGGGGCGGCTCTTCGCCCAGTATTTCCGTTACGGCGCGGGCCGGGCGCGCACCTGGCGGAAGCATCGCGAACGCCTGCGCCTGCGCCAGATGCTGCCCACCCTGGCCGTCGCCGCGACGGCGGCGGCGCTGGCGGCGGCGCCGTTCCGGCCGTGGGCGCTGGCGGTGCCGGGGGCCTATCTGGGCGTGATCGGGGTGGCGACGCTGGCCTTGCTGCGGCGGAACCCGTCGCCGTGCACGTTGCTTGCGGCACCGGCGCTGGTGGTCATGCATTTCGCCTGGGGGCTGGGCTTCATCGGCGCGCTGCTTTCGCCCGGCGGCAGAAAGGGACGGAACCCGAAGCCGGTCACAAGCATCTCTCCCGCGATCGCCGCGCAACCGCAGGGAGAGACGCAATGAGGAATGCCGGGTCCTTCGTCACGGCGTTGGCGCTGCTTTGCGCGGGCTGCGCGGGCGACGCCCGCTCCGTTGCCGCGCCGTCAGCCGCGCGGCAGACCATGCCCGCCTATCGCCTCGCCGCCGACGACAAGGTGAAGATCACCGTCTATGGCGAGGATACGCTGACCGGCGAATATCTGGTGGGCAGCGACGGCACCATCTCCTTCCCGTTGATCGGCATGGTCAAGGCGGGCGGGCTGACGCTGGCCGAATTGCAGGCCGCGCTCGCGCAGCGGCTGGGGACGGGCTATCTCAACGATCCCAAGGTGAATGCCGATATCGTCGAATATCGGCCCTTCTATATCCTGGGCGAGGTCAACAAGGCGGGGCAATATCCCTATCGCGTGGGCATGACCGTCAACGCCGCCGTGGCGACGGCGGGGGGCTTCACCTATCGCGCCAATCACCGCACGGTCGCGATCCAGCATTTCGGGGAGGCGGGAGAGCGTAAATATCAGCTCACCTCCGACCTGCCGGTGCTGCCGGGCGATACCGTGCGCGTGCTGGAACGCTTCTTCTGATGGCGGATCGTGGGGCCCGCCGCGATCGCCTCGCGCGGTTGACCGGCCTTGTGCTGCTCGCGGCGGGCGGAAGCGGCGCGGCGGAGGCGCAGATGCTGCCGCCGGACGACAGCCTGGTGCGCTTCGGCCGCTACGTCGCGGTGCGCGAGCGGCAGATTCCGGGCTATGAGGCGAGCGGGGTGCCGGTGGGCAGCTTCACCCTCTATCCCTCGCTCGCGGTGTCTGGTGAGTATAACGACAATGTCTACGCGCTGGGCAGCGGCAAGGTGGACGACGCCTTCGTCCGCTTCGAGCCCGCGGCCCAGCTTCAGTCCAACTGGACGCGCCGCTCGCTGAACCTGAGCGCCAGCGGGCAGATCGACCGCTATCTCCACCAGACCAGCGAGAACGAGGCCGACGTCAACCTGTCGGCCTACGGCATACAGGAGATAGGCAGCGGCACGCGCATCCGGCTGATCGGCCGCTACCAGGAGGCGCGCGAATCGCGCGAATCGCAGAATGCCTTCGTCCTGACCGATCGCCCCATACGCTATGAGGCGGCAACGGCCGCCCTCGGCCTCTCGCAGCGTTTCGCCAGCATCCTCGTATCGGGCGAGGCGGGGATAACGCGCTCGACCTATTTCGACGGGACGCTGCGGGACGGCGGCACGCTCGACCAGACCTATCGCGACAACGATCTGAAACGGCTTCGCCTGCGGACCGAGATCGCGCAATCGCCCTCGCTCGCCTATTTCGCGCAGGTAACGTACGACATCACCGATTACAGGCGATCCGCGACGGAGGATTTCGATCGCAACTCGCGCAGCTACGAGCTGCTGGGCGGCGTGCGTTTCGAGCTGCCGGTCCTGGCGCGCGGCGAGGTCGGCATCGGCTATGTCAACACCGATTATCACGGCGCGCAGTTCAGGAGCTTCTCGGGCCTCGCCGTCCGTTCCAAGGTGGTGCTGTTCCCCACCCAGCTCACCACCGTGACGCTGACCGCGCAGCGCAGCGTCGAGGATGCGGGCATTCCCCAGTCGAGCGGCTATGTGGCGCTGAGCGGCGGGGTGCAGGTCGATCACGAGCTGCTCCGCTCGCTCGTCCTGGGCGCCAACGTGCAGCTCGAGCGCGACAGCTTCAACGGCATCGACCGGCACGACGGCCGCGTCGGCGTCGGCGCGAACGCGGAATACAAGCTCAAGCGGGGGCTGTCGCTGCGGGTCGGCTATGACCGGCTCGACCTCTCTTCCCATGGCGCCGATCGATACAAGTCGTTCACGCGCGATCGCGTGCTGGTCGGCGTCGGCCTGAGGATATGACGGTGAACGAGCAGCTTCCTGTCCGCGTGCCTTCCGCGCCCCGCAGCGTGGCGAGGCAGCGCATGCCCCTGCGGATGCGTTCCCCGGTGCCGCCGGCCGGCGATCGCCTGCGCCGCATCTTCTCGATCCTGCGGCGGCGCTGGCTGCCTTTCGCGGCGGTGTTCCTGTTCGTGCTGGGCGGGGTCGTCCTGTTCACGTTGAGCCGCACGCCGCGCTACACCGCCACCGCCGCGCTGCTGGTCAATTCGCGCCTGCTGAACCTGGAGCCCAAGGACAATGCGGTGATCCCCGCCGCGACGGACGAGGACAACGCCGTCAACGCCGAGATCCAGATGCTCCAGTCGAACGATGTCGCGCGGCGCGTGATCACCGCGATGGAGACCGGGCCGCTGCCGCATTTCGCGGAGGACATCACCGAATTGCCGCCCGATCGCGCAAGGCTCGCCGTGCTCGACGCGGTGAAGGGCAAGATGAAGGTGGAGCGCCCGGGGACGACCAACGTGCTGGCCCTGTCCTTCACCGCGCGCGATCCGGCGGTGGCGGCGCTGGTCGCCAACGAATTCGCGCGCCAGTATATTCTGGCCAAGAGCGATACCCGCCTGTCGGCCGCGCGCACCGCCGATGCCGGATTGCAGCGCGAGCTGGCGCTGATGCGCGGCCGGGTCGAGGCGGCGGAAGCCGCCGTCGCGCGCTATCGCCGCGACAACAACCTGCTCAGCGCCGACGGCGTGACGCTGACCGAGCAGGAACAGTCGCTCTACAAGCAGCAGGAGGCGAACGCGCAGACCGCGCTTGCCGAGGAGCGCGCCCGGCTGAACACCGCGCGCTCGCAGATGGCGCACGGCTCGCGCGGCGACGATGTCGGCGAGGCGCTGGGCTCGCCCGTGGTCAACCAGCTTCGCGGCCAGCGCGCGCTGGTGAGCGCCAAGCTCGCCGAGCTGGAGGCGCGCTACAAGCCCACGCACCCCGATGTCGTCAAGGCGAAGCACGAGCTGGCCGATGTCGACGACGCCATCCAGGCGGAGATCGGGCGCGTCGTCTCGAACCTGGAGGCGCGCGTCCAGGTGGCCCGGCAGCGCGCCGGCGCGGCGAGCGGCATCGCGGGTGCCGCGCGCGGCACGCTGGCGACGAACGCGGCGGCATCGGTCAAGCTGAACGAGCTGGAACGGCGTGCGGATGCGCTGCGCACCAACTATGCCGCGATGCTCCAGCGACAGACGGCCGTGGCCAGCCAGGCGGTGGTGGCCGACGACGACGCGCGCATATTGTCCCCCGCGCTCGTGCCCGGGCGGCCGAGCTATCCCAATCGCAAGCTCAACGTCGCGATCGGCGGGCTGCTGGCGCTCCTGCTGGCGGGGCTGACCGTCTGGCTGCTGCACATCTTCGACCGGACGCTGATCTCCTCGCGCGAGGCGGAGGAGGGGCTGCGCCTGCCGCACCTCGTCAACATCCCGTCGATCCGCTCGATCGCCCGGCGCGGGGAGCGCCAGATCCCGCCCATCGATTTCGTGCTCGACCGGCCGCTGTCGCTGATCGCGGAGGCGACCCGCAGCCTGCTCCTGATGATCGAGAAGGCGAGCGGGCCGCAGCGCACGCGCATCGTGGGAATGACCTCCGCCAAGCCGGGCGAGGGCAAGTCGACGCTGTCGGCCTGCCTCGCGCGGGTCGCGGCGGCGGGCGGGCGGCGCACCCTGCTGATCGACGGCGATATCCGGCGGCCCAGCATCGCGTCGATGTTCGGCCTGTCGCCGACGATGGGGCTGCTCGACGTGCTGTCGGGCAAGGCGATGCTGAAGGACGTGCTGATGCGCGACGAGCGCAGCGGCGCATGGATCCTGCCCGCGCTCGCCCAGCCCTTCGCGCACCACCAGATCAATTCGGAGGAGGCGCTGCGCGAGCTGCTGGCGCGGCTGGAGGACGTGTTCGATCTGGTGATCGTGGATACCGCGCCCGCGCTGGCGGCGACCGAGTCGCGCCTCCTGATGGGCCATGTCGATCATGCCATCATGGTGGTGCGCTGGAACCATACGCACCTGCCGGTGGTGCGCGCGGCGATCAAGCGGCTGGCATCGATCGGGGTGCGTCCGTCGGGCGTGGTGATGACGCAGGTGGATATGAAGGCGATCGCGGCCTACGGCTATGACGACGTCGACCACGAATATCACAGCTACATGAATTATGGCGCATGACCCGCGAGCGACCGCACGGCCGCGTCGCGCGCCGTCAGACGAGCCTGAGAAGCACCACCCAGGCGAGCGCGCCCGCGCCGAGCGCGGCGAGCCAGTAACGCAGATCGATCGCCCGGCTGTAGAGGGAGGCGGGAAGCTCCACGGGGTCCTTGCCCACGGAAGGCGAATGCGAAGCGGCCTCCCCATGGATGTCGCGGCGCGCGCGGATATCGCGAAGCGACGTCGTTTCGCTGTTTCGGTTTCCTGTCATGCGGCGATCATGAACGGTATCGCTTGCCAATCCGTTCACGCCGACGACGCTACCGCCGGGAGCGACGAAGGGCAGCGCAACCCGCCCGCCGCCGGGCGAAAGCGCGACGATCCCGCCCGCCCCTCGACTCGCCCGGCCGACATTCTGCTGGAAGTTCTGCTCTTTCACGCGATCCTCATCGTCATCCTAGCGCGCTCCGTCGCGAATAAGAAGGCGTGGCGGCCCGAACGGCGGAACATTGTCGCCGCAGCCGCATTATCCCGCCCCCGCGGGCGCGCCGTCCCCGCCGGAGCCGGCGTGTGAACGGCGCGCGGCCGCCCTCCTTCAACCCCACCGTCCACGGCGCGCGGGGCCTCTTCGCGTCGATGGTGTTCGTCTATCACGTCGTCCATTCGGGCCTGCCGACCTTCGCCTTCGTCGCGGGATCGGCGGTCGAGTTCTGGCTGCTGAACGCCTTCAAGTTCGGCGTGGAGCTGTTCTTCGGGATCAGCGGCTATGTGATCGTGGGGGCGCTGGCGCGCGCGCCGTCGCTGCGCTCGTTCCTGTGGGACCGGGCGACGCGCATCTATCCGCTGCTCTGGCTGACGCTGATCGCGATCACGGTCGCCAGCCTGACGACCGGGCGCTGGCTGCCGCCCTTCGGGCAATGGCTGCTCAATTTCGCCGCCCCGCCGCCCTTTTTCCCGCTCGCGCAGGTCAATCCCGCCGCATGGTCGCTGGGCTATGAGCTGACCTTCTACGCGCTGTGCGGCCTGTGCTGGTGGCTGCGCGGGAGGGGCTTCGCCGGCTGGCGGGCGGTGGCGGTCGTGACGGGGGCCGGGCTGCTGATCCTGTTCCCGCGCGCGGCGCTGATGCCGGCGGGGATGGCGATCGCGGCGGGGCTCGCCGGCCATCCCGCGCTGCGCCGGCTCACGGTGCTGCCCCTCGCGACGCTCATCGCCTTCCTGCTGTGCTGGCGCTGGCTCGACCTCCTGTCCGGCGGGCAGGACAATATGACGTTGAGCCCGCTTCATATGCCCTTCGCGGCGTGGCTCGCCACCGTGCCGCTGATCGCGGGATCGGCCCTGCTCGGCGCGCTCGCGCTGTTCGGGCTGGCGGCAGAGCGCGGCGGCCTCGCGCGGCTGCTGCGGACGGCGCCGTTCCAGTGGCTCGGCACGATCAGCTACAGCTTCTATCTCTGGCATCCGGTCGTCATGGGCGTGGCGAAGCCGGCGCTGAAGGCGGCGGGGGCGTTCGATCTCGCGGGACCGGCCGCGCAGCTCCTGTTCGCGGCGGCGACGCTGCCGCCCGCGCTGGTCGTGGCGCATTACAGCCAGAAATGGCTCGAGGTGCGGCTGACGCGCTTCCTGCGCCGCCTCGGCCCGCGCGAGGGCAGCGGACGGCCGCCGCTCACCGCGACGGTGGAGGGCGTGACCCACGCGCCGGCCTGCGCGGGCGGCCTGGCGCCTTCCCTGCCGTCGCCCTCCCTCCCATCGTCCTCCCTGTCGTCGACGCCGCGATGATCGCGCCCCGCCATCGCCTCGCCCTCGTGCCCGATCGCTGGTGGGACGAAGCCTTCGTCGACGAGCGTGCCGAGACCGCCGGGCAGGCCGATCGCGCCGATCGCGGGGCGTCGGCCATCTTCCTGCATGCCGCCCTGATCGGCTGCATCTGCCTCCAGCGCTTCTGCGTCTATCTGGGGGGCAGCCCGCTCTTTCTCTGCCTGCCGCTGTTCCTGATGCTCGCGGTGTGGATGCTCGCGAGCGGCCGCGCGGTGTTCCGGCCGCTTTCGCTGGCGCTTTTCGCCGTCTTCGCGATCGTGGGGCTGCTGGCCACGCTGGTCGCCCTCGATGCGCCCGATCCGCGCGTGAGCGGGATCAGCATCGCCTCGCTCGGCTCGCTCCTCATCCTCTATGTGGGCCTGACGATCCAGCCCGGCGACCGCTTCGACGGATCGCGCGCTTTCGACATCTTCGTCTTCTACGTCCGGCTGTGCGCCGTGCTCGGCATCGCGCAATATCTGGCGCAGTTCGTCGGCATCCGGATATTCTCCTTCATGCTGGCCGTCCCCGCGCTCAAGCCCGTGCTGGTCGAGCCGCTCTACAATTATCACCCGATCCTCGCCTACGGATCGACGCTGCTGCGCTCCAACGGCTTCTTCCTCGTCGAGCCAAGCACGTTCTCGCAGCTTCTGGCGCTGGGCGTGCTGGTGGATTTCTTCATCCGGCGCGACTGGCGCTTCATGCCGGTCTATGGCGTCGCCTATCTGTTCACCTATGCGGGCACCGGGCTGCTGGCGCTGGCGATCGCCTGCATGATCTACGTGCTGGTCGACCATCGCGACGCGCCCCGCATCCTGGCTTTCTCCGCGCTCGCGCTGCTGCTGGCGCTGGTGTCCGCGCTCGCCTTCCCCGCGCAGTTCGCCTCGCTCACCGGGCGCGCGGGGGAGCTGGGCTATAGCGGCACCAGCGCGCACGCGCGCTACATGACCCAGTTCGACGTCATCGCGGCGATGTGGGGCGAGACGCGCTCGCTGATCGGCCTCGGCCCCGGCGCGATGGAGCGGGCGAGCTTCTACATGCCCGGCGGCGGCAATCCGGCGCTGAAGCTGTTCGTGGATTACGGGCTGCTAGGGCTGGCAAGCTTCCTCGCCTTCTTCGTGGCGACGCTGTGGCGGCGGGAGATCGCGGTCGTCTCGCTGTTCGTCTTCGTCAATTTCCAGCTTGGCGGCGGCAATCTGCTGTTCCCGCCCTTCGTTATCCTCGCCGCCGTCCTGTGCATCTGGTCGCGATCGCCACGGGGCGAGGAGGCGGTGGAGGACGAGGCGTTTCTGATCGATCGGGAGGTTCGCGCATGATGGCAGATCGGGCATGGAAAGCGGCGTGGCGGAGCGCGTGGGGAGCCGTGGCGCTCCTCCTTCTCCTGCCGGCGGCGTCGGAGACGGCGGCGGCGCGCGAGGCGCAGGTCTTCGTCTATCGCGGCGCGGGATGCACCGGCGCCGGGCGGATGGCGGCGTTCGAGAAGATGCTCGGCCGTCCCGCCGACGGCGTGACCGAGTTCACCGAGCTGACCGACTGGTCGCACATGCTGAGTTCGGTCAACTGGGCGCTCGGCTGCTGGGCGGGCAAGCCCTACAGGCTGTCGCAATCGGTGCCGATGCTGATGGGCAACGGATCGGGAACCACCCTGGAGAAGGGGGCGGCGGGCGAATATGACGAGCATTTCGTGGCGCTCGGCAAGCTGCTCGTCGCCAAGGGCTATCCCGATGCCTATCTGCGCATCGGCTGGGAATTCAACGGCGGCTGGTATCCCTGGGCGGCGGAGAAGAATCCCGAGGCGTTCAAGGCTTATTTCCGCCGCATCGTGAAGGCGTTCCGCAGCGTGCCGGGGCAGAAATTCCGCATCGTCTGGAACCCCGCGCAGGGCTGGCTCCACATCCCGGCGGACAAGGCCTATCCGGGCGACGACGTGGTCGATATCGTCGCGCTCGACCTCTACAACCAGTCGTGGAACCCGGCTGACAAGGATCCGCAGGTGCGCTGGCGCAACCTCGTCTCGCAGCCTTACGGGCTGAACTGGCTGCGCGATTTCGCGGCGAAGCATCACAAGCCGATCGCGCTTCCCGAATGGGCCACCGGCACCCGGCCCGACGGCCACGGCTATGGCGACGATCCGTTGTTCATCGACAATATGGCCGCGTGGATCAAGGCCAACGACGTCGTCTACCACACCTATTGGGACTATAATGCGGGCGACTTCAACGGCGAGCTTTCGTCGGGCCGGATGCCGCTGAGCGAGGCCGCCTTCCGCAGGGATTTCGCGACCGGCGCGGCGCGATGACCCGGCCTATTTGACCGGCGCGTCCCGGGTCGCGTCGCGGCGCAGCGCTCCCCTGATCCGGCCGGGCAGGGCGATCCGCGCGAGATAGCGCAGCGCGAACGCGCGGCCGAGGCCGGGCGCCACCATGCGCAGCGCATCGTCCATCCGTCCGCTCACGGCGATCCGCGCCGCCGTTCCGCTGATCCGGCGGATCTGGGCGACGCGCTCGACGGGCGGCAGATGCCCGAAGCCGCGCCGCGCGACATGGCCGACGAAGGCGCAATCCTCGCCGTCCAGCTCATAGGGACGATAGCTCGCCAGTTCGAGCAGCTTGGCCGCGACCGATTCCTCGAACGGCTCAAGCTCGTCGGGATCGAGATCGCGTGCGGCGATCGTGACCATCGCGGCGAGCGATCCCGCCGCCCTGAACGCCGCCAGCCTGTCCTTCGGAAAGGGCAGGTCGGGAACGCCGCGCCGCCGCCGCCGCGCCGAGAAGGCCCCGAGCTGCGATCCGATCGCCATGATGCGCCCGTTGACGATCGAGCCTCCCGATATGCTGTCGGCGTGCAGGCGGTAATCGCCCAGGAGATCGGGCAGGTTGTGCAGCCGCCCCTGCTCGCTCAGCCGCCAGTAGAGATCGCTGTCCTCGGCGTGGCAAGCGTGGCGATAGCCGCCCACCGCCTCGATCGCCGCGCGCCGCACGGTCAGGAAGGGATGGATGAGATAGGGCTCCTTCGCGGGCACGCGGAAGGGATCGGCCCGGTCGGGCTGGTCGAGCCGCGCGATCGATCCGGTCGGCGCGCCCGTGGCGTCGATGTGGCGGGCCGCGGCCCCCACCGCCGCGAACTCGGGGCGCGCGCGCAGGCAGGCGAGCTGGACGGCCAGCCGCTCGGGATAGGCGATGTCGTCGGCGTCGTGGCGGGCGATGAACTCGGCGGTACAATGGCGCAGGCCCGCGTTGAGCGCCTCGACGATGCCGCCATTGGGCCGGCTGTGGACATGGACGCGCGGATCGGCGGCGGCGATATCGTGCAGGATGGCGGGCGTCGCGTCGGTCGAGCCGTCGTCGACGATGTGGATGGCGATGTCGCGAACGCTCTGCCGCTGGATGCTCGCGACCGCCTCGCCGATCGTCCGTTCGGCATTGTAGGCCGGGATCAGGACGTCGGCGGCAGGCGGGACGGGACGGCGCGTCACGCGGGCAGCGCCTTGCGCCGGACATGGGTAAGGAAGCGGGCGATCTCGGCATGGAGCGGGTGGCGCAGCAGGCGCAGCACCGCGAGCCACAGGCAGCCCCCCGCCACGACCGAGAGCGCGACCAGCCCGATCGGCACATGCGCGGAGAAGCGCCACAGCCCCATCAGCCCGAGCGCGGGCGCGACCGCCGCCGCCGCCGCCGCGCCGCTCCGCAGATAGACGCGGCCGAATTCGCGGCGCGGAGCCTGGGTCATGCGTTCGAGGTGGGGGCGATAGAGGAACTGGGCGAACAGCGCGTCGCCGATCCGCGCCGCCGCCGCCGCCTCGAGGCTGTGGAGGCAGCCCGCGACGAACAGCAGCGTCCCGAAGGCGGAGCGCAGGAATTCGAAGCGCACCTGCGTCGCCGTCTCGTCGCACACGACGAACACCTCCCAGCTCATCGTCGTCGATACGAGGATCAGGCTGGCGATGCACAGCATCGACAGCGGCGCCGCCGCCCCGATCCACGCCATCCCGTAGATGTTGGCGACCAGCGGCCCGGCGAGGATCGCCAGCCCGGCGAAGGCGGGCCAGAACAGGCCGGTCATCACCTCCAATATATGCAGGTAGCGGGTTCGCAGCGGCCTGCCGTCGCTCGCGTAGCGGGCGAAATCGACGAATATCACGCGCGCCACGACGCCCTGGATATTGTCCCACAGCATGTTGTGATTGTTCGACGCGCGCGAATAGAGGCCG
>Ga0180221_1002039_pt1 | contig 12255 bp, 10 predicted proteins | sample eDN5th37CKraftMG_FD_151339 | JGI IMG/M metagenome (GOLD analysis project Ga0180221, IMG submission 151339) | Enriched Miracle-Growth compost microbial communities from Emeryville, California, USA - eDNA 5th pass 37_C Kraft MG (version 2) (version 2) ...
ATGACGGCGAACGTCACCTGCTCGGCGCGCAGCGTGGCCACGAGCAGGCCGACGGCCGCCAGCCCGGCGGTGATGAGCCCGAGCCCGACCGTGACGACGCGGCTGCCGATGCGGGCGGTGAGCCGCCGCGACGCCATCGCGCTGACGACGCTCGCGACCGCGAACGGCGCGACGAGGAGGCCGGCCGCCATCGCGCTGTGCCCGAGGGCGTCCTGCCACAGCAGCGCCAGCATGAGGACGGCCGCGGTGAAGCCGGCGAACCCGAGGAAGCTCGTCGCGACGCCGACCGTCAGGGCGGGGCTCAGAGCAGGCCGGCGGCCGCCGTGAACCCGGCGAGGGCGAGCAGCCCGACGGACATCACGGCGCTCACGACCCACCACTCCCAGTGGCGGTGCCGCAGCTCGCGCTGCACCTGTCGTTCGGCCATACCTTCACGATCGGCAGGCGGAGTGTGACGGACAACGCACCACGCGGATCCGATCGGAATTCACCCGACCGGACGGCAGGGGCCGGGGGTCTCACGACACAGGCGGGGGTCGCCGCGCGGGCTCCGGATCCGCCGTGCCCGCGGGCTGCCCGCCCGCAGACGCAGCGACGCCCCGTCCGGCGAGTGTTCGCGCCTGGACGGGGCGTCGGGGCGGGGTGGCGGTCCAGCGTCGGGGGGACGACGCGACCGCTCGTGGGGTCGAGCCCCACGCTCCCGCCAGGCGGTCCGGTTGCCCTCCAGCGGCGTGCGGACCGCGGCCAGTGCCTCGGCCGCCGCGCCGGCAGGTCGTGCCGGTGCGACGAGACGAACGTACGAGGGCGACGACGGGTTCGGACGGGACCAACGTCCCGGCAGGCGCGACGTGACGGGCCGGGCTCGGGGCAGTCTTGCGCCCGCGCCCGATGTGAGCGTTAACATACGACAGCGCCGCCGGTGCGGCCGGCGCGAGGACGCGAGCGAAGGAGCCCGTCGATGCCCAGCCCCGACCCCGGCGACGCGCGGGCCGCCATCGTCGAGGGGCGCACCAGCCTCGGCATCGAGCTCGGGTCGACGCGCATCAAGGCGTGCCTGGTCGGCCCCGACCGCACCCCCCTCGCGAGCGGGAGCCACGCCTGGGAGAACCGGTTCGTCGACCGCACCTGGACGTACACGCTCGACGACGTGTGGGAGGGCCTGCGCGCGTGCGTCGCGGACCTCCTGCAGGACGTCGAGCAGCGGTACGGCGTCCGGCTGTCGACCGTGGGCGCGCTCGGGGTGTCCGCGATGATGCACGGCTACCTCGCGTTCGACGAGGCCGGCGAGCTGCTCGTGCCGTTCCGGACCTGGCGCAACACGAGCACCGAGCGGGCGGCCACCGAGCTCACGGCCGCCCTGGAGTACCCGGTGCCGCTGCGGTGGTCGGTCGCGCACGTGCACCAGGCGGTGCTCGACGACGAGCCGCACGTGCCGCGCATCGCGTTCCTCACGACGCTCGCGGGCTACGTGCACTGGCGGCTCACCGGCCGCCGCGTGCTCGGCGTCGGCGACGCGTCCGGCATGTTCCCGGTCGACCCGGCCACGCGCGACTACGACGCCGAGCGGCTGGCCCGGTTCGACGCGCTGCTGGCGGGCCGGCTCCCGAAGCCGCTCGTCCAGCTGCTCCCGCAGGTGCTCGTCGCCGGGCAGCAGGCGGGGACGCTGACCGTCGAGGGCGCCGCGCTGCTCGACCCGACGGGCACGCTGCAGCCCGGCGTGCCCCTGTGCCCGCCCGAGGGCGACGCCGGCACCGGCATGGTCGCGACCCACGCGGTGGCGCCCCGCACAGGCAACGTCAGCGTCGGCACGAGCGTGTTCGCGATGGTCGTGCTGGAGCGGCCGCTGGCACGGGTGCACCCCGAGGTCGACCTCGTGACGACACCGGCCGGCGACCTCGTCGCGATGGTGCACTGCAACAACGGCGCGAGCGAGCTCGGCGCCTGGGCGCAGCTGCTGACGTCGCTCGTCCACGCGCTGGGGCACGACGACGAGCCCGACGAGGTGTTCGGTGCGCTGCTGGGGGCCGCACCGGGCGGCGAGCCGGACGCCGGCGGTCTGCTCGCCTACAACTACCTCGCGGGCGAGCCGATCACCGGGCTGGAGGAGGGGCGCCCCCTCGTCCTCCGCACGCCCGGCTCGCGCCTCACGCTCGCCAACTTCGCGCGGGCGCACGTGTACGGGGTCTTCGCGACCCTGAGCCTGGGCATGCGCGTGCTGCGCGAGGAGGGCGTGGAGGTCGACTCGCTCGTCGCGCACGGCGGCGTCTTCCGCACGGCCGGGGTGGCGCAGCGGTTCCTCGCGGCCGCGGTGGACGCACCCGTCGCCGTGGGGCGCAGCGCAGCGGAGGGTGGCGCCTGGGGGGCCGCCGTGCTCGCCTCTTACCTCGCGGCCGCGGACCGGACGGACCTGCACGCGTTCCTCGACGACGTGTTCGCGACCGCCGAGGTGGACGTCGTCGACCCGGACCCCGACGACGTGCGCGGGTACACCACGTACCTGGACGCGTACCGCGCCGGCCTGGCGGTCGAGCGGGCCGCGGTCGACGCGACGCCGGCGGGCGGCCGGTGATGGGGCTCGAGCGCTACCCGGCGGCCGTGCTCGACGAGGTCGCGCGTGTCCGCGAGGTCGTCGCCCGGCTGCACGCCGAGCTGCCCCGCTGGGGGCTCGTCGTGTGGACCGCGGGCAACGTCTCGCAGCGCGTCGTCGTGGGCTCCGCCCCCGGCCCGGAGGACCTGCTCGTCATCAAGCCCTCCGGCGTGACGTACGACGAGCTGACGCCGGGCTCGATGGTGGTGTGCGACCTGGAGGGGCGCCTGGTCGACGGTGCGCGGGCGCCCTCGTCGGACACTGCGGCGCACGCGTACGTGTACCGGCACATGCCCCACGTGGGCGGCGTCGTGCACACGCACTCGACGTACGCGACCGCCTGGGCCGCGCGCGGCGAGCCCGTGCCGTGCGTGCTCACGATGATGGCCGACGAGTTCGGCGGCCCGATCCCGGTCGGCCCGTTCGCGCTGATCGGCGACGACTCGATCGGCCGCGGCATCGTCGAGACGCTGTCCGGCTCCCGCTCGCGCGCGGTGCTCATGCGCAACCACGGGCCGTTCACGATCGGGCACGACGCGCGGGACGCCGTGAAGGCGGCCGTCATGGTCGAGGAGGTCGCGCGGACGGTGCACGTCGCGCGCCAGCTCGGCGAGCCCGTCCCCATCGCGCAGCATCACGTGGACGCCCTGTACGCCCGCTACCAGCACGTCTACGGCCAGGGGGACTCGGCGCCGGTGCAGCCACCCGGCCCGAGCGCACCGACCGACGCAGCCGCAGCCGACCCGCTCGAGGATCAGGAGAGCACCCGATGAAGCCGTACGCCGACCGCGAGGTCTGGTTCCTCACCGGCAGCCAGCACCTGTACGGCGAGGAGACGCTGCGCCAGGTCGCGGAGCAGTCGCAGCAGGTCGCGGCCACGCTCGACGCGTCCGCCGACGTCCCGGCGCGGATCGTCTGGAAGCCGGTGCTGACGGACTCCGACTCGATCCGCCGCGCGATGCTCGACGCCAACGCGGACGACCGGGTGCTCGGCGTCGTGACGTGGATGCACACGTTCAGCCCCGCGAAGATGTGGATCCACGGGCTGGCCGCGCTCGACAAGCCGCTGCTGCACCTGCACACGCAGGCGAACGTCGAGCTGCCGTGGGACTCGATCGACTTCGACTTCATGAACCTCAACCAGGCGGCGCACGGCGACCGCGAGTACGCGTACGTGGCCGCGCGGATGGGCGTCACGCGCACCACGGTGGCCGGCCACGCGAGCGACCCCGCGGTCGCCCGCCGCGTCGGGACGTGGGTGCGCGCCGCCGCGGGCCGGGCTGCGACGCAGTCCCTGCGGCTGGCCCGGTTCGGCGACAACATGCGCAACGTCGCGGTGACCGAGGGCGACAAGACCGAGGCCGAGGTGCGCTTCGGCGTCTCGGTGAACACCTGGGGCGTCAACGACCTCGTGGCGGCGGTGGCCGAGGTGGCCGACGGGGACGTCGACTCGCTCGTCAAGGAGTACGAGGACCTGTACGACGTCGTGCCCGAGCTGCGCGCGGGGGGCGAGCGGCACGAGTCGCTGCGGTACGCCGCGCGGCAGGAGGTCGCGCTGCGGACGCTGCTCGAGAGCCTCGGCGCCCGGGCCTTCACGACGAACTTCGAGGACCTCGGCGACCTGCGGCAGCTGCCCGGCCTGGCGGTCCAGCGCCTCATGGCACAGGGCTACGGCTTCGGCGCGGAGGGTGACTGGAAGACGGCTGTCCTGGTGCGCGCCGCCAAGGTGATGGGGGAGGGGCTGCCCGGCGGCGCCTCGCTCATGGAGGACTACACCTACGACCTCACGCCCGGCCGCGAGCTCATCCTCGGCGCGCACATGCTCGAGATCTGCCCCTCGCTGACGACCTCCACGCCCCGGGTCGAGATCCACCCGCTCGGCATCGGCGGCAAGGAGGACCCGGTCCGCATGGTCTTCGACGCCGACCCCGGTGAGGGCGTCGTCGTCTCCCTCGCGGACATGCGCGACCGGTTCCGGCTGACCGCGAACGTCGTCGACCTCGTCGCCCCGCCGGCCCCGCTGCCGCACCTGCCGGTGGCGCGCGCGGTCTGGCGCCCGCGCCCCGACTTCACGACGAGCGCGGAGTGCTGGCTCACCGCCGGCGGCGCGCACCACACCGTGATGTCGACGGCTGCCGGGGTCGAGGCCTTCGAGGTGTTCGCGGAGCTGTCGGGAGCCGAGCTGCTGGTCATCGACGAGCAGACGACCCGCCGCGGCTTCCGGGACCAGGTCCGCTGGAACGCCGCCTACTACCGGCTCGCCGCCGGGCTGTGAGCCGCCGGCCGACGGCCGGCCACCCGCTCCGGGCGGCCGGCGGTCGCTGGGGCCGTCAGGAGTGGATCCGCTCCAGGAAGTCCTCGAGCACGGGGCCCGCCGTGGTCGAGCCGTAGTCGCCCTCCTCGACGAACACGGCGACGGCCAGGTCGCCCTGCACGGCGATCATCCACGCGTGGTTCTTCGTCTCGCCGGTCGGGCCGAACTGCGCGGTGCCCGTCTTCGCGGCCACCTCGCCGCCGGGGGCGTCGCGCAGGAACGTCGCCCCGCCCTCGGTGACGACCGACCGCATGAGCGACCGGAGCGCGTCGGCCTCGTCGGCCGTGAGCGGCTGCGCCGGGCGCGCGTCGTCGGGCGTGGGGCTCGCGTCGGCCGCGTCGTCGGGGGCGACGAGCCGCGGGTGCACCGTGGCGCCCTGCGCGACGGACGCGGCCACCGTCGCCATGCCGAGCGGTGAGGCGAGCACCTGCCCCTGGCCGATGAGCGCTGCGGCGTGCGCAGTGCCGTCCGCCTGGGTGGGGACCTCGCCGAAGAACCCGGCCGCGCCGAGCTCCGTCTGGCCGGTCAGCCCGAGCGACGCCGCGGCGGCGGCGACGTCGGCGAGCGGCGCCTTCGCGCGCGCGGCGATGAACGCGGCGTTGCACGAGTTCGCGAAGGCGGTCCGCAGGGGGACGGTGCCGAGCTTGTCCGCCGGGTAGTCAGGGAAGTTGCGGAACTCGCGGCCGTCGACCACGACTGACGGGGTGCACTCCACGTCGCTGTCGGGTGTCAGGCCGGACCGCAGCAGCGCGAGGGTCGTCACGACCTTGAACGTCGAGCCCGGCGCGTACTGGCCGAGCGTGGCGGTGGACAGCCCGTCGCCGCCCGGCCCGCTGGCCGCGGCGAGCACGTCGCCTGTCGACGGGCGGATCGCGACGATCGCGGAGGCGAGCTCGACGGAGCGCAGCGCCGCCTCGGCCGCCTGCTGGACCCCGACGTCGAGCGTGGTGCGCAGCGGGGTGCCGGCGACCGCCTCGACGCGGAACAGCTCGCGCTCCTGGCCGTCGCTCCCGACCGCTGTCACGGCGAGGCCGGGGCGGCCGCGCAGCTGCTCGTCGTACTGGCGCTGCAGGCCCGACAGGCCGGTGAGGTCCCCGGCGACGATCGCGCCCTTCGACTGCTCGACGAGCTCGGCCGTCGCCTGCCCCACCGTGCCGAGCACCGGGCGGGCGAACGTGCGCGTGGGCGCCAGCGGCAGCTCGTCGGGCACCGCGTTGACGCCCCTCATGGCGGCGAGCGCCGGCACGTCGAACCCGTCGTCGGAGTCCCGGACGACGATCGCCTCGACGAACGCCTTCTTGCCGGCGGAGGCGACCCGCTGGACGTACGCGTCGACGTCGAGGTCGAGCGCCTTGGCGAGCGCCGCCGCGGCCTTCGGCTGGTCGGCCGCGTCGACGCGTGTCTTGTCGATGCCGATGCGGTGCACCGGGCGGGACTCGACGATCGCGCTCCCGTCGCCGGCGAGGACCTCGGCGCGCTCCGGCCGGTCGCGCTCGACGACGAGCCGCTCGCCGTCGGTCAGGTCGGGCGCCAGGTCGGAGGCGGTCAGCGTGGTGCGCCAGACGTCGGCGTCGTCCCGCACCATCTCGGCCGTCGTCGTGTACGTCCACTCGTCGTCGCGGTCGGGGACGTCCCAGGTCCAGGCCAGCTCGACGGTCGCGTGCGCGTCGTCGTCCTCGTCGACCACGGGCGTCGCGACCACCGTCGCCGTCCAGCCGTCCAGCCCTTCGAACGCCGCGGTCCGGGTGGCGGTGAGCTTCTGGACGTCGGTGGCCGCCAGGTCGAGGCTCGCGAGGTCGCCGGCCGGGAGCACCTTCGCGAGCTGCTCGGCCGCCTGCCGTGGCCCGGGCGGGCTCGACGTGCACGCCGTGAGCACGGGGAGCACCAGGAGCAGGGCCACGCCCGCGCCCGTCCATCGTCGCTGCGTCGCGCCTCGCACCTGCTGCCCCCTCGTGGTCGCGGCCGTGCCGCCCTGCTGGTGGTCGTGACCGGCCGCCGCCGTCCCGCTCGCGGGCGCGGCCGTACGAGCGCGCTGGTCAGCGCCGCCCAGGGGGAGCCTGCCACCCCGCGCCGACACGCGACGCAGGTTTCACCGATCCTCTACGCGTGTCAGGGGCGCAGGAGCACCTTCGTCGCGCGGCGCTCGTCCATCGCGGCGTACGCCTCGGCGACCTCGGCGAGCGGCAGCTCGAGGTCGAAGACGCGCCCGGGCTCGATGCGCCCGTCGAGCACCTCGGGCAACAGCTCCTCGATGTAGCCCCGCACGGGAGCGACACCGCCGCGGACGCCGACGTTGGAGTCGAACATCGTCCGGACGGGCAGCTCCGGCCCGCCGTTGGGCACGCCGACGAAGCCGACCTGGCCGCCCGGGCGCGCCGAGCGCAGCGCCTGGTCCATCGACTCCTTGGTCCCGACGCACTCCAGCACGACGTCGGGCCCGATGCCGTCGAAGAGGTCCTTGAGCCGCGCCACCCCCTCGTCGCCGCGCTCGGGCACCACGTCCGTGGCTCCGAACGCCCGCGCGAGGGCCTGCCGCGGCTCGTGCCGCGACATCGCCACGACGCGCGACGCGCCCAGGCGCTTCGCGGCGATGACGGCGCACAGCCCGACGGCCCCGTCACCGACGACGGCCACCGTCGAGCCCGCGCGCACCCCACCGGACACGGCCGCGTGGTGGCCGGTGCCCATGACGTCGGACAGCGTGAGCACACCGGGCAGGAGGGCGTCGTCCGGCTGGCCGCCGGGGACGACGACGAGCGTGCCGTCGGCCAGCGGCACGCGGACGCGCTCGCCCTGGCCGCCGTCGGCCGAGCTCCCCTCGGTGTCCGCGCCGCCCCACCAGCCGCCGTGCAGGCAGGACGTGCTGACGCCGTTGCGGCAGTTCGCGCACGTCCCGTCGCACACGTAGAACGGGGCGATGACGAAGTCGCCGACGGCCACCCGGGACACGTCGGCGCCGACCTCCTCGACCACCCCGACGAGCTCGTGCCCGATCCGGCGCGGTCGCTTCGTCGGGGTCACGCCGCGGTACGGCCACAGGTCCGAGCCGCAGACGCAGGCGGCGACGACGCGCACCACCGCGTCGGTGCCGAACCGCAGCACCGGGTCGGGCACCTCCTCGAGCCGGATGTCCCGCTCACCGTGGATGACCGTCGCGCGCATGCGTCCTCGTCCCGCCTCGTCCCGTCCCACGGCCCGTCCCGGGTCGCGGCCTGCTCCTATCTTGGACGAGGTCCCGGACGTGCGCGCAGGCGTGACGGTACGGTCGGGGCAGGCCGCAGCGGCCGAGGGTCTCAGCGAGGAGATGCCGTGATGCAGGACGCGCGCACGAAAGGTCCCCGCACCGTGGAGTACGACCGGTTCGGGCCCTGGGTCGACGAGGTCCGCGCGCCCGAGGACGTGCCGCCGCTGTTCCGGGACCACCCGCTGGAGCTCGGCGGCGACAGCCTCGTGCTCAAGGTGCCGCGGAACATCCCGCGGCGCGACGCGTCGCCCGACATGGACCTCTACGACCACGTGCTCGTGCTGGCCGGCGACGCGCTGACGGTCCTGACCCGGCAGGGGGCGGACGGTCTCGCCGCCGAGCCGCCTGCCACCGGCTACACGACCACCACGCTGCGCCTCGCGGACGTCGCGGCCGTGCGGGACTCGGTCAGCGTGCTCGACGCCCGGCTGGAGGTGCTCGGCCGGGACGGCGGCTCGATCGTCGTGCCGTACAGCGGCTCGTCGCGTGCGCGCGTCGAGCAGCTCGTCGCCACCCTGCGCGACCGGCTCCCCGCGCGCGCTCCGACCGCGGCCGCACGCGCGCTCGTCACCGCCGCGCAGGCCGAGCCCGTCGGCGAGCCGGACCTGGACCACCCGGACCGCGCGCTCGTCGCCGACTACCGCGCCGTCGCCCGCGAGCTGCCCGGCATGACGGCCTGGGCCTGGCACGGCCGCGCGGTCGTCGCGCCGCGGGTCGAGGGGGCGGCCGGCGCCTGGCAGCGCCTGGTGCACGCGATCTCGCCCATGACGGTGCACGGTGGCGTGCTCGCCGGCGACGACGTCGCGGTCGAGGTGATCGGCCGGCACGCCTCGATGGTCCGCGGGAAGGCGCCGGAGCTGTCCGCGTCGCGGCTGGTGGTGCCGCTCGGCGGGCTCGACGCGATCGAGCTCGCGGACCACCCGCGGTACTCGGCGGTCGTCTCGGCGACGCTGCGCGCGGGCGACGCCGTCAGCCGGCTGGACGTCCCCGAGGGCAGCGCGACCCATCGCCTGCTCACCGCAGCCGCCGGCTGACGGCCTCGGTCAGCCGGCGGGCTCGAAGACCGCCGACCAGTCGCCGCCGTAGAGCGCGCGCACCTCGTCGAGCTCGACCGGACCCTCGTCGCCCGTCGCGGTGGCGACCCACCAGTCGGCGCCGGGCAGCCCCGCGGAGAGCCACGCGCGCGAGCCGGGCCGCTGCGGGCGGTACGACGGCCGCGGCCGTGCCACGACCTCACCGTGGCCGGGCTCCCAGAGCCGCACGGTCCCGTCGGCCTCCCCACCCAGCACGACGGCGTCGAACCACCGCCAGACGACGGCCTCCCGCCCGTCCGGAGCGGTCGCGACCGCGACGAGGTGGCCGGGTGCGACGCGCTCCACGCGTGGCCTCGGGAACCTCGGAGCGAAGGCGACGGTGCGGCTGTCCGCGCGACCGGACACCTCGACCGCCTCCTCAGCGACGCGGACGACGAGGCCGGTCCGGAGGTCGTGCCCGGCCGAGATCAGGGGGTCCACCCCGCCATCGTCCCCGACGCAGGAGGACGAGGAGTGCCTCAGCGGGAGTCAGGACGCGGCGTCGAACCTGTCGGGGACCGGGTCGGGCAGGGCGAGCGGCTGCCGGAGCGCCGCGACGAGCAAGCCGACGACCGAGGCGACGGCGTCCGCCAGCACCCGCCCGGGGTCGGAGCGTCGTGGCCCGCGGACGACGAAGGCCGCCCCGCGCGACGCGGGACGGCCTGAGACGTGCGCCCGATAGGATTCGAACCTACGACCTTCTGCTCCGGAGGCAGACGCTCTATCCACTGAGCTACGGGCGCATGCGCCCGGCCCGGGGCCGAACGCGCACCGGCGAGACTACCAGCCGTTCAGAGGTCGGCGACCAGCGCGCTCAGGTAGAGCGACGTCTCCTCGACGGCCCCGGCCTCGTCCCCGGCGACGATCGCCTGGACGAGCCCGTCGTGGGCGTCGGCGGCGTGCGTGTCGGTGACGAAGTTGAACCGGATGTTCTCGCCGATCGCGTCGATGAGGTTGTCGTACAGCGACGTCAGGACCGGGTTGCCGGCCGTCCGGACGATCGCGCGGTGCAGCGCGAGGTCGGAGTCGACCATGTCGTCGACGACGCCGGAGCGGTACGCCTCCTCGCGGCGCTCGCGCAGGTCGACGAGCGTGGCGGCGTCGGTCGCGGACCGGCGCCGGGCGGCCAGGCGGGCGGCCTCGATCTCGAGCGCGCGGCGCACCTCGACGACGTCGCGGCGGCGGGCGTCGGCGATGTGCCGGCCCATCGTCACGGCGCCCTCGGACGTCGAGAGCACGTACGTGCCGGAGCCCTGGCGGCGCTCGAGCAGCCCGGCGTGGACGAGGGACTGCACGGCCTCACGGACGGTGTTGCGGCCGACGCCGAGCAGGTCGGACAGCGCGGGCTCCGGAGGGATGCGTGACCCGACGGGCCACTCCCCGTCGGTGATGCGGGCGGTGAGCTTCTCGACGGCGGCGTCGATCAGGCCGGTGCGACGGCTCATCCGGCAGGCAGGGGGTGTCGGATCGGGTCGGGCATGGGGTGCAGTCAACCTCAGCGCCGGGGCGTTGGAAAGCCCCCGGGACCGGTCTCGACGGGCAGTCGTCCCACGACCTGCGAGGATCGTCGGGTGCAGCTCCAGCCCTGGCGAGGACGCCTCGTCGTCCTCGTCGGCATCGTGCTCGCCGCCCTCAACCTGCGGATCGCGGTCGCGTCCGTGTCGCCGATCCTCGGCCTCGTCCGCGAGGACGTCGTGCTGTCCGCGGCGCAGGTGGGGCTGCTCGGCACCGTCCCGGTCGCGTCGTTCGCGGTGTTCGGCTCGCTCGCGACGCCGCTCGCCCGGCGCATCGGCCTCGAGCCGGCGATCGTGCTCGCGATGGCGGTCTCCGCGGCGGGGGAGGCCCTGCGTGCCACCGCCGGGTCGGCGCCGTCCTTCCTGGGCTGGTCCGTCGCCGCGCTCGCGGGCCTCGGGATGGGCAACGTCCTGCTCCCGCCCCTGGTCAAGCGGTACTTCCCGGACCGGATCGGCGCCGTCACCGCCGCCTACTCGGTCGCGCTGCCGATCAGCACGGCGCTGCCGCCGCTCGTCGCGGTGCCGCTCGCCCAGCAGGCGGGCTGGCGCGTCGCGGTCGGCGTGTGGGCGGTGCTCGGGGTCGTCGCGGTCGTGCCGTGGCTCGTCGTCATCGTCCGCTCCGTGCAGGCCCGGGCGCGCCTGCGGAACCTCCTGGGCCGCGCGCCGGTGGCCACGGGCTCCGACGCCCCCGACGTGCTGGGCGCCCGCCCCGCCGACCCCCGGCTCGTCTGGGGATCGCCGCACGCCTGGGCGCTGGCCGTGATGTTCGGCATGAACGCGCTCGGCACCTACGCGACGTTCGCCTGGCTGCCGGAGCTGCTCGTCGCCGACGGGTACCCCGCCGAGGTGGGCGGCCGGTGGCTCGCGCTGTTCGCGATCCTCGGCCTGCCCGCCTCCTTCGTCCTGCCCGTGCTCGCCCAGCGGGTGCGCAACCCGTTCTGGGTCGTCGCCGGCTTCTGCGTGGTGTGGGCGGCCGGGTATCTCGGGCTGATCCTCTCGCCGCACGCCGGGCTGCCGGTGTGGATGGTGCTGCTCGGCATCGGTCCCGGCTCGTTCCCGCTGTTCCTCGCCCTCATCGGCCTGCGGTCGGCCGACGCGTCGGTCGCCGTGACGCTGTCCGGGATGGTGCAGGGCGTCGGGTACGCGCTCGCGGGCTTCGGGCCGATCGGGGTCGGGCTCGTCGTCGAGCGGACCGGCTCGTGGGACCTCGCGCTGTGGCTGCTGCTCGGCACGCTCGTCGTGCTCGTCGCCGCCGCCTGGCGCGCGTGCCGTCCGGGCGTGATCGGGGCGCGTCCGCCGCGGGAACACGGTTCGTCCGGGCCGGATCGGGTCGCCTAACCTGTGCTGGTGACCCCCAGCCAGCTCGCCGACGCCCTGCGCGCCGCCCTCGTCCAGGCCGTCGACGACGGCACGTTCGCCCTCGCCGCCGACCAGGTCCCGGCGACCGTGCACCTGGAGCGACCCCGGCAGCGCGAGCACGGCGACTGGGCGACGAACGTGGCGCTGCAGCTGGCGAAGAAGGC
>Ga0180221_1002041_pt1 | contig 12247 bp, 14 predicted proteins | sample eDN5th37CKraftMG_FD_151339 | JGI IMG/M metagenome (GOLD analysis project Ga0180221, IMG submission 151339) | Enriched Miracle-Growth compost microbial communities from Emeryville, California, USA - eDNA 5th pass 37_C Kraft MG (version 2) (version 2) ...
GGGGCCATACCGCACAGGTTGTCGCTCTGCTCCTCTTCTCGTCGACCGCACGAGGGAGAGCATCATGGTTCTGGTTCTGCAAGGGCATGCCCATCCAACCCACCAGCGCGCGCTCGACACGATGTTCGAGGATCGCAAGCGCCTGTTCGTCGACCTGCTGGGCTGGGACGTGCGGGTGATCGATCATATTTTCGAGATCGATCAGTATGATGGGCCGCAGGCCGTCTATCTGATCGCGATCGATGCGGAGGGTGCGCATGTCGGCTCGCTTCGACTCCTTCCGAGCAACGTACCGCATATTCTCGACACGCTCTTCCTGCAGCTCTGCGAAGGGCCCGTGCCGACTGGCCCCATGACGTTCGAGATCACGCGACTGTGCCTTCCGCCACGGTTTCGTACGGCCGACCGACTGCGGATCCGCAACCAGCTCATCTCGGCGATGGTCGACCATGCGCTCGGTACCGGCATCACCATGCTGACCGGCGTCGTCACCGCGTCGTTCCGCGAGGAGGTGCTGGCGATGGGCTGGCGGGCTGCTGCGCTGGGGCAGTCCCGACGGATCGAGGGCGCGAGGCTCGGCGCCTTCGCGCTCCATCTCGACGCCGACACCCCGCAGCGCTTGGAAGCCACCGGCCTCTACACCGCCAACACGATCACGGACTGCGCCCCGCAGGTGCCGCCGTCCGTCTGAGACAAGGAGCAGAACATGTCGAACAGCACCACCGATGCGGGCCATTCCAACCAGGTTGATCACTGGACCGCCTGTCTGCGCCAGCGCGGCTATTGTATCATCCCCGACGTGATCGCGGCCGACCGGGTTGCCGCATTCAACCGCGATCTCGACCGCCACTTCGATCGGGTACCCTTTTGCGACGGTGCTTTCTATGGGCGGCATACTAAGCGCTTCGGCGGTTTGCTCCGGCGATCGGCGCATGCCGACGCCTTTGTTCGCCATCCGCTGATCCTGGCGATCGTCAACAACATCTTGAGCCCATGGTGTGACCGTATCCAGCTCAACCTGACCCAGGGGATCGAGATCCACTCCGGCGCACTCGCGCAACTGCCGCACCGTGATCAGGACATGTGGCAGGGTGCCAAGGGCGGAATGGACTATCTGGTCAACGTGATGTGGCCGCTTAGCGCCTTCATGCGGGACAATGGCGGGACAATCCTCTGGCCGGAGAGCCATCGCTGCCAACCCGAGACGTCCCTGCCTAACGAGGCGCCCATTGCCGCCGAAATGGCGCCGGGGTCAGTGCTGTTGTTTCTCGGCTCGACTTTGCATGGTGGTGGCGGCAACCGGACATCCGCGCCGCGGCGCGGTTTGATCGTCAGCTATTGTCTGGGTTGGCTCAAGCCGTTTGAAAATCAGTGGCTGGTCTATCCGCCCGCTGTCGCGCGGCATTTCGATCCCGAGCTCGCCGCCCTGGTCGGCTATGCCGTGCATCGACCGAACCTCGGTAATTATGAGGGGCAATGCCCGTCCGTGCTGCTGCGAGGCGAGCGGCCTGAGCATTTGGCGGCGACCGATGCGCTGCGGGCCGATCAGGCGGCGGCGCTCGACGGTTTCGTCGCGGCACAGAGAGCGGCCGACGTCTCCGCTGATCGGAAGATCTGAGTTCGGCCCATGCCGATCATAAGCGATGGCCCCGAGCCAGATTGGCGCGACGCAGCAGCGTACGCCTATCTGAAGTCTGTCTGCCGCCAGGGATTTACGTGGGAATGGCTCCGGCGCGGCCCCGCCTATCGGGCGCTCCCTGGGGAGCCCTCGTCAATCGAGAAGAAGGGTGCCCTGGCGATCCTCCGGTCGGGCTCGGGGCAGGATGTACGCCGCTGGGGGCTGCTTTTTCGCCGAAGCCGCTGATCGGTCGGCGACCTCGGCGCGCCTGTTCTGGGATCGCCGGATCGACTCCTCTGTGCTCGTCGTCGAGGCGCGGCCGGCCCGAGGCGACGGCGGCGATGCCTTTGACGTCGCACCGCTAGGCGCGCTCGCGACCCTGCTCGTTACCCCGTCGGGCGAGGAGCATCTTCTGCTCTCCAACGGCGTACAGTGCCTTCAGGTCGACATCGTCTCCGGGACGCTGCGGGAAGGTCCGGTCGACCTCGTCTATCGTCTCGACGACGGCCGGCGAGCGAAGCTGCAGATGCAGGTGCTCGTCCGATTCCTGGCCCTGCGCCGTCATCGTATGTTCCAGCCCTGGCTCACCCCGCCTGAAACGCAGGGCGGACGCTGGATCCGGCAGTTGCGCGTCCACGACGCGATTGTGGCGGGTGCCAGCGAGCGTCAGATTGCCATCGCGTTGTTCGGTGCGGGCGCGGTGGCCGCGCAATGGAAGGAAGGCTCGGGGCCGCTACGCTCTGCGGTACAGCGCTTGGTCCGTCGTGCACGCGCCAATGTCGATGGAGATTATCTCAACCTGCTTCAATGAAAGAGGCGATTCCACATACGCAATCATATCGCTACGTTTCGACCCCTGAATCGCCTCGGTCTTGCTCGGGGTCCCGAAAGAACTCGATCGGAGAGACACCGAAGCTCTGTGCCAGGTCGTTGAGCCGGAGCAGTGTCAGATTGACGTGTCCATTCTCAATTTGGCTGAGGTATGATTGGGTAAAGCCCGCGATCTCAGCGAACGGTTCCTGCTTGAGCGCCTTTTCTGTGCGTAGCCTCACCAAATTGAGGCCAACAAGCTTGCGGACGTCCATCGCTCGCTTGTGGGATATTCGACCTTCGGAGTTTATTCGTTAGAACGAATATGTCATAATAGGCGTATAGCGCTCCACGCCCGGTGGTGTGCTGCTCGCGCGATCGAAGGCAAATGGGCAATGAACCAAGCTAGGGTGGCCGGGTCCGGTTTAGACGTGCGCGACGTCGCGCCGTTGGATGCCGAGATTACGTTTTACGATCGCCAGCATTTTCTCACCTATGCGCGGCTCCAGGATGCCGAAGCGGTAGGTCTTGACTGGCGCACGGGCGCGCAACGGATCTTGCTGCGTGATGTCGCAGCGGACCCCGACGGTGCCTGGCAGTGCTGGACGACTCATCTCGCCCGCGCGCACTGGATCGCGACGACGGGCTATGCCCTCGCTCTGACCGAGGCCGGACTGATTCCCAGGCCCTGAGGTCGGGGCCTCTCGCCGACCGGTTCGGCGAAGGGCATATTGTTGTGTTGCCATGTCGGCCCGCTCATCGATGGCGTTTTGATCTGGTGACGGCGCTCTGCCTCAAGCGGGTGATCGCTCCCGATGCCCAGCCGCCGCCCACCAGGCGGTGCGAGCCGACACGCTGCTCCAGCGTCTGCCTCGCGCTACAGGCCGGCATGGGGGAGGACCGCCGCCGCCAAGCGCTTGCTGCACGAACGCCGCATATCGGATCTGTAGCAGCGCGCGCTGGAGGCCGCGCTTCTGCGTCTGATCCTGGTGATTGCGGCGATCGATCCTCCTGCGCCGTAGACCATCCCCGGCTGTTGGCGGAGTCCTGCGCCGGTCGGTGGCCTCGCGCAACGGCTCTCGCCGTCCTTCGCTGCGCTGCGGCCCTGCGGGTGCGCGAGCCCGCCTGTGCCCGGCGCGAAGCGGCCTCCGCCGCCGGGGATGGTCCCCGGCGTTGAATGGAGGATCCGATCATGTCACCATCAGTTCGTTCAGACGTCTACGCTCGCGTCACCGACGCGATCGTCGCCGCGATCGAAGCTGGCTCCGGTCCCTGGCGCATGCCGTGGCATCATAGCGGCGCCGATGTCACTCGCCCGGCCAACGTCGCCAGCGGCAAACCCTATCGGGGCATCAACACCGTATCGCTCTGGGCCGCCGCCTATGCCAGCGGCTATGCGAGCGGGGTCTGGGGCACCTATCGCCAATGGCAGGTGCTCGGTGCCCAGGTTCGCAAGGGCGAGCAGGCCAGCCTTGGCGTCCTCTGGAAGGAGGTCCGCCGCCGCGATGAGGAGGATAGCGACGATGACGGCGGCGATCGCATGCGGCTCTTCGCCCGGGCGTTCAGCCTGTTCAACGCCGATCAGGTCGACGGCTACGCCCCTGAGCCCGGTCTGGTCCTGCCCGAGAGCGACCGCGTTTCGGCCGCCGAGCGGTTTATCGCCGCGCTCGGCATCGATACCGTCTACGGGTCGCCCAGCGCTTATTATCATATCGCCGAAGACCGCATCCACATGCCGGACTTCAGCGCCTTCCACGATGCCCAGGGCTTCTATGCCACCCATATTCACGAATGTGCTCACGCCAGCGGCGCTGCCCATCGGCTCGACCGGGCGTTCGGCGCCAGGTGGACCCGGCATGCCCTCGCGATGGAAGAGGCGACCGCCGAACTGACCGCGTCCTTCCTGCTCGCCGATCTCGGGATCGCGCACGAACCGCGCCCCGATCATGCTGCCTATATCGCGTCCTGGCTGCAGCTCTTGAAGGACGAGCCTCGGGCGATCTTCGCTGCCGCCAGCAAGGCGCAGGCGGCCGCCGACTGGATGCACGCCCAGCAGCCACGACCTGTCCGCGAGCCGGAGCGGCCGATCCCTCAGGGGTTCGGCCGCTTCGGCGTGCAGGTCGATATGCGGGCTGACGCCCGCTCGTCAGCGGACGCCGCTCACGCGGCGGCGCTGATGTTGGGGCCTCCGTGCGATGCGGCGTGGTCGGCGCGCCCTGCTAGGCCCGCCACGGCGTGCGGCAAGCCCGGCTTTGCCGGGCTGCTCCATGGCATTGCGCCCCTGCGGGTGCCGCCCGCCGTTTTAAGCGGGCCTCTCCGGTCACTCTCGCCGCCCACCCCCGCCTCGCCGGGAGGCCATGCGGTTTTTGGGACGTGCTTGGAGGCAACCGATGCTTTTCCTCTTCCCACCGCCAAGCTGCCTCGCGTCCAGCGAGGCGCCGCATCGCGGGAAGGCTGCGCAAGGGGAACCCCTGCTGCGCCGTGCCGCCCGAGGCGGCGACGGGCCCGAGTTTCCGACGCCACCCGACACGGGAGACGCCGGATGACGCGCGGCGCGTTTCGCCGCATCCTAAGCCGGTCCGCCACCCGGAAAGACAACGGACCGGCACTCGCATGGAGTGACGATGATGAAACTCGATTTTATCGATCTGGGCAAGCTGTCGGTGTCGCCGACCAACATGCGCGGCGGGCGCAAGCCGGCGGATATTACCGATATCCTCCCGTCCGTCCGCGCACGCGGCGTGCTCGTGCCGATCCTCGTCCGCCAGAACGGCACGGCGGATACCTTCGAAATCGTCGCGGGACGGCGACGGTTCGAGGCGGCGCGCGCCGTCGCCGCCGAACGCTGCGCCAGCGGTGAACCGGGCGAGGCCGAGCCGATACCGTGCGCGATCATCGCGGCGGGCGATGACGCCGCCGCCATCGAGGCATCGCTGATCGAGAATGTGGCGCGCCGCGATCCCGACGAGGTCAGCCAGTGGGACACCATGGTCCGTCTTGTCCGGGAAGGTCGCAGCGTCGAGGCACTCGCCGCCACCTTCGGCTTGCCCGAACTCGCGGTCAGGCGCGTGCTCGCGCTCGGCAATCTGCTGCCCCGCATCCGCGATCTCTACCGCAAAGAGAAGATCGACAAGGCCACTGCGCGCCACCTGACGCTCGCCAGCAAGTCCCAGCAAAAGGCATGGCTCGCGCTCTATGACGATCCCGACACGTATGCCCCGACCGGCCATTCGTTGAAGGCGTGGCTGTTCGGCGGGCAGTCGATCAGCACCGCGCAGGCGTTGTTCGACGTGGCCGACTATCCGGGCCAGATCGTCGCCGACCTGTTCGGCGAGGATGGCTATTTCGCCGACGCCGACCCATTCTGGGCCGCGCAGAACGCGGCGATCGACGCGCGATGCGCCGCCTATCTCGCGGCCGGCTGGTCCGATGTCGTGATCGTGCCGCCCGGCGAACACTTCCACACATGGGAGTATGAGAAAGCGCAGAAACGCAAAGGCGGCCGCGTCTATATCGACGTACGCGCCTCGGGCGAGGTCGTGTTTCACGAGGGTTATGTCACGGCCAAGGAGGCTCGCCGCCGTGCCAAGGGAGAACCGCTCGGGACGAGCCAGAAACCCGCGCGGCCCGAGGTCACCAGCACGATGCAGACCTATATCGACCTGCACCGCCACGCCGCCGTCCGTGCTGCGCTCACCGCGCATCCTGCCATCGCGCTGCGGCTGATGGTTGCCCACGCCATCGCCGGCTCGCCGCTCTGGCATGTCCGGCCCGAGCCGCAAACCACCCGCAACGACGCCGTGCGTGAGAGCGTCGAGACGTGCAAAGGCGAGGCCGAGTTCGACGCAAAACGCCGCGCGGTGCTCGACCGGCTCGGCTTCTCCGCTGAAGAACCGACCGTCACCGGCGGCAACGGCGACGCGTGCAGCCTGTCGGCTCTGCTCCTGCGCCTGCTCGCCCTGTCCGATGCGGCGGTGATGGACGTGATTGCCATCGTCATGGGCGAAACTCTTGCTAGCGGTAGCGCCGCCGTTGAGGCGATCGGCCTCGAAATCGGCGTCGACATGGCGCGCTACTGGCAGGCCGACGACGCCTTTTTCGCGTTGATCCGTGACAAGGAGGTGCTGACCCGGATCGTCGCCGATGTGGCCGGGGAGACGGTCGCCAGCGCCCATGTCGGGGAGAGAACCAAGGTCTTGAAGGCCATCGTTCGCGATCATCTCGATGGCGCGAACGGCCGCGAACGGCGTGAAAACTGGGTGCCGCGCTGGATGGCGTTTCCGCCCGCCGGCTATACGGCGCGTGGCGGCGTCGGCACGGTGGCGGCCCACGCCCGGCTCGAGGCGGCGCGCCGCCGCGACGACGAACCGGACCCCACCGGACGGGCCGGCGCGATCGCGGAGCCCGCGCCCGAAGCGCCGCCCAATCCGATATCTGTGGCGGCATAACGATCCGGGGCGGTGGTGCCGATGGCGTTGCCGCCTCGGTCCGTTTGGTGTGCAGGCGACCTCCTTGGAGGCCGTGCGGTGGGTAACGAATCGCGCGACAGGATGCGTCTCCTGCAGCACCGTGCCACCATCGGGGCTCTTCGGGCGCATGACCTGGGACGGCTGCACCCCTGTAAAACCATCGCCGTCGATCTATTTCCCCGCCCCGGATCACCCCACGCGACAGGTCGTGCGGGGACCCCGATCACACGGGGCTCCTCGCGGCCGCTTCGCTTCAAATAGACCGTCGTCTCCGGTCCTCCGCTGTCGCTCCGGCCTGCGGTTCACAGGGGCGCTCGATCCGTCCCGACGGCCGGCCCATCGCCCGCGAATGGTCGCCGGCGACGATCAGGAGACGAACAATGCCCGCAATCGGATATGTCACCCGCGACGGCAACGGCTATAAGGGCCAGCTGCGCACCCTCTCGATCCGCAGCGACATCGAGATCACCCCCAACAACCGCAAGACCAGCGACAGTCAGCCTGACTACCGGGTCTCGGCCGGTGGCGTCGAGGTCGGCGCCGGCTGGATCCGCACCGGCGAGATGTCGGGTAAGGCCTATGTGTCGCTGTCGTTCGCGGCCCCCGAGTTCGGTCCGCGTACGCTCTACGCCAATCTCGGCCGTGCCGCCGGCCAGGACGATGAGGACGCCTTCGCCGTCATCTGGAACCCGGCCGACTAGGCTGGTGGGCCCCGCGCCTGACACGCGCGGGGCCTCTTTTGGTATGCAGCACCGGCCGATAGATCGGTTTTGACCACCCCGGAAATGCGATCCTGCCCGGGGTGCCTCCCACCCGCCATCCTCGCCGCCGATGCCGACTCCGGTCGGTGTCGTGATGCGGAGGATCGCTATGACCGACGATCTCGACGAGGCGCGCCAGGCGCGCAAAGGCTCTCCTTTTCTCACCACCAAGCAGGCAGCTTATTATCTGGGGTTCACCGCCCGCTCGCTCCACGCGATGCGGCGTAAGGGGCGCGGCCCCCGTTTCGTGCGGCTTGGCCGCGCGGTCCGCTATCATATTCGCGACCTTGTGGCTTATGCGAACGAGGCGGGCGTGGAGCGGTCGGATGGTTAGGCCCGTCCCCGATCTGCCGTTGCTGCGCTGGGGCGAACAATTGCGCCGCACACAGATCCGCTGTCGTCGCCAGCGCCGCTATCTGGGTGCGGGCGGCATTGGCCTCGGTCTGCTGCTGGCGACATTTCTGCCAGCGCCGATACCCCGATTGGTATGGAATGCGAGCGCGAGCGTGCCGGTCGGGCTCTATGTCGTGTCACCCGGCGCGGCGGTGCGGGTCGGCGACAGGGTGATCGCGCGCGTCCCCGCGGCGGTCCGCCGACTCGCCGCCGCGCGGCATTATATTCCGGCCAACGTCCCGCTGGTGAAGCAGGTCGTGGCCGTATCGGGCGATAGCGTCTGCGCGCTCGGCCAGGCGATAGTCATCAACGGCCGCTGGGTCGCCGCGCGTCGTGTACATGACGGCGAGGGGCGGGCGATGCCGTGGTGGCACGGCTGCGTGACGCTGCAGGACCAGGCGGTGTTTCTGCTGATGGCGGGGAACCCCGACTCGTTCGACGGGCGCTATTTTGGGCCGACAGACGCCGCTGACCTGCTCGGCACAGCGAGATTAGTGTGGGCGCGGTGAGGCGGCTCGCGCTCGCGGTTATGCTGTTATATGCGCTGCCGGCCGAGGCCGATCCGGTCGATCGCTGGCGGCCTATGGTCGCCGAGGCAGCGGCGCGGTTCGGTCTGCCCGAGGACTGGATCCTGCGGGTGATGCGCGCCGAAAGCGGCGGCCAGACGATGCTGGCCGGCCGGCCGATCACCAGCCGCGCCGGCGCGATGGGGGTGATGCAGCTGATGCCGGCGACCTGGGTCGCGCTGCGCGCGGCGCTCGATCTGGGCCCTGACCCCTATGCGCCGCGTGATAATATTCTGGCGGGCACGGCCTATCTGCGGCGCCTCCACGATCGGTTCGGTTATCCGGGTCTGTTCGCCGCGTACAATGCCGGACCCGCGCGCTATGCCGAGCATCTCGCCACCGGTCGACCGCTGCCGGCCGAGACGCGCACCTATCTGGCGCGCGTTGCTGGGATGCGGCCCAGCGTCCGCGCGACCCGCCAACACTCCGTCCAGGGCCTGTTCGTTGCGCTCCCGACCAGTTCGGCCGCGCCGCGTGAGGGCGGGACCAGCGGGCCGAACAGAATGTTGTTCGTGACGCTCAGTGGCGTGAAGAGCGCGCCCTGACGACCCGATGATCGCCCCGCGCGCGGGGCGTTTAGGCTGCCGGTCGCTGCTGTCCGCGCGGTGCCGTCGCGCCTCTCGCCTCCCGAAAGGCATGGTCGTGCGGTCGCAGCCTGTCGTGGCGCGCGTGGGGAGGGGGGCTGCTCAGATATGCCCAGTGTCCGGGACGGATCGCGCCGCCTCAAGGGACGACGGGGCCCCACCATTTTTGCCGGCGATCGGGCGGGCGGTGCTCCGTCTCTCGGCGTCGCGCGGCGCCGGAAAAAATCGTGACCCCCATCGCCGCGGACGCGGTTGCGGGCAAGCCCGCAATCCCTTGACCCGACACGATCCGCCCCGGGGCCGAGCCGCCTTAAGCCAGACAGGAGGCGGCGATGGTCACGCTCTACGATCATATTCAGCAATTGCGTGCGGAGCTTGGAACAAACGATAGCCAGGACGAGATTCGTCAGATCCGGGTCGAACTTGCCGAGGCCGTCGCGGCGCAGGCGGTGCTCGATCGCGCTTTCGAGGCAGCGCTGGCGGAGCCGGGATGAGGCCGGATAGGGGGATGACGCCCGGCATCGGCCCTCGCTGAACCACCTAGCCTTCGATCAAGAGCTTGAGCGCGCGCAGGTCGCGGTTGATCCATTTCGCATCGGCCGCGAACCGTTCGTCATCCATGTCGGGCTGCCGAAACAGGGTCAGCATCACCTCGGCCCCATCGCCATTGCGCACGACGCGCAGCGGGATATCGACCATTTTGCCGTCCCCGAACTCGACGCTGTGATCCATCACGCCATGCGCATTATGCGGCGTGAACCGGATACGGATCGGGCCGTCCGGCCCTTGCGCCAGCCACTGATCATCCTCCCGGCGGAAGTCGGATTCTGCCAGTCCCGACGCCCATTTGGGAAAGAAGTCGGGCCGCCAGATCCATTCGTAGAGCGCCTGCCAATTATGGTTGATCGATATAGAATAGGTGCGCGCAGGCAGCATGTCGGGCTCCGATTTTGGGGTCGCTCGATCCTGTAGAGGCGCGCGCGACGACTGTCATCCGCGCGCGTCTCGCCGGTACCAGTTGAGGGCCGCGCGCGGCGCGGCGCACCGTATCGCGCTCCTTTGGTGAGCGGGCCCGGGAGAGGGGCAGCGGGATGAGGATTGCAGAAAAAGGCGGGAAGGAGGGGGAGCGCGAAAGGCAAGATTGAAGCTCTGGCACCGTCGCCTTGCGGCGTCGTGCCCTAAGCTTTTGTCTGCACATCGCTTTCTGTCCCAGGCCGGACGGCACCGGCGTGGAGCGAGCGGTGCCGGTGATGTCGAAAACCGACGGATGTCTGCGGGGCTCGGTAGCACCGGTTTTCAGGAGGACCGCGTCGCGCCATGGTTGGGCTTTCGGTGGATCCGCGTCCATGACGATTGACGATGAGTTCGAGCCACGCTTGGGACGACAGCGCGCGCGGGGCGGCAGCCGCCCCTATCTCCACCGCGTCCTCGCCGCCGCCAATCGCGCGCGGGGCGGGGCGGCGAGCCCGGGCAAGCGGCGTGCGTTCACCGGCAGCCGGATCGGGCGCGGCGCCGGGGTCGGGCGGATGCTCGCTACACGGGATCGGTTTGCTGCCTTCCGCCAGCGTCGTGTCCTCCTCAAATCGCGCATCGTCCGGCTGGCCGCCAAGGGGATGGCCGGCGCACGCGCCCATCTGCGCTACCTCCAGCGCGACGGTGTGACGCGCGACGGCCAGCCCGGCCAACTCTATGGCGCCGAGACCGACACGATCGATGGCCAGGCGTTCGTCGATCGGCAGAACGGCGATCGCCACCAGTTCCGGTTCATCGTCTCGCCCGAAGATGGCGCGGCCTATGACGATCTCAAGCATCTGACCCGGCGGCTGATGGCACGAATGGAGGAAGATCTCGGCACCCGCCTCGATTGGGTCGCGGTCGACCATTTCAACACCGGCCATCCGCACACCCACATCCTGCTGCGCGGCCGCGACGATCAGGACCAGGATCTGATCATCGCCCGCGACTATCTCACCACCGGGATGCGCGAACGCGCCGCTGAACTGGTCGATCTCGATCTGGGGCCCCGCTCGACTCGCGCGATCGAGGAGCGTCTGCGCGCCGAGGTTACCCAGGAGCGGCTGACCAGTCTCGACCGCCGTCTGCTCCGCGACAGCGACCAGGATCGCACCGTCACGGCTGCGGCGCGCGACCCGTTCGACCAGACGCTGCGCGCCGGGCGACTCGCGAAGCTCGCGCGACTGGGCCTGGCCGAGCCGCTCGGCGGCGGGCGCTGGCGGCTCGCCGCCGGCCTCGAGGACACGCTGCGGCGCCTGGGCGAGCGCGGTGATATCGTGCGCACGATGCAGCGTGCTTTCACTGCCCGCGGGGTGGCGCCGGCCGTGGCCGATCAGGCGATTTACGACCCCGCCGGGCCCGGGGTCCGGCCGATCATCGGGCGAATGCTCGAACGCGGCCTCGCCGACGAGCTCGAGGACCGTCACTATCTGCTTGTCGAAGCGGGGGACGGGCGGACCTATTATGTCGCGATCGGCAAGGGCGAGGCGGTCGAGCCCCTGGCGAGCGGCGCGATCGTCGGGATCGCACCGCTCCCCGCCGCCGTTCGAGAGGCTGATCGCACCATCGTGGCGGTCGCTGTCGCCAATGACGGGCGCTACGATGTGGATGCGCATCTCCGTCACGATCCGAGCGCGACCCAAGCTTATGCCGAAGCCCATGTCCGTCGGCTCGAGGCGATGCGGCGCACGACCGGCGGTGTCGAACGCGAGCCCGACGGCGGCTGGGTGATCGCGCCCGACCATCTTGATCGCGCAGCGACCTATGAAGCGGTGCGCGCTCGGACCCGGCCGGTGGCGGTGGCGTTGCTGTCAGCGCAGCCGCTCGCGCAGCTGATCGATGCCGAGGCGGCGACCTGGCTCGATCGCGAGCTGACCGCACCCGCCCCCGAACCTCGGCGCGATGCCGGATTCGGCCAAGAGGTACGCGCCGCGTTGGCCTCGCGCCGGCGCTGGCTGGTCGAGCAGGGGTTTGCCGAGGAGGTGGGGGACCGCACCCGCTACCCGTCGGGGATGCTCGGGCAGCTCGAGCG
>Ga0180221_1002043_pt1 | contig 12244 bp, 16 predicted proteins | sample eDN5th37CKraftMG_FD_151339 | JGI IMG/M metagenome (GOLD analysis project Ga0180221, IMG submission 151339) | Enriched Miracle-Growth compost microbial communities from Emeryville, California, USA - eDNA 5th pass 37_C Kraft MG (version 2) (version 2) ...
CGGGGCGACGTCGGGCTGGGTTGGCGAGGAACAGGATCGTCCTGGCACGGCCACGCCGACCTTGCGTGAGATCGCCATCAATACCGGCGAGATCTACGCCATGCCCGGTGCCACGCAGACCTCGCTCGACGATGCGCGCATCGATCTTGCCGCATGGCTGGCCGAGGAAGTGGCGATCGAGTTCGCCGAACAGGAGGGTGCTGCCTTTGCCCATGGCGACGGCATCAACAAGCCGCGCGGCATCCTTGCCTACGACAAGGTGGCGAATGCTTCCTATGTATGGGGCAAGATCGGCTTCGTTGCCTCGGGCAAAGCGGATGGCTTCCTGGCTGCCACCGCTTCGGTCAGCCCGGCCGATGCGCTGATCGATCTCTACTATGCGCTCAAGTCCGGCTACCGGAACGGGGCGTCGTGGCTGATGTCGGATGCGACCATGAACACGGTTCGCAAGTTCAAGGATGCGGAGGGTGCCTATATCTGGGCACCACCGTCAGGAGCAGCGGAAGTTGCCACCATTCTTGGCAAGCCGGTCTACACCGACGACAACATGCCCGCGGCCGAGGCGGACAAGTTCCCCGTCGCCTTCGGCGACTTCAGCCGCTCCTACCTGATCGTCGACCGCATCGGCATCCGGGTGCTGCGAGATCCGTTCACCTCCAAGCCCAACGTGCTGTTCTACACGACCAAGCGTGTCGGCGGTGGCATCGTGAACTTCGAAGCCCTGAAGCTGCTGAAGATCAGCACCTGATCGAACTGACGGGTGGCTTCGGCCGCCCGCTTCCCCCTCATCCATCTTTGAAAGGACTTCTGTCATGAAGGACGGTATCTCCGGCCTCGGCCTCGTTGCATCTCTGGTTCCCGCCGTGGTCACGGCCACCACCAAGGGCAGCCATGCCGATCTGCAGGGCTTCAACTCCGCAACCCTGATCATCAATACCGGCGCGATTGCCGGCGATGGCCTCTTCGTCGTCGCCATCCAGGAGAGCAACACGACCACGGATGGCGATTTTGTCGATGTGGCAGCCGGCGATCTGCTTGGAACCCTGCCGGCAGAGCTTGCGGCCAACACGGTCTACAAGCAGGGCTACAAGGGCACGAAGCGCTATATCCGCGCCGTCATCACCAAGACCTCCGGCACGTCGATTGCCGCCGGTGCGGTTTTTGCGCTCGGCCATCCCCACGACGCGCCGGTCGCCTGATCGGCCAGGGCGGCCGGCAACGCTGACCTTCTGGCCGCCCATCGGCCGTCCGAACGGCTGGTCGCTTCTCTTTCTTATAATGGATCGCAAAACGTGCTCGCACCCGTTCGCACCGTCGCACCGGTCAACATGCCGGTGTCGCTGGCCGAGGCTAAAGCCCATCTGCGTGTCGAACACGACGACCAGGACGACCTGATCACTGCCCAGATCAGGGCCGCGACCGCATGGCTCGACGGTTATGCCGGCATTCTCGGTCGCGCGCTGATCACCCAGACCTGGCGGCAGGATTTTGCCGGCTTTGCCGATCGCCTGCCTCTGCCGGTCTCGCCGGTGATCGCGGTTGTCAGCGTCAGTTACGTTGACGCCGGCAATGTGGCGCAGGTGCTGGATGCCGGCGTCTACGATCTGTTTGTCGATGCGCGCGGCGCTTATGTCACCCTGCGTCCGGGACAATCCTGGCCGGCAACCTTCCGTCGCGCTGACGCCGTCTCCGTCACCTTCACCGCTGGTTATGGCGCGGCGGCCGATGTGCCCGAGCCCATCCGGCACGCCATCCTGCTCATTGTCCAGCGGCTCTATGATGGCGCTGACACCGAGATCGACGTCTCCATCGAGCGCACCGTTCATGCCTTGATCGCGCCCTACCGAAAAAGTCCGCTCTGATGGCCAGAATCACCGCCAATGCCCTGCGCGACCGCGTCCGCCTCGAAATGCGTGAGGAAGTCGATGACGGCTACGGCAACACCTACGGCCAGTGGGTCCCACAGTTCGAGCGCGACGCCTGCATCCTGCTCTCCAAGGGGGGCGAGACCGTCATTGCCGCGCGCCTGCAAAGCGTCCAACCGGCGCTGATCATCGTGCGTTACGATGTCGAGACCGCAACCATCAACGCCGCCTGGCGGCTGATCGAAATCCGCTCGGGCACCGCCTACAACATCCGCACCGTTGCCGACATGGAGCGGCGCGGCCGCTTCATCACCATGCTGTGTGAATCGGGCGTGGCGACCTGAGCGCCAAGGGCAAGCCGGAACCAGAGTCTTGGGGAAACCGCCATGACACCATCCAAAGTCGGCGACCACTTTCGTGTGTCCGAGACTGAGCTTGAAGCGCTCCTGGTTCGCGCTTCCGAAACCGGCGCTCGCCGCGCCCTGCAAGAAGTCGGGCTTGAGGGCAAGGATGCCGCAGAAGATATCCGCGACCTGCGCTCGCTGCTGGCCGGATTCAGGCTGGCCAGGCGCACTGCCGTGCAGACGACAGTCCGCATCCTCACCACCGGCATCCTGATCGCGCTGATGGCCGGCTTCGCCATCAAGCTGAAGCTCTTCGGACCGACGCCTTAACCCATCCACCCGTCCCATCAGACCATCGCCTGCCCTCGCAGAGGAGCGGGCTTTTTATGCCTGGAGACCTGCGATGACGACAATGACCTACAAACACTGGCGCGACGTGCCCGAGAGCACCTGGCGCTGGAAGAATTTCTCCCCCGCCGAGATCGCCTGCCGGGGCACCGGCTCCCTGCGCATCAACGAGGAAGCGCTCGACAAGCTCCAGGCGCTGCGCGACCGGCTTGGCAAGCCGCTGATCGTCCGCTCGGCCTACCGCAGTCCGGCGCACAACCGGGCCGTCGGCGGCGCGCCGCGCTCGAAGCACATGGACGGCACGGCCTTCGACATCGCCATGGCGAACCACGATCCGGTCGCCTTCGAGGCTGCCGCCCGAGCCGTCGGCTTCCTTGGCTTCGGCTACTATCCGCGCTCGGGCTTCATGCACATCGATCTCGGGCCGGCTCGGCAATGGGGCGAGCGGTTCCCGGTGCGGGCGACGGCGTTCGCCGCGGAAACGTCGCCCGTGCGGGAGGTCCTGGCAGACAGCCGAACGATGAAGGGCAGCGGCGCAGCTGGCGTGGCCACGCTGGGCGCAGCGGGTGTCGAGGTGGCGCAGAGCGTTCTGACGGAGACACAGACCGCGATCCTGCCGCTGGTGCCGTATCTCGATACGCTCCGTTGGGTGTTCATCGCCGTGGCGCTCGCGGGCCTTGCCGTGACGATCTACGCCCGCATCGACGACTGGAAGCGGGGGCGTCGATGATCGCTGCTCTGTTCACCGGGAAGGCCGCCGCCCCGTGGTTGCGGGCGGCCCTGCGCTACGGCACCATGTCGCTCGCCGTGCTCCTTTTCCTGCTCTCGCTCCGACGCTCCGGTGAGCGCGCCGGACGCGTCGCCGAGCGCCTCGAAACTGTGGAGAGAACCCATGACGTTCAGCGTCGGATGTTGGAGGCTGCGGCTCGCCGTCCTCGTGATCGCGACGACCTCGCTGACCGCCTGCGCGACGGGCGGTTCTGAACCAGAACGCATTGCGGCGTGTCCGCCGGTAGTGGAATACAGTCGCAATCTCCAAGCGCGTGCGGCTGATGAGCTTATGCTGCTACCGGACCCCTCGGCGGTCGCTGAGATGATGAGCGACTATGCTGTCATGCGTGAGCAGTCTCGGAAGTGCGCCTCACCCTAAGGCCATTCCTGCTTCAGACCTCGAGCTCAGCCGCGCCAAGCACTGTCGTTCTTCCGCTCGTAATCGCTGAACGCCTTCTTCAGTCCGCCCAGCACCTCGGCGGCTGTCTCGAACATTGCCTTCAGCTGAGGTTCGTCCACCTTCTCGATGTCCTCGCCAGGTGATCCATCGTCTCCTGCAGGCGCGTCTGCATTTTCTAGGTGTGGTGGCGCGGATCGCGATCTGCTTCGCTGACCGTGTCGCCCTCCTATCACTACGTCGACATCACCCGCCGGACCCTCCCCGGGCAGGTTGCACGGCGAACAATCCACTATACCATCGGTTCCCGAAATCGAGATTCGATAATGGGGCCGGCTTTGAGGACTTCAGCAGATGGAACATCAGGAGCTCCTCTCCGGATTCATTCGGCTCCACGTCCTGCACCATGCCGCCGAGGGCGACCTGTACGGACAGTGGATGATCGAGGAACTGGCTCGGCATGGCTACCGCGTCAGCCCGGGCACGCTCTACCCGATGCTCCACGCGATGGAGCGCAAGGGGTATCTCGAATCCCGCACCGAACGGGCGGGCCGCTCGCATCGGCGCATCTACAGGGCGACGCCCTACGGGACCGAGGCGCTGAACCTCGCGCACGACAAGATCCGGGAGCTATTTCGTGAGGTCGTTCCGGGAAGCGACGGCGCCTGAGCGTGCCGGCCCGCAGGGCTCGGCGGGCGAGGTGTTCCGGGCTTTTCTGAAGCTCGGGCTCACCTCGTTCGGCGGCCCGATCGCGCATCTCGGCTATTTCCGCGACGAGCTCGTCACACGACGCAAGTGGATCGACGAGGCGGGTTATGCCGACCTCGTCGCGCTCTGCCAGTTTCTGCCCGGGCCGGCCTCGAGCCAGGTCGGCTTCGCGCTGGGCCTGCTTCGCGGCGGTCCGCTCGGGGCAGCCGCGGCGTGGGCGGCGTTCACGCTGCCGTCCGCTCTGCTGCTCGTGCTCTTCGCGTTCGGTGCATCCGCCTTCGACGGGCCGATCGGAGCGGGCCTCCTGCACGGGCTCAAGATCGTCGCCGTGGCGGTTGTCGCGCAGGCTGTCTGGGGCATGGCCCGAACGCTCGCGCCCGATCGCGGGAGGGCCAGCATCGCCCTTGCGGCGGTGCTGATCGTGGTCTTCGCCGCCGGATCGGTCGGACAAATCGTGGCCATCGTCGTCGGCGGTCTTGCCGGTCTCTGGCTCTGCCGGGGCGGCGCCGCTCCGACGACGGGGCATCTGACCTTCGCGGTCTCCAGGACGGTGGGAGCCGCTGCGCTCGGACTGTTCTTCCTGCTGCTGTTTCTTCTGCCGGTCCTGTCGACAGCGGCGGGATCGCAGGGGCTGGCGCTCTTCGACGCTTTCTATCGGGCGGGCTCGCTGGTGTTCGGCGGCGGTCATGTCGTCCTGCCGCTGCTCGAGGCGGAGGTGGTCCGGCCCGGCTGGGTCGGCGAGGACGCGTTCCTGGCCGGATATGGCGCGGCGCAGGCCGTTCCGGGGCCGCTCTTCACCTTCGGCACCTATCTGGGCGCGGTCATGGTGCCGGAGCCGAACGGCCTTGCCGGCGCGGCCATCGGCCTCATCGCGATCTTCCTGCCCGGGTTCCTACTGCTGATCGGCACGCTTCCCTTCTGGGACGCCTTTCGGACGCGGCCGCTGGCGCAGGCGGCCATGCGCGGCGCAAACGCCGCCGTCGTCGGCATCCTCGGCGCGGCTCTCTATGATCCCGTCTGGACGAGCGCGATCTTCAGCCCGCAGGACTTCGCGCTTGCTCTGGTGGGGTTCGTGCTGCTGACCGTGTGGAAGGCGCCGCCGTGGGTAGTGGTGGTGCTGATCGCGACAGGCGGGATTGCGCTCGCTCTCCTCTGATCACCGGCATCGGTCCGCGCCTCAGCGCTGCAGGATCAGCCGTGCGCCGAGCTGACACCGCGGGGCGGCCGCAGGCGGGATTGATCTCGCTCTACATCTCCACTATTGTGGAGAGATGGAAAAACAGGCCACACTCGCTGCGCTTGCCGCGCTCTCGCAGGAGACGCGTCTCGACATCTTCCGCCTGCTGGTGGAGGCCGGTCCGGAAGGGCGTGCAGTGGGGCGGATCGGCGAGGCGCTGGATCTCCCTTCGGCCACGCTCTCGTTCCACCTCAAGGAACTGAAGCACGCCGGGCTGGTGACGGTCCAGCGCGAAGGACGCTCGCTGATCTACTCAGCGGACTTCGCCACCATGACAGGCCTCATCGACTATCTGACCCGCCACTGTTGCGCCGGCGATCCGGCAGCATGCGGGATCGCCCCCTCGACGCACGCCGCCCGGAAAGAGACCGCATGACCACCAGGATCTATCACAACCCGAACTGCGGCACGTCGCGCAACGTGCTGGCGCTGATCCGCAACTCCGGCGATGAGCCGGAGGTTATCGAGTATCTGAAGACGCCCCCGAGCCGCGAGCGGCTCGGGGCGCTGATCGCCGCGATGGGGATCCCCGTGCGCGACCTCCTGCGCCGGAAGGGCACGCCCTACGACGAGCTCAAGCTCGATGCCCCCAAGTTCTCCGACGACGAGCTGATCGACCTGATGCTGGAGCATCCCATCCTCATCAACCGCCCCATCGTCGAGACGCCGCTCGGAACACGGCTCTGCCGCCCCTCCGAGGCGGTGCTCGACATCCTGCCGAACCCGCAGCGCGGGGAGTTCCGCAAGGAGGACGGCGAGCTCGTGGTGGACGCCGACGGGCGCCGCGTAAACGAGAGCCCCGCCCGATGAGCAACGACACCTACGCGCCCACGGCCGAGGCCATCGCAGCGGCGCCTGCCGGCATCGGCTTCTTCGAAAAGTGGCTCTCTGTCTGGGTGGCGCTCTGCATCGGCGCCGGGCTGCTGCTCGGCAACGTGCTGCCGGGCCTGTTCGAGACGCTCGCCGCGCTCGAGATCGCGTCCGTCAACCTGGTCGTTGCCGTCCTGATCTGGGCGATGGTCTATCCGATGATGGTGGCGGTCGACTTCGCGAGCCTGCGCCACATCGGCGATCGGCCGAAAGGGCTCGTGCTGACGATCGTGGTGAACTGGCTGATCAAGCCCTTCACCATGGCAGGGCTCGCCGTCCTGTTCTTCGAGGTTCTGTTCGCGGACCTGATCGCACCGGCCGATGCGCAGCAGTACATTGCCGGTCTGATCCTGCTGGGCGCGGCACCCTGCACCGCGATGGTGTTCGTCTGGTCGCAGCTCACTCGGGGCGACGCCACCTACACGCTGGTGCAGGTCTCGGTGAACGACGTCATCATGATCTTTGCCTTCGCGCCCATCGTGGCGCTGCTCCTCGGCGTCACCGATATCGTCGTGCCCTGGGAGACGCTCATCCTCTCGGTCGGGCTCTACATTCTGATCCCGCTCGCTGCCGGCGCCGCCACGCGCCAGTGGCTCGCGCGGGGCCGCCGGGGGGCGGACGCCGAGGCGGCGGTCGCGCGCTTCACGGCGGCGGTCAAGCCCTTCTCGGTGCTCGGCCTGCTGGCGACGGTCGTGCTTCTATTCGGGTTTCAGGGGCAGATCATCCTGGAGCAGCCGCTGCTGATCGCGCTGATCGCGGTGCCGCTCCTGATCCAGTCCTACGGCATCTTTGCGCTGGCCTATGCTGCGGCCTGGGCGTGGCGCGTGCCCTTCAACGTCGCCGCGCCCTGCGCGCTGATCGGTACGTCCAACTTCTTCGAGCTCGCGGTGGCCGTCGCGATCAGCCTCTTCGGACTGCAATCCGGCGCTGCGCTCGCGACCGTGGTCGGTGTTCTCGTCGAGGTTCCGGTCATGCTGTCACTTGTCGCCTTCGCCAATCGGACTTGTCACCATTTTCCCGCGGATGACGGAGGCGCGCGGCATGGCTGACCATCCCGTCCCGATCGAAGACCTGCCGAACATCGACCCAGCATCGCTCCGGCCGATCGACGTGGCTGCGCTCGCCGGGCCCGGCGCGCTGGCGCACCCGCCCCGCATCCTGATGCTCTATGGATCGCTCCGGACGCGCTCCTACTCGCGCTTTGCCTCGGAGGAGGTGGCGCGCCTGCTGCGCTGGTTCGGCGCCGAGACCCGCGCCTTCAACCCGTCCGGCTTGCCGCTGCCGGACGCGGAAGACCCCGACCACCCGAAGGTCAGGGAGCTGCGTGAGCTCGCCACTTGGTCGGAGGGCATGGTCTGGTGCTCGCCCGAGCGGCACGGCGCGATGACCGGCGTCATGAAGGCGCAGATCGACTGGCTGCCGCTGTCGGTCGGCGGCGTGCGGCCGACGCAAGGCAAGACGCTCGCGGTCATGCAGGTCTCCGGCGGCTCGCAGAGCTTCAACGCCGTCAACCAGATGCGCATCCTCGGCCGCTGGATGCGCATGGTGACGATCCCAAACCAGTCCTCGGTGGCGAAGGCGTGGGGCGAATTTGATGAGGGCGGCCGCATGCGGCCGTCGCCGTACTACAATCGCATCGTCGACGTCATGGAGGAACTCGTGAAGTTCACCCATCTCACGCGCGGCCGTTCGGCCTATCTAACCGACCGCTACTCGGAGCGGGTGGAAAGCGCTGAGCAGCTGTCCAAGCGCGTCAACCAACGCTCGATCTAGCATTTTCCTCTGCCGCTGAGGTGCTTGCGCGGAGCGGGGCCATTAATATCGCAGCATCGCACTCACTGAGACGAGGCGCTTGTCGACATCATCGCAAGAGGCGCAGCGGGTCGCTCCCGACCAACAACTACGAAGAAGCGCTACATTGCGTTGATCGACGCAGCGCGCGTGGTCAGTCGAGGAACTCGGGCTACCCCCGGACGCGTACGCCATCACCGACCGCGCCCCGTCACGCCAGAGCGCCATGAGGACCAGTACTTTCTCGATGGAGAAACCGTGCCCCTGAACGGGGCGGATAAAGCGCAACGTGTGACGCGCCGCAGGTCTCCTCTGGGCCGGGGGCCAAGCATCACCCTTGAAACGCCCGCTCATGAGGGAAATCGCCTTCCTTCAGATATGCAACTTCCGCCCGCGACGAGCGGCGGCCAAGAACCTGATTGCGATGGGGATGACGGCCGAACGCCGCGATCACTTGCTTCACGTCCAGGGCCTGCTTCACGAGCGAACGGTAAATCGGCTGCAGGTGCGTGGGGGCTTCTGCGGCGATCTCCTCGCGAAGTCCGATGAGAAGGTCCAGGCGCTGGAGATGGTCTGGCCCTTCGCAGTGGCCGAGTGGCAGACCATGAACGACCTTGAACCATGGCGTTGATAGCGCGGCGTAGTGGCCATTCAACAATCCGTTCATTGCCAGCGCCAGCGCCGCCTTGTCCTGCGCGAAAGCGTGGGCATTGCCTCGCCAGACCGATCGCGAGAACTGATCGAGCACGATGATGAGCGCGAGCCTGCCTTCGGGATCGGAGGCCCAGTGGTCAAGATTTCCCGCGGCTCCTTCAACTGTGAGTTCCGCGAAGCGGGCCGTGATTTCGTCGTCCGCGCCGCCCCGCATCCGCCAAGACCAATGGCTGCGATGGACGTCCGCATCTATGTCGAGCGAGTTCCCCTCAGGGAACCAGAATTCGAGTACGACCTGCCATTCATTGCGTTTGTTCGTGTTCTTCATCGCAAAACGTGTGCGCCGAGGGACTGAACATCGAGACTAACGCCCATCCATGTCAACAGGTCCAAAACGAAACACTCCATTTGGCCAACAGGTTTATACGAGGCCAATGTGGAGGCAAATTCAGGCCAGCTGGTGTCGCAGCAGCACGCGGACTGGTCATCCACACGTGATGGACCTATAGTTAAAGAGGCCTGCCAAAATACAAGGAGCACACCATGCGCGGATTTGTCGATGACATCGAAAAGTTGACCGAGGAGAACGCCGACTATCGGCGGGTCCTCTATACGGCGAGGAACATGCAGTTGGTCCTGATGGCGCTACAGCCCGGCGAAGAGATTGGCGAAGAGGTGCATGACGGTGGCGACCAGTTCTTCCGTGTCGAGAAGGGGCAAGGCGAGATCCTGATCGATGGCGCCGCACACAAGATAAAGTCGGACATGGCGATGATCGTACCGGCGGGCGCGCGACACAATGTCAGGAATACGGGCGACGAGCCCCTCAGGCTTTACACGATCTACAGTCCTCCCGAACATGTCGATGGCGTCGTCCATTCGACCAAAGGCGAAGCCGACGCTGCCCACGAGCACTTCGACGGAAAGACGACCGAAGAATAGCTCGGCTTTGCCGACTCTGTCGGAAACCGGCACCAGTCTCACTGACAGGAGCCAGCGGCGACCATCGTCGAACGTTCATGATCTCGTCGCTACGGCGGGCGGCGCGCGTTGTTGCGCCCGGAAGCATAGTTTCGGCATGAGAGCCTGCGCCGCGATTAGGAGATGAAGTGGGAAAAGCATTCGAGATCGATCGTTCGTTCGTTTTGACGGTCCTGACCGTCGCTGGGATGCTTCTGGCCATACTCGCTCTTTGGCCGCTGCAGGGTGCCGCCGCCGCGTACTTTTCCCTCGCAGGTCTGTTGCTCGTTTATCTAGCGGGCGGACTGCCAGCCGCTTGGCGGGCGGCCGCCACCTTGTGGGAGGAGCGGATCCTCGACATCGACCTCTTGATGGTCGTTGCAGCGGTCGCGGCTGCGGCCGTCGGGGCGCCTTTCGAGGGCGCCGTCCTGCTGACGCTCTTCAGCATCTCCACGACGCTGGAGGAACGGGCGCTCGGCCGCGCGCGCCGGGCCATCGAGGCGTTGATGGAGCTTCGGCCGGAGACGGCACTTCGCAAGGCGCCGGACGAGTCAGTCTCGGAAGTCCCTGCTGCCGATCTTCAGGTGGATGACGTCGTGGTGCTGCGGCCTGGCGCGCGGGTTCCGGCGGACGGGGTGATCGTCAGCGGCCGGGGCTCTCTCGATGAAGCCCATATCACCGGCGAGTCCATGCCCGTCGCCAAACAACCCGGCGCCCCGGTCTTCGAGGCGACGGTCAACCTCGACGGCGTGCTCGAGATGGCCGTAACGAAGACGATCGAGGAAAGCACCGTCGCCCGCATGATCGCACTCGTGACCGAGGCGCAGGCGGCCAAGGCTCCGTCGGAGCGCTTCAGTGCCTGGTTCGGGCAACGCTACACGGTCGCGGTCATGGTCGGAGCCGTCCTGGCCTTCGCCGCGTTCTACTGGCTGGGGCGCGACTGGGAGGAGGCGCTCTACCGATCAGCGACCCTGCTGGTAGCGGCGAGCCCCTGTGCAATCGTGATCTCCGTCCCTGCCGCGATCCTCTCCGCCCTGTCGGCTGCCGCGCGCGGAGGTGTATTGTTCAAGGGCGGCGCCGCGCTCGAGACGCTGGCGGCGGTCGACACCTTCGCCTTCGACAAGACGGGAACGCTGACGACCGGCAGGGCCTCGATCACGAAGGTGGTGGCGCTCGACGGCAATGAGCGACGCTTCCTCTCGCTGCTGGCTGGACTTGAGGCCCACTCGGAACATCACAGCGCGGCAGCCATCCGGCAGGAAGCCGTCAGCCGCGGTGTTGAACCGGCCAAGGTACTTAACGTGATCACCCGGCCGAGTGCCGGCATCGTCGGCGACGACGGCGGGAGGCAGGTATGGGCAGGCAATCCGCGCCTCGCCAGGCAAATGGACGCTTCCATCGATCACCCGATGCTGAAGGCGTTGGCTGCGGACACCGAGACGGTCATCTATTTCGGGCGGGATCAGCAGGTGATGGGAGCTGTTACCATCGCGGATCAGGCCCGCCCGACCTCTGCGGCGGCGCTTGCCGCATTGCGGGAAGGTGGGGTCACCGCAATCATCATGATGACCGGCGATCGCCGTCCGGTTGCGTTGCGGATTGGCGAAGAGCTCGGATTGAAGCCCGAGGAAATCCATGCCGACATGCTGCCGGAGGACAAAGTCAGGATGGCGGGGGAGTTGGCTGCAAGAGGCAAGGTCGCCTTCGTCGGCGACGGGGTAAATGACGCCGCCGCGCTGGCCCGCGCCGATGTCGGGATCGCCATGGGTGCTGCGGGCTCCGACGTCGCGCTCCAGGCAGCCGATGTGGCGCTTCTGTCGGAAGACATGGGACGGCTCGCGGAGGCGCATCGACTGGCGCGGCGCACGGCGCGGATCATTCGGCAGAACCTCGCCTTCGCCATGGGTGCCATGGTCATTCTGGTGACGGGCGCGCTGTTCTTCGAGCTGCCTCTGCCGCTCGCAGTGATCGGTCACGAGGGCGGAACGGTTCTGGTGGTGCTCAACGGGCTGCGTCTGCTGCGGGACCCCATCCGCCGCAACGAAAACAAGTCAGCGTCACCAGATCAGGTGGTGACGGTCGACAGCATCAGCGCCCCCGTCCAACGTCATGCCTATCGCAGAAAAATCCCGCGGCGCGCGGGTTGAAGACAACGACTTCAACTCGTTTCCGGCCCAGAGAAGGTTGGACGTCAGGCCCATCCCCTCCGCCATAAGGTTCTGAAAACATCATGTAAAATTTGTCGACGGATATGGATGGCTCCAATCGGTGCCTCAGAGACAGAACAACATGTCTCGCC
>Ga0180221_1002044_pt1 | contig 12240 bp, 10 predicted proteins | sample eDN5th37CKraftMG_FD_151339 | JGI IMG/M metagenome (GOLD analysis project Ga0180221, IMG submission 151339) | Enriched Miracle-Growth compost microbial communities from Emeryville, California, USA - eDNA 5th pass 37_C Kraft MG (version 2) (version 2) ...
CAACGTCGGCCGCACCATGCACGAGTATTCGGTGATCGACCGGCTGTGGGGCGCGGGCCGCATCGCGGTCGAGGGTATGCATCACGTGGACGAGGCGCGCGCGCAAGGCCGGCCGATCCTGGCGACGCCGCTGCACCTCGGCAACTGGGAGACGGTGCTGATCGCCGGCATCGCCGGCGGCCATCCCGGGTCCGGCATCTACCTGCCGCCGGAAAACCGCTTCGAGCACGCCATCGTCAACGCCGCACGGCGGCGCTACGGCGCGCGCATCGTCAAGGCTGGGCCGGACAGCCTGCGCCAGGCGCTGCGCGAGCTGAAGGCGAAGCGCGGGCCGTTCATCATCTTCGTCGACGAGTTTATCCGCGGCCGGGTGCAGGCGCCGGCGTTCGGACGGACGCTGCGGCCGGACAGCAACATCGGCTACGCGGTGCAGCTCGCCCGCCGCGCCGACGCCGCGCTGATCCCGGCCTATTGCGAGCGGATCGGCGACGCCGCGCGCTTCAAGGTCCACGTGCTGCCGCCGGTCGAGCTCGTCGCCAATGCCGATCGCGACGCCGAGACCCGCGAGAACATGGCGCGGCTCAACGCCGTCATTGAGCCGATCGTCCGTGCCCACATCGACCAGTGGTATTACGCGCTCGACTTCGAGTTCGACTGATTCCGCGGCGACACCGTGAAGCGGAACGAGGCCGACAGCCGGCGCCGCAGGCCGTCCGGCAGCAGGCCGTTGATGCGGGTCGCGAGCGCGAAGAAGAACGGGAACGCGATCACCGCCTTGTCGCGGTCGAGGCCGCGGCGGATGATCTGCGCCGCCTTCTCGGCCGGCATCTTGAACGGCTTGGGGCCGTTCTCGCGCAGCATCATCGGCGTCTCCACGTAGCCGGGACAGACCACGCTGACGCGCACGCCGTGCCGCGCCAGCAGCGCGCGCAGCGACAGGCCGTAGGTGAGGACCGCCGCCTTGCTGGCGCAGTAACTCGGCGAATCGGGAAGCGGGATGAAGCCGGCGATGGAGCCGATCAGCGCGACCTGTCCGGCGCGGCGCGCCATCATTCGCGGCAGCAGCGGCTGCACCGCGTTGAGCACGCCGAGCACATTCGTCTCCATCAGCGCGTGGGCGGCGTCCGCCGGCTCCAGCACGCCGCCGGGCGGTCGGCCTTCCATCACGCCGGCGCCGGCGATCAGGAGATCGACCGGCGCGCCGTCGTCGAACGCCGCAAGCCACGCCGCGAGCCCGCCGCGGTCGCGCACGTCGAGCGCGGCCACGGTCGCGGCCGCCCCCTTCGCGCGGGATGCCGCGGCCACCGCGTCGAGCCGGTCCCGGTCGCGGCCGACAAGGCCGAGGGAGATGCCCGGAGCGGCATAGGCGAGCGCCAGCGCGCGGCCGATGCCGCTCGACGCGCCGGTGACGACGACGGTCGCGGGGCGCATCGCCGTCACGGCAGCGTGTCGGTTAGATTCAGCCGCTGCAACGCCGCGGGGAGCGCCGCCACCTCCTCCGCGAGCGCGCCGAGCGCCGCTTCGAGATCGGCCTCGCTGTGCATCGCGGTGATGAAGAAGCGCAGCCGCGAGGTCTTGGCCGGCACCGCCGGATAGAGCACCGGCTGCACGTTGATGTCGCGCTCGAACAGGCGTTGGGACAGGAGCGCCGCGGCGACGGAGTCGCCGACGATGATCGGGCAGACCGCGGTGCCGGCCGCCGAGCCGGTGTTGAGCCCGAGCGCGCGGGCGCGCTCGAAGAAGAACCGGCTGTTGTGCTGCAGCCGCGCCACCCGCTCCGGCTCGCGGTGCAGGATGTCCAGCGCCTTATGCGCGCCGGCGGCGACCAGCGGCGGCATGCCGACGCTGTAGACGAAGGCGTGGCACAGCGAGCGCAAATAATCGACCAGCATGGCGGAGCCGGCGATATAGCCGCCGCAGCCCGCCAGCGTCTTCGACAGCGTGCCCATCCAGATGTCCACCGCGGACGGATCGACCCCGAAATGCTCGGCGATGCCGGAGCCGCGCGCGCCGATCACGCCCAGCGCATGGGCCTCGTCCACCATCAGCCAGGCGCGGTGACGCTTCTTGATCTCGACAAGGCGCGGCAGGTCCGGCATGTCGCCGTCCATGCTGTAGAGCCCCTCGACCACGATCAGCGCGCGCCCGTGCTTGCCGCGGTTGGCGGTGAGGATGGCGTCGAGGTTGTCGAGGTCGTTGTGGGCGAAGCTCCGCCGCGTCGCGCCCGACATCACGCCGCCCATGACCACGCTGTTGTGCGACACCGCGTCATAGACCACGAGATCGTCGGCGCCGACGAGTTGGCCGATGACGCCGACGTTGGTGGCGTAGCCGCTCACGAACACCACGCAGTCGTCGCTGCCATAGTGTCCGGCGAGCGCGCGTTCGAGGTCGCGGTGCGGCTGCCGCTCGCCCGCCACCACCCGGCTCGCCGACGGCGAGATGCCGTAGCGCGCGAGCGCCGCCTGCGCCGCGGCGTTCACCTCCGGGTGGCCGTTGAGGCCGAGATAGTCGTAGCAGGAGAAGTTGAGCCGCTCCCGGTTGCCGATCAGCGTGTGCGCGCCGGCGCGGCCGTCGTGGAGCCGGAAATAAGGGTTGTCCATGCCGAGTCGCGCGGCGACCGCGCGCTGCATGCGCAGGTCCTCGAAACCCGGCAGGGTCGCGAAATCGGTGGGATCGGCGGCCGGCGCGTCCGCGCGCGACTCGGGGGCGCGCCGCATGGCTTCGACGCGGCGCAGGAGCTGCCGGCGCGCCTCGTCCGCGGCCCTGCGGCTTCCGGTCAAAGGGCGAGATCCCGGGGTAGCTCGGCCGCCCGCGGCGGCGCGGCGTGACCGGCCGAGGCAGGCTCCAAGGTCGCGACGTGGCGTTCGACGAAATCCGCCACCGCCGTATCCTCCCGATCCCGGCCGAGATGGAGCTGGGCGACGATCTCGTCGGCGAGCGCCGGAATGGTGAGCGAGCCGACCGCGCCCGCCACCGAGATGCCGATGCCGAGCGCCTTTTCGAGATTCATCACGAATTCGAGCGACATCAGCGAATCGAGGCCGATGTCGCCCAGCGGCCGCACCCGGCTGATGTCCTCCGGACGCGCGTGCAGCACGTGGGCGAGCTCGCGGATCGCGAGATCGGCCACTGCCGTACGAACCGCATCCGTCTTTCCGGCGCGCACCAGCGCCTGGATGTCCAGCGCCTCCGATGCGGCGTCGGACGCGCCGCCGTCGCCGACGAAGGCGGCGTAAGTCGGCGAGCGCAGCACCGGCAGCCTGGTCCTGCTGAAGCCGCCGTCGTTGGGCGAGATCGTCATGACCGCGAGTTCGGGCGCGCCGGGATAGGCTAGCGCCTGCCCCAAGAGGTCGAGCGCCTCGCGCGCGGTCATGCCCTTGACCCCGGTGAGCCGCTGCAGGTTGCCGCGCAGCTTGTCGCTCGCGGCGACCACGCCGACGTCGCTGATGGGGCCCCAGCCGACGGCGAGCGCCGGCAGGCCCTTGCTGCGCCGCCGACGCGCCACCCCTTCCATGTAGGCGTTGGCCGCGACGTAGCTGCCCTGGCCCGGGTTGCCGATCAGCGTCGTCACCGAGGAGAACAGCACGAAATAATCGAGATCGAGCCCGCGCGTGACCATGTCAAGGTTTTCGGCGCCCTTCACCTTGGGCGCGAGCACGCGCGCCATGCGCTCGGCGGTGAGGTTCGCGGCGATGGCGTCGTCGAGCACCATGGCGGCGTGCATGACGCCCGCCACCGGCGGCATAGCCGCCACGACCTTGCGGAACACGCTCTCCACCGCGCGGATGTCCGACACGTCGCAGGGCTCGGCGAAGACATGGACGCCGCGCGCCGCGAGTTCCGTCACGAGCACCCTGGCGTCCGCGCTCTCCGCGCCCCTGCGGCCGAGCAGCACGAGGTGACGCGCGCCGCGGTCGGCGAGCCAGCGCGCGGCCTCGCGGCCGAACCCGCCGAACGCGCCGGTGACGACGTGGGTGGCGTCGGCCCTGACGCTCCACGGCCGGTTCTCCGCGCGCACCGCGCGCGGCGCCGGCGGCCGCACCACGATCTTGCCGATGTGCGAGGACTGCTGCATCAGGTGGAACGCCTCCGCCACGTCCTCGCCCGCGAACACGCTGTAGGGCAGGCACCAGAAAGTGCCGTTCTCGAACAGCTTGATGACCTCGCGGAACAGGTCCGCGCCGACCTGCTGGCGTCCGCCCACCAACTGGTCGAGATCGACGCCGAAATAGCTCAGGTTCCTGTGGAACGGCCGCAGCCCGATATGGGCGTTGGTGACGTAGTCGCGCTTGCCGAGCTCGACGAAGCGCCCGAACGGACCGAGGCAGGCGAGGCTCATCTCCATGGCTTCGCCGGCAAGGCTGTTGAGGACCACGTCCACGCCCTTGCCGGTGATGGCCGCCACGTCGTCGGCGAAGGTGTTGGACCGCGAGTCGAGCACATGGTCGCACGCGTGGGCGGCCGATGTGGTTCGGGTCGGCTGCGTGCCCGGAACGCCGTTTGCGCCGCTGGCTATCGCCGAAGACCGGGACTTGTTTCGCGCGAACAACATCGACTATCAAATGACGCCGATCCGAAAGCCAGCAGATGGCTTCGTCAGCCTCGCCAAGAACGAGATCGATGTCATGTGCAGCGGCATCAATGCCGCCCACTTCAATTTGACGGCGAGGAATCTGGAAGCACGCATCGTGGCCGCGATGGGCATTCAGCCGCCCATGACGACGATTCCCTTCATGGTTCGGACGGATTTATGGAACGATGGCTCGGTTCGATCGGGCAAGGATTTCCGCGGCCGCAGAATCGTACTCATCGCCGCGGGCAACGCCAGCGAGATCAAGCTCGTAAACGTACTCGCCGCTCACGGCATGACCATCAAGGACGTGGATGTCGAATTCATGTCCTATAACGTGATGCCGATCGCTTTCGCCAACAAGTCCATCGACATTGCGATTCCCTCGGAGCCGTTTGCGACCTTTATCCGGCAGCAGGGCCTGGCGAAAATACTGCCCGAGGAATCGAAAGTCAGCGCCGGAGAGCTCACCACCGTTCTTCTTTTCAGCGATATGTTCGTTCGCGAGCGCAGGGAGGTTGGAGTCCGTTTCCTGAGAACATTGCTGCAGACGACGCCCGATCTGATCGGAGAGAACTGGAGGACGGCCCGCGTGCTGGACGTTCTCGCGAAATGGACCGGTCTGAAGGCTCAGGATATCGCCGATGGAGAGTTTTCGGTTTTCGATCCCAACTTGGACCCTTCACGCTATCTCGACTCGATCCAGCGGCAGGAAAAAGCTCTTCTGGCGATGAAGCGGCTGCAATACGACGCTCCATTGAAGCCCGATCAATACCTTGACGCGTCTCTCGTGAAGGATGCGGCCCGTCGTCCCTAGAGTTCGTGATTGATTGGAACATAGCAAGAATACCAGGATTTTCCCTTACTCCGGCCCGGACGGCGGCAATGTCGATGACCTCCGGCATTGCCCGTCGGAGCGTCACGCCATACCTGGATCAAGGGTGCCGGCCCAGGGTCGGGCGGAGGTCGCGCTATTTCCGGCGGCCGCAGGCCCAGGCTGGAAACACGAGGAAGCCGCGATGGCGCAGGAAACCCAGGTTGACGTGCTGATCGCCGGCGGCGGCTTCGCCGGGCTCGCGCTCGCCGTCGCGCTGCGCCAGGCGCTCGGGCCGCGGTTCGCGGTCGCCGTGGCCGATCCGGCCTTCGCGAAGAGCGGCCCCGACGCGCGCGCCTCGGCCATCGCCGCCGGCGCGCGGCGGCTGTTCGAGACCATCGGCGTGTGGAACGCGGTCGCGGCCGAGGCGCAGCCGATCCTCGACATGGTGGTGACCGACTCGCGGCTGCAGGACGCCATCCGGCCCACGTTCCTCACCTTCGCCGGCGAGGTCGCGCCCGGCGAACCGTTCGCGCACATGGTGGAGAATGGCGCGCTCACCGCGGCGCTGGTCGCGAAGGCGAAGGACGACGGCGTCGCGCTGATCGCGGAGTCGGTCGCGTCGTTCGACCCCCGCCCCGATTCTTCCCCGTTCAAGGAGAGGCAGCGCCTGTGGCCGCGTCCTGTCTTTCCCCTGGCGCGGAGAGGAGACGACGACGCCCCCCGCGGTCATCCCGAGGCCGCCGGCGACCCGCAAAGGCTCACGGTCCGCCTGTCGAACGGCGACACCGTCGCCGCGCGGCTTCTGGTCGCCGCGGACGGCGCCCGGTCGCGGGTGCGCGAGCGCGCCGGCATCGCCTGCAACGGCTGGACCTACCGGCAGTCCGCCATCGTCACCACGGTCGCGCACGAGCGCGACCACGAGGGCCGCGCGGAGGAGCATTTCCTTCCGGCGGGGCCGTTCGCGATCCTGCCGCTCAAGGGCCGGCGCTCCTCCATCGTGTGGACCGAGGAGACCCGCGAGGCGCAGCGCATCGTCGCGCTCGACGACGCCGCGTTCCACGACGAATTGGAGAAGCGGTTCGGCCTCGCGCTCGGCGAGATCGCCGTCGCCGGGCCGCGCGCGGTGTTCCCGCTCGGGCTCCAGGTGGCGCGCTCCTTCATCGCGGAGCGCATCGCGCTCATCGGCGACGCCGCGCACATGATCCATCCCATCGCCGGCCAGGGCCTCAACATGGGCCTGCGCGACTGCGCGGCGCTGGCGGAGGCGGTGACGGACGCGGCGCGGCTCGGCCTCGACATCGGCGGCGCCGCGGTGCTGGAGCGCTACCAGCGCTGGCGGCGCTTCGACACCATGACCATGGGCGTCGCCACCGACGGGCTGAACCGCCTGTTCTCCAACCGCTCCGACGCGCTGCGGCTCGTGCGCGACATCGGCCTCGGCATGGTCGATCGCCTTCCTGGATTGAAGACCGCCTTCATCCGTCAGGCCGCCGGGCTCGCCGGCGAGGTGCCGAAGCTGCTCCGGGGCGAGGCGCTGTGACGCCTCGGGCAGTTGCGACGCGCGGCTTCCGCAACGCCGCCCGATCCTGTTAGCTTCGCCCGCAAGCATCCACGGGGAGGAGAACCTGATGACGTTCGCGCGAGTGTTGAGGCCGGCCGTCGCGGCCGCGCTGATGATGGCGGCGCAGGCCGCCTGGGCCGACGACTTTCCCTCCCGTCCGGTGACCATGGTGGTGCCGTTCGCGCCGGGCGGCGCCGGCGACATCCTGGCGCGCACGCTGGGGCCGAAGCTCGAGCCGCTGTGGGGCGGCAAGTCGCTGATCGTGGAGAACAAGACCGGCGCCGGCGGCGTGATCGGCGCGGTCGACACGGCCAAGGCCGAGCCCGACGGCTACACGCTGATGGTGGCGCCGAGCGCGACCATGGCGGTGAACGTCACGCTGTTCAAATCGCTGCCCTACGACCCGGTGAAGGATTTCGTGCCGATCGCGCTCGTCGCGCAGACGCCGTTCGTGCTGGTGGTCAATCCCGACCTGCCGGTGAAGACCGTGCCGGAGCTGATCGCCTGGCTCAAGAAGCAGAACGGCGCGGTGTCCTACGCCACCGCGGGCCCGGGCGTGCCGCATCATTTGTTCGCCGAGCTGTTCAAGAGCATGACCGGCGTCGAGATGACCCCGGTCGCCTATCGCGGCAGCCTGCCGGCGCTCAACGACGTGGTGGCCGGCCACGTGCCGCTGATGTTCGTCGACATCGGGCCGTCGCTCGGCATCATCCGCGGCGGCAAGGTGCGCGCGCTCGCGGTCTCGACCAAGCAGCGGTTCGAGGGCCTGCCCGACGTGCCGCCGCTCGACGAGGCCGGCGTGCCCGGCTTCGACGCCGCGTCGTGGCAGATGGTGGTGGCGCCGGCCAAGACGCCGCAGCCGATCGTGGACACGCTGCACGACCAGTTCGCCAAGGCGCTCGCCGACGCCGACACCCGGCAGGCGATCCTGCGCAACGGCATGCTCCCGGTGCCGCCGTCCTCGGTCGCGGACCTCAAGGCGTTCATGGCCTCGGAGATCGACCGCTGGGGCAAGGTGGTGAGGCAGGCCGGCCTGGAGCACACGCAGTAGCGTGCGGTCATCCGGCGCGCCGGGTCTCGTCCAATGACCAGCGCGCGCGCGGCGAGGCGTCGAGCGCGTCGGTGAGGCCGGCGGCGAGCCGTTCGGCGCCGGCCCAGGCGATCATGGCGCCGTTGTCGGTGCACAGCTCCGGCGGCGGCACGATCAGCGCAACGCCGTCCGCCCGCGCCACGGCGTCGAGCACGCGGCGGATCGCGCCGTTGGCGGCGACGCCGCCGGCGGCGACCAGCGCGCGCGGCGGGCCGTGTTGCGCGCGGAACAGCGCGAGCCCCATGCGCAGCCGGTCGGCGACGATGTCGGCGACGGCGTCCTGGAACGCGGCGCAGAGATCGTCGACGTCCTGCTCCGACAAGGGCGCGGCGCGCTCGGCTTCGAGCCGCACCGCAGTCTTGAGCCCGGACAGCGAGAAATCGGCGTTGCGCTGGCGCGCCATCGGCCGCGGCAGCGCGAACCGCTGCGCATGGCCACGCCTGGCGCGCGCCTCGACCTGCGGCCCGCCGGGATAGGGAAGGCCCAGCAGCTTCGCGGTCTTGTCGAAAGCCTCGCCGATGGCGTCGTCGCGGGTGGTGCCGAGGCGGCGATAGTCGCCGACGCCGCGCACCGCGACCACCTGGGTGTGGCCGCCGGAGGCGAGGAACAGGCAATAGGGGAACGGCGTCGCCTGGGTGAGCCGCGGCGACAGCGCATGGGCTTCGAGGTGGTTGACCGCGATCAGCGGCTTGTTCGCGACCAGCGCGATGGCCTTGGCGGTGGTGAGCCCGACGATGACGCCGCCGATCAGGCCCGGGCCGGCGGCGGCGGCCACGGCGTCGATGGCGGCGAGCGGCCGGCCGGCCTTCTCCAGCGCGAGCGCGATGATGCGGTCGAGCTGCTCGACGTGGGCGCGCGCCGCGATCTCCGGCACCACGCCGCCGAACGGCGCGTGCTCCGCGATCTGCGAACGGATCACGTTCGACAGGATCGCGGCCGAGCCGTCCGGCCGCCGCTCCACCACGGCGGCGGAGGTCTCGTCGCAGGTCGTTTCGATGCCGAGCACGAGCATGAAAGGGATCCACGTGTCGCGCCGCCGCGGATCGCCGCCCGGCGCGAGGTGTTATATAGCTTTGCCGGGCATGATCCTGTCCGAAAAGTCTGCAACTTTTCGGGATCATGCCCGAGCCGACACAACACCACGAGGCCCCATGGCGCAACCGCCGCAACCTGTCATCCGCATCGGCACGCGCGGCAGCCCGCTCGCGCTGGCGCAGGCCGCCATGGTGAAGGCGCAGCTCGCGGCCGCCCACGGGCTTGCGGAGGACACCGTCGCCATCGTGGTCATCCGCACCACCGGCGACGCGATCCAGGACCGGCCGCTGGCCGACGTCGGCGGCAAGGGCCTGTTCACCAAGGAGATCGAGCAGGCGCTCATCGACGGCGCCGTCGACCTCGCGGTGCATTCGGCCAAGGACATGGTGACGGTGCTGCCCGAGGGCCTCGTGCTCGCCGCCTGCCTGCCGCGCGAGGACGCGCGCGACGTGTTCGTGAGCGCGCGCGCGCCGTCGATCGCCGCGCTGCCGCGGGGCGCGAGGCTCGGCACCGCGTCGCTGCGGCGGCAGGCGCAGGTCAAGATGCTGCGGCCGGACCTCGACGTCGTGCCGCTGCGCGGCAACGTGGAGACGCGGCTGCGCAAGCTCGAAGAGGGCGTCGCCGACGCGACCATCCTGGCGCTCGCGGGCCTGAAGCGGCTCGGGCTCGCCGGCCGCGCGACCGCGGTGCTCGACCCGCAAGAGTTCCTGCCGGCGGTCGGGCAGGGCGCCATCGCCGTCGAGACGCGCGCCGACGATCACAGAACGCGCCGGCTCGTCGCCGCCATCGACGACACGCCGACGTTGACGGCGGTCACCGCCGAGCGCGCGTTCCTCGCCGAGCTCGACGGCTCGTGCAGGACGCCCATCGCGGGCCACGCGCGGATCGCGGGCGATACGCTGTCGTTCCGCGGCCTGATTGCGACGCCGGACGGCCGGCGCTCGTTCGAGACGACGCGGCAGGGCGCAGCGGCCGACGCCGCGGCGCTCGGCGCCGACGCCGGCCGCGAGCTCAAGGCGCGCGGCGGCGCCGCTTTCTTCGCGAGCCTCTAGCGTTGCGCCTGCTGGTCACGCGCCCGTTGCCCGAAGGCGAGCGCACCGCAGAGGCCTTGCGCGCGCGCGGCCACGACGTGACCGTCGCGCCGCTGCTCGAGGTCGAGCTGCTGCCCGGCGCCGACCTCGGCCGCGGGCCTTACGGCGCGGTGCTGATGACCAGCGGCAACGCGGCGCGCGCCATCGCCGCCCATCCGCGGCTGGACGAGATCGCGGCGCTGCCGGTGTTCGCGGTCGGCCGCCGCTCTGCGGAGGCGGCGCGGCAGGCCGGCTTCGCGCGCATCGTCTTCGCCGGCCGCGACTCGGGCGCGCTGGAGGCGCTGGCGGCGGCGCGGCTTCCGCCGGGCACGGCGCTGCTTTATCTCGCCGGCGAGAACCGGGCCGGCGCGCTGGCCGAGCATCTGGCGGCGCGCGGCTTCCCGGTCCACGTGGCGGTGGTCTATCGCGCCGCCGCCCGCCCCGCGCTGCCGGCCGGGGTCCGCGACGCCTTGCGGACGGGCGGCTTCGACGGCGTGCTGCATTTCTCCGCGCGCAGCGCCGAGACCTTCCTCGCCGCCGCGGCGGGCAGCGGCATCGCCGTCAGTTCATTGAATTGCAAGCATTTCTGCATATCGGCCCAGGTCGCCGGGACGCTGCGGCAGCACGGCGTCGCGGCGCCGGCGGTGGCCTCCCGCCCCGAGGAAGCCGCGGTTCTCGACCTTGTCGGCGGCAGCTAGTCCCCGCAGGATGGGCGAAGCAAAAAGGGACAAGGCGATGGCGAGCGACGAACAGAAGCCGAAGGCCCAGGGCTCCGCCGGCGCCCGCCGCCGGCCGCCGCCGACCATCGACCTCGGCGCGACCGAGGTGGCGGTCGAGGACAAGAAGGCCGACAAGGCCGAGGACAAGGCCGGGGACACGCCGCCCGGCGCTCCGCCGCCGCCCGAGGCCGCGGCCGAAACCGCGACGCAGGAGGCGTCACAATCCGACGCACCGCAGGCCGAGCCGGCGCCGCCTCCCGAACCCGAGCCCCAACCCGATCCGCCGCCACCTCCGCCACCGCTGCCGCCCCGCGCGTCGTGGCTGATGGGCGCGGTGGCCGGCGCGATCGCGGCCATGCTGGTGGTGTTCGCCCTTTACGCTCTCGGCCTGCCGCCGCAGCCGACGCCCCCGGTCGCGCCAGACACGTCCGCGCTGCAGGCCCGCGTCGCCGCGCTCGAAGCGAGGGTCGCCGCAAGGCCGGCCGCGGATCCCAGGGCGCTCGACGACATCGCCGCGCGCCTCGCCAAGGTGGAAAGCGCGGTCGCCGCGCCGCAGGCCGCGACCGATCCCGCCGTCGCCGGCCGGCTCAACAGCCTGGAGGTGGCGGTGAAATCGACCGGCGACACCGTCGCCAGCCTCAACGGTCGCGTCGACGACCTGTCGGCGGCGGTGCGCGACGCCCGCGACCGCGCCGAGGCCGCGGCCAAGGGGCTCGTCGACCGGCAGCGCGACGATGCCGCCGACAAGGGCGCGACGGACGCGCTGGCGGCGCGGCTCGCCGCGCTCGAGCAGAAGGTCGAGACGCCGGGCAGCACCGCGGCGGACCGCGACGTGCGGCGCGCCGTGCTCGCCTCGGCGCTCAAGGACGCGGTGATGCGCGGCGCGCCCTATGCAACCGAGCTCGGGGCGATGAAGCCGCTGATCGCCGACCAGGACACGCTCTCGAAGCTCGAAGCCAGCGCGGCCGCGGGCGCGCCCTCCGACGCGGCGCTGGCGCGCGCGCTCGCCGCCGTGGTGCCGGCGCTCAGGGACGCCGCGACGCCGCCGCGGCCGCAAGGCGGCTCCATCGTGGACCGGCTGCAGGCGAGCGCCGAGCGGCTCGTGCGCATCCGCCCGGCGGACGAGCCCGCGGGCGACGATCCGCAAAGTATCGTCGCCCGTATCGACGACGACGCGCGGCGCGCCGACATCCCCGCAGCGCTCGCGGACCTGGCGCGGCTGCCCGCCGCCGTGCGCGCGCCGGCCGAGCCCTGGATCGCCACGGTGAAGGCGCGCGACGCCGCCCGCGCCGCGGCGCTCGACGTGGCGGCGCAGGCCCTCGGCGGCCTCGCGGCCGCGGCCCATTGACCGGCCGGCCCGCATGATCCGCGTCGT
>Ga0180221_1002046_pt1 | contig 12237 bp, 16 predicted proteins | sample eDN5th37CKraftMG_FD_151339 | JGI IMG/M metagenome (GOLD analysis project Ga0180221, IMG submission 151339) | Enriched Miracle-Growth compost microbial communities from Emeryville, California, USA - eDNA 5th pass 37_C Kraft MG (version 2) (version 2) ...
GCGCCAGCGTACGAATGCCGCCGCCGAGCTGCACCGGGTTGCGGGTGGCATTCAAAATACCTTCGACGGCAGCGCCATTGACGCTCGCACCGGCGAAGGCACCGTTCAAGTCGACGACGTGGAGCCATTCGAAGCCCTGTTCCTCGAAGGCCTTCGCCTGGGCGGCGGGGTCACGATTATAGACCGTGGCCTCGCTCATCTCGCCGAGCTTCAGCCGCACGCATTCGCCGTCTTTCAGATCGATGGCGGGAAAAAGGATCATGGCCGCCACCTCAAAAAATTGGCGATGAGAGCCAGGCCGAGCGTCTGGCTCTTTTCCGGGTGGAATTGCGTGCCGGCGAGATTGCCACGCGCCACTGCGGCGGTGATCTCGCCGCCGTAATCGGTGACGGCCAGAACATCCTCCCTGCGCGTCGCATCAAGATGATAGGAGTGGACGAAATAGGCGTGCAGCCCGTCGGGTCCTGTCGGGATGCCTTCGAACAGCGGGTGGGAATGTTTCACGTGAATCGTGTTCCACCCGATCTGCGGGATCTTCAGCGACGGATCACTGGGCGTGATCTCCTTTACGTCTCCGGCGATCCAGCCGAAACCGTTGGTGATCGTTTTCTCCAGGCCGCGCTCCGACATCAACTGCATGCCGACGCAGATCCCAAGGAAGGGACGGGCCTTTCTTACGGCGGCTTCCTCGATCGCCTCCACCATGCCGGGAACGGCATCAAGGCCGGCGCGGCAATCCGCATAGGCACCCACACCGGGCAGCACGATGCGGTCAGCGGTGCGGACCTGCTCGGCATCGTCGGTAAGACCGATCTCGACAGCGATGCCCGATTCGTGCGCGGCGCGCTCGAACGCCTTGGTGGCGGAACGCAGATTGCCGGAGCCGTAATCGATGATGGCGACGCGCATGGTCAGCCCTTTCGCGGATAGTCGACGAGGCCGAAGGCTGCAGGCGAGGGCCTTTGGCCGGCAGGAGCGATGCGGGGCGCCGATGGGGTGGCTGCAGCAGGCCTCTGCACTGGTGCCCCCGCGATTTCGGCAGCATAGCGGAGCTCGGCCTCGTCGCGGTTGGCAGCTTCCACCACGCCCCAGACCTCCCACCCCTTGCGACGCAGGGAGGCGACCCTGAACACCTGGGCTTCAAGGCCTATGAAGATGTAGAGGAACAGGGAAAAGAGCGACGCAAGCATGGAGAAGCCCGGGAGGGCGCCAAGCCCCGCAAGAAGTAGACCGAGACACAAGAAGGCGAGCGCCTCCAGCCACATGCGGTGCCAGAGGAACCAGAGCAGTGGCATGATGAGAGCAAGAAGCGAGAAGCCGTCGCGGACGACGAGTGCTTTTTCCGCCTTGTCGGGCCGGTTGCCCGGCGGCTCAAGAACGAGATAGCTGGCCATTCTGCGTCAACCGTTCAGCGTGCCCTTGGTGGAGGGGATTGCGTTGAGCTGCCGCGGATCAGGCGCAAGCGCGGCGCGAAGGACGCGGGCGACGGCCTTGAAGCAGGTCTCGGCGATATGATGCGCGTTCGCGCCATAAAGGTTCGTGACGTGCAGGGTGATGCCGGCGTTCTGCGCCAGGGCCTGGAAGAACTCGCGCACAAGCTCCGTGTCGAATGTTCCGATCTTCGGGGAGGGGAAGGTCACCTGCCAGACAAGGAAGGGGCGGCCGGACACATCCACGGCGGCCCGGGTCAAGGCCTCGTCCATGGCAAGATCGAGCGATGCATAGCGGGTGATGCCGCGACGGTCTCCCAACGCCCTGGCGATGGCCTGGCCGATGGCGATGCCGCAATCCTCCACCGTGTGGTGATCATCGATGTGGAGATCGCCTGCAGCGGACACCTTCATGTCGATCAGGGAATGGCGTGAGAGCTGGTCCAGCATATGGTCGAAGAAGCCCACCCCGGTCGAGATTTCGGCACGGCCTTCGCCGTCGAGATCGACGGTCACGGAGACGTCGGTCTCGTTCGTCTTGCGGCTTACTTCGGCCTGGCGCGGATTGCTGGCAGCCATGGCTTTCCCTTTGCTTCCAAGAAGAGGCCCGCCTTTTAGAGCAAGTCGGCTACGAATACCAGAAGCACGGGGGACTCGCAGACCTGCGGCATTTGCATTCCTTTTCGTGCCACTTACATAAACGCTCGAATTGGCGCCCGCGAGAGGCGCCCAGGAGCAAAACTTCATGAGTGATAATCTGACAATGCATGGGACCACCATCGTCACCGTCCGCAAGGGCGGGAAGGTGGTGATTGCGGGCGACGGGCAGGTGAGCCTCGGGCAGACCGTGATGAAAGGGAACGCCCGAAAGGTGCGCCGGATCGGCAAGGGCAATGTGATCGCCGGCTTCGCGGGAGCGACCGCCGATGCCTTTACGCTGCTCGAGCGGCTGGAGAAGAAGCTGGAGCAATATCCCGACCAGCTCATGCGCGCGAGCGTGGAGCTGGCGAAGGACTGGCGGACGGACCGGTATCTGCGCCGGCTCGAAGCCATGATGCTCGTGGCGGACAAGAATGTGACGCTGGCGCTCACCGGGACCGGCGATGTGCTGGAGCCGGAAGAGGGCGTGATGGCGATCGGATCGGGCGGGAACTACGCGCTCTCCGCGGCGCGCGCGCTCATCGACACCGACAAGAGCGCGGAGGAGATCGCGCGCAAGGCGATGGAGATCGCGGCCAGCATCTGCGTCTACACCAACAGCAATATCATCCTGGAATCGCTGGATGCCGGCTGAACCCGCCATCCGCTTCGAGCCGGTGACGGCGGAGCATCTGCCGTTGCTTCGCCGTTGGCTCGAGGAGCCGCATATGCGGGAATGGTGGGGCGACCCCGAGGAAGAGCTGGGCTTCATCCGCGACATGGTCGAGGGGCGGGATTCGACACGGCCCTTCATCATCATGCAGGGCGAGGAGCCGGTGGGTTACATCCAATACTGGTTCATCGGGCATCACCAGAATGCGGAGTGGATCAGGGATCATCCCTGGCTTGCCGAGCTTCCCGCCGAGACGGTGGGTGTCGACCTTTCCATCGGCGATCCGGACAGGCTGTCGAAGGGAATCGGCTCGAGGGCGCTTTCGGCATTCGTCAGGAAGCTTCGTGACGAAGGATTTGAAACGATCGTCATCGACCCGGATCCCAACAATGTCCGCGCCGTGCGCGCTTATTGGAAGGCGGGGTTCCGGCCCATTCCCGAACTTGAAGGGCGAACCGGCGACGCCCTGATCATGCAATACGACCCGAACACAGACGAGACAACAATATGAGCAATTTTTCACCCAGAGAGATCGTTTCCGAGCTCGACCGCTATATCATCGGCCAGAAGGACGCCAAGCGGGCGGTCGCGATCGCGCTTCGAAACCGTTGGCGGCGCCAGCAGCTCGAGCCCGACCTGCGCGAAGAGGTGATGCCCAAGAACATCCTGATGATCGGCCCGACCGGCGTGGGCAAGACCGAAATCTCGCGCCGCCTGGCCAGGCTCGCGGGCGCACCCTTCGTCAAGGTGGAGGCCACCAAGTTTACCGAGGTGGGCTATGTGGGCCGCGATGTCGAACAGATCGTGCGCGACCTTGTCGAAGTGGCGATCGCGCTTACGCGCGAGAAGATGCGCGACAGCGTGAAGGCGCGCGCGCATCTGAACGCCGAGGAGCGGGTGCTCGAGGCGCTGGTCGGCCGCACCGCGAGCCCTGCTACGCGCGACAGCTTCCGCCAAAAGCTCCGGAACGGCGAGATGGACGACAAGGAGATCGAAATCCAGGTCGCCGATACCGGCGGCGGCATGGGCAATTTCGAGATTCCCGGCATGCCGGGCGCCAATATCGGCGTGCTCAACATCAACGACATGCTGCAGAAGGCGATGGGGGGCGGACGGACCAAGACGGTGAAGACGACCGTCAAGGACTCCTACAAGTTCCTCATCAACGACGAGTCGGACAAGCTGCTCGACCAGGACGAGGTGGTGCGGCGGGCGCTTTCCTCCGCCGAGAACGACGGCATCGTCTTCATCGACGAGATCGACAAGATCGCCTCCCGTGAAGGCGGCATCGGCGCGGGCGTCTCGCGCGAGGGCGTCCAGCGCGACCTCCTGCCGCTCGTCGAAGGCACGACGGTCGCGACCAAATACGGGCCGGTGAAGACGGATCACATCCTGTTCATCGCTTCCGGCGCCTTCCATGTGGCGAAGCCTTCGGACCTGCTTCCCGAGCTGCAGGGCCGCCTGCCGATCCGCGTGGAGCTGAGGGCCCTGGAGAAGGAGGATTTCCGCAGGATTCTCACCGAAACGGAGGCAAGCCTCATCAAGCAGTATATCGCCTTGATGCAGACGGAGGGCGTGGAGCTCGAATTCAGCGAGGACGCCATCGACAGGCTGGCGGAGATCGCCGTTGATCTGAACGCGAATGTCGAGAACATCGGCGCGCGGCGGCTGCAGACGGTGATGGAGCGCGTGCTCGACGAGATCTCCTACAATGCGCCGGACCGCTCAGGCAGCAAGATCGTGATCGACGCTCCCTATGTGGACCAGCATGTGGGCGATCTTGCCAAGAACACGGATCTCTCGCGCTTCATCCTGTGACATGGATGACACGGACGAAGCGGGCGCTTCCGGGCGACTTCAAATTCGCTCGACTTGAGCGCCCGCTTTCCGTAGGTTCCGCCAAAATCTGAAATGTCGAGGGGGCGGATGGCTTTTCAGCGCGGCATCCTTTTTGTCCTTATTTTGGCTCTCGCAGCGACGACTGCCAACGCGGCCACCGTGGTGCCGCCGGGCAATCGCAACGCCGAGCAGCCACCCGTACCCGGCGCGTCCGCCAAGCGGACCGGTGCCGCGAAGACGACATTCGAGGCGAAGTACCAGAAGATCTACCAGCTTCTGAAGAGGGACCGGGCGCTGCGGACCAAGATTCGCCAAGCGGCGTCGCAGTACGATATCGATCCCGTTCACATCATGGGGGCCATTGTTGGCGAGCACACCTACAACGTGGACGCCTATGACCAGCTCCAGACCTACTACGTGAAGGCGGTCTCCTACCTTCACAGCAGCTTCAGTTTCTCCTTCAAGGGCGAATCGCTGGACGATTTCATCCATCGGCCGGAGTTTTCTTCCTGTGACACGTTCACGGACAGCTACGGCCTCTGGAGCTGCCGCGAAGCGGTTTGGGATCACAGCTTTCGCGGTAAAACGGTGGAAGGGACCACCTTCCCGAACGACCGCTTCAGCGCTGTCTTTCTCCAGCCCTTCTTTGCAGGGCAGACATTCGGCATCGGCCAGCTCAATCCGCTCACGGCGCTGGAACTGACCGACATGGTCCACCGGATATCCGGCCATGAGAAGATCGACCACCGGGACCCGCAGCAGGTCTATCAGGCCATCATGGACCCCGACATTTCGCTCGATTACGTGGCGGCGATGGTCAAAAGATCAATCGACGCGTATTCCCAGACGGCCGGCTTCGACATCAGCAAGAACCCCGGCCTGACGGCGACGCTCTACAATCTCGGAAATCCCGAAACACGCGCGGCGAAGCTGGCCGCCGAAAACCGGTTGCGCCGCCAGCAGGGCTTGGAGCCGAGACTCCCGGAAGAGAACTATTACGGGTGGCTGGTCAACGACAAGCTGGACGAGCTGGAAGCTCTCGCGGCAGAGTCCTGAGGTCTAGAGCCGCATTGTGCGACGGCAGGTGATGCCGCTCGCCTGGGATACGCTCTAGATGTCGTTGCTATGGAGGTTGTCCGTCCGAGGCTTGGATGAGAGGTTGTGATTGCCACACACGCAACCTGCACCCAGGAGCCCCGGATGGACATGCATGAGAATGCCAGAACCACGCCGCATAGTCGAATGCTGATGGTGGAACGTGTTGAGGCGGGTTGGACGGTGGCCGCTGTCGCGGCGGCCTTCGGTATCGATGGACGCACCGTGCGCAAATGGCGCGATCGCTATCGCCAGGAGGGCCGGACAGGCCTTATGGACCGTTCGTCACGGCCGCTCTCTTGCCCCTCACGGCTCGACGCAGCAGCCGAGGCCGAGATCGTGGCCTTGCGGCATGAGCGGTTATCGGGACCGGCGATTGCGCGTCGCCTTGGCCGACCGGTTTCGACCATTGGCAGTGTGCTGCGGCGGCGCGGGCTCGGCCGTCTCACGGCATTGCAGCCACGTCCTCCCGTCATCCGCTACGAGCGGGACAGACCCGGCGAGCTGATCCATGTCGATTCCAAGAAGCTCGGCAGGATCGACGGCATCGGCCACCGCATCACCGGCAACCGCAAAGGCCAGAGCAATCGTCGGGGCGTGGCGAAGGTCTCGGCTGGGAAGCTCTGCACGTCGCCATCGACGATGCCTCCCGGCTCGCCTACACCGAAATCCTGCCCGATGAGAAGAAGACGAGCGCGACAGCCTTTCTCCAGCGCGCGCTCGTCTTCTTCGAGCGGCATGGCGTCAAGGTCGAACGCGTGATGACCGACAACGGCTCGGCCTATAAAAGCCATCTGTTCCGCAACACGCTCGCCCAACGGGGCATCCGTCACAAGCGCACCAAACCCTACACGCCGCGCACCAACGGCAAGGCCGAGCGCTTCATCCAAACAAGCTTGCGTGAATGGATCTACGCCATGCCATTCGAGACATCCTCACAGCGCATTGCTGCCATGCCTGCCTGGCTCTGCGACTACAACAGTCGGCGACCACACGCCGCTCTCAGCGGAAAACCTCCCATCTCACGGCTCACTGGGGACAACCTCTGTGGAAACGACATCTAGATCGCCTGCTCCTGCTTTTGCTCCAGGATTTCATGCAGGGCGCGATGGAGCCGCTCAAGCTCTTCCTCGTTCAAATCGGCTATGTTCTGCGCCAGGAGATTGGCGATGGCGGTGGCTTTTTCGGGAAGACCCGCCGTATCCACCACCACCCGCGGATGGGAAAGCTCTGCGAGACGCTGGAGTTCATCCGCCTCGTCCCAAATAACGTTGAAATAGCCGATGATCTTCTGGACCATCGCCCAGTTCGGCGGGCTCCGATGGCCATGCTCGAGAGCAGAAAGATAGGCCGGACTCACCCCGAGGGCTGCCGCCATTTCCTTTTGGCTTACGCCTCGGGCGCGGCGGAGGGAGCGTATTTTGGCGGCGAACGGCGTCATCGGCCCTCTCTGCGGCGAAGGCGCACATAGAGCGCTCCGCCTCCGCCATGATGGCGCGCCGCTTCCTCAAAACCGCCGACGATTCCCGAGAAAGGCGGGGTGGAAAACCACTGGGGAACGGCGCGGCGGAGCACGCCCTCGCCGCTGCTCTTCCCCTTGCCGGTGATAACGAGCACATAGCGCCGGTCTCCTGCAAACGCCTGGCGCAGGAAGCCGAGCAGAAGCGTGTACGCCTCGGCCTGGGTGAGGCCATGCAGGTCCACGCGCCCGGTTATGTCGATGTGGCCGCGTGCCAGTTTCTCGCGTGTCGGGGAATCGAGCCGGCGCGGATGCTTCTGCGGAGGCGCCGCCGGCGAGGAATTCTGCTGAGAACTAGCTGGTGCTGGCGGGAGGGTTGGTTCCGATATGTGCCCGCCCGGCGAAGATTGCGCTTCCTCGGGGTAGCTTTTTCCTGGAAGCGGCTTTGCCGACCGGGCAACACGGCTCCAGAGGATCCTGTCCTCCGCGGAAAGCTCCTTTGTTTTTGCCCGCTTCATGCTCTCTCTGCCAGCGGCCGCGGCAGCAGCGCATAGAAATCAGCGGAATGGCGGATCGTGCCGGCGATTTCCCCCGCTGCCCCGCCTGTACCGATAAAAAGGTCGCCCCGCGCCGAGCCGGTGATGGCAGAACCGGTATCCTGTGCGATCATCAGCCTCTGAAAAGCCCCTCCGTCGACATGCCGGAGTTCCGGCGCATGGACGAAAAAGGGCGTGCCGAAGGTATGGAGGAGACGGTCGACCGCTATCGACCGGCCGGGCTGGATCTGAACCTTGGCCGCCGCTACCGGGCCCAAGTCCGGTTCGCCGAGGGAGGTTTCACGGAAAAAGATATAGGAGCGATTGCGCCAGAGGATTTCATCCTGTCTCTGCGGGTTCCGGGCCAACCAGGCTCGGATCGACTGCATGGATATTTCCTCGAGCGGAATCTCGCCGAGATCCACCAGCACACGCCCGATGCCGGTGAAGCGGTGCCCGGACTTTGCGGCGTAGGTGACGCGCATCCGGCGGCCATCAGGCAGTTGCAGGCGGGCGGCGCCCTGGACATGGATGAAGAAGGCATCCACCCGGTCCGCCAGCCAGCAGAGTTCCAGACCTCGGCCTGCGAGTGCGCCGCGGTCAATGGCTTCCCGGTCCCAATAGGGCTCGAGGGCACCATTCGAGTCGCGGGCAAAAGCGAAATAGGGATCAAATCCCGCAGGCCGGTTTCGATCATCCACATCGACGAGGTCATCCGGACGGCGGTAGAGCGGCACCGAGGACCGGTTTGTGGGCGAAAGCGAAGCTTCGGCCTCGGGCTCGTAATAGCCGGTGACGGATCCATGTTCGCCGGAATCGGACCGAACGTGAAAAGGAAGGAAGTGCCGCTCGAAAAAATCGCGGGCTTCTGCCGGGCCAAGAGTATGGCCAAGCGATCGCGCCTCGGCGTAGGCGGCGGCAAAGCTCTCGGCGGCGACTCCGAGGCTGCCCGTCCTGTAGGGGCGGATTTCCGCCTGGCGGGCCGATCGCGCGAAAGCTGCAAGAGCTTCGGGCAGGCCATTATCCTGCGACCAGCCTGGCAGGCTGCCATAGGATACCGGGCGGAACACCTCGGAAAGGCTCACGGACACCTCTCCACGCCCGCCGCGAGACGCACGGCCTATTCTTCCGCTTCGGTCGCCACCAGTTTCCAGTTGGGATCGCGCGAACGCGTGTCGCGGGCAAAGGTCCAGATGTCCTTCACTTCCGCCACTGTTTCGGGATCGCCGTCGATGATGCTGCCGGCACTGTCGCGCGTGGCCGAGATGAGTTCGCTGACAATGCGAAGCGTCACATGCGCCTCACTGCCTTTCATCTCCGCGCCGATGATGGCCGCCTTGTCGATCCCGACAAAGGAGGACTCGATTTTCTCGGAGCGCTTTTCACGCTCGTCTATCGCCGATACGAACCCTTCATAGACCTCGCGCGAGAGGAGATTCTTGAGCGTGCGCCGGTCGCCATCGGCAAACGCCATGACGATCATCTCGTAGGCCAGCTTGGCGCCGTCCACGAAGCCATTGGGGTCGAATGACGGATCGGCATCCTTGATTGCGCGCAGCCCACGGTTCAATTCCGTGCCGGGCTGAGCAACCTTGTCGATGATTGTGTAGCGCTCTTCCGCGCCCTCCGCCGAACCCTTGCGCCGCGGCAAGGCAACCACCGTATCGTTCTTGACGGTCTTCTCCGCTTCGGCCGACCGGGTGCGGCCAGCGGTATAGGGATCGAAGGGTGGCCTTTCGCTGCCAGTCCGCCGCCCGAGGACGTTGCGCAACTGAAAGAAGATCACGACCGCTGCGACCAAGAAGAAGATCGTGCCAAAATCAAAGAATTCCATAATGTCCGCCAAAGCCGCTCTGTCGTGTTGCGCTCACCTAAAAGGGATGATCCCGAATGCAAGGTCGAGGCGCTGCCGCGATTACCTCCCATATAGAACTCAGATTGTCATCGTTCAAATCGTCGGCTTGCATTCCTATGTTTGAAGGTAAGGACATTCCTAAGTTCCAGGAACAGAGAGGTTAGACCAAAAACGTGCGCTTCTCCATCATCCCTTTCCTCCTGCTGGCCATTCCGCTCGCCGAAATCGCCGTTTTTGTGATCGTTGGGCAACAAATCGGGCTGTTTCCCACTTTGGGTCTGGTCCTTGCCACAGCAATTCTTGGCTCCATCCTCTTGCGCGTGCAGGGTTTCGGCCTTCTTTCGCGCATGCAGCGCGAGCTTGCGGAACATCGCTTGCCGGGACGCGAGCTCGTCCACGGCGTGATGATACTCGTCGCCGGGCTGCTTCTCGTGATGCCCGGCTTCGTGACGGATGTGCTTGGGTTGCTGCTGTTCATCCCTGCAGTGCGCGATCTTGTCTGGCACTTCGTCCGCAGCCGCGTCGTCGTCGTGACGTCCACCAATGCGAAAGGCGGGGGGCGGCCGGGTCAACAACCCAGCAAAACAATCGATCTGGATCTGAGCGATTATTCCAGTTCCGATGGAAAGGACTCGCCCTGGCGGGGCAAATAGGCAGGAAGAGGAACCTTCGGGCAATCCAAACTTGTATTGCCCTGGTCAGCGTGCTAGCGAACGCCTCGATTTTTGCAGCCCGCGCAGGGCGGCGCTACATTCCAGAGGACGAGGCGAATGGCTGACCAGCCCGGCGAAAAAAACGACGCAAAGCAGACGGAAACCAACGGCAACACCGTTCCAGCAAGCTTGAGCGTGCTGACCCAATATATCAAGGATCTCTCGTTCGAGAGCCCCGGTGCGCCTCAGTCTCTGCGCGCGCGCGACAAGGCGCCATCCATCAACATCAATGTGAATGTGAACGCCAATCCGCTGGGCGGGACCGACTATGACGTGCTGCTGACGCTTTCGGCGAAGGCGGAAGTGGAAAACGCGGTGCTCTTCAATGTAGAGCTCGTCTATGGGGGCGTCTTCCGCATCCAGGGCTTCCCCCAGGAGCACATGCTGCCGCTTCTCTTCATCGAGTGTCCGCGCCTGCTTTTCCCGTTCGCCCGCCAGATCATTGCGGACGCGACGCGCAACGGCGGGTTCCCGCCGCTGATGATCGATCCGATCGATTTCGCGCGCATGTTCCAGCAGCGGCTCGCCGAGGAAGAGGCGCGCAGGAAAGTTCAGGTTTCCTGAAGCGCATCAAGTTTGACGAAGGCCGGGCGCATGCCCGGCTTTTTTATGCGAATTCATTTTTGAAAATTCAGGCGATTTCCGCCTGCTCCGCCGGCTCGGCCTGCGCGAGCTTTCGCCACAGCGCGTTTTCTCCGATACCTGCAACGAGAGCCTCGTGGGCCTGCCGTTCTTCCGCGGAAAGGCGCGAGGGAAGCTGGCGCGGGCGGGTGGGAAGCGCGATAACCACGTTGGTGCTCGCTTCTTCTTCGCGCCCTTGCGTCGCAATTTCGAGACCAAAGCTTGCCTGCTTGCCGCCGGCTAGCTCGATATAAACCTCGGCCAGAAGCTCGGCGTCGAGAAGCGCACCGTGCTTGGTGCGATGGGAGTTGTCTATCCCGTAACGCCGACAGAGCGCATCCAGCGAATTCGGGCCCATCGGATGCTTGCGCCGGGCAATCGCCAGCGTATCGACCACGCGCGAGGGATCCACATAGGGCTGGCCCAGCCGCTGGAACTCGGCGTTGATAAAGCCGATATCAAAATTCGCGTTGTGGGCGACAAGCTTCGCGCCGTCGATGAATTCCAGGAACTCATCGAGGATTTCCGCAAAGACCGGCTTGCCGACGAGGTCGGCATCGGAAATGCCGTGCACCGCCTGCGCTTCGGGATGCACGGAGCGGCCCTGGGGGTTGATGAAACGGTGAATCGTCCGCCCGGTCGGAAACCGGTTGACCAATTCGACACAGCCGAGCTCGATGACCCTGTCCTCGCGCGGATCGAGGCCCGTCGTTTCCGTATCGAAGATGATCTCGCGCATTCGAATCACTCCCCGCGCCCTAGCATGGGCCTTATCTCACCCGCACCGCAAGTCCGCTCCGGTGGATAAGCTGTCAGCCTTATGTCAGCTGACTTATTATTTTCCGCACCGCCTCACGCGCCGCATCCAAGCCTTCGCTTGTATCGATGATGAAATCAGCCCGCTTTCGTTTTTCGTCATCCGGAACCTGGCGGGCAAGGATTTTCTCGAACTTTTCCTCAGTCATTCCGGGCCGGGCAAGCACGCGTTCGCGCTGGATATGGGCCGGCGCAGTGACGACCACGATCTTGTCGACACGGCTGGTGCCCCCCGTCTCGAACAGCAGCGGGATATCGAGCACGACGAGAGGTGTTCCGATCCTGCGATGCTCTTCGACAAAGCGGTCCGCGTCTCGGCGGACCAACGGGTGGATGAGGCTTTCAAGCTTCTTCAGCGCTTCCTGGTTGCCTACGACGGCGTCGGCAAGGCGCGCTCGGTCCACTCTCCCGTTCACCGTCGTGCCGGGAAAGTGCGCATCCACTATTGGCGCCGCTTCGCCTTCATAAAGCCTGTGCACCGCCCTATCGGAATCATGCACCGGCACGCCTTCTTCCTCAAACATGCGCGAGGTGGTCGACTTGCCCATGCCGATGGACCCG
>Ga0180221_1002051_pt1 | contig 12224 bp, 11 predicted proteins | sample eDN5th37CKraftMG_FD_151339 | JGI IMG/M metagenome (GOLD analysis project Ga0180221, IMG submission 151339) | Enriched Miracle-Growth compost microbial communities from Emeryville, California, USA - eDNA 5th pass 37_C Kraft MG (version 2) (version 2) ...
ATGCTTCGCGATCTCCGGCCAGACGTTCTTCAGGTTCGGCAGCTTCGCCTTGTCGAGCTTCTGGAACAGGCCGGCCTTGATCTGCCGCTCGAGGAAATAGCCGGTCGGCACCACGACGTCGTAGCCCGATTTGCCGGCGAGCAGCTTGGCCTCCAGCGTGTCGTTGGAGTCGAAAGTATCGTAGCGGACCTTGATGCCGGTCTCCCTGGTGAACTCCTCGAGCACCTGCGGGTCGATATAGTCCGACCAGTTGTAGACATTGACGACACGCTCGCCCTGCGCGGACGCGGGCACGGCGGCGCCCCAGAAAAACGCCGCGGCGAGCGCCGCGGCCAGCCGCAACGGACCTGTCAGGAACATCGCTTCGCCTCTCGATGGGAAATTTCAGCTCTCGGTCGGCAGCCCGGCGGCCTTCCACGCCAGAATGCCGCCCGCGAGGTGGCAGTTGTAGGATTTCAGCCCGGCGTCCTGCGCCGCGACCGACGCGGTGATCGAGCGGCGCCCGGAGCGGCAGGCGAACACCACCTGCTTGCCCTGCGGGTCCGGGATTTGCGCGGGATCGAACGAGGACAGCGGCAGCAGCACCGCGCCGGGATAGCGCTCGACCGCGGTCTCGTTCGGCTCGCGCACGTCGACGAGCAGCATGCGGCCTTCGGTCAGCCCCCTGGCGACCTCCTCGACCGTCAGATTGGTGACCTCGTCGGCGCGCGGCATCGGTTCGGACATGTCGGTTCCTTTTGATGGCTCCTTTTCCGCAACGATAGCACGGCCGGCGCGGCCGTCACACCACGGCGTCGGTGACGTCAGATCGGCGCTTGATCGTCCCTAGATCGTCACCTGGGTGCCGACCTCCACCACCCGGCCGGTCGGGATCTGGAAGAAGTCGGTGGCGTCGCTCGCCGAGCGGGCGAGCGCGATGAACAGATGATCCTGCCAGAGCGGCATGCCGGACTGTGCGGAGGGCCGCAGCGAGCGGCGCGACAGGAAGAACGACGTCGCCATGATGTCGAACTGCCAGCCGTGCTTGCGGGCGATCGCCAGCGCCTTCGGCACGTTGGGCTGCTCCATGTAGCCGAACTTCAGCACCACCTTGCTGAAATGCTCGGACAACGGCGTGATCCTGACCCGCTCGTCCTCCGGCACGCGCGGCGTGTCGGCGGTGTTGACGGTGAGGATCACGTTGCTCTCGTGCAGCACCTTGTTGTGCTTGAGGTTGTGTAAGAGCGCGGTCGGCGCGAAATCGGGATCGCTGGTCAGGAACACCGCGGTGCCCGGCACGATATGCGGCGGCTTCTTCTCGAGATTGCGGAACAGCGTGTCGATCGGCACTTCGGTGCGCCGCGTCTTGTCGAACAGGAGCCCGGTGCCGCGCCGCCAGGTCATGATCAGCAGCACCATGGTAATGCCGAACAGGAGCGGCAGCCAGGCGCCTTCCAGCAGCTTGAAGGCATTGGCGGAGAAGAAGAACACGTCCACCACGATGAACGGCACCATCAGCAGCAGCGCCTGCCATAGCTTCCAGCGCCACAGCTTCCACACCACGAAGAAGGCGAGGAAGCCGTCCACCACCATCGTGGTGGCGACCGCGATGCCGTAGGCCGAGGCGAGCGCGCTCGAGGTGTGGAACATGCCGACCAGCAGCAGCACGCCGATCAGCAGCGCCCAGGTGACGCGCGGAATGTAGATCTGCCCGACATGCGAGGCCGAGGTGTGCAGGATGGCGAGCCGCGGCAGCAGGCCGAGCTGGATCGCCTGCTGGACCAGCGAATAGGCGCCGGTGATGACGGCCTGGCTCGCGATCACGGTCGCGGCGGTCGCCAGCACCACCATCGGCACGATGAAGTCGTCCGGCACCAGACGATAGAACGGGTTCGCGATCGCCATCGGATCGGCCAGCACCTTGGCGCCCTGCCCGAAGTAATTGATCAGCAGCGCCGGCAGCACGAGGCCGAACCAGGCGAACTGGATCGGCTTGCGGCCGAAATGGCCGAGATCGGCATAGAGCGCCTCGCCGCCGGTCACCACCAGGAAGACCGCGCCGAGCGTGACGAGGCCGACGGTGCCGTGATTGTAGACGAACCTGACGCCGTAATAGGGATTGAGCGCGTGCAACACGCCGATATCGTCGCGGATGTGCATGGCGCCGGCGACCGCGATGGCGACGAACCAGATCACCATGATCGGGCCGAACAGGGCGGCGACGCGCGCGGTGCCGCGGCTCTGCACCGCGAACAGCAGGATCAGGATCACGACCGCCAGCGGCGCGACGTAGGAATCGAACACCGGGCTCGCGAGCTTGAGACCCTCGACGGCGGACAGCACCGAGATCGCCGGCGTGATCATCGAGTCGCCGAGGAACATCGCCGCGCCGACGATGCCGGCGAAATAGATGAACACGGCGCGGCGGCCGAGCGCGCGCGAGGCAAGCGCGGTCAGCGAGAGCGTGCCGCCCTCCCCGTTGTTGTCGGCGCGCAGCAGCAGCAGGACGTATTTGAGCGCGACGATGACGATCAGCGCCCAGACGATCAGCGACAGCACACCGAGCACGATGTCGCGGGTGACCACGTTGTCGGTGGCGGAGGCGATCGCCGCCTCGCGGAAGGCGTAAAGCGGGCTGGTGCCGATGTCGCCATAGACGACGCCGACGCTGCCGAGCGCGAGCGCGAAAAAGCTGGCGGGCGCCGGTGTGGCGTCCGCTCCCCCATTGGCCTCTGCGGTTGTCGTACGCGAACCTTCAGCCATGGGCTGCGAACGCCGGTCCTCATTGAAACGGCGGGCCTTATAACACCCGAGGCCGGCGAAGAATACCAAGGACGGGACCGCGCAAGGCTGCCCTGTGGCGAACCGACGGCGGCAAAAACGGTGTCAGGGCCGCAGGTTAACGGGAACCGGCGGCTCCTCCCGCATCAGCGTGATGGTGACCCGGCGGTTCGGCGACAGCGCGGGGTTGTCCGGGAACAAGGGGTCGGTGTCGGCCTTGCCGGCGACCTGGAAAACATTGCCGGACGGCAGGCCCTCGGCGGACAGGATTTCCCGCACCGCATTGGCGCGGTCGGCCGAGAGTTCCCAGGGCCCGTAGCCGTGGCGCGGCGGCAGCGGGCTCGTCGCGGTGTGGCCGGTGATCGAGACGCGGTACGGCATCTCCTTCAGCGCCGGCGCGATCTTCTGGAGAATCTTGCGGGTGCGCTCGTTGGGATACTTGCTGCCGTCGGCGAACATCGAGCGGCCGTCCTGGTCGACGATCTCGATGTTGAGACCCTGCTTGGTCTCCTCGATCATGATGTGTTTGGAGGCCTCGGTGATCTCCGGCAGGTTCTGCAGCGCCTGGCGCAGCGAAGCGGCGGCGAGCGCAAAGCGCTGGTCCTCGTGGAAGCGCGCGCCGAAGGTGCGGTTGCGGTCGCGCTCGTTCGGCGTCGGCGTCGCGGAGGCCTCCTCCGGGCTGATATGCGCGGTGTTCTTCAGCTTCGGCCGGGTCGGCAGGCCCGGCACCTCGATGATGCCCGAATAGCGCACGCGATCCTGCACGCCGAAGGCGTCGCGCATCGATCCGGCGACGACCTGAAGCTTGGCGGAGTCCTGGGTGGAGAACGCGACCAGCATCACGAAGAACGCCACCAGCAGACCCATCAGGTCCGCGAAAGTAACGAACCAGCCGTGGCCGCCGCCGTGTCCGCCGTCCTTGCGCCGCGCCATGCTCCCCGTCCCGCGTCAGGCCGGCGCCAGTTCGGCTTCCTCGCCGACGTGACGGTGTTTTTCCGGCAGATAGGCGAGCAGCATCTCGCGCACCAGCGTCGGGCTCTTGGCGTCGCGGATCATCAGGATGCCGTCGATGATGAGCGTGCGGTTGATTTCCTCGTCGATCAGCTTCAAGTGCAGCTTGTCGGCGATCGGCAGGCAGAACAGGTTGGCGACCGCGGCGCCGTAGAAGGTGGCGAGCAGCGCCACCGCCATGTAAGGGCCGAGCTTCGAGGGGTCGGTCATGTTGGCGAACATCTGCACCATGCCGATCAGCGTGCCGACCATGCCGAAGGCCGGGGCGCAGTCGCCGACCGCGCGGTAGATCTTCTGGCCCTCGTCGAGATGGGTCAGGAAGTTGTCGCGGTCGCGCTCGAGATTGTCGCGGATGAAGTCGGCATCGTAGCCGTCGGCGACGAAGCGGATGCCCTTGGCGAGGAACGGGTCCTCGACCTCGACCTTCTCGAGGCCGACCGGACCCGACTTGCGGGCGATCTCGGCGAGACCGGCCAGTTCCTCGACCAGCTCGCGCGCGCCCATGCGGCGCAGCGTGAAGGCGAACCGCATGCCGAGCGGTACGCCGTGAAAGATGCAGGACAGCGGGAAGCGGATCAGCGTCGCGGAAAACGAGCCGCCGAAGATGACGATGGCGGCGTGGGCGTCGAGGAACATTCCCAGCGAGCCACCCATCAGGATCAGGATGACCAGCACGCCCGCACCGGCGGCAAGGCCGAGACCGGTAGAAATATCCATGACGCCACTCCACGCAAGACGCTGCCGGGCCGCACGACATGCGCAGAATCCCGCAAAGGGACACTAGGGGGGCGCGCTTAAGGGAGCGTAAAAAAAGCCTGTCCGCGGCCGCGGCAATGCGACCGGCGCGATTCAGGATGCATTAAGATTCGGCCTGCGCGGCCGCCCGAAAGCCGATGAGCCCCATGCCATGGCATGGCTTTCCGTCGTGTCCGGGCTGGGCTATCTGAACGCTGGGACGTCGATCGGCCGGAACACCGGCGGTCCGGCACGGGAGAGACAATCATGCGTGAGATCGGTCATTTCATCGGCGGCAAGACCGTCAAGGGCGCGGGGCGCCAGGGCGACGTGTTCGACCCCAATACCGGCGAGGTGCAGGCCAGGGTGGCGCTCGCCTCGAAATCCGAGGTCGAGCAGGCGATCGCCAATGCGGCCGCGGCGCAGCCCGGCTGGGCGGCGACCAACCCCCAGCGCCGCGCCCGCGTGATGTTCAAGTTCCTGGAGCTGATCCAGGACGAATATGACGACCTCGCCCGCCTCTTGTCCTCCGAGCATGGCAAGACCTTCAGCGACGCCAAGGGCGACATCCAGCGCGGCCTCGAGGTCGTCGAGTTCGCCTGCGGCATTCCGCACCTGATGAAGGGCGAGTACACGGAAAATGCCGGCACCGGCATCGACCTCTACTCGATGCGCCAGCCGCTCGGCGTCGTCGCCGGCATCACCCCGTTCAACTTCCCGGCCATGATCCCGCTGTGGAAGCTCGCGCCGGCGATCGCCTGCGGCAACGCCTTCATCCTGAAGCCGTCGGAGCGCGACCCCTCGGTGCCGATGCGCATCGCCGAGCTGTTCCTCAAGGCCGGGCTGCCGGCCGGCGTCCTCAACGTCGTCAACGGCGACAAGGAAGCGGTCGACACGCTCTTGACCGACCCGCGCATCATGGCGGTCGGCTTCGTCGGCTCGTCCGCGATTGCCGAATACATCTATGCGACCGGCTGCGCGCACGGCAAGCGCGTGCAGTGCTTCGGCGGCGCCAAGAACCACATGATCGTGATGCCGGACGCCGACATGGACCAAGCGGTCGACGCGCTGATCGGCGCCGGCTACGGCTCGGCCGGCGAGCGCTGCATGGCGATCTCGGTCGCGGTGCCGGTCGGCGAGAAGACCGCCGACATCCTGGTCAAGAAGCTGATCCCGCGGGTCGAGAGCCTGAAGATCGGCCCCTCGAGCGACCCCCAGGCCGACTACGGCCCGATGGTGACGCGCGCCCATCTCAACAAGGTGAAGGACTATGTCGATCTCGGCGTCAAGGAAGGCGCCAAGCTCGTGGTCGACGGCCGCAACTTCAAGCTGCAGGGCTACGAGAACGGCAACTTCATGGGCGGCTGCCTGTTCGACCAGGTGACGCCGGACATGACGATCTACAAGGACGAGATCTTCGGCCCGGTGCTCTCGGTGGTGCGCGCCAAAAACTACGAGGAGGCGCTGCGGCTGCCGTCCGAGCACGCCTACGGCAACGGCGTGTCGATCTTCACCCGCGACGGCGACGCCGCCCGCGACTTCGCCGCCCGCGTCAATGTCGGCATGGTCGGCGTCAACTTCGCGATCCCGGTGCCGTTGTCCTACTACACCTTCGGCGGCTGGAAGCGGTCCGGCTTCGGCGACCTCAACCAGCACGGCCCGGACTCGATCCACTTCTACACCAAGACCAAGACCGTCACCTCGCGCTGGCCCTCCGGCATCAAGACCGGCGCCGAATTCGTCATCCCGACGATGAAGTAGACCGCAGCCGATGCCGGCGGTGGTCCCTTCCGTCCTGGCGGCGACGTTCGCGGCGCTGATGCTCGCCGCCTGCTCGACAGGCGGCAGCGTGCTGCTCGACGCATCCGAGCAAAGCGCGCCGGCGCAGCCGCTCCCGCTGGCCGGCCGCTGGATGCTCGCCGCGCCCAATGCCCCGGCCTGCGGCATCGAATTCCGCAGCCGCGGCGGGCAAGCGGGCGACCTGACGCCCGACGGCGGCTGCCCCGGCAATCTTTATCTGAGCCGGCGCTGGACGCTCGCGGACGGCACGCTCACCATTACCTCCGAGGGCGACGACGTGCTCGCGCAACTGCAAAGCCGCGGCGAGCATTTCGAAGGCAAGACCGCCGACGGACTGCCGCTCGTCCTGTCACGACAGAACCCGCACTGAACGCAAACCGGGAGAACCAGACGATGGCCGAGTATCAGCTCTATTGCTTCGCCCAGTCCGGCAACGCCTATCGCGCCGCGCTGATGCTCAACCTGATCGGCGCCACATGGAAGCCGGTCTGGGTCGACTTCTTTGCCGGCGGCGTGCAGCGCACCGCGCAGTACCGCACCGAGGTCAACGAGATGGGCGAAGTGCCGGTGCTGGCCGACGGCGACCGCAAGCTCACGCAGTCCGCCGTGATCCTGAACTATCTCGGCAAGCGATCGGGCAAGTTCATGCCGCAGGGCGAGGACGAGGAACTGGAGGCGCTGCGCTGGATCGTGTTCGACAACCAGAAGGTCAACGGCTTCCTCGGGCCCTACCGCTTCATCACCAACTGGGCGAAGCCGCGGCCGGACCAGGCGGTGTTCAGCTTCCTCAAAGCCCGCATCGACATGAATTTGGCCATCGTCAACAAGCGGCTCGAGACGACGCCCTATCTGCTCGGCGACCGGCCGACCATCGCCGACATTTCCATGGTGGCTTATCTCTATTATCCGGCCGAGGAGTTCGGCTTCGACATCCGCAAGGAGCACCCGGCGATTTCAGCCTGGCTCGACCGCATCAAGGCGCTGCCCGGCTGGGCGCATCCTTACGACCTGATGCCGGGGCACCCGTTCGGCACCAACCTGCTCAACGGCAAGCCGGCGAGCTGACGCGGCGCCGTCAGTTGAGGCGGTTCGGGCGGTCGTCGCCGTCCGGGCCGATCTCGCCCGACAGCGGCGCGCTGGGCGCGACATTGGGCGCGACGCTCGGCGCGTCGGTGGTGCCAACCGTGGTGGCTGCGGCTTCGGCGTCCCTGCGCTGATAATTGCGGTAGGACAGCCAGCCGAGCGGCAGGCAGACGAGGTAGGCGAGCGTGCCGACCGTGAGCACCTCCCACGGGTAGCTGACCAGCAGCGCGAAGAACAGCACGACCACCACGAAGACCGGCAGCACCATCTCCGGCGCCACCCGCTTGCCGACCCGCTTGCCGGAGAACACCGGCAACCGCGACACCATCAGCAGCCCGATGATCAGCGTGTAGGCAAAGGCGGTCCAGATCACCGCCTTGCCGTGATTGGCGCCGAGGAAGTCGAGATAGATCGGCAGCAGCACGGTGATGGCGCCGGCCGGCGCCGGAATGCCGGTGAAGAAGTTGCCGGTCCAGGCGGGCTGGTTCGGATCGTCGATCATCACGTTGAAGCGCGCGAGCCGCAGCGCGGCGCAGATGGCGAACACCAGCGCGGCGATCCAGCCGACCGACTTCAGCTCGAACAGGCCCCAGAAATAGAGAATGAGCGCCGGCGCGACGCCGAAATTGACGAAGTCGGCCAGGCTGTCGAGCTCGGCGCCGAACCGCGAGGTGCCCTTCAACATGCGCGCGACACGGCCGTCGACGCCGTCGAGCAGCGCGGCAAAAACGATCGCGGCCAGCGCGAGGTCGAGCCGGCTCTCAAACGCCATGCGGATCGCGGTCAGGCCGGCGCACAGCGCCAGCAGCGTGATGACGTTCGGCAGCAGCACGCGGACCGGAACCGGCTTGAAACGCAGCCGGCGGCCGGGCGGACGATCGGGATCGAGCGGTTGGAACACCATGACAGGATTATAGTCGGTTCAGCGCGGCTTTTCCATGGAGCCGCCTCGTGCCGGCGCCCGCCCCTCGGAATTGTCGGCGTTAACCCATCCGGAAGGCGCGCGGCGCCTCGCTGCCGCGCAAATCCGCCAGCACGGTTTCGCCGGCGAGCGCGGTCTGTCCGACCGCGACCATCACCGGCGTGCCGGGCGGCAGGTAAACATCGAGCCGCGAGCCGAAGCGGATCATGCCGAAGCGCTCGCCGGCGGGAAGCGCCTGCCCTTCCCGCGCATAGCAGACGATGCGGCGCGCGATCAGGCCGGCGATCTGCACCACCGCGATGCGGGTGGCGCCGGCGGCGATCACCAGCGAGTTGCGCTCGTTGTCGGCGCTCGCCTTGTCGAGGTCGGCGTTGAAGAACTTGCCCGGCTGGTAGACGATCTTCTCGACCTGGCCGGCGACCGGGCTGCGGTTCACGTGGCAGTCGAACACGCTCATGAAGATCGAGACCCGCGTCATCGGCGCGTCGCCGAGGCCGAGTTCGTGCGGCGGCGCGACGCTGGTGACCTGACTGACGCGGCCGTCGGCCGGCGAGACGACGATGCCGTCGCGCACCGGCGTCACCCGCGGCGGGTCGCGGAAGAAGTAGACGCACCACAGCGTCAGCACCACGCCGAGCCAGCCGAGCGGGGTCCACAGCCAGAACAGCAGCAGGCTCACGAAGGCGAAGGCGGCGATGAAGGGATATCCCTCCGGCGTCACCGGCACGAGCTGCGCCTTGATCGAATCGACGATCGACATCCATCCCCCCGTTGCGCGGCCTATTCCGCGGCTTCCGCCCGCTCCGGCGGCGGCGCGGCGGCCGCGGCGGAAATCTCGTCGTCCACCGGCGGCGGATTGCGGTTCGGCGCCCCGGTATCGCCGTCCTCGCCGGTCAGCGCAAGCTTTTCACGCGCCTCCTCGGCCTCGCGCTGGCGGTTCCACATGCTGGCGTAGAGCCCGCCCTTCGCCAGCAACTGTTGATGAGTGCCGCGCTCGACGATCTCGCCCGCCGACAGGACGATGATCTCGTCGGCGGCGACAATGGTCGAGAGCCGGTGCGCGATGACGAGCGTGGTGCGGTTGCGCGACACGCGGTCGAGCGCGTCTTGGATTTCCTTCTCGGTATGGCTGTCGAGCGCGGAGGTCGCCTCGTCGAGCACCAGGATCGGCGGCGCCTTGAGGATGGTGCGAGCGATCGCGACGCGCTGCTTCTCGCCGCCGGACAGTTTCAGCCCGCGCTCGCCGACCTCGGTCTCGTAGCCTTTCGGCGACAGGCGGATGAAATCGTCGATCCGCGCGAGCCGCGCAGCCTCTTCCACCTCGGCATCGGTCGCCTCCCAGCGCCCGTAGCGGATGTTGTAGCGCAGCGTGTCGTTGAACAGCACGGTGTCCTGCGGAACCATGCCGATCGCCTCGCGCAGCGAGGCCTGCGTCACTTTCGCGATGTCTTGTCCGTCGATGGTGATGCGGCCGCCGGACAATTCGTAGAAGCGGAACAGGAGCCGCGAGATGGTCGACTTGCCGGCGCCGGAGGGTCCGACCACCGCGACCGTCTTGCCGGCCGGCACCTCGAAGGTGATCCCCTTGAGGATCGGCCGCTCGGGCTCGTAAGCGAAGCGCACGTCATCGAAGCGGATCGTCCCTCGCGTTACCCGCAGCGGCGGCGCGCCGGGCGCGTCCGCGATCTCCGGCTTGCGCGCCAGGATCGAGAACATGATCTCGATGTCGGTCACCGCCTGCTTGATCTCCCGATAGACCATGCCCATGAAATTCAGCGGCTGGTAGAGCTGGATCATCATGGCGTTGATCAGCACGAAGTCGCCGACCGTGTTGGTGCCGTTGCGGATGCCCAGCGCGCACAGCACCATGGCGACGCCGAGGCCGACGGTGAAGATCGTCGCCTGCCCGGCATTGAGCACCGTGAGCGAGGTATAGGCGTCGACGCTCGCGCTCTCGTAGCGTTCCATCGCGCGGTCGTAGCGCGCCGCCTCGCGCTGCTCGGCGCTGAAATACTTCACCGTCTCGTAATTGAGCAGCGAGTCGATCGCCTTGACGTTGGCCTCGGTGTCGCTGTCGTTCATCTTGCGGCGGATGGCGATGCGCCATTCGGTCGCAAAGAAGGTGTAGAGCATGTAGAGCGCGACGGTCCCGAGGATGGTCGCCACGTAGCGCCAGTCGAACTGCCACATCAGCACGGCGACGATCATCGACACTTCGATGACGGTCGGGATGAGCTGCAGGATGACCATGCGCACGATGGTCTCGATGGCGTTGCGGCCGCGCTCCAGCACGCGGGTCAGCCCGCCGGTCTTGCGCTCGAGGTGGAAGCGCAGCGACAGCTCGTGCATGTGCACGAAGGTGCGGTAGGCAAGCCGGCGCACGGCGTTCATCGCCACCCGGGCGAACAGGCCGTCGCGCAACTGCGTCAGCAAGGCCATGACGATGCGCATGCCGGCATAGGCGGCCGTCATGGCGACCGGCGCGGCGAACAGCCACAGCATCCAGTCGGACGCCGCGACCGGCGCGCTGTCCTGCCCGGCGAGCGCGTCGGCCGCCCATTTGTAGGTGAACGGCACCGCCATGGTGGCGAGCTTGGCGAGAAACAGGAACACCACCGCGAGCAGCACCCGCCGCTTCAGGTCGGCGCGGTCGGACGGCCAGATATGCGGCCACAGATAGGCCAGCGTGCGCAGCAAGGCGCCGCGGCTCGCGGAAATCTGCGGTTCTTGAGGCTGCGGTTCGGTGGTCATCGGCGGTCCGGCGCGGCGCCGGGGCGCCGCAATCCCGCTCATATAGGAAGATTCAGGGCGGTAATCATCCCGGCCCCCGTGAAAAACCAGAAGAAATACCTATTTCTTCCCGGCAACTTGACGCCCGCCGGCCGCCTGTGGTCTGGCAGGACCACAACGGCACGGACATGAGCGAACTCAAGAAAATCTGCGTTTACTGCGGCTCGGGCCCCGGCAACGACCCGGCCTACATGGCCGCGGGGCACGCCTTCGGCAAAATCCTCGCCGAGAACGGCATCGGCCTCGTCTATGGCGGCGGCTCGGTCGGCATCATGGGCGCGGTCGCCGAGGCGGTCGAGGCCGGCGGCGGCAACGTGACCGGCATCATTCCCGATTTTCTGGTGCAGCGCGAACGCGCCCACAACGGCGAGCACGGGCTGATCGTCACCCGCGACATGCACGAGCGCAAACGGCTGATGTTCGAGCACGCCGACGCTTTCGTCGCCCTGCCGGGCGGCGTCGGCACGCTGGAGGAACTGGTCGAGCAGCTGACCTGGATCCAGCTCGGCCGCCACCGCAAGCCGGTGCTGGTCGCCAACATCAAGGGATTCTGGAACCCGCTCTGCGCCCTGCTCGACCACATGAAGGCCGTGCAGTTCATCCGCGAGGGGCTCGACTTCAATATGCTGGTTGCCGAGACCGTCGAGGATATTCTGCCGACGCTGCGCAAGGCGCTGGCGGACGTCGACGAAGCCGACAAGAAGATGAAAGTCGCGGCGCCGCATCAGCTGTGACGCGCCGCAACCGCGGCAAGGTCACAGCGCGACTAAAAGGTCATAGCGTGATCAAGATGACGGCGCGCAAAACTTAGAGCAACGCGCGACGCGTCCGCGAGTTCCAGCCCGCGACGCTTTGCGCTATTTTTAAAAATAAACTCGAGAGTTCCATTTTATTTTTTTATCTCGCAATGCGCGCCTCATAGCGTCGCAGCGAAAGACCCTGAATTTGCTCGGCTGCTGCCGCATTGTATCCGACTTTTAAAACTACTTGTTCCTCGCATGGGCTGCGGCACGTAAGCCGTGGCCTGAGTACAGCAAGACCTTGCTCTTTCCTGACCAATGGAGGTCGACATGATGTTTAACAAAGGTGTATTCACCCGAATGACGATTGCCGCCGCGGTGAG
>Ga0180221_1002053_pt1 | contig 12212 bp, 10 predicted proteins | sample eDN5th37CKraftMG_FD_151339 | JGI IMG/M metagenome (GOLD analysis project Ga0180221, IMG submission 151339) | Enriched Miracle-Growth compost microbial communities from Emeryville, California, USA - eDNA 5th pass 37_C Kraft MG (version 2) (version 2) ...
AGGCTCGAGGAGATCACGGCCGTGATGGCCCTGCTCGAGGGGCACGCGGACGTGATGATGGACGCCGTCGGGCCGCGCGTCGTGCGCTCCGTGCGGACCATCCGGGCGCGGTTCGAGCGGCGGCGCGACGGCGAGGGCGCGCCCGCGCTGGACGTCGTGCTGCGGCGGGTGCTCGGCATGGACGCCAAGCTCGCGCAGTACCGCGACGGCGCGGCGTTCGTGCGCGCGGTCGAGGAGCGGGTGGGCCGCGACGGCCTCAACGCCGTCTGGTCCGACGCCGCGCACCTGCCCTCCGCCCGCGAGATCGCCGACCCGCGCGCCTGGGTGCGCCGCGTGCACGGCTGAGGGCGCCCGGTGGCCCGCGTCGACCCGGCGCTCGCGGCGGCCCGCGCGGCCGTCCGGGCCGAGCTCGCCGACCTCGCGCAAGAGTCGCTGGCGCCCGGCGGCCTGGTGCTCGTGGCCTGCTCCGGGGGCGCGGACAGCCTCGCGCTGGCGGCGGCCACCGCGCTCGAGGCACCGCGCGTCGGGCGGTCGGTGCGGTCCCCGGGATTCGCGGTGCGCGCCGGGGCGGTGGTCGTGGACCACGGGCTGCAGGAGGGCTCGGACGTCGTGGCGGCGACGGCGGCGGAGCGCTGCCGCGGGCTCGGTCTCGACCCGGTGCTGGTGCGGAGGGTCGCCGTCGACGGCCGCCCGGGCGCGGGCGGCCCGGAGGGCGCGGCCCGCGCCGCCCGGTTCGCGGCGCTCGACGCCGCCGCCGCGGAGACGGGCGCCGCCGCCGTCCTGCTCGGCCACACCCTGGACGACCAGGCGGAGTCCGTGCTGCTCGGCCTGGCCCGGGGCAGCGGGGCCAGGTCGCTGGCGGGGATGGCGCGCCGCCGGGGGCGCTACCGCCGGCCGTTCCTCGGGCTCCGGCGTGCGCAGACCGAGGCCGTGTGCGCCGCCGTCGGGCTGGAGTTCTGGACCGACCCCACGAACCTGCTCCCGGCCGCGGGGGACCACGGCGGGGCGCCCGCCCGGACCCGGGTGCGCCGCGCCGTCGTGCCGGTGCTTCAGGACGCGCTCGGACCCGGGGCGGTCGAGGCGCTGGCCCGCACCGCGGACCAGCTGCGCGAGGACGCCGACGCGCTCGACCTCCTCGCCGCCGACCTCCTCGCCCGGGCCACGACGGACTCGACCACGGCGGAGCTGGCGCTCGACGCCGAGCGGCTCGCGGCCGCCCCCGCGGCCCTGCGTCGGCGCGCGCTGCGGGCGGCGGCGCTCGCGGTCGGGTGCCCGCCCGGGGCGACGTCGGCGCGCCACGTGGACGCCCTCGACGCCCTCGTCGTCTCGTGGCGTGGGCAGGGTGCCGTCCACCTGCCGGGCGACGCTCGTGCGCTCCGCGCGTGTGGCAGGCTCTACCTGCGCCCCGCCGAGCCGGACCCTGCCCCGGCGGTGCGACCCCCAGCCCCAACCCCGTCCCTCGAGGAGTGACCGTGGACCAGTCGGACGTCTCAGGCGACCTCGCCAACATCCTGCTCACCGAGGAGCAGATCGGCGCCAGGCTCGACGAGATCACCACGCAGATCGACGCCGACTACGCGGGCAAGGACCTGCTCCTGGTCGGCGTGCTCAAGGGTGCGGTCATGGTCATGGCGGACCTCGCGCGCCGCCTGCACCACCCCGTCCAGATGGACTGGATGGCGGTGTCGTCCTACGGGTCGGGCACGAAGTCGTCCGGCGTCGTGCGCATCCTCAAGGACCTGGACGCCGACCTCACCGGTCGGAACGTCCTCATCGTCGAGGACATCATCGACTCCGGCCTCACCCTGTCCTGGCTCGTCGCGAACCTGCGCTCGCGCGGGCCGGCGTCGGTGGAGATCGCCACGATGCTGCGCAAGCCCGACGCCGCCAAGGTCGAGGTCGACGTGCGCTACGTCGGTTTCGACATCCCCAACGAGTTCGTGGTCGGCTACGGCCTGGACTACGCGGAGAAGTACCGCAACCTGCCGTTCGTCGGCACGCTCGCGCCGCACGTCTACTCCTGACGAGCGCCGTCGCGCCCTGGGCGAACACCCACGGTTCGTCCACACTCGGCGTGTAGCGTCGTGAACCACACGTTGCCCGACGGAAGGGAAGCGGGGAGCCGTCCCCGTCGCCGATGAACATCAAGAAGATCCTGAGCGGCCCGATCATCTGGATCGTGGTCGGCCTGCTGCTCGTCTCGCTGGCCTTCAGCGCGTTCAACACCGAGCGGGTGTCGCGGATCGAGACCTCGCAGGGGCTCGAGCTGCTCGCCGGGGACACGGTCGACCACGCCCTCGTCGTGGACGGGGAGCAGCGCGTCGAGCTGGAGCTGAGCGAGAAGTACGTCACCGGCGAGGGCACCGACAGCGAGCAGGACCACGGCACCAAGGTCGAGTTCTTCTACGTCGAGCCGCAGGGCGACGCGGTCGCGACGGCCGTGGAGGACGCCGACCCGGCCAAGGGCTTCGACTCCGAGGTGCCGCAGCCGAGCTTCTGGAGCTCGATGCTCGGCTTCCTCATCCCGTTCCTCATCATCGGCGTGGTCTTCTGGTTCATCCTGTCGCGGATGCAGGGCGGCGGCCGCAACGGCGTGATGGGCTTCGGCAAGTCCAAGGCCAAGCTGATCAGCAAGGACATGCCCCAGGTGACGTTCGCCGACGTCGCGGGCGTGGACGAGGCGGTCGAGGAGCTCCAGGAGATCAAGGAGTTCCTCGAGGACCCGGCCAAGTTCCAGGCCGTGGGCGCCAAGATCCCCAAGGGCGTGCTGCTGTACGGCCCGCCGGGCACCGGCAAGACCCTCCTCGCGCGCGCCGTCGCGGGCGAGGCGGGCGTGCCGTTCTACTCGATCTCCGGCTCGGACTTCGTCGAGATGTTCGTCGGCGTCGGCGCCTCCCGCGTCCGCGACCTGTTCGAGCAGGCCAAGAACAACGCGCCCGCGATCATCTTCGTCGACGAGATCGACGCCGTCGGCCGGCACCGCGGCGCCGGCATGGGCGGCGGCCACGACGAGCGCGAGCAGACGCTCAACCAGATGCTCGTCGAGATGGACGGGTTCGACGTCAAGACGAACGTCATCCTCATCGCCGCCACCAACCGGCCCGACATCCTCGACCCGGCGCTGCTGCGCCCGGGCCGCTTCGACCGTCAGGTCGCCGTCGAGGCGCCGGACCTCAAGGGCCGCGAGCACATCCTCAACGTGCACGCGCAGGGCAAGCCGATGGTCGACTCGATCGACCTGGCCGCCGTCGCGCGCCGCACCCCCGGCTTCACCGGCGCGGACCTGGCGAACGTCCTCAACGAGGCCGCGCTGCTCACCGCCCGCAGCGGCGCCCAGCTCATCGACGACCGCGCGCTGGACGAGGCGATCGACCGGGTCATCGCGGGGCCGCAGAAGCGCACCCGCGTGATGAAGGTCAAGGAGCAGAAGATCACCGCGTACCACGAGGGCGGGCACGCCCTGGTCGCGGCAGCGATGCGTTACACCGACCCCGTCACCAAGGTGACGATCCTGCCGCGCGGGCGGGCCCTCGGCTACACGATGGTCATGCCGATGGAGGACAAGTACTCCACCACCCGCAACGAGCTGCTCGACCAGCTCGCGTACGCGATGGGCGGCCGGGTCGCCGAGGAGATCGTCTTCCACGACCCCACCACCGGCGCGAGCAACGACATCGAGAAGGCCACCTCGACGGCCCGCAAGATGGTCACCGAGTACGGCATGAGCGAGAAGGTCGGCGCGATCAAGCTCGGCAACGGCTCGGGCGAGCCGTTCCTGGGCCGCGACATGGGCCACCAGCGGGACTACTCCGAGGCCGTCGCGGGCACCGTCGACCACGAGGTGCGCAAGCTCGTCGAGGCGGCGCACGACGAGGCGTGGGAGGTGCTCACCCAGTACCGCGACGTCCTGGACGACCTGGTGCTGCGCCTCCTGGAGAAGGAGACGCTCAACCAGGCCGAGCTGGCCGAGGTCTTCGCCCCGGTGGTCAAGCGCCCGCCGCGCGACGTGTGGCTCTCCAGCGAGCAGCGCACGGTGCACACGCGCGGCCCGATCATGACGGACGCCGAGCGCGCCGCCGACGGCAACGGCCAGGCCGTGGTGCCGCAGGACGAGGCGGCCGCTGTGGGCGAGGACGGCGGCCTGCAGGAGGCCGGCCCGGGCATCGGCTCGGACAGCCAGCCGCCGGCGGCGGGGGACCACCGGTGACCGACCCGGTGACGGACCTGGGCATGCGCGCGCCGGCCGACGTGCCCCCGTACGACGCCCCGCGCGCCGAGGCCGCCGTGCGCGAGCTGCTGCTCGCGATCGGCGAGGACCCGGACCGCGAGGGCCTCCGGGACACCCCGGCCCGCGTCGCGCGCGCCTACCAGGAGATCTTCGCCGGGCTCCGCCAGGAGCCCGAGGACGTGCTCACCACGACCTTCGACCTCGGTCACGAGGAGATGGTGCTGGTGCGCGACATCGAGGTGTACTCGACCTGCGAGCACCACCTGGTGCCGTTCCACGGCGTGGCGCACGTGGGCTACATCCCGAACACGGACGGACGCATCACGGGCCTGTCGAAGCTGGCCCGCCTCGTCGAGGTGTACGCGCGCCGTCCCCAGGTGCAGGAGCGCCTGACCACGCAGGTCGCCGACGCGCTCGTGAACATCCTCGAGCCGCGCGGCGTGCTGGTCGTGGTGGAGTGCGAGCACCTGTGCATGTCGATGCGCGGGGTGCGCAAGCCCGGCTCGCGCACGGTGACGTCGGCGGTGCGCGGGATCATGCAGCAGAGCTCCGCCACGCGGGCCGAGGCCATGAGCCTCATCGCGGGGCGGTGACCTGGGCATGACCGCGCACCCGCGCGACGCGGTGGTCGCCGGGCTGCCCGAGCTGTCCGGCGTGGGCCGCTGCCTCGTCATGGGCGTCGTGAACATCACCCCCGACTCCTTCTCGGACGGCGGGCGGTGGTTCGACGCCGACGCGGGGGTCCGGCACGGGCTCGACCTGCTGGCCGAGGGGGCGGAGATCCTCGACGTCGGCGGCGAGTCGACGCGGCCGGGCGCGGCGCGCGTGGACGAGGCGGAGGAGCTGCGCCGGGTGCTGCCCGTCATCGAGGGGCTCGCAGGTCAGGGCGCCGTGGTGTCGGTCGACACGACGCGGGCGTCGGTGGCCGAGGCCGCGGTCGCAGCGGGCGCGCGGATCGTCAACGACGTGTCGGGCAGCTACGCCGACCCGCGCATGGGCCACGTCGTGGCCGAGACGGGAGTCGCGTACGTCGCGATGCACTGGCGCGGTCACGCGGACGTCATGGACAGCCTCGAGGTGTACGACGACGTCGTCGCCGAGGTGCGCGACGAGCTCGCCGCCCGCGTGGACTCGCTCGTCGCGGTGGGCGTGGACCTGGACCAGCTCGTGCTGGACCCGGGCCTGGGTTTCTCGAAGGCCGGGGTGCTCAACTGGCCGCTCCTCGCGCACCTGGACGCGCTGCACTCGCTCGGGCGCCCGGTTCTCGTGGGCGCGTCGCGCAAGAGGTTCCTGGGCCACCTGCTGGAGGGCACGCGCGGCCTGCCCGCCGACGAGCCCGCGCCGCCGCTGGAGCGCGACGACGCGACGGCCGCCATCTCGGCCCTCTCCGCCGCCGCGGGCGCCTGGGCCGTCCGTGTCCACGCCGTCCGGGCCAGCGCCGACGCGGTCCGCGTCGCGGACGCCTGGACGGCGGCGTCCCGCGACGTGTTTGATGCCGGGATGACCGCACCGGCGCACCCCACCGAAGCCGTGGGCGGGGCTGCATCCGCCGCCGACAAGGAGGTCCCCTCGTGACGTTCGCCGCAGCCGTTCCGGGACCGGACGGCCAGCCGCTCGACCAGATCCGCCTCGCCGGCGTCTCGGCGACGGGCCACCACGGCGTCCTCGCGCACGAGCGCGCCGACGGCCAGGTCTTCAGCGCCGACGTCGTGCTGCACCTGGACACTCGTGCGGCCGCCTCCGCGGACGACCTCGGGCGGACCGTGAGCTACGCCGACGTCGCCCGCGACGTGCACGACGTCCTCGCGGGCTCTCCCGCGGACCTCGTGGAGACCGTCGCCGAGCGGATCGCGGCCGTGGTGCTGGACCGGCCCGCCGTGCAGGCCGTCGACGTGCGGGTGCACAAGCCGCAGGCGCCGATCCCGGTGCCGTTCGACGACGTCGCGATCGTGGTGCGCCGCGACCGCGAGCACCCGCCGGTCGTGCCCGCTCCGGAGCGCGCCGACGAGTCCGCGGCGCCGGTGCCCGCCGAGGCGCCGGGCGCGTCCCTCATCGACGCCGTCCCGGCGGTGGCCGGCGTGCCCGCCCCGGCCGCGGTGCCGGCCCCGCCCGAGCCGGAGCCCGAGCCCGCACCCGCGGCCGACCCCCTCGACGCCACCCCTGCCGAGCCGGTCGAGGCCGTGCTCGCCCTGGGAGCCAACCTCGGCGACGCGCAGGTGACCCTGCGCCAGGCCGTCACGGACGTCGACCGCCTGCCGGGCGTGCAGGTCATGGAGGTCTCGCCCCTGGCGCGGACCGCCGCCGTCGGCGGGCCGGAGCAGCCGGACTACCTCAACGCGGTGCTGGTCGTGCGGACCACCCTGTCGCCTCGCGACCTGCTGCGCAGCACGCAGCAGGTGGAGGCCCAGCACGGCCGGGTCCGCGAGGAGCGCTGGGGGCCGCGCACGCTCGACGTCGACATCGTGCAGTACGGGTCGCTCGTGGCGACCGCGCCCGACTTGGAGCTGCCGCACCCGCGCGCCCAGGAGCGGGCCTTCGTGCTGGTGCCGTGGGCGGAGGTCGCGCCGGACGCGCAGCTCCTCGGCCCGGGCGGCGGGCCGGTGAGCCAGCTCGCCGTGACCGCGCCCGACCGCGGCGGCATCCGCTGGCTCGCCCTGGACTGGCTGACCGGACCCACCCAGAGCACCGGGCAGGTCGCCGCGGAGGCGGCCGACCCGGCACCGTCCGCGCCCGTGCCGCAGTCCGCGCCCGCCGCGCCGCAGGCCGGCCCGGGGCAGGCCGCACCCGAGACCTACGCGCCCGAGACGTACGCGCCGGAGGCCTCGACCTCGGAGGCCTACGCGCCCGAGGCGTACGCGCCCGAGGCGTACGCGCCGGAGGCCTACGCGCCCGAGGCGTACGCGCCGGAGGTCCCCGCACCGGAGCCGTCCGGCCCGGACGCCGCGGGCCTGGCGCCGCGCCCGGTCGAGCCCTCGTCCGCCGGTTCCCCCGTAGCCGAGCCGTACGCCCCGGTGCCGCCGACGGCCGAGCCGCCGACGGCCGAGCCGTCGGTCGAGCCGCCGACGGCCGAGCCGCCGGTCGTGGAGCCGTACCGCGAGGAACCGCCGGAGCCGCGAGCGGTCGCACCCGACCCGTTCGGGCCCGACCCGGACCAGCCCGTCGCGCCGCGGCCGTTCGCGCCCGTGAGCTCGCCCGCCCCGGCGGTGGCCCCGCGCCCCTCGGGCACCGACCCGGCCCCGCACGCGCCCGTGCCGCCGGCGCCGTCCGGCGCCGTGCCGTCGAGCCCGAGCCCGTCGGGCCCGGTGCCGCCGCCCGCGCCGTCGTCGTTCGCCCCGGTGCCGCCGTCGCCCTCCGCCCCGGAGCGCCACCAGCACGAGCCGGTGCCCCCGGCGCCCGCCGCCGAGCCGCCGGCCTTCCCGGACCCGTTCGCGCCGCTGCCGCCGGCGCACCCCGGCCAGGCCGGCCCCCAGGAGCGACACGAGGAGGACGACCGCTGAGATGCGCCGCACCTCGGTCGGATTGCTCGCCGCCGTCGCCGCCGCGGTCGCGGTCGGGGGCGCCGGGCTGCTCCGCCTGCTGGAGTCGCGCGGCATCTACCTGCCCGCCGCGGCGTGGGTGGAGGACGTCGCGATCCTCGGGCTCGCCGGCGTCATCTTCTGGGCGGGCTGGGCGGTGCGCGCCTACCAGAAGGGCGACCGACCCGACCTCGACCCGCTGCGCGCGGCCCGCACGTTCGTGCTGGCCAAGGCCGGGGCGCTGACGGGGGCCCTGCTCGCGGGGCGGTACGTCGCGAGCGTGCTCGTCGTCCTGGGGCAGCTGCACATCGAGGCGCGCCGCGACCAGGCGGTCGCCGCCGCGATCGCGGCGGGGTGCGCGGTGGTGCTCGCCGTGGTGGGGCTCGTGGTGGAGAAGTTCTGCCAGCTGCCGCCGCCCGACGACGCCGACGGTGACGCCGAGGAGCAGGCGGACCCCCTGCCCTCGTGAGCGGCCTCGTCCGCACGGCTGATGCGCGTCGGCACCGGTGGGCCGGTCGGACGATGTGGCCGGTGGTGGCGCGGATGGAAGGATGGACCCCATGACCAGCATCCCCGCGGACGCCGACCCCTCGACCACGCGGCAGACCGGTCCGTTCGACCCCGCAGACGTCGTGTGGCAGCGGGTCTCGCCCCGGCTCGTGCCGGCGCGCCTCATCACCGCCGCCGCGACGCTGGCGGTGCCGGTGGTCGCCGGCGTCGTCCTCGCGGTGCTCGTGTCGCCGTGGTTCTGGCTGCTGGCCGGGGTTCCGGCCGCGCTCCTGGTGTGGGCGCTGCTGCTCGTGCCACGCCAGGTGCGGGCGATCGGGTACGCGGAGCGCGACGACGACCTCCTCATACGCAAGGGCATCATGTTCCGCACGCTCGTCGTCGTGCCCTACGGCCGCATGCAGTACGTGGACGTCGAGGCCGGGCCGCTGGACCGCAAGCTCGGCATCGCGAAGGTGCAGCTGCACACCGCGTCGGCGAACACCGACGCGGACATCCCCGGGCTGGTGCCGGACGAGGCGGAGCGCCTGCGCGACCGGCTCACCGCCCGCGGCGAGGCCAGGCTGGCGGGCCTGTGAGCGACTCGACGCCGGGCGTCGCGGCCACGACGACGGCGGGGCGACGCGACCTGGAATGGCACCGCGTGCACCCGGTCACCCCGTTCGTGCGTGGGTGGGCCGCGGTGGTCGCCCTCCTCTTCCTCGCCAGCCAGCAGGTGCTCGACGACGTCGCGAACGCCGTCCGCGCTGCCGACTCGATCCGCAGCCTGTGGTGGGTGGTGCTACTGGGCGCGGTCCTGGTGCTCGCGGTCATCTTCGGGTACGCCGCCCTGGCATGGCGCATGACGGCGTACGCCGTGGACGACGAGACGGCGCACCTGCGCAAGGGCATCCTGTTCCGGCAGCAGCGGCACGCGCGCCTCGACCGGTTGCAGGCCGTGGACGTGCGCCAGCCGCTGCTGGCGCGTCTGTTCGGCCTGGCCGAGCTGCGCCTGGAGGTGGCGGGCGGCTCCGACTCGGGCGTCGCGATCGGCTTCCTCAAGGAGGCCGACGCGCAGCGGCTGCGGGCCGACCTGCTGGCGCGGGCGGCGGGGGTCAAGGCCGGGCACCCCGCCGCCGCGACCGGCACGCCGGCCGCGACCGCCGGGCCGGACGAGCGCGTCGACGCGGCGCCGGGCGAGCCGGCGGAGGCCTCGCCGGGCGAGGCGACGGTCGCGCCCGACGGGCCCGACGTGCCCGCCGCCGTGCCCGAGGCGCCGGAGCGCCTGGTCTACGAGGTGCCGCCCACGCGCCTGCTGCTGTCGCTGCTGCGGATGCCGGGCGTGTGGTTCGGCGTCCTGTCGCTGGTCGCCGTCGGGGTGGCGGTCGCCGTCACCCGCGAGGTGAGCATCCTGTTCTCCGCGCTGCCGGCGATCCTCGGCGTCGGCGGCTACATCTTCCAGCGCTTCGCGGGCGAGTTCGGGTTCCGCGCTGCCCTGTCGCCGGACGGGATCCGCCTGCGGCACGGTCTCCTGGAGACCCGTGCGCAGACCATCCCGCCGGGCCGTGTCCAGGCGGTGTCGATCACGCAGAGCCCCCTGTGGCGCGGGCCGGACTGGTGGCGCGTGCGGGTCAACGTGGCCGGGTACGGAGGCGTCGAGAACCTGCAGCAGGGGGAGCAGCAGCACGTGCTCCTGCCGGTCGGCCCCCGCGAGGAGGCGCTCACCGCGCTGTGGCTGGTCCTGCCCGACCTCGAGGTGGACGATCCCGACGCGACCCTGGCGCTGCTCGACGAGGCCCTGACGGGCGACGCGCGCACCGACCGCTGGTTCGTCACGAGCCCGCGGCGCGCCCGCCTGCTCGACCCGTGGAGCTGGCGCCGCAACGGCTACGCCGTGACCGGGCGCGCCCTGCTGGCGCGCGGCGGCCGGTTCGTCCGGCGCCTCGAGGTGGTGCCGCACGAGCGCACCCAGTCGCTGGGGCTCACCCAGGGGCCGTGGCAGCGGCGACGCGGGCTCGCATCCTTCGCCCTGCACTCGACCCCCGGCCCCATCAGCCCGATGGTGTACCACCTGGACGAGGCCGAGGCGGCGCGTCTCCTCGGGGAGCAGTCCGCGCGCGCCCGCCGAGCGCGCGCCCACGCCGGCCCCGAGCGCTGGATGGAGGGCTCCCGTTGAGCGGGTCGGACGAGCGCCCCGGCGCGCCGTCGACCCGACCCGGCCGGTTGGGCGTCGGGGTCGTCGGCGCCGGCCGGGTGGGCGCGGTGCTGGGCAGCGCGCTCCGGGCGGCCGGGCACACGGTCGTCGGGGCCAGCGGCGTGAGCGAGGAGTCGCGCGAGCGCATCGCGACGCTCCTGCCCGGCGTCCCGCACCTCGACGTCCCCGACGTGGTGGAGCGGGCCGAGATGGTGCTGCTCGCGGTGCCCGACGACGCGCTGGCGGAGGTCGTGAGCGGGCTCGCGGCCCTCGGCGCGTGGCAGCCCGGCCAGCTCGTCGTGCACACCTCCGGCCGGTACGGCGTCGACGTCCTCGACCCGGCGCGCCGCGCGGGCGCGATCCCCGTGGCCCTGCACCCGGCGATGACGTTCACGGGCACGTCGCTCGACCTCCACCGCCTGGAGGGCTGCACGTTCGCGGTCACGGCGCCCGCGGCGGTGCAGCCCATCGGCCAGGCGCTCGTCGTCGAGGTGGGCGGCGAGCCCGTGGTCGTGGCCGAGGAGGCGCGCGGGCTGTACCACGCCGCGCTCGCGCACGGCGCGAACCACCTCGTGGTGCTGGTGGCGCAGGCGGCCCAGGCGCTCGAGGCGGCCGGCGTCGAGCAGCCCGGCCGGGCCCTGGCCCCGCTGCTGTCGGCGGCGCTCGACGGCGCGACGCGCGCCGCGGACGTGGTGGACGTGGCCGACGGGCCGGGCGCGATCACCGCGCTCACCGGCCCCGTGTCGCGGGGCGACGTCGGCACGGTGCGCACCCACCTCGACGCCCTGCGGGCGCTCGCGGCCCGGACCGGCGCCACGGACGTCCCCGCGTCGTACACCGAGCTCGCGCGCGGGGCGACGAGCCGCGCCCTCGCCGCGCACCGCATCGACGACCGCGCGGCGCGCGAGCTGCTCGACGCCCTCGCGCCACCCGCGCCCCCGCACCCTGACGACCCGTCCGCCGACCCGCCCCAGGAGCCCCGATGAGCACCGAGACCCCCACCCCGCCGCAGGCCGACGACGCCGCGGGCGGCCCCGGCGTCGTGCGCACCCGGGCCGAGCTGCACGACGCCCTCGGCGCGTGGACGCTGTCGGGCCCGGAGCCCACGGACCGGCGGGCCGTCGTCATGACGATGGGCGCCCTGCACGACGGCCACCTGGAGCTGGTGCGGCGGGCGCGCGAGGCCGCCGGCCCGACCGGGCAGGTCATCGTGACGATCTTCGTCAACCCGCTGCAGTTCGGGGCCGGCGAGGACCTCGACCGCTACCCGCGCGACCTCGAGGGGGACGTCGCGAAGCTGGCGAGCGTCGGGGCCGACCTCGTGTTCGCGCCCACGCCCGACGTCGTCTACCCCGACGGGGACCCGATCGTGCGGGTCTCGGCGGGCCGCATCGGCGAGGTGCTGGAGGGGGCGTCGCGGCCGGGGCACCTCGACGGCGTGCTCACCGTGGTGCTCAAGCTGCTGCACCTGACCCGCCCCGACGTCGCCCTGTTCGGCGAGAAGGACGCCCAGCAGCTGATGGCCGTGCGCCGCATGGTGCGCGACCTGGACGTGGACGTCGAAGTGCTCGGCGTGCCGATCGTGCGGGACCCGGACGGCCTCGCGCTGTCGTCGCGCAACGCCTACCTGTCGGCCGACGAGCGGACCTCCGCGCTGGCGCTGTCCCGGGCGCTGCGGGCCGGCGCGGACGCCGCGGGCGAGGGGCCCGAGGCGGTGCTGGCGGCGGCCTCGGGAATCCTGGACGGGGCCGCGGGCGTTGAGGTCGATTACCTGGCACTCGTCGACCCG
>Ga0180221_1002054_pt1 | contig 12210 bp, 11 predicted proteins | sample eDN5th37CKraftMG_FD_151339 | JGI IMG/M metagenome (GOLD analysis project Ga0180221, IMG submission 151339) | Enriched Miracle-Growth compost microbial communities from Emeryville, California, USA - eDNA 5th pass 37_C Kraft MG (version 2) (version 2) ...
CAATCGTCGTCCTCGTCGTGGAAACACACCTCGATGGCATCGAGCGGCAGCAGGGCCAAAAGACGCTCGTTGATATCGTCGACCAGCTTGCGGGAGATATGGCCGCGCAGAACGTCGGGCTGATTGGTCGCCACGATCAGCCGGTAGCCTGCCGCGCGAAGCGCGCGGAGCGCGCCGGCTACGCCGGGAAGCACGGTGACCTCGTCCAGACTCCGCGGCGAGCGCGGATTCTTGTCGGGAAACGCAGCGTTGTTTAAGACGCCGTCCCGGTCGAGAAAGACGGCGCGCCCTTGCGTGTCGGTTGTCATCTGCGCACGAATTCCAGTGCCTTGATCGGGTACTTGCTCAACAGCTTCAGTATGTTGGTGCGAATACCATTCTCCCGGCAGGCCCTCAGTACCTCACGATTGAGCAGCAGCGTATTCCGCCAGCCCCGCGTGCTCACCCCACCAGTGCGCATGCGCACAAGAACCTCCGGCACGTAACGATAACGCAGCTCCGGCTGCGTGAAGACGCGGGCAATCAGCTCGTAGTCGCCGGCGATGCGGTAGTCTGTCCGATAGAGACCGTAGCGCTTGAACAGGTCGCGGCGTAGAAACAGCGCCGGATGCGCCGGCATCCACCCCCAAGCGAGGCGCGCCGGCGAAAAATGGCGCGAGCTGTAACGGCGCGTCGTCACCGTGGGAGCGCCCACGGAAAAGAACGCGACATCTCCATAGAGAGCGTCGAGTCGCTCCTCATCCATCATGCTGGCGACGCGCGCGAGCACCGCATTATCGGCATAGACGTCGTCAGCGTTCAGGATGCCCACGACGTCGCCGGTCGCGAGCCGGATGCCCTTGTTCATGGCATCGTAGATGCCGCAGTCAGGCTCTGACAGCAAATGCGCAAGATGTAAGCCATGAGCCTCGATCCGCGCCAGCGTTCCATCGGTGGAGGCTCCATCGACAACGATTTGCTCGACCTGCGGATGTGTCTGTGCTGCGACCGACTGCAGCGTCGAGGTAATTGTTTCAGCAGCGTTGAAACACACCGTGACGATGCTGATTTTCATGCCGGTGCCCGCCCCATGGCATTTCCAGCAAGGCGGGCGAAATCGGCGGCAAAGTCGCGCAGACGGACCTCGCTGTCGTTCCGCGCCGCGGCGACATCCGCCTCGCGCTGCGCGCGATCGAAGCGCGGCAGAGCTTGTAGCGCATCGGCGAGGCTCTGCGCGGACTCGCGACGGAAATAACGCGCCGCCGCACCCATCTGCTCGCGATGGACATCAAGATCGGACAGCACCATCGGCACCGCGAGCGACCGCGCCTCTTCCACTGTCGTGCTCCAGCCTTCGAACAACGACGGGTTAAGCATCGCCTGACAACAGCGCAGCAAGGCGCCGAGATGCGCGTAAGGAATGAGACCCAGCAGCCTGAACGATTGCTCCAGCCCGCGCTCCCCGATGGTCCGCTTCAGGGCGGGGACATAATCCGGCGCGCGGGGGTCATGCTGCTTGCCCGACGCCGCGACTACGATATCGACGCCGCGGTCGCGCAGGATCGCCAGCGCATCGAGCACTAGACCGTGGTTCTTGTGGCGCCAGAACTGGTTTGGCAGGAAGATGAAGTCCGATGGCAGACCGTAGCCGTCCGCCACCGCGCGTGCCTCGGCGTAGTCGAGCGTTGCGCCTGACGGCACCGCGAAGTGGACGACATGCGTACGGCCTTTGGTTATTGGATAATGGCGCTCGCAGGCGTGCCGCGCATCCTCACTGCTCAACATAATGGTACGACCGCCGAGGATCTGCGCCCGAAAGCCGATCTCACGTTTCCACCACGCCGCCGTAGTAAAGAAATGCGGCAGCACTTTGTGCTGGAAATCCGGAATCCAGGCGATGGCCGGCTGAGGCAAGCGCCAGCCGAAAAACTGTGCCGCCTCGAACACGAGATCGATTCGTTGCGCCGCGAACAAGTCCGCCAAGCCCGACGCGCGTCCCCACAACAGCGCCTGTAACAACAGCGGCTTGCGGCGCGCATCATCGAGCAACCGGCTCTCGACCACCTCTACCCCCGGCAAGGCTGCGAAGGCCTCCTGCCGCGCGTCCGCGCTGGCCGGCACGAACAGCACCGGCGCGATCGCGTGGCGCTGATGCGCGGCAAGCGCCCTCAACAGATTAAGGAGATAATTGTAGCCGCCGGTCCAGTTCTGACCACCGATCAGCGTGAAGGCGATGCGGATCACGCGCGGTCTTTCGCCGAACGGAACCAGGCAACATAGCCGGCGATCTCGTCGACGACCGGGGCGTCACAAGACAGGCCCATCGCATTCAGCCGGCCGACATCGGCGCAGAGGCTCGGCGGATCACCGGGCCGCGAATGGCCGTTGAAACGGATCGGCGGCGGCGAGGCCGGCGACCAGCAACGCGCCAGCATGGCAGTGACCTTACGCACCGGCAAGGGACGTCCGGTCGCGACGTTGACGACCGTTGCGCACGCATCCGCCGACACGATCAGCCGTTCGAGCACGGCGACGGTATCCCCAATGGAGGTCCAGTCGCGCAGCTCCTCGCCGGAGCCGCCCAGTTCAACCTCGCCCTGCGCTGCGAGCTTAGAACAGGTGTCCCACAGCAATTGCTTGCGCAATTCCGGCCCGAACACCGAAAACAGCCGTGGCAAGGCAATCGAGAGACCATAGGTCGCGGCATAGGAGCGGCAAAGCTCCTCCATCATGAACTTGTGGGCGCCATAGGGCGAATAAGGCGCGAGGACGGCATCCTCGGCGATCGGCCCGGCGTGGCCCGCGCCATAAACTGCGGCGCTCGAGACGGCGACCATCGGCACCGCCGGTGCGTCCCGACGCATCCACTCCAGCAGGTCGGCGGTGCTGTCGACGGTGCGGCGGTAATCCCCCAGAGGATCGACCAGCGCGGCGCCAACCGAGGAGCCGCCCGCAAGATGGAAGACACCGCCCGGCCCGCCAAGCGTTGCCTGCATGCGCGCCAGATTGTCGACGTCGACGTCACCCTCGATCCAATGACTGACGCCCCAGGCGGCGGCCTCGTCCGCCGCCCATGCGCCGTGACCGAGACCGGCGACGCGATGACCCGCCGCCACAAGGCGACGCGCCAGATGCCGGCCAATAAAACCACGCGCGCCGGTAATCCAGAACATCGTCATATCAACGGCCTGACCGCCAGGAACGAATAGAGCCGGCCCGGCCGGCGATCGGTCGCCGTCATCAGACTGCGTACCCCCGGCCAAACGCCGGGCACTTTCAGCAAACCGCGCACGAAGACCCGTAATGGCCCAAAGCGGTCCGCCACCGCTTGCTGCAACGACGCGCGCGTGTAAGGCGCGTAATTGACAGCACTGGCCCAGGGCGAGAGCACACAGAGATCGGCAAAGCCGGCGTTGCGAATCGCCGTCACATAATCGCCAAGCAATAGCGCGTTCTCGCCACCGTACTGCTTGTGCAACGGGTGAATCTCGAAGAACGCCGGCAGATCGGCCTTGTCGGAAATCACATGCTCACGGATGGCCAGCATCACGCCACCCGGCTTCAGCACGCGATAAAATTCGGCACAGGCCGAACCGAGATCGCTGGTGTGGTGAAGAACGGCGCGCGCAAACACGACATCGAAGCGCGCATCCGCAAACGGCAGCCGCTCGGAAAACTCCTCGCAGACATCTATGGCGACGCCGGTATCGCGCGCGAGGGCGCGAATGGCCGCCGCGCCGACCAGCGGGCTGGGGTCGGGCTCCAGCGCCGTGACGGCAAAGCCGTCCTTGGCCAGCGCGTAGCTTGCAATGCCGCGCCCGGCGCCGATGTCCAGCGCCTCGCCCGAGCGGCCGCGCAGCATCTCGCTGATCGCGCGCCATTCCTCGCTTGCCCGATAGCGCGCGGCGGCGGCCGGCAGCGGATCGTCGTAATAGCAGTCGGCGACAAGCTGGGCTTTGTCCGGCTGCTGACGCAGCCATTCCACCGCCTGCTCCCAATTCATCGGGAACCGTTCAGCGTTCATCGTCGCTCAATTCACGAATAACCTGGGTCGGGTTGCCGGCGGCGACGCAGAAATTCGGCACGTCATTACTCACGACCGCACCGGCACCGATCACCGCTCCTTTCCCGACATGAACGCCGCGTAAGATAACGGCCCCCGTCCCGATCCAAGCATCGTCCCCGATCGTAACCGGCTTCTCATCAAGATCGATGTTGGCGGGGTGGCCTCGATCGACGATCGAACGGAATTGTTCGTGGCGCTTATGCGCATTTAAGGGATGCGTCAAGGAATCCATGATATTGACGCCATGTGAAATCAACACGCGCCGGCCGATCCGAATCGATGCGGCCGACCATATGCGAGAATTCTCGCCGACATAGCACCACTCGCCGATTTCGATCACGCCACCATGGCGGAAGACCAAGAGTTCTCCCGCGATCAGAGACTTAGCGCCGATGCGGATGCAGGCCGAATTCCCGCGAATATTGCGAATACGCGCTGTGCGCAAAAGCCGGGCGCCCGGCGCAAGCGAACACGTCGCGCGTCCGATCAGCCTTTGCGTCCAGTAGTCGATATTCACGCGACCATCCTGATACAAGCAACGCCACGCGAACCGGCCGCCAGATCAGCCCCAAAAGGCGTACCGGAGTGAAGATCGTAGAACTCGGCATCGGCGATATCGGAAGCTGCACAACGATGCCAGCCGTCGGGGCGATATCCGAAATAGTCAACGTGATGGCTGGACGGCGAGAAAACCGAGATGACCGCCTTCACCAGTTCCGCATCGAAGACCTGGAACCAGCCGTGAACGCCCCGGCGGCCAAACGGCACGGTAATCAGGCACAGGCCGCCGGGCTTCAATATCCGCTTGAACTCGGCTACCGCCGGCACAAATCCGAGATGATCGCTCTCCTTCTTTAGAACATCACTCGTGTAGTGCACGGTGTTGTCGAGACCGATGTGCTCGATTGTCGAAACACTTGCAACGATATCGAACGAGCCAGCTGCGAAGTCAGTCTTGCGCAGATCACCGAAAATATAAGAAATGCCTCGCCACCAGAAGCAACGCTTCTCCGGCGCTAGCGTCATGATCGTCAGATGCGCCCGTGCGAGCGGGGCGCGCTCCAGAAGAAATCCGTAGTTGAGTGCCGAGCCGGCATCAAGGACCTTTCCTGGGTTTTCCGGCAACTGCGAAAAGAGCCACGGATACTCGATCGACCTCTCGTCGATGCGAAATCCGGCGCCTACCGGAAGCGTCTCGCCCGCCCCCATCATCCGGCTATCAATGCCGTGACAGATTGCGTTTCGCTTGGCGGTGTAGTAACCGAGCGACCAAGGTCGCCTACCGCGCAGCACATACAGCGGATAGAGGCACGCATCGAGCCATTCTTTGATCTTAAAAATCATAACAGCCTGTTTCTTAGCGCCCAAGCAAACCCCGGATAGCGTTCGCTACCCGAGCTTTCCAACCGCCATTTTCCCGACGCAGCGCCGCTGCGACCCGGTCGACGGTTTCAGGATCGAGCACTACATGCGCCGGAAGCGCTGGCTCCAGCACGTCCGAATGGCTCGCGCCACTCTTAAATCGACTCAACCGTCCTCGGCCATGCGTACCGCTTCCATCAAAACCATTGTTGCGGACCAGCGAGAGCGGCGGGAACAGTACCAGACCGTTTTCCTTGAAAACAGACCAGTACCAACGGATGGCCCATGAGTCGCGCTTGCCGTTCATCTGCTGCTCCAGCATCCGCGCATAGTCATAAGCCCCGCCGAGGTTGAAGCGGCTGCGCAGCCAGCCGTCGGTGCGCAACGCCTCCCACCCAACTGCGTCTGCATCGAAAAATCGCCACGCGCGCCGCCAGGTCGCCCATCCCCAAGAAGTCGTCAGCGGTAGAAAAAAGGCGCTGTCCTGCCGGGCAGGATAATTCACGCCGAACATATAGCCAGACACCTGAAACACCCGAGCGTCGTCGGCGTAGCGGTCGAGCGCCGTATTCATATAACGGAGGAAATTGGCGCTGAGTTCAAGATCGTCCTCGACGACAATCACGCGATCATGGTCCTTCAGGACCGTACCGACGCCCGCGACGATCGACACTGAGAGGCCACGATTGGTGTCGTTGAAATGATACGTCGCGCGCTCACCCAACATGCTTCGGGCGACATCGTGAACGGCTTCCACGACAGATCGCTCGGATTCATTCCGTGGTCCGTCGCCAAACACAAAGACCGGGCTTTCGTCGAAGCCCGCGCAACTCGACAGGCTCTGCAAGGTACGACGCAGATGCTCCGGCCGCCGATAACAGAAGACGGCAACAGGCGCGCTCGCCGCCATCACTGTGGCCTCGCTGTCACGCATTCCTGCAACCAAAGACGGGTCGACAGCAGCTTGTAGAGGTGGTGCTCGGCGGACAGGACGCCTTGCCTGTTCTGCCGGATCAGTATCTCGATCTTGCGCGCGTCACACCATCGCAGCAGCGGGCTATCCGCGGCCGTGAGTAGTGCCTCAACCTCCCGCCCCTGAGCACCGGCAAGCCAGGTGCCAACCGGCGTCGGATAGCCCTTCTTGTCGGGCCGGTTGCCGATGGCCTGTTGGCCGTGACCGCGCAGATAATCACGCAGCACCCATTTGGTTTCGCCACGGTTGAAGCGAAGCTGCGGCGGCAGCCGGAACATCCATTCGACCAGACGATAATCGAGGAACGGATTTCGCGATTCGATGCCGTGCGCCATGCTCATCGCGTCACCGTAGTGCAGCAACCCGGGAAGAATATTGAGAGCGTGATCCTCGACGAGCCGGTCGCGAACCGGGTGTGTGCTGGAGCCTGACAACTCTGGCGGCACGGGAACCTCGACATCCGGACGCATCAATGCCTGAAAGCCGACCCGCCGGCGATGCCATCGCAACATCGCGGGTGACACCTCGCGCGCGATCCAGGTGGCGGCTCCGGCAAGCCCGAAGGTGCGCCGCAATGCTGCGAGACGATTCAATACGCCGGAAAGCCGGCGCGGCCCGCCATTGCCGTTGCGGAGATAGCCGAGCAAATCAAGCACGGCATATTGCGGATAGCCGGCCAGCGCCTCGTCTGCACCCTGCCCTTCGAGCAGCACCGGCACGCGCTCCGCACGTGCGCGTTTCATCAGGTGCCACAGCGGATAGACCGCAGGCGAATAGCCAGGTGCGTCCATGTGCCAGGAGATTGCGCGCAGGGTTTCGAGCCATTGATCCTGCGGCGCGGCGACGGAGATCAACGGCGCATTCACCGCGCGGCAAGCGAGTTCGGCCCAGCGTCGCTCTCCCTGTTCGCTGTCGGAATAAATCGACGTGAAGCAGGTCATCGGCCGGGCCGCAGACCCCGATGCGGCGGCGAGAACGCCAGTCGAGTCGAGGCCGCCACTGAGCGTCACACCGACCGGAACGTCGCTGCGCAGGCGCAGCCGGACCGCATCCTCGAACAACGCGGTGAACTGCTCCAGCGCCGCATCCTCCGGAAGCTGGCGGTCGACGTCGTCGGGATAGCTCCAGTATTTGCGCGTCTTAAACGCCCCACTAGCCGGCTCGTAGATCCCGACATGTGCCGACGGTAGCAGCGCGATGCCTTTGTAGAAAGAGCGGTCGCGCGCATAGAGTAGATTGTTGCCGAGAAAATCCAGCAGCGTGGTCTCATCCACCTCGCGGTGTTCCGGAAACAGCGACAGCAGCGCCTTCGGTTCCGACGCGAAAGCGAAGTCTTCCTTGCCGTTGCGGTAATAGAGCGGCTTGACCCCGAACCGGTCACGGGCAAGCAGCAATTGGCGGCGTTGCGGCGACCAGAACGCGAAGGCCCACATGCCGTTTAGTCGCGGCAGCGCATCTTCTCCCCATTCGATCAGTGCATGCAGCAGCACCTCGGAATCGGACTGACTGACCAGCCTGTGGCCGCGCGCCTTCAGCTCTTCGGCCAGTTCGAGATAGTTGTAGATTTCGCCATTGAAGTTCAGCACTGCGCCGCTGGCGGGATCGACCATTGGCTGACGGCCGGCGGCGCTTAGATCGACGATTGACAGTCGGCGATGGCCGAGCAGGATGTCCTTGCTGGACCAGACGCCGCTGTCGTCGGGGCCGCGGTGCGCAAGTAAGTTGAGCGCCGCCTCGAAGCGCACAGCAGCCTGCAGCCCGTGCGAACCCAACCAACCCAGAATGCCGCACATCAGACGGGAACCCCGTGGCGGCCGGTCACACGTAACCAAAAGCCACGCAATACATAACGACTATTGCCGTGCAGGAGAAGCAGCATGAATCGGCGGAGTTTATAGAGTTGCCGCACCCAAAGCGTCATCTTCGGGTGTTCACGCAGAATGTACTCATTCTCGACCTGGAACTTCTTGGTTTGCAAGGATGTTTTGGTCGCCTCATGCAGGCGATAGCCTGCCCAGAACTTGGCAACATGTAGACCGCTGCGATTCTTCGTCAGGCGCAGAAACCAGTCATAATCGAACGCATAATGCAGGTTGTCGCTCAACCAACCGATTTCGGTATGCACGCTCCGCCGCCAGAACGCTGCCTGGTTCGTCAACACCATGCCTTCCGCCAGCAGCGCCCCATATGACGGGGTTACATAGCGAATGTCGCGAAGAACCTTATCGTCCCGGTTGATCAGATTGATGTTGCCGATGGCGAGATCAATGTCCGCGTGCCCTTCCACCGCCGCCGCCATCGAAAAAAAAGCCCCAGGATAGTAAATATCGTCGGAGTTCTGCCAGGCCAGCCATTCGCCGGTTGCGCGCCGAAGTCCCTTGTTGATGGCATCGGTCTGTCCGGAGTCGGACTCGCTTACCCAGTAAGCAAGTCGGTCAGCGTATTTTCGGATGATATCGACACTCCCGTCACTCGAACCGCCGTCGATCACGATGTATTCGAGATTCGGATAATTCTGATCGAGCACCGACCGGATCGTGCGCTCGAGAAATTCGGCCTGATTGTAGCTCGGCGTGATGATGGAGATTTTGGGATACTGCGTCGGCATAGTGAGAATCAGACGAGGCTCATATGATGACGCACCGCGAGGCGGCCAGACACGCCAAATATAAAGAACGAGCCGGCCGCCATGAAATAGCTGCCGTAGACCTGATCTGTCATCCCAAAAAAAGCGAGTAGCGACAGCCAAAAGATAGCGTGCGGCACGACGATCTTTTTCGAAAACAGAGCTCTCGTTATGCTGACGAGAGTACTCGCGAACAAAGCGAGCAAAAGACCACCACCGATTATCCCCAATTCGGCGAAGGCCTGCAGTATCGTGCTATGCGGATAGGACTTCGGCCCGGCGCATGAATGGTTGCCGAAATTGCCGGCGCCCACGCCAGTCAGCGGATGCCGGAGCGACAGATCGACCGCCTCACGGTACAGGACGAGACGGATGGCGGTCGAATTAACCCCCTCCAGAAGAGGCTTACATCTCGGATCGGTTCGCCGCACTGCATCAACATTGATATTTCCCACACCGCCCACCAAACTCCCGCCGGCACCTGTCGCCAGCAGCCGTTCGTAAAACTGCGCCACCGGCGAAGGCAGCATCGTATAACTACCCCAAACCATGACGCCAAAATAGCTCAGCAGCAGCAGCTTGCGCAGCACCGATACTCGAGTCACAGCCGAAATCAGAACGAGCGTTACAGCAGTTACGATCAGCACGCCGCGTGCCGCAATCAGCACCATTGCTATCGTCAGTACACCAAATATTGCCCACATCGCTGCGGTTTTCCAGATAACGCTAGCAGAAGACAACGTTTGTCCAGCGAGAAACATCGCCAAAGCAAGGGTGGAGAGCGATAAGACACGGGCGATCAGCAACGGAGAATGGTCAATCCCGAAGAAACTGATGCGAGAATACAGGGGGCCGGAGGCCGGCACCCAGAGGTAGTCGATGACGCATAGCAGCAGCAGCAGAACGCCCAGCCACGGCAGCACACGCAAGAATATCTCGACATCGCTCTCGTCTGTCAGGCGTCCAAGCGCGTACGGGAGCAGAACGAGAAACGGCAGCAGCTTGGCGTAAAACAGGACGTCGCTGTTCATCGACAGCAGCGACACCGACACAAAGATTAGAAAGGCCAGGAACAACACGTCCATCAGGGCCCACGGCAGAAACCGTTTCCAGTGAAGCAGCAACAGCAACACACCCCAGACCAGCAGCCCCCCGTAAAACGCCTGGGTCGCGAGTGGCACCCAGCGCAAGCCTGCGATGTGGAACACCGCGAAGCCGAAAACCATGCCGAGCAGCAGCAGCATGGTAGGCACCGCCGGTGCTATGATCCAAGAATAAAGCGACCTTGTCATCGTCGAGGAAAAGCCCGCTGCATAATCGCGGAAAACAGATAGGCTGCGACTGGTTCGCGCAATGCCATGGCCAGCACAACGAAAAGAATAGCCGGCTCCAGCAACGCGGCGGCCTTGGCATCAAGTCCGCAATAGACCGCGAGGCTGAACAGAATTCCGACAACGACAAGGCGCGGCTGCAGGCTGCGCAGCAAGTGCCCTGCGAGGCTGGAATTGCCGGTCACCGCTCGGCTTTTCCGCAAAATTGCGGCAGCGTTGTAAGCTGTCGCCAGCAAGAGGCCGACCGCCGCGCCGATCACGCCCAGCAGTGGGATCAAGCAGAGCGACGCTATCACATTGGTCACCGCCAATGTCACCTGGGTCTTGAAGATGAAACGCATCTCCTCGGCACCGATCAGGCTATTGTAGAGCGGGGTTACCGCGATCATGCCCATATTGGAGAGCGTTGCCACCCCGAAGAACAGCGCGAGCTGCCGGGTGTCGAGCGCCAGCCAGTAATACCCGAGCACGACAAGGAACAGACAAGCCACGACGTGAAGCAGCAATGCAGGGACGCAGAACAGTCGCACCGCGTTCAGATAGCTGCTCTCGACGAGACCGCGATCCTGTGTCGATAAATGCAGGAAAACCCGCGTCGCGGCGCTGAACAGGCTCAGTATGCCCCAAATCATCTTCATGGAGAGGTCATAGACTGTCACCGCACCGCCGCCAAGAAGGCTGTTCAGAAGCATCTTGTTAAACGGCTCGAGAAACATATTCATCAGCAGTGTCGCCTGCAGCAAGCTGCCCGAGCCGAGCAACTGACGGAGCCGCGAGGCCACGTCCCCCCACACAAAACTGCCGAACGTCACCGACACCAGACGGCGCCTGAAGGCCCAGGCCATGGCGAGATCTATCGCCGCACCGGCGCACAGGGCCGCTGCGTAAGCGCGCGCCGACATCTCGATGCCGCTGAACAGCGCCGTTAGCAACAAAGCGAGCACCGCGACTGGACCGAACAACTGTGTCTTGATCGCCAGATCGAGACGCCCGATGCTCTCCATCACAGCAAGCTGGAAGGCGCCGGAAATCTGCATTGCCGCCAGCAGGCTCAGAATGCACAGAAGATCGAAATTCTCCGAGCTAACGCCCCACCCCGCCGGGAGCATGCCGCCGAGCGCTAGCAGCCAGGCCACGAGACAGACCGCCGTCAACATCAGTAGTGAGCAACCGGTCCAGATCCAGCCCGAAACCAACAGTGCGTGCTTCTCGCGCGCGTCGGGCCCTGCCGCCATCAGCTTGACGACAAGCATGGTGAACATGCTGGTGCCGATCGAGGCATAGAACACGAAGGCCGCGAGCAACGTCGCAAAATGGCCATAAGGCTCCGCTCCGAGCAGCCGGATGGCGAGCAGGACGTTCAGCAGCCCATACGCAGCGCGGAAGGCGGCGGCGAAACCGCTCCAGCCCGCGTTGCTGAGATGCTGCCTCAAGACGCCGATGCGCTCCCGTCGGTTCCGCCGCCCGGCACTCGGGCAAAGATCGCGTCCGACCACATCAACTCGTCCCGCTCTCCGTAGTGAATTCCACAAAGCGTGTGTAGCCGGAAGCCACAGTCGAGCATCAGAGACAGGATATCGGGAAACAAATGCGCACCCTTGTAAACTTCAGCGTACCAGACCTCGGTCAGCACCACGTCGACATTGCGCAGGGTCTCCCTCGCGCCGAGCAGAGCCTTGTAGTCGTAGCCCTGCAGATCGAGCTTGAGAATGTCGATGGCCGCGACGCCGCTCTGCTTGCGGTAATCGTCGAGCGCGACGACGTCGACACTGACCTGCCGGACGGTCTGATAAAGACGCCGGTCCGACGGCGACAATTCCTCGACAGCCTGGAGCAACGAATTGGTCGGGCGGGATTCGTTGATGTTGAACGT
>Ga0180221_1002055_pt1 | contig 12209 bp, 7 predicted proteins | sample eDN5th37CKraftMG_FD_151339 | JGI IMG/M metagenome (GOLD analysis project Ga0180221, IMG submission 151339) | Enriched Miracle-Growth compost microbial communities from Emeryville, California, USA - eDNA 5th pass 37_C Kraft MG (version 2) (version 2) ...
ATCGCGAAGAACGCCAACGGGCCGAGCCGCGACCAGAGCCCGGCCGCGACGGCCACGCCCTCGCAGCCGCCGACGGCCCCCAGCGACCTGCGCGTCACCGTGAGCGACTCCGGGTTGTCGGGGCGCCCCACGGCGATGCAGGTCTCGTGGCGCGCCGCGAGCGCCCGCGGCGGCAGCGGCCTCGCGTACGACTACGTCCTCAAGATCACCGCCAACGGCCGGGGGCAGGCGTCCGGGACGACGGGGCAGAACGGCGCGACGATCGACGTCTCGTCGTGGCAGGTGCGCTCGTCGTCCGAGTTCACGCTCGAGGTGACGGCCCGGGCCGACTACTCCGACGGACGCTCGCGCAACAGCGACACGGTCTCCACGTCCGCCACCCCGTCGTGGGGGGACGTGCCCGACGCGCCGACCGGGGTCTCGGTCACGCTCGAGGACGGCACGGACCTCGTGGTCTCGTGGACGCCCCCGGCGAACGACGGCGGCTCGGCCGTGCAGCAGTACCTCGTGTGCTGGACGGTCCGGTCGTCGGACGCGGGCTGCGACACGGTGGCGGACGGCTCGGCGACGTCCGCGCGCAAGGCCGTCTCCGCGCTGCGACCGGAACCGGCCGCCGGCGACACCGTCTCCGTGACCGTCCAGGCGGTCAACACGAAGGGCGCGTCCCGCAAGAGCGCCGCCGCGACGTACACGATGCCGGCGGGCGCGCCGCCCGACGGCGGGTAGGGGCACCGTGCGCACGACCCGCAGGGTCCGCCTGGCCGGCCCACCCCGACGCACCCCACCCGCACCGACCGAGAGGACCCCATGACCCCCGAGCAGAGCGCCTGGTTCGCCGAGACGTTCGAGGCGCTGTCCACCAACGTCGGCCTCGCGCTGCTCGGCAAGGAGCGCGCGATCCGGCTGGCGTGGACCGCGATGATCGCCGAGGGCCACCTGCTGCTGGAGGACGCGCCGGGCACGGGCAAGACGTCGCTCGCGAAGGCGCTGGCCGCGACCGTCCAGGGCAGCCACCACCGCATCCAGTTCACGCCCGACCTGCTGCCGTCGGACGTGACGGGCGTGACGATCTACGACCAGAGCACGCACCGGTTCGAGTTCCACCCGGGGCCGATCTTCGCCTCCGTCGTCCTCGCCGACGAGATCAACCGTGCCTCCCCGAAGACGCAGGCGGCCCTGCTCGAGGTCATGGAGGAGGGCAACGTCACGGTCGACGGCGTGACCCACCCGGTGGGCCGGCCGTTCATGGTCATCGCGACGCAGAACCCCATCGAGCAGGCGGGCACGTACCGGCTGCCCGAGGCGCAGCTCGACCGGTTCCTCCTCAAGACGTCGCTCGGCTACCCGGACCGCGCCTCCGCCGTGGAGATCCTCGCGGGGGCGAAGGACCGCACGGCCCATCTGACGCCGCGCATCACCACGCAGGCCGTCGGCACGATGTCCGACCTGGCGCAGACCGTGCACGTCGAGCCGTCGGTGCTCGACTACGTGGCCCGGCTGACCGAGGCCACGCGCGAGGACGCCCAGACGTCCCTCGGCGCGAGCGTCCGGGGTGGGCTCGCCCTCGTGCGCTGCGCGAAGGTGTGGGCGGCCGCGGCCGGGCGTGAGTACGTGCTCCCCGACGACGTGAAGGACCTGGCGACGGAGGTCCTGGCGCACCGCCTGGTGCTCGACGTCGAGGCGGAGTTCGCGGGCGTGACGGCGGTCGACGTCCTCGACCGCATCGTCGACACGGTCCAGCCGCCGAGCCTGCGCGGGGTCTGAGCGTGCGCGTGTCACCGCTCGGCTGGGGGGTCGCGGTCGCCGCGGTCCTCGGCCTCGCGCTGGGCTGGTGGCTCGGCTGGCTCGAGCTCGCGACGCTCGGCGCCGCCTGCGCGGCCGCGGTGGCGGTCGCGCTCCTCATGACGGTGGGGCGGGCGCGCTACGGCGTGACGCTCGACCTCGCGGACCGCCGGGTGAGGATCGGGCAGCGCGCGTTCGGCCGGATCGAGGTGCGCAACACGGCACGCCGCCGGTCGCTGCCCTCGCGCGTCGAGCTGCCGGTCGGCTCGCGCGTCGCGGAGCTGGGGGTGCCGGGGCTGGCGCCGGGCGCGACGCACGACGAGCTGTTCGCGGTCCCGACGGCCCGGCGCGCCGTCGTCGTCGTGGGCCCGGTCCGCTCGGTGCGCGGCGACCCGTTCGGGATCGCGCGCCGCAGCGTGCGCTGGACGCGTCCGCAGGAGCTGTACGTGCACCCGCTGCTCGTCGCGCTCCGCGGGGCCGACGCGGGGCTGCTGCGCGACCTGGAGGGTCAGTCGACGCGCGAGCTCTCGGACTCGGACCTGTCGTTCCACGCGCTGCGCGACTACGTCGCGGGCGACGACCGCCGCAACATCCACTGGCGCACCACCGCCCGGCGCGGGACGCTCATGGTCAAGCAGTTCGAGGACACGAAGAAGACCCGGACGGCCCTCGCGCTCGCGACGGACCCCCGCGACTACGTCGACCCGGACGCGACCGACGGGGAGTTCGAGCTCGCCGTCAGCGTGGTGGCGTCCATCGGGGTCCAGACCCTGCGCGACCAGCGCGACCTCACCGTGCTCGCGGGCCCGGGCCGGCTGCGGGTCGAGACGCCGCCGCTGCTGCTCGACGACTGCTCGACGCTGGTCACGGACACGAGCGGTGCGGGGGTCGCGCTGCTGGGCCGCCGGGTCGCGCGCGAGGCCGACGACGCGTCGGTCGCGGTGCTCGTCACCGGCTCCGTCCCGGAGGACTCCGAGCTGCGCCTCGGCGCGCGCTACGTGCCGCCCGGCACGCGCACGGTCGTCATCCGCTGCCGGCGGGGCGCCGAGGTGGCGGTGCGCACGCAGGGGTCGCTCACGGTCGCGACGCTCGGCCACCTGGACGACCTGCCGCGCCTGCTGCGCCGGGCGGTCTCGTGATCGGCGTCCGACCGGCGGCCCGCGCGCTCGTCGACGTGCTGTGCCTCGTCGGCACGCTCGCGCTGGCGCTCGTCCCGCTGCTGGAGGTGTACGGCGGGCTCGCCGCCGTGCCCGCGGTCGCGGGTGGCCTGCTGCTGGGCACGGCCGCGGCCGTCGTCGGCGCGTGGCGACGCTGGACCGCGCTGGGCACCGTCGCCGTGCTCGTCGGGGCGTTCCTCGTCGCCGGGGGAGCGCTCGCCGCGCCCTCGACGACGGTCGCGCGCGTGGTGCCCACGCTCGACACCCTCACCACGCTCGCCACGGGCACCGTGACGTCCTGGAAGCACACGCTCACGCTGCAGCCGCCGGTCGGGTCGGGTGGCGGGGTGCTGGTGGCGCCGCTGCTGCTCGCCCTCGTCGGGTCGGCCGTGGCGGCGAGCACCGCGCTGCGCGTGCGGCGCGGCTCGGCTGCGGGTCTCGCCGCCGTCGTCCCGGTCGTGGTCACGGTCGGCGCGGTGGTGCTGGGCGTGCGCTTCCCGCTGGTGCCGCCGCTCGCCACGGGCCTGGTCCTCGCGGCGGTCCTGCTGCCGTGGGCCTCCTGGCGGGCGGGGACGCTGCGGCTGCGCCGCGTCCTCGCGGTGACCGTCATGGCGGCGCTGGTCGGCGGTGCGGGTGCGCTGGGCGGTCCCGCTGTCGCCGCGCAGCACGACCGCTTCGTCGTGCGCGACGAGATCGTCCCGCCGTTCGACCCGCGCGACTACCCGAGCCCGCTGTCCGCGTACCGCGCGTTCGTGAAGAAGTACGAGGACACCACGCTGTTCACCGTCGCGGGCCTGCCCGCCGACGGCCGGGTCCGGCTGGCCACCCTCGACCGCTACGACGGCACGGTGTGGAACGTCTCGGGCTCGGGCGCGGAGAGCTCCGGCGAGTTCCGGCGCGTGGGGCGCACGATCGAGACGTCCGTGCGCGGCGAGGAGGCGCGCGTCCGGGTGCAGGTCCAGGGCCTGACGGGCGTGTGGCTGCCCACGGTCGGCGAGGCCCGCTCGATCACGCTGGACCCGGCGGTGCAGGCGGACCTGCGCTACAACGACGCGACCGGTGCCGCGGTCGTCACGCGGGGCGTGCGCGCGGGCATGAGCTACGAGCTGGACGCCGTGGTGCCGCGCGTGCCGGACGACGACGACATCGGTACCGCGCCCGCCGCCGACGTGACCCAGCCCGCGCTCACGGGTGTGCCCGACGTGGTCGCCGTGACCGCGGCCGACGTCGCCCGGGACGCCGGCCAGCCCGTCGAGGTCGCGCGCGCGCTGGCGGACTGGCTCTCGCAGGAGGGCTTCTTCAGCGACGGGCTCGAGGAGGGCGGCGTGTCGTCGTCGCTGTCCGGGCACGGCGCGAGCCGCATGATCACGCTGCTCAGCGGTGACGTCATGGTCGGCGACTCGGAGCAGTACGCCTCGGCGATGGCGCTCATGGCGCGCGAGATGGGCCTGCCGGCGCGGGTCGTCATGGGCTTCGTGCCGGAGAAGCCGGGCGAGGCCGGCGACGACGAGCTCGTCGAGGTGCGCGGCTCCGACGTGCGCGCCTGGGTCGAGGTCGCGTTCGCGGGCCACGGCTGGGTCCCGTTCGACCCCACGCCCCCGCCGGAGCAGACGCCCGACGAGCAGGACAGCGAGAAGCCGACGGACCCGGAGCCGCAGGTCGTCCAGCCGCCCCCGCCGCCGGAGGGCGCCGTGACCCCGCCCGACGAGGACACCGAGCAGCCCAGCACCGACGAGCCGAGCGACGACGACGGCGCCGCCCGCCTCTGGCTGCTGGTCGCGCGCGTCGTGGGGATCGCCGCCATCCCGCTGCTCGTCCTCGCCTCGCCGTTCCTCGTCGTGGGGATCCTCAAGGCACGGCGTCGCCGCCGCCGGCGGCGCCAGCCGGACCCGGTGCGACGGGTCGCGGGCGGCTGGGACGAGGTCGTGGACGCGGCGCGGGACCTGCACCGCGCGCCGCTCGCGGCCGGGACGCGCAGCGAGGGCGCACGCGAGCTCGCGTCGGCCTTCGCGCAGGCCCCGGCGGACGGCCGGCTGCAGACGAGCGTCCTGACGCTGGCGCGCTCCGCCGACCGCGCGGTGTTCGCGGGCGGCACCCCGACGCCTGAGGAGATCGACGCCTACTGGGACGACGTGGCGACGGCCGTCGCCACGATGACCCGCAGCGTGTCCCTGCGCCGCCGGTGGCGCGCGCGGCTGTCCACCCTGTCCCTGCGGTCGCGCCGCCGACCGCCGACCGACCGACCCTGGGAGCGAGCATGAGCGGCCGAGCCCGCACCGCCCGTCCGTCGTCCGGCGCCCGCCCCGCGCCGCTGGACCGCCGAGTGCTGTCCGGCCTCGTCGACGCGGTGCTGCTCGCACTGCCGGTCGCCGCCGGCTGGTGGGCGTGGACCGAGGACCGCGAGCCGCTCGTCTGGGTAGCGGCGGGCGCGCTGGGTGCGCTCGTCGTCGCGCAGTGGCTGGCGCACGCGCTGTCCGGCGCGACGGCGGGCCGGGCGTTCGCGCGGCTGCGGACCGTGGACGCGCTCGACCTGCGGCCCATCGGCCCCGGCCGCGTGCTGGTGCGGCTCCTCGTCGTGCTGGCGGGCGGGCTCGTCGCCGTCGTCGGTGCGCTGGTGGTGCTCGCGTCGCCCGCGTTCGACCGGTCGGGGCGCCGGCGCGGCTGGCAGGACCGCGCGGTCGGATGCGAGGTCATCGACGTCGCGGAGCCGGTGCGCGCCCCCGCCCGGCGGCAGGCGGTCGCCGGGGTCCGGCCCACCGTCGCGTCCGTCACGTCGGGACCGGCCGGACCCGCACCCGGCGTGCCCGGGGGCGTCGACGGGCGCACGGCAGCGGACGCCGGGTCGGGCGGCGCCGTGCGGGTGCCTGCCGCTGCGCCGGTGGCCCACGAGGTCCGGCCGGACGCGCCCGTGACGGTACGGGTCGGCCGGCTCCCCGACCGGGCGGGCGACGACGCGGGCCAGGCGCCCGCGGGTGCGCCGAACGTCGCCGTCCCCGCCTGGGCGGGGTCCTCGGAGGCGCCGGTGACGTCCGGCCCGCTGACGCTCGCGCCCATCGCGCCGCAGCGGCGTGGCGCGGACCTCGACACCCAGGCGGTGCCCATCGTGCGGCCGGCCGCCCCGCTGTTCGGGCTGGATCCCGAGCTCGAGCTCACGCACCGCGCGCCGCGCGCGCCGCGCGACGACCAGGGCGCGCCCGCGCAGCCGCCGGCCGCGACCAGGGGTGCGCTCGTCGAACTCACGGACGGTCGCGTCGTGGCCATCGAGCGCGTGGCCCTCGTCGGCCGCAACCCGCAGTCGCTGCGGCCGGACGTGCAGCTCGTCCGCGTCGACGACCCCGGGCGCTCGGTGTCGAAGACCCACCTGCAGGTCGGCGTGAGCTCGAGCGGCGTGTGGATCGCGGACCGCGGGTCGACCAACGGCACGGTCGTGACGCTGCCCGACGGCGCGCAGATCGTCTGCCCGGTCGACCAGCAGGTGCGGCTGCGCGCCGGGGCGACCGTCGCGTTCGGCGACTGCGGGCTGCGGGTGCTGCGCGCGCCCGGCGACGACTGAGCAGGTCTCACCCGCTCGCCGTCCCCACGGCGCGGTCGCGGTCCTAGGCTGACGGCATGGCCGGCGCGGTCCGCGCGCACATGGCACTCGTCGAGGTGGACGAGACCGACGAGCGCGGTGCGCGCGCGCCCGGACGCGGGGACGACGCCGGCTGGGGCGCCCCCGGCCGGGACGACGCCCGCCGGGCCGAGGGGCCGCCCCGCCGGCGGCTGCGCTGGTGGTGGGGCGTGCCCGTGGTCGTCGCCGCGGTGCTGGCGGCGTCGATGGCCGACGCGACGAGCGACCGGGTCGCCCAGGAGCGCGCCGACCGGACACCGGCGCTGGTGAGCCCGCTCGACGCGCGCCCGCAGGAGCGCTGGCGCGCCGACGGCACCGCCGGCTGGCAGGGGGTCGTCACGGCCGACGGTGCGCTCGTGCTCGTCTCCGAGGACAGGGACGGCTGGTGGCTCACCGCCCACGAGGCCACGACCGGCGCGGTCCGGTGGACCCGGTCGATGGGCGCGGCGGAGGCGTCGGCGTTCGAGGGGTCGTCGCTGCGGTGCCCGTCCGACGGCCGCGACGTGGGTGCGCTCGTCGTGTGCGTCGTGACGCGGCCGGTGCCCGTGTACGTCGACCGGGGGAGGCTGGCGCGCCGCTCCACGGTGGTGACGCTGGACGCGCGCGACGGCGCCGAGCGCGGCCGCTGGGAGGTGGAGGGCACCCTGCTGGGCGCCGGCCGTGTCGGCGACGACCTCGTCGTCGGCGCCGTCGGTGACGACGGGCAGGTGACGGTTACCCGGCGCAGCGCCCGCACGGGCGAGGTCGTGTGGACGCACGAGGCCGACGGGACGCTGAGCGACCGCGGGGCGCGCCGGTCCTGGGTGCGCGTGAGCGGCGCGCTCGTGCTGGCGGACGCCGGCGAGTCGGCGGTGCTGCGCGCGTCGGACGGCAGCCCGGTGTTCAGCGCTCCGGCCCTGCGCTTCACGGAGCTCGCGCCCTACGGCGACGGCTTCGCGACGTTCACGCTCGAGCGCCGCGGCGCGCTCTTCGACGGCGACGGCGGCAAGGTCGCGGACCTGCCCGGGCTCCCGGCGCCACTCGTGGCGGACGACGGCTCCGCCGGTGACGTGGTCGTCGTCGATGTGGGCACGAGCCTGCTGGGAGTCGACGCCTCGACCGGGCGGACGCGCTGGGCGCTCGACACCTGGCTCGACGCCGCGCTGGTGGTCGACGGTGTCCTCGTCGTCGCCGGCGACACGCAGGTGGCGGGTGTCGACGTGCGTGACGGGCACGAGCTGTGGCACCACGACGGGATCGCCGTCGCCGCCGCGCCGGCCTCCGACGGCTCGCTCGTGCTGGTCCCCGCGCTGACCGGCGGGGGCTCGCGCGTCGTCGCCTTCGACCTGCACGACGGCGGGCGGTACTGGGCGGTGGACGGCCCCGCCGGTCTGCAGAGCATCACGGGCGCGGGCGGGTCGCTGCTGCTGCGCACGCGGGGGACGGTCGTGGTGCTGCGCTGACCGGGTGAGCCGCACGCGAGCAGGGAGCGACCAGCGCGACGCCACCGGGACGCGAGGCCGGAGCGGGGCTAGCGTGGCGGGATGGGGCGGCACGGGCCGGGCCTCACGATGCTCGTGGTCGACGTGGACGACGGGGACGTCGGCGGCCCCGCCGCGCCCGCGCCCGGCTCCCCGGCCTCGCGAGCCGCCCGCACCGTCGGCTCCTGGCTGCGCGTGCACCCCGGTCCGGGCCGGGTCGCCGGCGTGGGTGTCGTCGCGGCGACCGTCGCCGCCGTCCTGCTCGTGCCGGGGTGGGTGAGCAGCGCCGAGCGCCGGCACGTGCTCGCGGAGCCGGCCCTGGCTGGCGCCGTGATGGACGTCGGGGCGCCGCTGCGGGTGCGGTGGAGCGCCGCCGCCGACGACCGGGTCGGACCGGTCGCGGTGGGCGACTCGGTCGTGGTGACGGCCGGGCAGGGCGACGCGCGAGAGCTGCGTGGGCTCGACGTCGTGACGGGTGAGCAGCGCTGGGCGGTCCCGCTCGCCGACCCGGGGCGCACCGGGCTGACCCGCTGCGCGGCGGTGGGGTCGTCGGTGGCGTGCTCCGTCGCACCGCCGAGCACGGGACGCACGGGGGTCGAGCGGCAGACGACCTCGGAGCTCGTGCTCGTCGAGCGCTCCGGGCAGGTGGCGGGTCGTTACCGGGTCGCCGGTCGCGTCGCCGACGTGGCCGCGGTGGGCCCGGTGGAAGCCGCCGAGCGCGACGAGCGCGACGAGCGCGCCGAGCGCCAGGTGGCCGACGCGCAGGCGCAGTCCGGCGGGCACGACCTGCTGCTCGTCGTCATCGGCGTGGACCGGGTGCGCCTCGACCGCGTCGACGCGCGGACCGGCGCGCTGCGCTGGAGCGTCCCGGCGTTCACGCGCAGCGGCCGGGCCACGGGTGCCGCGTCCGTCGAGGCGTCCGGGCCCGTGGCGATCGTGCGCGGCCTCGGCACGCAGCGCGTGTTCGACGTCGCGACGGGCGAGCGCGTGCACGCCCCGCACGTCCCCCGCCGGGCCGACGTGGTGCGCCTGCTCGACGACGGCTCGCTCGCCTGGGTCTCGTACGACATGCGGCCCACGGCGCCGGCGGTCGTCACGGTGCTCGCCGACCCGGGTGCGACGAGCGGCCTCACGGTCACGGGCACGCCCGCGCGGCCCGTGGCGACGGCCGTCCCGACGACGACGTTCGTCACGACGCGCGTCCTGGGCGTCCCCCTGTCGGGTCAGGTCCTCGCGTTCGACGAGCGCCGGACGCTGCTGTGGCGGGCGCCCGTCTCCGCGGCCGAGGTGCTGCTGGCGTCCGACGAGGTGGTCGTGGTCCGTGACGGCTGGACGTACGTCGGTCTGGACCCGGCCACCGGCGTCGTCCGGTGGGCTGCGGACGTGGACCGGGCCGCGGACCGTGTGCTCACGGACGGGGAGGAGCTCCTGCTCGTCGAGGACGGCCGGCGCTGGGGCGCGGTCGTGACCGCCGTGGGCGCGGACGACGGGCGGGTGCGGTGGAGCGCGCGGCTGCCGTCGGAGGTGGAGCGCGTCGTCCAGGTCGGGTCGCTCCTGTACGGCGTGGACGGTGCGACGCTCTCGGCACTGCGGTGACGCCCGGGCCGTGGCGCCCGCCGCCGCCCGGCGTGAGACGGGTTGCCAGCCGCCCCGGCGCCGGGGGTAGCCTGTCGCTCGTGCTGGGGAACACCCTCCTCCTTCGTCGCCGCGGCGAGGCCCTCTAGGCCGGATCCTCGTCGCGGTGTCTGGTGCGCCGGCTGAGCCCCACCGACCGAAGGACGAGACGTATGAGCACCACCCCCGACACCGAGCCCTCCAGCGCCCCGACGACCGGCGGCTATCTCGCGAACGCCGCCCAGCGCCCGTCACCGATGCCGGTGCACAAGTACCGCCCGTTCCACGAGCAGATCCGCGTGGAGCTGCCGGACCGGCGCTGGCCGGACGCCCGCATCACGAAGGCGCCGCGCTGGTGCGCGGTCGACCTGCGCGACGGCAACCAGGCCCTGATCGAGCCGATGAACCCCGCGCGCAAGCTCGAGATGTTCGAGCTGCTGGTGCAGATGGGCTTCAAGGAGATCGAGGTCGGCTTCCCCGCCGCCTCGCAGACCGACTTCGACTTCGTCCGGATGCTCATCGAGGAGGACCGCATCCCCGACGACGTCGTCATCCAGGTGCTGACCCAGTCGCGTGAGCACCTCATCGCCCGCACGTACGAGGCGATCGCGGGCGCGAAGCAGGCGATCGTCCACCTGTACAACTCGACGTCCACGCTCCAGCGCGAGGTCGTGTTCCGGTCCGACGAGGACGGCATCGTCGACATCGCGGTGTCGGGCGCACGGTTCTGCAAGAAGTACGAGGAGCTGGTGCCCGACACGGAGGTGCTGTACGAGTACAGCCCCGAGTCGTACACCGGCACCGAGCTCGAGTTCGCGCTGCGGATCTGCAACGCGGTGCTGGAGGAGTGGCAGCCGACGCCTGACCGGAAGGTGATCGTCAACCTGCCGGCGACCGTCGAGATGGCCACCCCGAACGTCTACGCCGACTCGATCGAGTGGATGAGCCGCAACCTGCGCTACCGGGACTCGGTGGTGCTGAGCCTGCACCCGCACAACGACCGCGGGACCGCCGTCGCCGCCGCCGAGCTGGGGTACATGGCGGGCGCGGACCGGATCGAGGGCTGCCTGTTCGGCAACGGCGAGCGCACCGGGAACGTCTGCCTGGTGACGCTCGCAATGAACCTGTTCAGCCAGGGCATCGACCCCGAGATCGACCTCTCGGACATCGACCACGTGCGCCGGACGGTGGAGCGCTGCAACCAGATGCCCGTGCACGAGCGGCACCCGTACGGCGGCGACCTGGTGTTCACGGCGTTCTCGGGCTCCCACCAGGACGCCATCAACAAGGGCCTGGTCGCGATGCAGGCGAACGCCGAGCGCCTGCACAAGCAGGTCGACGACCTCGTCTGGGCGGTCCCGTACCTGCCGATCGACCCCAAGGACGTCGGTCGCTCGTACGAGGCGATCATCCGCGTGAACTCGCAGTCCGGGAAGGGCGGCATCAGCTACCTGATGAAGTCCGAGAAGGACCTCGACCTTCCGCGCCGCCTGCAGATCGAGTTCTCCCAGGTCGTGCAGCGCCACACGGACGCGCTCGGCACCGAGGTCACCGCCGACGACCTGTGGCGGATCTTCAACGACGAGTACCTGCCGGCCGAGGCCGGCTCGGGCCTGGAGGAGTGGGGCCGGCTGCGGCTGCGCGGCACGCGCGTGACCAGCTCCGAGGACGGCCCGGACACGCTCGTCGTCGACCTCGTCGACGGTGGGCGCGAGGTGACGCTCGAGGGGACCGGCAACGGCCCGATCGCGGCGTTCGTCGACGCGGTGAAGAAGGTGGACGTGGACCTCGCGGTGCTCGACTACGCGGAGCACGCGCTGTCCGAGGGCGGCGACGCGTCGGCGGCGGCCTACGTCGAGTGCGCGATCGGCGACCGCATCCTGTGGGGCGTCGGCATCGACCCGTCGATCACGACGGCCTCCCTCAAGGCGATCATCTCCGCGGTCAACCGCTACGTGCGCTGACGCGCACCTGATGCACCCGTCTCCGGGCGGGTGTGGCCGGCGTCGGCAGCACCACCGCCCGGGCGCGCGGACCTCGGCGACCCCGGACACGTCCGCGCGCACCCGCGCCGCCGGCACCCGACCCGTCCCACCCCTCGACGGGGCCGGTCGCCGGCGGCGCGGCGGGGCGCAGGCGCGCGACCCAGCGCGCCTCGCCCGCGTGTGTCCCGCCCGGTCGTGTGGGCGCCAGGAGGGACAATGGTCACGTGAGCCTCTACCGCGACGAGGCGATCGTGCTGCGCACCCACAAGCTGGGGGAGGCCGACCGCATCGTGACCCTCCTGACGCGCGAGCACGGCAAGGTGCGCGCGGTCGGCAAGGGCGTGCGGCGCACCACGTCGCGGGTCGGCTCGCGGCTCGAGCCGTTCATGCACGTCGACGTGCAGCTGAGCACCGGCCGCAACCTCGACATCGTCACGCAGGTCGAGACCATCGGGCCCTACGGCCGGCAGGTCGGCGACGACTACGCGTTGTACACCGTCGGCACGGCGATGCTGGAGACCGCCGACCGGCTGGTCGAGGCGGAGCACGAGCCGGCCCTGCAGCAGTACTGGCTGCTCGTAGGGGCCGTCCGGGCGCTCGC
>Ga0180221_1002058_pt1 | contig 12204 bp, 9 predicted proteins | sample eDN5th37CKraftMG_FD_151339 | JGI IMG/M metagenome (GOLD analysis project Ga0180221, IMG submission 151339) | Enriched Miracle-Growth compost microbial communities from Emeryville, California, USA - eDNA 5th pass 37_C Kraft MG (version 2) (version 2) ...
GCGCGGAGAACTACATCTACGTGACCGGCGACGTGCGCTACAAGGACGGCTCCGAGACCAGCGACGACCTGCTGGGGCTCGTCGGTCAGAACGCCGTCTTCGTCTGGAACCCCTTCGACGGCACCACGCCGGTGTTCAGCACCAAGAACCGTACGGTCGAGGCCGCGATCCTCTCCGTGCAGCACACGTTCATGGTGCAGAACTACGACAAGGGCTCGTCGAACCGCGGGACGCTCACGGTGTTCGGGGCGATCGCCCAGAAGTACCGCGGACCCGTCGGCACCGGGTCGGGTGCGTCGATCTCCACCGGCTACGGGAAGAACTACAACTACGACCCGCGGTTCCAATGGACCGCGCCGCCGAAGTTCCTCTCGCCCGTGACCACGACGTACGGCGTCACGGTGTGGGTCGAGACGGCTCCGGCGATGCGCGCGGACGGCACGTCGCGCTGACCGCGCGGTCTGGTTGGCTACGCCCGTGATCCTGCTCTACGCGCTCGTCGCGCTGCTCGGCCTCGCCGTCGGCTCGTTCCTCAACGTCGTCGTGTGGCGCGTGCCGCAGGGCATGAGCCTCACGCACCCGCCGAGCGCCTGCCCGCGCTGCGCGCACCCGATCCGGAAGCGGGACAACGTCCCCGTCCTCTCGTGGCTGCTGCTGCGGGGCCGGTGCCGCGACTGCGGCGAGCCGATCTCGCCTCGGTACCCGCTGGTGGAGCTGGCGACCGGCGTCCTGTTCGTCCTGGCGGCGCTCTGGACGGGCCTCGAGACGCCCGGGCTGTGGGCGCTGCCCGCCTACCTGTACCTCGTGTCCATCGGGGTGGCGCTCACGCTGATCGACCTCGACGAGCACCGGCTGCCGAACGTCATCGTGCTGCCGGCGTGGCTCGTCGCGCCCGCGCTGCTGGCGCTGGCCGCGGCGGGCACGGGGGAGTGGGACCGCTGGGTGCGCGCGTTCCTGGCCGGGCTGGTGCTCTTCGCCTTCTACGCGGTCGTGCACTACGGCTCCCGCCTGGTCTACGGCCGCTCCGGGGGCATCGGGCTCGGCGACGTCAAGCTCGCGTTCGTGCTCGGGACCTACCTGGGCTGGTCCGGGTGGGGAGCGCTGGCCGTCGGCGCGTTCGCCGCGTTCCTCGTCGCGACGGTGTTCTGGGTCGTGCTCCTGGCCGCGGGCAAGGCCAGCCGCAAGACCCAGATCCCGTTCGGCCCGTGGATGATCATCGGCGCCGGGATCGGGATCGTCTGGGGCCAGCAGGCCTGGGACGCGTGGACGGGGCTCTGGCTCTGATTCGTACCGGTTCAACCCTCAAGGCGGGGACCACGTGCGCCGATGGTGCTATCAGCCAGTCCCCAGTCGAAAGGGTGGTTCCACGTGCCCAGGTCAGTGATCGGGCTCGACATCGGGTCGACGCACGTGCGTGCGGCCGAGGTGGAGTTCGGAGGCGGCGGTCCCGCCCGGACGCCGTCGCCCCAGGTCGTGCGGTTCGGCGAGGCGCCGCTGCCGCACGGCGCGGTGCGTGACGGCGAGGTCGCGGAGGCGTCCACCGTGGCGACGGCCATCCGTCAGCTGTGGGCGCAGGCGAAGTTCAGCCACAAGGACGTCGTGCTCGGCATCGGCAACCAGCGCGTGATCGTGCGCGACCTGCAGCTGCCCATGATGCCGCCGGCGCAGATCCGCTCGTCGCTGCCGTTCCAGGTGGCCGACATGCTGCCGGTCGCCGTCGAGGACGCGGTCCTCGACTTCGTCGCGACCAGCACCGCGCACGGCGAGACGGGCCCCGTGCTCAACGGGCTCCTCGTCGCCGCGACCAAGGACACCGTGCACGCCAACACCGAGGTGGTGGAGGCCGCCGGGCTGCGGCCGATGATGGTCGACCTCGGGGCCTTCGCGCTCACGCGGGTCATGACCCGCGGCGACCTCGCCCAGCGCACCGTCGCCCTCGTCGACATCGGCGCGCGCGTCACCACCGTCGTGATCGCGGCCCAGGGCCAGCCCAAGCTCGTGCGCATGCTGCCCTCGGGCGGGCACGACGTGACCGAGTCCGTCGCGGGTGCACTGCAGATCCCGCTCGGCGAGGCGGAGAACGCCAAGCGCCACATCGGCGTCGGCTTCGCGCACTCGCCCGAGCTGCAGCCCGCGGTGCAGGCGATCCAGACGGTCACCGCGGCCCTCGTCGAGGCCGTGCGCAACATGTTCGTCTACTACGCGAGCACGACGCCCGCCTCGACGCCGGAGATGATCGTCCTCACCGGCGGCGCCTCCCAGCTCCCGGGCCTGGGCCAGTACCTCTCGAGCGCCTGCCGCCTGCCGGTGACGCTCGGGCAGCCGTTCACGGGGATGAAGCTCTCGTCCCACGTGTCGGCGTCCACCGTCGACCACCAGCACGCCCTCGCGGTCCCGCTGGGCCTCGCTTTCGGAGTGGCCGCATGAGCGCCCTGACGACCCGCGGTGCCAAGAAGAGCACCGCGCCCCTGGTGGCCATCGGGCTGCCCCAGGTCAACCTGCTGCCGCCGACGATCCGCGCCAAGCGCGCGCTCGCGCGCACGAAGCGCCTGCTCGCCTACAGCCTCGTCGGCGTGCTCGGCGTGCTGGTGCTGGCCGGCTCGTACGCCCTCATCCACAAGGGCGCGGCCGAGTCCCGGCTCGACAAGGCGACGGCCGAGACGACGAGCCTCATGAAGCAGCAGGCCCAGTACGCCGAGGTGCCGCGCGTCCTCGGGCAGAAGGACAAGCTCACGTCCGTGCTGGCCCAGGGCTTCTCGACGGACGTCGACTGGTCCGCCTACCTCGGTGCGCTCGCCGCGAGCCTGCCGGACGACGTGCAGATCACCGACCTCGAGCTGACCGACGCGGCGACGCCGATGCTCGCGCCCGCCGAGCCCGCCGACGCCCTCGCCGGCCCGTCGGTCGCGACCCTCAAGTTCGTCGTCGCCAGCCCGGACCTGCCGCAGACGTCCGACTGGATCGTCGCGCTCGACGCGGTGCCCGGGTTCCAGGACGCCTGGGTGTCCGAGGCCTCCGTCACCTCGGACGACGAGAAGGGCGCATACATCACCGTGACCGGCACGGTCCAGATCACCTCCGAGGCCTACACCGGTCGGTTCTCGGGCACCACGGAAGGCGAGTGACATGGGGACGAAGACCTCCACCTGGGTCGGCGGCACCGTGGTCGTCGCCGTCGTGATGGCGGTGCTCGCGTGGTTCGTGCAGATCGGCCCGACGCTCGACCAGGCGTCCATCGCCTCGAAGGCGGCCGAGGACGCGGAGTCGCACAACCAGGTCCTCCGGACGCAGCTGACGAAGCTGAAGCAGGAGGCGACCAAGCTCGACACGTACAAGGCCGAGGTCGCGGCGCTGCGCAAGCAGGTCCCCGAGGACGCGCAGCTGGCCGAGTTCTTCGACCAGATCGACCGGTACGCGGCGAAGGCGAAGGTGGCGATCGCCGGCGTGACGGCGTCACCCGCCACGGCCGTCGTCCCGCCGGAGCAGCCGAAGAGCGCCGCGACGGAGGACGCGTCGTCCGACGACGCGGAGCCGTCTCCCTCGCCGTCCCCCTCCGCGGGCACCGGCGGCACCAAGGCGCCGAAGTCGACCGACCCGCTCGCCGCGCAGATCCCCGGCTTCGTCGCGGTCCCCGTCGACGTGTCCGTGCTGGGCTCGTTCGAGGAGGTCCAGGACTTCGTCAAGGAGCTGCAGAACGGTGCGCGGCCGTTCCTCGTCATCGGCCTCAAGGCCGCCGGCGAGGAGCCGGACCCGGACCCCGGCAAGGGGCTGCGCGCACCGCAGGAGGGCGACCTCACGATCACGGTGAGCGGCTACGTCTACACGTACGTCGACCCGACGGCGGCCAGCACGCCGGCGGACGACGAGCCGCAGGACGAGCCGAAGCTCCCGCGCTGGAACAGCGGCAAGAAGCCGTTCACGCGCTGACCCGGCCCAATCCAGCGCTGATCCAGCGCTGACCGAGCGCTGACCGACCGCCGACGGCCGGACCGCCCACCACGGGCTGTCCGGCCGTCGGCGCGTGCGTAGCACGACGACCCCGACATGGGAGGATGCGAGCCATGCTGCGTTGGTTGACCGCCGGTGAGTCCCACGGACCGGCGCTCGTCGGGGTGCTCGAGGGCGTCCCCTCGGGGGTCGAGGTCCGCACGTCCGACATCCAGGCCGCGCTCGCGCGCCGCCGGCTCGGGTACGGGCGCGGCGCCCGGATGAAGTTCGAGCAGGACGAGGTGCGGCTGCTCGGCGGCGTGCGGCACGGTCTCACCCAGGGCGGGCCGGTCGCGATCGAGGTCGGCAACACCGAGTGGCCCAAGTGGGTCGAGGTCATGGCCGCCGACCCGGTCGAGGACGCGGCGTCCCTCAACCGTGCGCGGAACGCGCCGTTGACCCGCCCGCGGCCCGGGCACGCGGACCTCGTCGGCATGCGCAAGTACGGGTTCGACGACGCGCGACCCGTCCTCGAGCGGGCGAGCGCGCGCGAGACGGCGACCCGGGTCGCGCTCGGCACGGTGGCCGCGCTCCTGCTGGAGCAGGCCGCAGGCGTGCGGCTCGTGAGCCACGTCGTCGGGATCGGGCCGGTGGCGGTGCCCGACGACGCCGCGGCGCCCACGCCCGACGACGTGGCCGCCCTCGACGCCGACCCGGTGCGCTGCTTCGACGCCACGACGTCGGCGGCGATGGTCGCCGAGATCGACGAGTGCCACAAGGACGGCGACACGCTGGGCGGCGTCGTCGAGGTGCTGGCCTACGGCCTGCCGTCCGGGCTCGGCAGCTATGTGCACGCCGACCGGCGGCTCGACGCGCGCCTGGCGGGCGTGCTCATGGGCATCCAGGCGATCAAGGGCGTCGAGGTGGGGGACGGCTTCCGTACCGCCACGCGCCGTGGGTCGCAGGCGCACGACGAGATCGAGCGGGACGCGGACGGCCGGATCGTCCGGCGGACGAACCGCGCGGGCGGGCTCGAGGGCGGCATGACGAACGGCGAGACGCTGCGCGTGCGCGCGGCGATGAAGCCCATCTCGACCGTGCCCCGTGCGCTCGCCACGGTCGACACGTCGACGGGTGAGCCCGCGAAGGCGCAGCACCAGCGCTCCGACGTCTGCGCGGTGCCGCCGGCCGCCGTGGTGGCAGAGGCGATGGTCGCGCTCGTGCTGGCCGACGCCCTGCTGGAGAAGACCGGCGGCGACTCCGTCGCGGAGGTCAGCCGCAACCTCGCCGCCTACCTGGACGCGGTCCCCGAGCTGCTGCGCTGAGCCGGCCGGGGGCGACACGAGAAGGGCCCCGGGAGCAGATGCTCCCGGGGCCCTCGTCGTGCGGCGCCTACGGCGCCGGCGTGGGCGTGCTCACTTGGCCGTGACGGACACCTTCGTGCTGACGGGGCTCTTGCCCACCGCGTTCACGGCGTAGACCCGCACGTAGTACTTCTTCTTCGACTTCGCGCCCGTCCACGTGTAGCTCTTCGTGGACCCCGAGACCGTCTTGAGGGTCGTGAAGGTCGAGCCGTTGGTGGAGTACTGGACGACGTACTTCGTGACGGCCGAGCCGTTGGCGGCGGACGCGGCCCACGTGACCTTGACGGCCTTCTTCTTCGGCGACGTCGCCTTGACGCTCGCCGGCGCCTTCGGCTTGCCGGCCGGCACCACCGCCACGGACGTGGACGCGGCGCCCTCACCCACGGAGGTCTTCGCCCGGACCCGGAACTCGTAGCGCGTGCCGTTCGCCAGGCCCGTCACGGTCACGCTGCGGGCGGTGGTCGAGGACTTCGTGCTCCACGACGACCAGGTCTTCGACGAGGCGCTGTACGAGCGTGCCTGCACCGCGTACGCGCTGAGCGTCGCGCCACCGAGGCTGCTCGGCGCGCTCCACGAGACCTTGGCCGACCTGTCGCCGCGCGTGACCTTGAGGCCCGTCGGCGCCGACGCGGTGCCGTAGGCGACCTGCTCGGCCGCCGAGACCTGACCGTTGCCGACGCCGTTCACGCCGTAGACCTCGACGCGGTAGCGCGCGGCCGACAGCCCCGTGATCGTGTACGAGGTCGCGTTCGCGGCCAGGTTCACCGTCTTCCACGTCGTCGACGTCGTCGGCCGGTAGCGGAGCACGATCTTCGTGAGGTCCGAGCCACCGGTGGCCGGGCGGGACCAGCTGGCGCCCAGCGAGCTCAGCTTGGCGGTGAGCTTCAGCGTGCCGGGGGAGCCCGGCGTCGAGGCCGTCGCCTTCTCGCGGGTCGCGGACCAGGGGCCACGGCCCTCGGCGTTCTGCGCGGCGACCTCGAGCTGGTAGGTCGTGCTCTTCGCGAGGCCGCTGAGCGACACGTTCGTCGCGGTCGTCGGGGCGAGCTCCGTCCACGCGAGCTCCGGCGTCGCCTTGATGCGGTAGCGCACGACGTACGACGGCGCCGTGGCGCTGCCTGCCGCCGCGCCGGTGAGTGCCGGCCACGAGACGGCGAGGCCCGCCCCCGCGGCCGTCAGCGTGCCGACCGCCGGGGCGGCCGGGGTGGTGGTCACCCAGACCGTGCGGGCGGCCGACTCACCGAGCACCACCCGGGACGAGAGCTTCGTCGCCGTCTGGTACTTCTCCGGGAGCGCCACGACCCGCCAGTAGTACGGCGAGCCGTACTCGAGCTTCGTCGTCGGCGCGAACGACGTCGAACGGGTCTCGTAGATGGTCGAGTCCGCCAGCGTGCCGGAGGCGGTCGCGAGCTGCACCGCGTACCGGGAGGCGCCGGCGACCGGCGCCCAGTCGAGCACCCGCGAGCCGGACGAGAGCACCGCGTCGACCGGGGTGGTGAGGACGGGCTCGCGTCGCTGGACGGTGAACGTCTGCTCGGCCGACGGGCGCGAGGCGTTGTCGGCCGTGTCGACGGCCGTCACGGTCCAGGCGTAGGTGCCGGGCGCGAGATCGGAGAGCACAGCGGCCGCCTGGGTCAGCGTGGTGCCGCCCACGGTGACGACCGTCGACGGCGTCGCCACGTTCCAGTAGCGGACCTCGAACCGCGCGGCCGGGCCCTGCGTGCTCCACGAGAGCACGGCGCTCGACGCGTCGACGATCGCGGCGCGCGCGGTGGGCCGAGCGGCCTCCACGCGGAAGGTCTGCGCCGGGGCGGCGCGGCCGGGGTCGCCGTTCGCGTCCAGCGGCTGGACGACGAGCTTGTACGTGCCGTCGGGCAGCGGCGCCTTCGTCTTCGGGTTCGCCGCGACGAAGTACGGGTACTCGACCTTGGTGGCCTGGCCGACGACCGTGCCGTTGCTCTGCTGGATCGTGACCTGGTACCCGCGGCTGCCGCCGTCGCCCGGGGCCGTCTCCGCCTGCGGCCGCCACGTCAGCACGGTGGTGCCGTCCGGCCCCGGCTCCGGCGCGGCCGACAGCTCGGTCGGGACGCTGGACTTGGTCCACGACGGCGTGGCGGCTGAGCGCGGGGCGATGTAGGCGATCTTCGTCCACGCCTCGTCCTCGGCGACGAACGGCCGCACGCTCCAGTAGTAGGGCAGCCCGGTCTCGTTGTCACGCAGCACGCCGGTCAGGTTGAGGTGCGTCGAGGGCGTGCGGGCGACGACGACCGGGGTCGTCATCGAGGAGTTCAGCGCGACGACGACCTCGTAGCCGTCCGCGCGCTGCGTGCCGCCGGCCTCGGCCCACGACACCGCGTTCCAGGAGAACAGGGGCGCCGGCTGACCGTCCGAGGTGGCCGCGAGGTGCGCGGCCCACGCGGCCTGGTCCGGCTCGGCGACCTTGATCTCGGTCGGCGCGGCGTCGGTGACGGTGATCCACCGCTCGCGGCTGCCCTGGCCGGAGACCTCGGGGTCGGACCACTCGCTGGTCACGGTGCCCGTCGGCGGGGAGCTGACGGGGATGGCCGTCGTCGCCGACCCGCTGTAGTCGACCGCGCGGACGCGCCAGGTGTAGGTCTCGCCCGGGCGGATCCGCTCGTTCTTCTTGTTGGTCCAGAGGCACCTGCCGGCACCCTTGAGCGCGTCGGGGACGCTCGCGCCCGCCTCGTTCACCGCGACGATCGTGGCGCGGGTCGAAGCGGTCTGGCAGGTGAGCCGCGCCGTCTTGTCGTGCGGCACGACCTCGACCTCGTAGAAGGTCGCGCGGGCGACCGGCTCCCACTCGAGCACGAAGTCGTCGAGCGCGATCTGCGCGGGCGCCGCCTCGGACCCGCCCACGAGCGGGACCGGTGCGGTGATCGGCGCGTCGGGCGCCGTCTCCGGGCCGGTCTGGGAGCCCCAGGCCTTGCGGAACTGCCGGACCTCCGACGCCGTGCCGGCGTTGCCCGACCGGTCGTACGGCACGACCTGCCAGTACAGGTTCTGGTCGCGGAAGGCGATGGTCGGGACCCACGTGGTCGCGGTCGTCGACCCGCTCGCGTCGGCGATCTTGCTCTCGACGGCCGTGCCGTCACCCGAGCGGGCCGTGCCGATCACCACGTCGTACCGGACGGCGCCGGCCACGGGGCTCCACTGCAGACGGATGTCCGAGAGCGCGGGCGAACCCGGCGTCCAGTTCGCGGGGTAGAGCAGCTGCGGACGCGCCGCCTCGGCCGGCCACTGCACGGTGAACCGGTACGCGGCGGAGTACGGCGCGTCGGTGGCACCGGCCGAGGTCGAGTCGAACAGCACGGCCTTGACGCGCCAGTACCAGGTGATCTCCGCGCCGCCCGCGGTCTCGCGGGCCAGGGGCGCGGTCGGCGCGTACGACGTCGCCGTCGTCTCCTTCGTCACCGTGGTCGCGCCCGCGAACTGCGGGTCGGAGGAGTACTGGAGCACGTACTTCTGTGCGCCGGCGACCGGCGCCCACCGGAACACGACCGGGTCGGGGTACGTGACGGTGCCGCCGGCCGCGCTGCCGGGGGACAGCAGCACCGCCGTGCCCTGCCCCGGCACGTCGAAAGCCTCGGGATCGGAGAACCCGCCGAGCGTCGTGCTCGTCAGCCCGCTGCCGAAGGACGCCACGCGGAACCAGAGCGTGCGATCGTCCGACCCGGTGTTGAGGGTCGACGTCGGGACCCAGGTCCGGTTGTAGGTGTCGACCGTCCGGAGCACCGAGCTGCTCGAGAAGCTCGGGTCCGTCGCGACCTGCAGGCGGTACCCGCTCGCGCCGGCGGCGCTGGCCCACCGCAGTCGCGCGTCGCCGTCCGCGTCCGTGGTGGTCGGCAGCAGCTCCGGTGCGCCGGGGGCGGCGGCTGAGGCCGCCGACGCCGAGGCGACCAGCATCGATGCGGTCAGGGCTGTCGCGACGAGCGTGGCGACGATTCGACGGGGCACGTTCCCTCCGAGGGCGCAGTGACGGTGCATCGCTGCCTCGGCACGCGTGATGCCCGGATTGAGCGCGTTGGGCACGGAGGGCGGCGATTGACCCGTTCGGCCTACGGGCGGCCGGGCCTCCCTGTCGTGAGGGCGGGCCGCGCCGAGGGCTGGACACCCGCCCGGCGGACCCGTGCGGGCGGCTTACGCTGGCGTCGTGCCTGATCGCGCCGCGCCCGTCGTCGTCCTCGTCGGCCCTCCGGGGTCGGGCAAGTCGACCGTCGCAGCGGCGCTGGCCGAGCGGTGGCAGCTCGCGGCCCGGGACACCGACACGGACGTGGAGACGACGAGCGGGCGCTCGATCGCCGACATCTTCGTCGAGGACGGCGAGCCGGCCTTCCGTGCGCTGGAGCGCGCCGCGGTCGCGGCGGCCGTCGCGGAGCACGACGGCGTCCTCGCCCTCGGCGGCGGCGCGGTGCTCGACCCGGCCACGCAGGCGCTGCTGGCCGAGTACGTTGCGGGCGGCGGGCAGGTGGTGTTCCTCGACGTCTCGCTCGCGCACGCGGCGCCGCGCGTGGGGCTCAACCAGTCGCGCCCGCTGCTGCTCGGCAACCCGCGCGCGCAGTGGCAGTCGCTCATGGAGGCGCGCCGCCCGGTCTACGAGGCGGTCGCCACGGCACGGGTCATGACGGACGGGCTCACGCCCGCACAGGTCGCGGAGCTCGTCGAGGACGCCCTCGCCGCGCACCGCCGGACGGTTCAGGAGGCGCCGTGACGGGCGAGCACCGGGTCGTGACGGTCGCGGGGGAGCGGCCGTACGACGTCGTCATCGGGCACCGGCTGCTGGGCGAGGTCGCCCCCCTGCTCGGCGAGGGCGTCCAGCGCGTGCTCGTCGTGCACCCCGCCGCGCTCGCGACGACCGCGGACGCGGTCCTCGAGGACCTGCGGGCCTCGGGGTACGAGGCCTACGGCGCTGAGGTGCCCGACGCCGAGGAGGCGAAGACCGCGCAGGTCGCCGCGTTCCTGTGGGGCGTGCTGGGCCAGGCCGGCTTCACGAGGTCCGACGCGGTGCTGGCCGTCGGCGGCGGCGCGACGACCGACCTCGCCGGCTTCGTCGCCGCGACCTGGCTGCGCGGGGTGAAGGTCGTCCACGTCCCGACGACGGTGCTCGGCATGGTCGACGCCGCGGTCGGCGGCAAGACCGGCATCAACACCGCCGAGGGCAAGAACCTCGTCGGGGCGTTCCACCCGCCGGCCGGCGTGCTCTGCGACCTCTCCGCGCTCGAGTCGCTGCCCCGGCACGACTTCGTCGCCGGCCTGGCCGAGATCGTCAAGTGCGGCTTCATCGCCGACCCGCGCATCCTCGAGCTCGTCGAGGAGAACGTGGCGCTGCTGCAGGACCCCGTCGCCGCGTCGGCGTCGCCCGTCCTGCTCGAGCTGGTCGAGCGGGCGGTCGCCGTCAAGGCGCGCGTCGTCGGCGAGGACCTGCGGGAGGCAGGGCTGCGGGAGATCCTCAACTACGGCCACACGTTCGCGCACGCGGTCGAGCACGTCGAGCGCTACCAGTGGCGGCACGGGGCGGCGGTGTCGGTGGGCATGGTCTTCGTCGCGGAGCTCGCGCGGCTCGCGGGCCGCCTGGACGACGCGGTGGTCGACCGGCACCGGTCGATCCTCACGGCCCTGGGCCTGCCGACGACGTACCGCGGCGACCGCTGGGAGCAGCTGCTCACGGCGATGCGCCGGGACAAGAAGACGCGCGGGGACCTGCTGCGGTTCGTCGTGCTGGAGGACCTCGCGCGCCCCACGCGGCTCGAGGGCCCCGACCCGACGCTGCTGGTCGCGGCGTACGCCGAGGTGAGCGAGGGCGCGGCGCCACCGTCGCGCCTGGTCGCGCTCTAGGCTCCCGCCATGACGCGCGTCCTGGTCCTCAACGGTCCGAACCTCGGGCGGCTCGGCAGCCGCGAGCCGGAGGTCTACGGGTCGGCGACGTTCGACGACCTCGCCTCCGCGGTCCGCGGCTGGGCAGCCGACCTCGGGCTGGACGCCGACGTGCGCCAGACCGACGACGAGTCCGAGATCGTGCACTGGCTGCACGAGGCCGTCGACACGCGCAGCGACGTCGTCCTCAACCCGGCGGCCTTCACGCACTACTCGTACGCGCTGCGCGACGCGGCGGCGCAGGTGACGACGTCCGGGCTGCGGCTCGTCGAGGTGCACCTGTCCAACCCGTACTCACGTGAGGCCTTCCGGCACGTGTCGGTCGTCGGGCCCGTCGCCACCGGCACGGTCGCGGGGTTCGGGCAGGACTCCTACCGGCTCGCGCTCGCCGCGCTCGCCCCCGCCTGACGGTTCGCCGCCCCGGCCCGTGCGGGGGCCGATTCCTGCGAGCCGGAGCCCTGGCGGTACGATGGACGACGGCCCGGACGGGCTCGTCGCCGCCGCGGCCGCTCAGAGCCAGTGGGCGGCCCACCCCACCTCGACAGGAACGGACGGATCGTGGCGACCACCAACGACCTGAAGAACGGCATCGTGCTGCGGATCGACGGCCAGCTCTGGACCGTCATCGAGTTCCAGCACGTCAAGCCCGGCAAGGGCGGCGCGTTCGTCCGCACCAAGCTGAAGAACGTGCTCTCCGGCAAGGTGGTCGACCGCACGTTCAACGCGGGCGTCAAGGTCGAGACCGCGAACGTCGACAAGCGCGACATGCAGTACCTGTACAAGGACGGCGACGACTTCGTGTTCATGGACACGGACACGTACGACCAGCTGCACGTCCCGGCGGCCACGGTCGGCGACGCCGCGAACTTCATGCTCGAGAACCAGAACGCGCTCGTCGCCACGAACGAGGGCGTCCCGCTGTACGTCGAGCTCCCGCCGTCGGTCGTCCTCGAGGTGACCTACACCGAGCCGGGCCTGCAGGGCGACCGCTCGTCGGCCGGCACCAAGCCCGCGACGCTGGAGA
>Ga0180221_1002059_pt1 | contig 12197 bp, 10 predicted proteins | sample eDN5th37CKraftMG_FD_151339 | JGI IMG/M metagenome (GOLD analysis project Ga0180221, IMG submission 151339) | Enriched Miracle-Growth compost microbial communities from Emeryville, California, USA - eDNA 5th pass 37_C Kraft MG (version 2) (version 2) ...
CGACGTGGCGGGTCGCCGGAAGCGGAGACTGAGCGCGCAGCCCGGCGGCGATGCCGGGCTGCCGACGGGCGGCCATGACCCTGCCCTTGTTGCCCGGTCAGATCGGCGAGCTTGAATGCTTCGACACCAACACCAGGGAGATCGACAATGCGCCTCGTCCTCGCCTCGGCCGTTCTGGCAGCGTCAACCGTTGCCGCATTTGCCGTCACGCCGGAGGGACAAAAGCTCTCCGGGATCATCGCGAAGATCGAGCAGAACACCGACGTTCAATACATCAAGGAGGTCGAGTGGAGCCGGCGCCGCGGCACCTACAAGATCGAATACGTGAGGAAGGATGGCGCCAAGGTCACGATCAGGATTGATCCGAAGACCGGTGAGCCTGCCCGCTAGCGAATCCTCGATGAGGAGGCCTCGATTTCTCGTTCTCATCGGGAGGCGGAATGCTGGCGCTCCCTAGGGGAATCGAACCCCTGTTTCAGCCTTGAGAGGGCCGCGTCCTAGACCGCTAGACGAAGGGAGCGTCGGGCGTCTCGATAGCCGCGATCCGCCGTCAGGGCAAGCAGGCGCGATCCCGAAAAGTGGGAACCCCGTTTTCGCTGCGCGGACCTCCGCTTCGGGCCGGATCGCGCCTCAACCAATCAAGCACCAGCCGCAGGCCCCGCCCCGGCGCGGTCAGGGCGCCGCCCGCAGCCGCAGTTCGCCGGCCGGCTTCAGCGTGTGCAGGCTGAAGGTGCGGATTTCGATGCCGTCCGCCGTCTCGAGCGTGACCGCGATCCGGCCGTCCGAGATCGCCGTCCCCAGCACCTTGGCGCCCTTCGGCAGGGTCAGGGTCTCGGCCGCGACCGGCGGGCCGGCCTCGGGCCCCGCACTTCCCCCTGACTTGAAAATCCGATAGCCGATGACGCCGAAGACGGCGGCCACCGCGACCAGCGTGGTGACGCCGGCAATCAGCATCATCCGCCGCACCCGCGCGACCACCAGCGCGGCCTCGGGATCGAGCGGCGTCGGTTCGGGTTCGTTCACGGTCATGACGGATACGGCGCCTTGTTCCGAGCAGGTTATCGTCGCGGCCGGGGAGACCGGCACGCGGCTCGACCGCCTGCTCGCCGCGCGGATCCCGGCGCTGTCGCGCTCGCGCCTGAAGGCGCTGATCCTTGCCGGCGAGGTGACGATCGGCGGCGGCACGATCCGCGATCCCGGCCACCGGGTCAATTCCGGCGACGTCCTCACGGTGACGGTGCCGGCGCCGGAGGCCGCGACGCCGCAGGCCGAGGAGATCCCGCTCGCCATCGTCCACGAGGACGACGACATCATCGTCATCGACAAGCCGCGCGACCTCGTGGTGCATCCCGCCGCCGGCCACCCGACCGGCACGCTGGTCAACGCGCTGATCGCCCATTGCGGCGAGAGCCTGTCCGGCATCGGCGGCGTCAGGCGGCCCGGCATCGTGCACCGGCTCGACAAGGACACCACCGGCCTCCTCGTCGCCGCCAAGAACGACCGCGCCCACAAGTCGCTCGCCGCGCAGTTCGCCGACCACGGCCGCACCGGCGAGATGCGGCGCGGCTATCTCGCCTTCGTCTGGGGCGCGCCGGACCGGCCGCGCGGCACCATCGACGCCCCGCTCGACCGCCACCCGCACAACCGCGAGAAGCAGGCGGTACGGCCGAACGGCCGCGAGGCGGTCACCCACTGGGAGGTGGTGGAGCGCTATGCCGGCCCGGACGGCAAACCGGTCGCGAGCCTGCTCGCCTGCCAGCTCGAAACCGGCCGCACCCACCAGATCCGCGTCCATCTCGCCCATATCGGCCACCCGCTGATCGGCGACGACACCTACGGCCCCGGTTTCCGGACCAAGACCAGCCGCCTCAGCCCCGACGCCCAGGCGGCGGTGGAGGGTCTTGGCAGACAGGCCCTGCATGCCTATCTGCTGGTGATCGAACACCCCGCCTCAGCCGAAGTCCTCGAATTCCGCTCGGAGCTGCCCTCCGACCTCGCCTGTTTGCGCCAATCCCTGGCCCGGATGTCGCAGGCCGCGGCAGGCAAACGCCAATAAAAACAATATCTTACCCGCACGCCGGCGATCGCGCGCGGCTGGGTCACGCCGGTGTGTCTTTTTTTCGCCCGGCTTGTTCGATAGGTTTTGCGGTGCGATAGCCTTCGCGATCGCACCAAACGCCGTCGGCTCGGGGAGCGGCGGCGGTTTCAAGCCTGCCGATATTCGGGGGCATTTGGATAGGAGGGCGCTGTCATGGCCCGTTCTGCGGCTCTACCGCTGATCAAGACCGACGCCGGTCTCAGCCATTATCTCGATGAAATTCGCCGGTTCCCGATGCTGGAACCGCAGGAAGAATACATGCTGGCCAAGCGCTGGCGCGAGCACGGCGATCGCGACGCCGCGCACCGGCTCGTCACCAGCCATCTGCGGCTCGTCGCCAAGATCGCGATGGGCTATCGCGGCTATGGCCTGCCGATCTCCGAGGTCGTCTCGGAAGGCAATGTCGGCCTGATGCAGGCGGTGAAGCGCTTCGAGCCCGAGAAGGGCTTCCGGCTCGCGACCTACGCGATCTGGTGGATCCGCGCCGCGATCCAGGAATACATCCTGCGCTCGTGGTCGCTGGTGAAGATGGGCACCACCGCGAACCAGAAGAAGCTGTTCTTCAACCTGCGCAAGGCCAAGAGCAAGATCAACGCGCTGGAGGAAGGCGACCTGCATCCCGACCAGGTCAAGACCATCGCCAAGCGGCTCGGCGTCACCGAGAAGGATGTCGTCGACATGAACCGCCGCCTCGGCGGCGATGCCTCGCTCAACGCGCCGATCCGCGACGACGGCGACAGCGGCGAATGGATGGACTGGCTCGAGGACCAGAGCCCGAGCCAGGAGCGCATCCTCGCCGACAGCGAGGAAAGCGACAACCGCCACAAGGCGCTGATGCAGGCGCTCGACGTGCTCAACGAGCGCGAGCGGCGCATCTTCGAGGCGCGCCGCCTCGCCGACGATCCGGTCACGCTGGAGCAGCTCGCCGACGAATTCGGCGTGTCGCGCGAGCGCGTGCGTCAGATCGAGGTGCGCGCCTTCGAGAAGGTGCAGGACGCCGTGAAAGCCGGCGTGGCGAAGATGGAGACGCCGGCCGAAGCCGGCGTCGCCGCGCACTAGCGCACGATCTTCTCATTTTGAATCATCCAGCAAACCGCTCACCCCCGCGAAAGCGGGGGTCCAGGGCTGGAATCGTTGGTATTTGACGCGATCCCGGAAGGCTCATTCGCCCCAGGCGCTGAAGGCTTCCGCGAAGGCCCGTTCGCCGGGCTGGCCTTTCTCGACCGCGAGAATGGCGCGCTTGCCGCTGGTGTAGACGATCGGCACGTCGAACCAGTCGCGGTCCTTCAGGAGCTGGATGTTGCGCTGGCGGTCGACGTCGACCGACGACAGGCCGATCAGGAAGAAGCCGTTGGTGACTTTCACCGCGAGACCGGCGAGCGGCACGCCGCGGGTCTGCTCGTTCTGCTTCATCAGCACGCCGGGCACGTTGTTGATGGCGCCCTCCGGGAAGTCCGCCGGCAGCGTGAACATGATCTCGATGGTGTGGCTCGCCGGCAGCGCCTTGTCGGTGTTGCGGCGGAGCGACCAGACCATGCGCATGTTGCGCTCCGGGATATCGACCTCCGCCTTGATGACGAGCTCGGGCGCGAGGCCCGGCCCCGGCGACACCGTCTCGGTCTTCCAGATCGCCGAGCCGACGAAACGCTTGCCCTGCGGATTGTTGGAGTCTTCCTCGTAGAGCACGACCTTCTGCGCCACGGCGGCGGCCGGCGCGGTGGCGGGCTGCGACGGTTTGCCGTCGCTGCCGACGCGATCCGCGATCTTCGACTGGCCCTGCGGCTTTGCCGCCTCGGCCGGCTGCTGCGGTTGCGCCGGCGTCTGCGTCCTGGTCATCATCGAGCTCGCCAGCGACATGATCGCGTCGCGCTGCCAGTAGCCGACCGCGCCCACCGCGCCGAGCACCACCAGAATGACCAGCGCGCTGATCAGGCCGCGATAGGACCGCTTCGGTTGCTCGAAGTCGTCGCTCCGGCTCGGCCGCGGCGGCGGCGGCTGCCAGCCTTCGGTCGCGGAGACCGCCGGTCCGCCTTCCGGCTCCGGCGGCGTGCGTCCGGCGTCGAAGATTTCCGGCGGCGCTTCCGCGGTGTCCTCGACCGGCGCCGTGGGAGCGACGCGCGGCGGCGCCTCGCGGTCAGGCGTGCGATCCGGCGCGCGCTCGTAGAAGTCGCGCGCCGCGCGCGAGGCCTTGGCCGACGCATCGCCGAGCCCCTCGGCTTCGGCGACGACGTCGCGGAAGCCTTTCAGCCCCTGATCGGTCAGCGACGGCCTGTCGTCCTCCACCATCGCGGGACGCGCCGGCTGCTCGTCGTCGTCGAAGCCCGGCGGCGGAGGCGGCACCTCGTCGACCCGCGGCTTGCGCGCGGCCTCGGATTCCACCCGGCGGATCGCTTCCTCCAGCGCCAACCGCTCGCGCGTGATGTCGGCCTCGTCGAGCGGCGGGTCCATGCCGCGCAACTGGGCGACCAGCGCCGACCGCGCGCGCTCATAGAGGGCGCGGCGGTTCTCGGCGGTGTTCCGCTCGAGCCCGTCGACGGCGCGGTTGATCAGGGGAAGATAATCAGCCATCGTTTCTCACGAATTGAACCTACCCGTTTCCGCTGTCAGCTCTCGAACGGATTCTTCATCAGGATCGTGTCCTCGCGCTCCGGGCTCGTCGACAACAGCGCCACCGGGCAGCCGACCAGTTCCTCCACCCGGCGCACATATTTGATGGCCTGGGCCGGCAGCTGCGCCCAGGAGCGCGCCTTGGCGGTCTGATCTTTCCAGCCTTCGATCGTCTCGTAAACCGGCTCGACGCGCGACTGCGCCTGCTCGCCGGCCGGCAGATAGTCGATCTCGCGGCCGTCGAGCCTGTAGGCGACGCAGACCTTGACCTCGTCGAAACCGTCGAGGATGTCGAGCTTGGTCAGCGCCAGCCCGTCGACGCCGCTGGTCTTGACCGTCTGGCGCACGAGCACCGCGTCGAACCAGCCGCAGCGGCGCGCCCGGCCGGTGACGGTGCCGAACTCGTGACCGCGCTCGCCGATCAGCTTGCCGATCTCGTTCAGCTGCTCGGTCGGGAACGGGCCGGCGCCGACGCGCGTCGTATAGGCCTTGCAGATGCCGAGCACGTAATCGATGGCGTTCGGCCCGAGGCCGGAACCGGTCGCCGCCTGCGCCGCCACCGTGTTGGACGACGTCACATAAGGATAGGTGCCGTGATCGATGTCGAGCAGCGCGCCCTGCGCGCCCTCGAACAGGATGCGCTTGCCTTCGCGGCGGCGATCGTCGAGCAGCGACCACACCGAATCCATGAAGGGCAGCACGCGCGGCGCGATCTCCGCGAGGTTGTCATACATCGCCTTCGGCGTGATTTCCGGCAGGCCGAGCCCACGGCGCAGCGCATTGTGATGCGCGAGCAGCCGCTCGATCTTGGCGCCGAGCGACGGCAGGTCCGCGAGATCCATGACGCGGATGGCGCGGCGGCCGACCTTGTCCTCATAGGCCGGACCGATGCCGCGGCCGGTGGTGCCGATCGCGCCCTTGCCGGACGCCTTCTCGCGGGTGACGTCGAGTTCCTGATGCAGCGGCAGGATCAGCGTGGTGTTTTCCGCGATGCGCAGGTTCTCCGGCGTGACCTTGACGCCCTGCCCCGCGAGCTTGTCGATCTCGCCGAGCAGCGCGCGCGGGTCGAGCACCACGCCGTTGCCGATCACCGACAGCTTGCCGGGGCGCACCACGCCGGACGGCAGCAGCGACAGCTTGAAGGTGACGCCGTCGATGACGAGCGTGTGGCCGGCATTGTGCCCGCCCTGGAAACGGACAATGACGTCCGCCTGTTCCGACAGCCAGTCGACGATCTTGCCCTTGCCCTCGTCGCCCCACTGGGAACCGACAACCACCACATTCGCCATTCAGAAACCCTGCGCTCCGGGCGCCCCTTATTGGTCCCGGCCGCGCACGAGCGCCCTTCAGGACCGTCCTCGGATAAAGGATGAGCCCCCCCGAGGCAAGGCGAGCGGGCACGTTTTTCCCCGCGCCGGCACCTCCTAAATGACTGATTTGTAATGTTTTCCGCTTGCGGGCGTGGCGGTCAGTGGGACCGCAGGCCGGCGCGGATGTGCTGCGAGAGTTTGGCGAGCATCGCCGCAAGCCATTCCGGGCCGCGCTCGTGAGCCATGCGCGGCAGCGTCTCCGACAGCATGACGGCGGCGGCCGTGCCGTCGGCGATGCCGATGCTGTCCATCCGCGCGAGAGCCTGCCGCAGGATGCCGCGCGCCTCCATGAAGCGCGCCGGCAGTTCGGCCTCGTCGGCCAAGTCGGGGGCCGCCAGCATGTCCTCGCGGAGCTTGGCGCGCGGGTCGGTCATCGCTCTGGCGCCCAGCGCGGAAACGGGTCCGGCAGGGTTCGCCACGCCTCCGGCGTGAAATGGTTCGGATCGCCGACGAGGCAGCCGTCCAGCCGGCGGCGGATCGCGTCTTCGTCCATCGGATCGGTCCCGATGAAAACGATCTCCTGCCGGCGGTCGCCCCAGACCGGATCGAAATACGACGCCATCGCCTCGCGCCAGCCCGCATTGTCGGGCCAGCGCGACTGCGGCACCGCCGACCACCAGGTGCCGCGCCGCTCGACGCGCAGCGACGCGCCGGCATGGGCGATCTCGCCGACGACATGCGGCCTCGTGGCGAGCCAGAAGAAACCCTTGGCGCGGATCACGCCCGGCCACGACTCGTTGCAGAACGCCTGGAAGCGCGCCGGATGGAACGGGCGGCGCGCGCGGTAGACGAAGGAGCGGATGCCGTATTCCTCGGTTTCCGGCACATGGTCCCTGAAGCCGTTGAGCTCCTTGAACCAGAGCGGATGCCGGTGCGCCCGCTCGAAATCGAACAGGCCGGTCCGGACCACATTCTCGAGCGCCACGTTGCCGTGGTCGGTTTGCAGGATGCGCGCGTCGGAGTTCAGCGCGCGCACGATCGTCAGCGCGGCTTCGCGGCGCCGGGGCGCCGCGTCGGAGATCTTGTTGAGCACGATGACGTCGGCGAACTCGATCTGCTCGACCAGCAGATCGACCAGCGAGCGGTCGTCGTCGGGGCCGGCGGTCTCGCCGCGGTCGCGGAGAAAATCCCGGCTCGCATAATTCGCCAGCAGCGCGGCCGCATCGACCACGGTGACCATGGTGTCGAGCCGCGCGACGTCGGACAGGCTGTCGCCCTGCTCGTCGCGGAACTCGAAGGTCGCGGCCACCGGCAGCGGCTCGCCGATGCCGGTCGACTCGATGACAAGCGCGTCGAACCGGCCGCTGGCGGCGAGCTTGCGGACCTCGACCAGAAGATCCTCGCGCAAGGTGCAGCAGATGCAGCCGTTGCTCATCTCGACCAGCGTTTCCTCGGTGCGCATGACGCTGCCGTCGCTGCGCACCAGCTCGGCGTCGATATTGACCTCGCTCATGTCGTTGACGATGACCGCGATCTTCCGGCCGTCCCGGTTGCCCAGGATCGTGTTGAGCAGCGTGGTTTTGCCGGCCCCGAGAAAGCCGGACAGGACCGTGACGGGCAGACGATTGTCCGACATATGGGCGTCTGACATGGCAGTTGCTCTGGATTTGATTCGCGTATCACGCGGCCCCGGCGCGAGGCGCCGGGGCCTCGCCGCTCAATATTTGACGCGGGCAAAGACGCGCAGGCTCGCGCCCGGCATCAGCACCTGGTCCTTCGAATAGGACGCCGAATTGCGGATGTCGTCGTTGAGCAGATTGGTGCCGACGATGCCGAGCGCCACCTCGCTCGGCTCGTTGAAGGCCGGCTGCGCTTTCTTCCAGGTGTAGCTCAGCTCCGCGCGCAGGTTGTTGTAGCCCGGCGTCGCGGTTTCGGCGGCGGACACGTCGTTCTGCGCCCAGGCATACAGCAGATTAACCCGCGCCAGCCAGTTGGCGTCGCGCCAATAGACGCCACCGCCGAGCCGTACCGGGGGAATGCGCGGCACGTTGCTGCCGTCGGCGAAGGTGGCACGCACCACGTCGAACTGATTTTCGATGCCGAACTGACCGCCGCCGAGCGGCAGCAGATCCCACTGGCTCTGGAACTCGACGCCGCGGAACGTCGCATTGGCCTGCGAATAGACCGCCTCGTTGAGCTCGTCCGGCCCCGGCCCGCAGACGCCGTCCTCGTCGCACTTGTTGCCGGTGAGGCGGCGGTAGATGAAGCCGTTGAAACGCGTGACGTAGCCGGTCAGTTCGAAGCGGAACGGACCGGTGGCGCGGCGCAGCCCGAGCTCAAGCGACTGCGCCGACTCGATGCCGAGATTGACATTGCCCTTGTCGAAGGTGCCGGTCGCATCGTGCACGCCGCCGGAGTAAAGCTCGGCCGGCTTCGGCGCGCGCTCGACATATTGCGCCGTGACGCTGCCGACGAGGTCCCACGGCAGGCTTTGAATCACGCCGGCGCTGACGCTGACCGGCGTGAAGCTGCGCGAGGCGTCCGCCGACGTGATGGTGCCGGCGGCGTCGATGTCACGGCCCTGGCCTGCGAGATCGACATGCTCGATGCGGGCCGCAAGCTGCGCCTTGGTCCGGTCGCTGAACCGGAACTCATTGAAGATGTAGCCGGCGGCGCGCCAGTTGCGGTTCGGGTCCCACAGGCCGGGTCCGTCCGGGCTCGGCGCGGTCAGCTTCTGGTGGGCCCCGCTGACGCCGATCGCGGTCGTCAGCGCGGCGAAGCGCAGGTCGAACGGCGCGAGTTGCACCTCGACGCGGCCTTCCTGCTCCTTGTTGGTGAAGGTCTGGTGGATGGTGTCGCTCGCCGGATCGGTCGGGTCTTCGAGGCCGACCTCGTTGTGCCGGTAGTCGGTGATGCCGAGCCAGTAGCGCACCGCGTCGACCGATGACGACGGCGCGCGCCATTCGCCCTTCGACAGCCACTTGGTCTGGTGCGCGTCGATGCGTGTGTTGCCGTTCTCCGCCTCAATGGTCGGGATGTGATAGAGCGCGCGGTTCTGCGTCACCGCCATGCCGATGAAACCGTCGTCGAAGACGTAGGAGCCGCCGATCGACTGTCCGTTGATGCGATAGGACGAATTCGGCTGCTTGCCGTTGAACTGGCCGGGCTGCGTCGCATTCGCGAATTCCGCCGGATCGGGCGCGTTGAGATAAGGATAATGCGGCACGCGATAGTCGCCGGCGCTGCGGCCGAAGGCGTCGGCGTGCATGGCGAAGTTGCCGGCTCCGGCGTCGAACAGCGCCGCGCCGTCGAGGCCGTTGTCGACGCTGGTCGCGCCGCCGCGGAATTCCGCCGAGATGCCGCGCTTCGGGATTTCGGTCGGCACGCGGTTGTTGGAGACGTCGACCACGCCGCCGATCGCCTGGGTGCCGAAGCGCAGCGTCGCCGGCCCGCGGATCACCTCGACCCGGTCGGCGGTCAAGGGATCGACCGGCACGAAATGGTCCTCGCCGAGGTCGGACGCGCCGTTGGCACCGATGCCGTCTTCCTGCATGCGCACCCGGTTGACGTCGAGGCCGCGGATGATCGGCCGGCTCGACGCGCCGGGCGCGAAGCCCGAGCCGATGATGCCGGGCTTGTCGTTGAGGAGATCGCCGAGCGTCGCGGCGCCGTTGCGGCGCAGTTCCTCGTTCGGCACCACGGTGACGGTGGCGAACTGGTCGGTGACGATCGGCAGCGTGCCTTGCAATGCCGGCTCCGCCGGAGCGCTTCCCGCGTTGGCCGGCGAGCGCCCCGACAGGATCGGGCTCGGCGCGGTGATCACGACTTCCGGCAGCGCGATCTGCGCACCTGCACCGTTCGCGCCCCCGACAACACCCGCCAGTCCGGCCAGCAAAACCCAGCCACCTCGACGCCACTGCATTCCCGCCTCCATATGTTATGTTATAACATAACAGTACTGACGGCGGCGATGTCAACCGGCGGCGGGCTTTCGCAAGCTGAGATGTGCACAAAAGCAAAAGCGGCCCGGTTGCCCGGGCCGCCTGTCATTCACGATCTGAAAGCGACTATCAGAACCGCAGCGCCTTGGCCTGCTGGACCTGCGGCAGCGCCCGCACCTTGGCGAGCAGATCGGCCGACATCTCGCCGTCGATTGCGATCAGCGCGATGGCGTCGCCGCCCGGCTTCTCGCGGCCGACATGGAAGGTCGCGATGTTGATGCCGGCATCGCCCATGGTGCCGGAAAACTTGCCGATGAAGCCGGGCTTGTCGAGGTTGGTGATGTAGACCATCGAGGGCTCGAACTCCGCGTCCATGCGGATGCCCTTGATGTTGACGATGCGGGGCCGGCCGTCGGCGAACACCGTGCCCGCCACCGAGCGCGACTGCCGCTCGGTCGTCACCGTGATGCGGATCAGGCTTTCGTAGTCGCAGTCGCCGGCCCGCACCGTCTCGTCGACCACGATGCCGCGCTCCTTGGCGATCACCGGCGCGGAGACGACGTTGATGTCCTGCAGCATCGGCCGCAGCAGGCCGGCGAGCGCCGCCGAGGTCAGCGCGCGCGTCTTCATCTGCGCCACCTCGCCCTCATAGGCGATCTCGATCTTCTCCAGCCCGGTCTCGGTCAACTGGCCGGCGAACGAGCCGAGCTTCTCGGCGAGCGTGATGAAGGGCTTGAGCTTGGGCGCTTCTTCCGCCGTGATCGAGGGGAAGTTGACGGCGTTCGAGATCGCGCCGCGCAGCAGGTATTCCGACATCTGCTCGGCGACCTGCAGCGCGACGTTCTCCTGCGCCTCGGTGGTCGACGCGCCGAGATGCGGCGTGCAGACCACGTTCGGATGGCCGAACAGCACGTTCTCGGTCGCCGGCTCGGTCGAGAACACGTCGAGCGCGGCGCCGGCGACCTTGCCGGCATCGAGCGCGGCGCGCAGCGCCTGCTCGTCGATGAGCCCGCCGCGCGCGCAGTTCACGATGCGCACGCCCGTCTTCATTTTCTCGATCGCCGCGGCGTCGATGATGTTGCGGGTCTTGTCGGTCAGCGGCGTGTGCAGGGTGATGAAATCGGCGCGCTGGAACAGCTCGTCGAGCTCGACCTTCTCGACGCCGATGTCGATCGCCCGCTCCGGCGACAGGAAGGGATCGAACGCGATCACCTTCATCTTCAGCCCCTGCGCGCGGTCGGCGACGATCGAGCCGATATTGCCGCAGCCGATCACGCCGAGCGTCTTGCCGGTGATCTCGACGCCCATGAAGCGGTTCTTCTCCCACTTGCCGGCCTGCGTCGAGGCATCGGCCTGCGGGATCTGCCGCGCCAGCGCCAGCATCAGCGTGACGGCGTGCTCGGCGGTGGTGATCGAATTGCCGAACGGCGTGTTCATCACGATGATGCCCTTCGCCGTCGCCGCCGGGATATCGACGTTGTCGACGCCGATGCCGGCGCGGCCGATCACCTTCAGGTTCGCCGCCTTTTCCAGGATCTTTGGCGACACCTTGGTGGCCGAGCGGATGGCGAGACCGTCGTAGTTGCCGACGATCTCGGCGAGCTTGTCCTTGTCCTTGCCGAGCGCCGGCTGGAAATCGACCTCGATGCCGCGATCCTTGAAGATCTGCACGGCGGCGGGAGACAGGGCGTCGGAGATGAGAACTTTGGGGGGCATGGGTTTCTTCCTTCACCCTCCCCTGGATGGGGAGGGTCGGCCCGCAGGGCCGGGGTGGGGTGAGATTCGAAAATGACAAATGGCGGTTGCGTCAGTTGGGATGAAAGGTCACCCCACCCCGACGCGCTCCGCGCGTCGACCCTCCCCATCCAGGGGAGGGTCAGGAAGCATCACGCCGCCTTGGCGAGCGAGACCTTGGCCTCGGCGAAGGCCCAGTCGAGCCACGGCGTCAGCGCCGCGACGTCGCTCGTCTCGACCGTGCAGCCGCACCAGATGCGCAAGCTCGCCGGCGCGTCGCGGTGGTTGGCGATCTCGTAGGCCGCGCCTTCCTTGTCGAGCAATTGCTCCATCTTCTTGACGAAGGCGATCTGCTCGGCGGCAGGAAGCCGCGCGAGGTCCGCATCGACCAGCTTCAGGCACACCGAGGTGTTGGAGGCCGCCGCCGGATTTTCCGACAGGTTCTCGATCCACGGGGTCTTCGCGACCCAGTCGAACAGCACCCTGGCATTGGCGTCGGCGCGCGCC
>Ga0180221_1002060_pt1 | contig 12194 bp, 12 predicted proteins | sample eDN5th37CKraftMG_FD_151339 | JGI IMG/M metagenome (GOLD analysis project Ga0180221, IMG submission 151339) | Enriched Miracle-Growth compost microbial communities from Emeryville, California, USA - eDNA 5th pass 37_C Kraft MG (version 2) (version 2) ...
CGCCCGCCCCCACGAAGGTCACGACGGCGGGCATCGACCCGTCGCTCACAGCGGGCCGCGGCGCCTCGCTCGGCGTCACCGAGTACGAGGCCGAGAACGCGGTCACGAACGGCACGGTGATCGGCCCGGGCCGCGACGCCTACACGCTCCCGGCAGAGGCGTCGGGCCGCTCCGCGGTGAGCCTCGACCGCGGCCAGTACGTCGAGTTCACGCTCGCCGAGGCCGCGAACGCGATCACGGTCCGCTACTCGATCCCGGACGCGCCGAAGGGCGGCGGGATCACCTCCCCGCTGACCGTGACGACGTCGGGCAAGGGCGCGGGCTCGCTCGCCAAGACCGTGACGCTGACGTCGCAGTACGCGTGGCTCTACAACGCGTACCCGTTCAGCAACGACCCGACTCTCACCACGTCGATCCAGCCCGACTGGTGGACCGTCGAGTGCGGGTGCTCCCCCGGCACGACCACGACGTTCCCCGCTCCGTTCCGGCCGAGCCACTTCTACGACGAGCAGCGCGTGCTCCTGGGCCGGACGCTGCCCGCGGGGACCACCCTCCGCCTCGCCGTCCCGAAGGACGCGACCGCGGCCACCACGACGATCGACGTCCTCGACACGCAGCGCGTCGCCGCGCCGAAGGTCGACCTCGTCGCCGCGAACGTCCTGCTGTTCGGCGCCGATCCGACAGGCCGCCGCGACTCCGCGCCCGCCCTCGAGAAGGCGATCGCGTTCGCGCAGAAGCACCACCTCAAGGTCTACGTCCCCGCGGGGACGTACCAGGTGAACCGGCACGTCGTGGTCGACGACGTGACCATCGAGGGCGCCGGCTCCTGGTACACGATCTTCAAGGGACACCAGGTCACGCTCGACAAGCCGGCTGCTGACGGCTCCGTCCACACCGGCGTCGGCTTCTACGGGAAGTCCGCGGCCGACGGCGGCTCGACGAACGTGCACCTGTCCGGGTTCGCGATCGAGGGCGACGTGCGCGAGCGCATCGACACCGACCAGGTCAACGGCATCGGCGGGGCGCTCAGCGACTCCACGATCGACGGCCTCTACATCCACCACACGAAGGTCGGGATCTGGCTCGACGGCCCGATGTCGAACCTCCGGATCACGAACAACGTCATCGCCGACCAGATCGCCGACGGCCTGAACTTCCACACCGGCGTGACGGACTCGGTCGTCCGCAACAACTCCTTCCGCAACACGGGCGACGACGCGATGGCGATGTGGTCCGACGGCACCGAGGACGCGCACGACACGTTCGACCACAACACCGTCCAGACGCCGGTCCTCGCCAACGGCATCGCGCTCTACGGCGGGCGGGACCTCACGGTCTCGAACAACCTCGTGTCCGACCCGATCCGCGAGGGCTCCGCGATCCACCTCGGCTCCCGCTTCGGCGCCACGGCGTTCGCCGGGACGATCGCGGTCGCCGACAACACGACCGTGCGCGGCGGCCCGCTCGAGCTGAACTGGAACTTCGGGCTCGGTGCGCTGTGGATCTACGCGCTCGAGAAGAGCATCGACGCCGACATCCAGATCACCGGCGACCACTTCCTCGACAGCACGTACGCGGCGCTCATGGTCGTGTCCGACTACGGGGTCAAGGACCAGGTCTCCGTGCCGAACGTCCACATCAAGGACGTCCGCGTCGACGGCGCCGGGACCGACGTGCTCATCGCGCGCGCCGCCGGCCACGCCACCATCCAGAACACCGACGTCCGCAACATCGGCTGGTGGGGCGTGAACAACTGCGGGTCGTTCCACTTCACGGCCGCGGGCTCGGAGTTCGGCATCGACGACCTCGGCGGCAACGACGGGATCGACAACAACGCCGAGTACCACCCCGGCACCAACTGGCTCGCCCCGTACGCGCCGAACGCGATCACGTGCAACGACCGTCCGACGGTCGTCGCGCCGCCCGCGCCCTCCACGTGGGTGCAGCCGTCGCACGGGCTGTGACCCGCTGACCCGGCGTCGTCGGGCGGGGGCTCCTCCTCCCGCCCGACGACGCCGCCCGGGAACCGTCAGGATCCGGTCTCCGGGCGTCCACGTTCCGTCAAGACCGGGGTCGGTCGGGCCGGGACGCGCGTAGGCCTGGAGACATGACACTCACGGCCCTGATCCCGTCGCGGCGACGCACCCTGCCCGACCCCCTGGCGCGGCACCGCTGGCCCGCCGGCACGCAGGCCACGACGACCGACGTCGTCGTGGTGGGCGCGTCGATGGTCGGCCTCGCGCGCCGCTGCGGCACGCCCTGCGTCCACCTCGGCGTCGCCGCGACCCCACGCGTCCACGCCGGCACGGACACCGACGCCGTGACCGTCGTCGTGACGACGGTCCGCACGGCGGCGCGCGGGCTCGACGGCGCCCTGCTGCTCGAGCTCGACGCTGACCTGCACCGCGTCCACCCGGTCTGGGACGAGGCGAGGCTCGTCGGGCGCGCGTCGACGGCGCCGGTCGCCCTCGCGCACGCCGTCGGAGCCGGAGCCCCGCACGCGACGCCTGCCGCCCACCTGCCCGGCGACGTGGCCGCGGGCGACCTGCTGGCCGTCCCCTGCGCCGGCGCCGTCGCGCTCCACCAGGTCCTCCCCCGGGCCGCGCGATGACCCTCCTGCACACGGTGCTGACCGCGCACCACGCCGCGCTCCGCGACGCCGCACGCGCCACCTGGCCCGCCGACGCCGTCCACTCCCCCGACGACGTGCTCCTCGGGGACCGCAGCCTCGTCGGGCTCGCGGGCCGCCGGGGGACGCCGTTCGTCGTCGTCGCCACGGCCGTGGAACCTGCCGCGCAGGTCCCCCTGGTCGACGTGCGCCCCCGGTCGATCGTCGTCGCGCGGGTCGAGGCGACCGTCCCACGGCTCGGCGGCCGGCTGCGGCAGGTCTGGCTCGACGCCGACCTCGACGCGTGCGCCCCGGTCACCGAGCACGCCCGCCTCCTCGGCCGAGTCGGGCAGGCGGGCAAGCGCCGGTTCACCGTCCACCCGGCTCCCGGACGCGCCGGCGCGCCCGCCCACCTGCCCGACGACCTGCACGACGGCGACCTGGTCGCCGTGCCGTGCCTCGGCGTCGTCGACCCGGAGGAGCTGCGGCGCTGACTCGCCGTCCGGGACGGACGGTGTGCCAGGGTGGGCGGGTGCGCTACGTCGTCGTCGGAGCGGGCGCGATCGGTGGGACGATCGCCGCGCGCCTCGCCCAGCACTCGCCCACCCGTCCGCCCCTCGTCGTCGCGCGCGGTGCGCACGCGGACGCGATCGAGCGGTCCGGCCTGCGGCTGCGCTCCCCCGACGACGACCAGGTCGTCCGCGTCGACCTCGCCCGGACCCCCGCCGAGGCCCGGCTGCGCGCCGACGACGTGCTCGTCCTCGCGACCAAGACGCACCAGGCCGCGGCCGCGCTGCAGGCGTGGGTCGACGCGCCCGTCCTCGATGCGGGCGCCGACCCGGACGACCCCGACGCCGTGCCCGTCGGCACCGCGGGCGAGCTCCTTCCCGTCGTGACCACGACCAACGGGGTGGCCGCCGAACGCATGGCGCTGCGCCTCTTCCGCCGCGTCGTCGGCGCGTGCGTGTGGCTCCCGGCCACGCACCTCGAACCCGGCGAGGTCGCGGTGCGCATCGCCCCGCAGTCGGGGATCTTCATCCTCGGCGCCTACCCTCCACGCCCGGCGCCCGACGACGTCGCCGCCGTCCTCGACGCGGTCGCCCGGGACTGGACCGGGGCGACGTTCGGGATCCACGTCGTCGACGACGTCATGCGCTGGAAGCACCGCAAGCTCCTGCAGAACCTCGCGAACGCGCTGCAGGCGCTGGTCGGGCCGGACGCGGCCATCGGGCCGCTCGCCGGGCGGCTGGTCGCCGAGGCCGAGGAGGTGTACCGCGCGTCGGGCATCACCTGGGCGACCGAGGCCGAGGAGGACGCGTGGCGCGGGACCGTGTTCGACGTGCGGCCGGTCCCGGGGATGCCGGACGTCGTCGGGGGCTCGTCGTGGCAGTCCGTCGCGCGCGGCGACGGATCGATCGAGACCGACTACCTCAACGGCGAGATCGTCCTGCTCGCGCGACTGGCCGGCGGGGACGCGCCGCTCAACGCCGCGGTCCAACGGCTCGCCCGGCAGGCCGCCGTCGCGCGGCGCCCACCGGGCTCGACGTCCGTCGACGAGCTCGGGCGGGTCCTCGACCGCGCCGAAGCAGACCGGCCGCCCGCACACCCCGCGACGTAGACGGCCGCGGGCATCCTCGCGGTGCCGGGGCCGGTGACTTCCGGCGGCGACGCCGGTCTCCACCTGGGACGACGACGGAAGGACGGGAACACATGGGAACGGTGACCTGCGGGATGGCGGTGTCGCTCGACGGGTACGCCGCGGCGCCGGATCAGAGCCTCGAGAGCCCGATCGGCGTGGACGGCGTCGAGAAGCTCATGAAGCCGTGGATGTTCGACGAGGCGGGGCAGCACGACGCGGAGATCGCGTCGCTGACCAGCGCCGGCGCGTACGTCATGGGCCGCAACATGTACGGGCCCGTCCGCGGCGGCTGGGAGGACGACGAGCGGTTCCTCGACTGGCGCGGCTGGTGGGGCGAGGACCCGCCGTACCACGCACCGGTGTTCGTGCTGACGCACCACCCCCACGAGAGCATCGAGATGGAGGGCGGCACGACGTTCCACTTCGTCACGCAGGGCGTCGAGGCCGCGCTGCAGCGGGCGCAGTGCGCCGCGGGCGACCGGCCCGTCGAGGTGTCGGGAGGGGCGTCGACCGTCAACCAGTTCCTCGCGGCCGGGCTGATCGACGAGCTGTCGCTGCACGTCGTGCCCCGCACCCTGGGCGGCGGGGAGCGGCTCTTCGAGGGCGTCGGCCCGCTCGAGCTCGAGCTGCTCAGCTCGCGCGTGACGCCGTCCGTGACGCACCTGCGGTACCGCGTGCTGCGCTGAGCCCCCGCCGCGACCGGCCGCGAGATACCGAGATTCGGCCGAGATACCGAGGCAGACTCGGTATCTCGGCCGTTTCTCGGTATCTCGTCGGAGCGTCAGCCGTGCTCGTGGCCCTCGGGGGCGCGGCGCGGGAGCAGCCGGGTGACGGGCAGGCAGACCGCCGTGATCGCCAGCACGACGACGAGCGCCACCTCCATCGCGCGGACCGTCCCGCCGCTGCCGGCCGCGACGTGGAAGTACACGGTCGTGACGACCGCGGAGCCGAGACCGTTGGCGAGCTGCTGGATCGCGGTGAGCGAGCCGCTCGCGGACCCGGCCTCGTCGGCGACGACGTCGCCGATCGCGATGTCGTAGATGGTGCCGAAGCACGCGCCCATGCCCAGCCCGACGACGAAGATCGGGGCGGCCGCTCCCCACGCGGTCAGGGCGAGGCCGTCCGCCGCGACGAGGGCGAGGAACCAGCCGGCGCCGAGCAGGGTCACGACGAGCCCGACGACGACGAGCGTCCGGCCGAGCTTCTCCATGAGCCCCATGCAGGCGCCCGCCGCGACCAGGATGCCGAGCGTGAGCGGGAGCAGCGCGAGGGACGTCTCGCCGGGGGTCTTGCCGAGCGCACCCTGGAAGAACAGCGACAGCACGTACATGAGACCGGAGCTCGCGGCGAAGAAGGCGAGCCCCATGACGAGGCCGGCCGTGAAGCCGCGGTTCGCGAGGAGCGACGGGCGGATGAGCGGGTCGGCCGCGGTGCGCTGCCGCCGCACGAACAGCCCCAGCCCGACGACGCCGGCCGCGAGCGCCGCGTAGGCGAGGACGCCCCATCCGGTCGTGGAACCCTGGATGAGACCGAACAGCAGGCCGAACATCGTGAGGGCGAGGTAGCCGGCGCCGGCCCCGTCGATGGTGACGGTCTTGCCGTCGGCGCTCGCGACCTCGTCGCGCGGCAGGATCTTCGCGGCGAGCGGGAGCCCGACGGCCCCGAGGACGACGTTGATGAGGAACACGGGCCGCCAGTCGAGGCCGCCCAGGTCGAGGTCGATGAGGAACCCGGCGAGCACGGGCCCGCCGATGGCGGCGATCCCGAGGAGCGGCCCGAACAGTCCGAAGGCCTTGCGCATCAGGTCGCGCGGGAAGACGCGGGTCATGATCGCCATGCCCTGCGGGATGAGGAGCGCGCCGAACGCGCCCTGGACGACGCGCGCCGCGACGACGACTCCCGGTGACGGCGCGAGCCCGGCGGCCGCGGACGCGAGCGTGAACCCGGCCAGGCCGACGAGGAAGAGCTTGCGCTGCCCGTACTTGTCGCCGAGCCGTCCGCCGATGACGAGGAGCACGCCGAGCGCCAGCGCGTAGGACGCGCCGAGCCACTTGACGAGGCCCTCGCCGCCGCCGAGGTCGGCGACGATCGATGGCGCCGCGATGTTGGTGACGGTCGCGTCGATCATGTCGAGCGCGTCGGCGAGGAGGACCAGCCCGAGGATCGCCCAGAGGGCGACGCGCGAGGGGCTGGGGTGGGCGGCGTCGTCGGACGCGGTGGGGGGCGCGGAGGTGGTGGCTGTCATGACTCCTCCTGGGGTCGAGCGGGGATCGGGTTCCCCTCCAGTTGAGCACAGTCACTACGAAAGTGCAATGACTACGTGTTTGAAGTCACTAGCACGGCGCTATGCTGCTGTGCATGAGCGAGGCACGACCAGCGGACCCGGCGACCGCAGCCCCCGCCCCCGGCCGGCGCGAGCGCAAGAAGGCGGCGACCCGCGCGGCCCTCACCGAGGCGGCGCGCCGCCTGTTCCTCGAGCGCGGCTACGACGAGGTCACCGTCGCCGACATCGCGGCCGAGGCGGACACGGCCGTGACCACGCTCTTCAAGCACTTCCCCGACGGCAAGGAGGCGCTCGTCTTCGGCGACGCCGCCGGGGACACCGAGCGCGCCGACTCCCTCGTCGCCGCGGTGCGCGACCGGGAGCCCGGGACCAGCCCGGTCGAGGCGCTGCGCGAGTTCTTCCGCGGCCGCGGCATCTTCGACCCGGACTCGCCCCACGCGGAGCCCGGCCTCGTCGAGCTGATCGCGCGCACCCCCGTGCTCCGCGCCTACGCGCGCCACCAGTGGGAGGTCTGCGAGGGCCCGCTCTCTGCGGTCCTCGCCGAGGCCGCCGCCGTCCCGCCCGATGACGCGGGCACGCGCGCCCTGGCCCGGTTCGTCCTGCAGGTCCCCGACCTGGCGTCCTCCCGGGACGACGCCGTCGCGGCGCTCGACGAGATCTTCGACCGCCTCGCGCTGGGCTGGCCCGCGCCCCCGTCGGCCTGAGCGCACCCTCCCTGCTCCCGAGATACCGAGATCCGCGCGAGATACCGCGTCTGCATCGGTATCTCACGCGAATCTCGGTATGTCGGCGGGTGGGCTCGTCACGCACGCCCGATGATGGCCCCATGACTGCTCGCGCGGCGTCCCGCTGGTCCCTCTGGTCGCAGGACAGCGTCCTGTCGATCGCGTCCCGCGGCTCGGTCCTGTCGATCGGGTCGGTGGGGTCGTGCGCCTCGATCGGATCGGTCGGGTCGTTCGCGTCCTCGTGCTCGATCGGCTCGGCGATGTCGTTCCTGTCGATCGGGTCGTTCCAGTCGTCGGCGTCGGTACTGTCCGGACAGTCGAACCGCTCGGTCCTGTCGTGGCAGTCGATCCTCGCGGTCATGGGCCGCCGCGAGCGGGGCGCGCTCCGCGGGACCTCAGGCGTCGTCGTCGCGGGGATCGCCGTCACGACGGCGGCGGTGCTGACCGCCGTCCTGGTCCCGGCGCTCCGGCGCACGGCGGGGCCGGCCCGCCCGGACCGCCGCTTCGACCCGGAGGCCCACGCGCTGCGATGAGCGGGCGACCTCCCGCGGGTCTCATCCTGTACGGCCGCCTCGCCCGGTGGTACGACGAAGGTGCGGCTGCGACAAGGAGGTCCTCATGTCCGAGTCCGACGCGGGCCGGCTCTTCGTCGGCGGACTGCCCGCCGCGTACGAGCAGCTCCTCGTCCCGCTCTTCTTCGAGCCCTATGCCGACGACCTCGTCGCGCGTGCGACGGCCCGCCGGCCGTCGGCGGTCCTCGAGCTCGCGGCCGGCACGGGCGTCGTGACCCGGCGCCTCGCGGCGGCGCTGCCCGGCGGGTGCACGCTCGTCGCGACCGACCTCAACGCCGAGATGCTCGACGTCGGGCGCGAGCTCGCACCCGCCCGCCCCGAGGGCTCGCCGCCCGTGGACTGGCGGGTCGCCGACGCCCAGGACCTGCCCTTCCCCGACGCCTCGTTCGACCTGGTCCTGTGCCAGTTCGGGGTCATGTTCTTCCCCGACCGCGTCGCGTCCTTCGCCGAGGCCGCGCGTGTCATGCGGCCCGGCGGCGCCTACCTGCTGAGCGCCTGGGGCCCGGTCGAGCCGAACACGATCGCGGACGCCGTGGAGCGGGCCTACCGGCAGGTCCTGCCCGACGCCGAGCCGAACGTCGTCTCGCAGGTCGCCCACGCGTACCACGACGCCGACCGGATCCGGGCGGACCTCGAGGCCGGCGGCCTCGTCGTCGAGGCCGTCGAGACGGTCCGGCTCGAGAGCGTGGCTCCGTCGCCGGCTGCGGCCGCGATCGCCATCCCCCGCGGCTCACCGCTGCGTGCGCAGCTCGAGCCGTACGGCCCGCAGGTCCGGGAGGAGATCGAGGCGGCGGCGACGGCTCTGCTCGCCGAACGGTTCGGCGACGGCCCGGTCCGCGCCCCGATGACCGCCTTCGTCGCCACCGCGTCGCGACCCTGAACCGGACGGACGGAAGCCATGGCACGCCTGCGGTACCTCATGCTCATGTCGCTCGACGGCTACGCCGTGGACGCCCACGGCAGGTTCGACTGGGCCGCGCCCGACGAGGAGGTCCACCAGGCCGTCAACGACACGAGCCGCGACGTCGGGACCTACCTCTACGGGCGGCGCATGTACGAGACGATGGCGGTCTGGCAGACGATGGCCCCCGACGGCCCAGGGGCGGGCGAGCCGGCCGAGGAGTCGGCCGCCGTCCGCGACTTCGCCCGGCTCTGGCGGGCCGCCGACAAGGTCGTCTACTCCGCCTCGCTCGACGACGTCACCACCCCGCGGACCGACCTCGTCGACCGCTTCGACCCCGGCGAGGTGCGCGCCCTCGTCGAGGCGGCCGACCGGGACGTCGCGGTCAGCGGCCCGACCCTCGCGGCGTCGGCCTTCGCGGCCGGTCTCGTCGACGCGGTGCAGCTCTTCGTGGTGCCGGTGAGCGTCGGCGGCGGACTGCCCGCCCTGCCGCCCGGCCAGCGCGTCGACCTGCGCCTCACCCGGGTGCGGCGGTTCGCGTCGGGCGTCGTGCAGCTCGACCACACCGTCGTCCGCGCCTGACCGTCACCCCGTCCGCGGGGAAATCCGGGCACACCCCGCGCCGTCGTGAGGCACACTGGAAGGGCCGGTCGCGCCGCGACCGAGGACATCGACGGACGAGGAGCGAGCGGATGCAGGGCGTCACCGCAGGTTGCGGGGTGGCCGCGACGGCCTGCTCGGGCAGTCCGTCGGCCCGCCCCGTGCGCTGACAGCGAGCCCTCCCGGCCTCCGGTCACGGGCGCACGACGCGGGCCGTGTCGTCGTCCTCCTGCGCTCCCGCCGTCCGCCGCCGCGGACCGCGAGGTGAGCGCCGCCGTCGTCCAGCACCGCACGCTGCTGCGTGCCCGGACGACGGCGCCCCGACCGACCGGAAAGCCACTCCCATGCACCCTCTGACCGAGAAGCAGATCCGCGCGTCGTTCGTGAACGCGTCGCGCCGCGAGGCCGCCCAGGCCGCACTCCCCGACCTGGCCGCCCTCGACTGGGACCGCCTCGACTACGTGGGCTGGGTCGACCGCAAGGCGCCCCTGCTCGCGTACGCCGTCGTCCCGGGCGACGACGGCGACCCCACCGGCGTGCTGCTGCGCGCCACCGACCCCGCGCTCCGCACCCGGCGCCGCGGCGTCTGCGCGTGGTGCGAGGACGTCGTCCACACCGAGGACGTCTCCCTGTACGTCGCGCGGCGCGCCGGCGCGTCCGGCCGCCGCGGCAACACCGTCGGGACGCTGCTCTGCACCGACTTCGCGTGCTCGCGCAACGTCCGCCGGCGTCCCACGCTCGCCGAGACGGGCAGCGACGACCCCGACCTGCGGGCCGCCGTGATCGAGCGGCGGATCGCGGGCCTGCGCGAGCGCTCCGCCCGGTTCGTGGCCGAGGTGCTGCGAGACGAGTGACGTCGCCGCCGGCCGCCCCGGTCCGTCCGGGGTGGCCGGCGTCGGCCTCGCACTGCGGGACCGCCCCTTCCTCGCTAGCGTCCGTGAGGTGGCGAGCAACGACGCGGCCGACGACGAGAGCAGGACCCGCCTGCGCGAGACGATCACGGTGATCGTGCTCTCCGTGACGGCGATCCTCACGGCCTGGAGCGGCTTCGAGTCGAGCAAGTGGGGCGGCGAGATGTCCATCGCGTTCTCGCAGGCGTCGTCGGCGCGCATCGCGGCGTCGCGCGACGCCGCGGAGGCGAGCGCGGCCAAGCAGATCGACGTCTCGACCTTCAGCCTCTACGTCCAGGCGGTCGCCGCGGGCGACGCGCGGCTCGCGTCCTTCGCCGAGGACAGGATGGCCGAGCGGTTCAAGCCCGCTTTCGAGGAGTGGCTCGCGGCCAAGCCGCTGAAGAATCCGGACGCCCCCAAGACGCCGTTCCAGCTCGCGTCCTACGTGCCGCCCGGGCAGGAGGAGGCGGCCGCCGCCGACGCGCGAGCGGACCACCTGTTCCAGGTCGCTCTACGGAACAACCAGCGCGGCGACAACTACACGATCCTGACGGTGCTCTTCGCGCTGGTGCTGTTCTTCGCCGCGTTCTCCGGGCGGTTCAAGGCTCCGCGCGTCCAGTGGACGATGCTCGCCGGCGCGCTCGTGCTCCTCGGCGTGGGCGTCGTGCTGCTCGCCACCTATCCGAAGCTGGTGTAACCCCGTCGGAAGATAGACAGGCTTAACTGGACAGTCTTGCCTGTCGAGTTGTACGGTGGAGCCATGCCCACCGAACAGCCCACCGTCGCGGAGCGCGACGACGCCGACGACACCGCACGGCTCGCCCTCGAGCTGCGGTCCGCCATCGGGCGGCTGCGTCGACGGCTGCTGGAGCTGTCCGACAGCCACGACCTGACGCCGTCGCAGACCACCCTGCTCACCGCCCTCGGCAAGCAGGGGCCCTCCACCGCCAGCGCGCTGGCCGCCGCCGAGCGTGTGCGGCCGCAGTCGATCGCCGTGCCGCTCGGCGTGCTCGAGGAGCGCGGCTTCGTCGTGCGCACGCCCGACCCCGACGACGGCCGCCGCCTGCTCGTCACGCTGACCCCGGAGGGCCGCGAGGTCTTCGAGGGAAGCCGCCGGGCGCGCCAGCAGTGGTTGGCCGAGGCGCTCTCCGAGCGCCTCGACGCCGACGAGCTGCAGACCCTGACGCGCGCCGTCGGCCTGATGGAGAGGCTGGCCCGGCCGTGACGTCGCTGCTCCACCGGGCCGCGCACCCCCACGTGCGGACCGCTCCGCCCGACCGGTTCGACCGACGCCTCGTCGCGCCGATGATCCTGGGGTCGATCCTCAACCCCATCAACTCGTCGATGCTCGCCGTCGCGCTCGTGCCGATCGCTACGGCGTTCGGCGTGGCGTCGTCGCAGACGGCGTGGCTCGTCACCGCGCTGTACCTCGCGACCGCCGTCGGGCAGCCCGTCGTCGGGCGGCTCATCGACATGTTCGGTCCGCGCACGCTGTTCCTCGCCGGGACCGGGCTCGTGGGGGTCGCGGGGATCCTCGGCGCCGTCGCACCGAACCTCGGCGTGCTGATCGTCGCGCGCGTGCTCCTCGGCTTCGGGACGTGCGCCGGCTACCCGGCGTCGATGTACCTCATCCGCAGCGAGTCGAAGCGCACCGGCAACCCCAGCCCCAACGGGGTGCTCTCGGCCCTGACCATCTCCAACCAGGTCATCGCCGTCATCGGCCCGACGCTCGGCGGCTTCCTCGTCTCCGGTGCCGGCTGGCGGTCGGTGTTCACCGTGAACATCCCGCTGTCGGCGGCCTGCCTCGTCCTCGGGGCGCTCTGGCTGCCCCGCGGGCTCGGTTCCGCCGACGACGGCGCAGCCGCGGGCGCGGGCGGCCGCCGCCCGGGCGGGATCGACCTGGCGGGGATGGTGCTGTTCTCGGGGGCGCTCGTCGCGCTCATGCTCTTCGTCATGGACCCGCACGCCTCGGACG
>Ga0180221_1002061_pt1 | contig 12190 bp, 10 predicted proteins | sample eDN5th37CKraftMG_FD_151339 | JGI IMG/M metagenome (GOLD analysis project Ga0180221, IMG submission 151339) | Enriched Miracle-Growth compost microbial communities from Emeryville, California, USA - eDNA 5th pass 37_C Kraft MG (version 2) (version 2) ...
CTACCTGCGCACCGGCAAGCGCATGCCGCAGAAGCTGTCGCAGATCGTCATCCACTTCAAGAACCCGCCGCACTACATCTTCGCCCCGGAGCAGCGTTCGCTGATCAGCAACCGCCTGATCATCCGCCTGCAGCCGGACGAGGGCATCTCCCTGCAGGTGATGACCAAGGACCAGGGCCTGGGCAAGGGCATGCAACTGCGCACCGGGCCGCTGCAGCTGAGCTTCTCCGAGGCCTTCCAGGCTGCCCGCGTGCCGGACGCCTACGAGCGGCTGCTGCTGGAAGTGATGCAGGGCAACCAGTACCTGTTCGTGCGCAAGGACGAAGTGGAGTTCGCCTGGAAGTGGTGCGACCACCTGATCGCCGGCTGGGAACGCCTGGGCGACGCCCCCAAACCCTACGCCGCCGGCACCTGGGGACCCCAGGCGGCCGTGGCGCTGATCGCGAGAGACGGGAAGGACTGGTATGGCGACCATTGATCTGAAACTGCCGGCCGGCGTGCGCTGGACGGCCTGGGAAAGCCCGGTGGCGCAGGCCCGCGGCCTGGCCGCCAATGTGGCCGAACAACTGCGCGGGGCCATCGCCGAGCGCGGCCGCGCGCTGCTGGCGGTGTCCGGCGGACGCAGCCCGGTGGCCTTCCTCGAAGCCCTGAGCGGCGAAGTCCTCGACTGGGGCAAGGTGACCGTGACCCTCGCCGACGAGCGCTGGGTGCCGGAGGTCCATCCGGACAGCAATGCCGGCCTGGTGCGCCGCCACCTGCTCAAGGGCGCGGCGGCCAAGGCGCTGTTCTGCGGCCTGTATCACTCGGCGCCGAGCCTGGAGGAAGCGGCGACCATCGCCGACCGCCAGGTCGCCGAGCTGGCCCTGCCCATCGACGTGCTGGTGCTGGGCATGGGCGACGACGGCCACACCGCCTCGCTGTTCCCGGCCAGCCCGGGCCTGGCCGAGGCCCTCGACCCGGCCGGCGCGCGCCATTGCCTGCCGGCCTGGGCGCCGAGCGTGCCGCACCAGCGCCTGACCCTCAGCCGTGCGCTGCTGGCCGCCTCGCGGGTGCAACTGCTGGCGATCCAGGGTGAGGCCAAGCTGGCCACCCTGAGGGCCGCGCTGGCCGCCGAAGACGAAGCAAGCATGCCGGTGAGCGCCTTCCTCCGCGCTCCCCTGTCGATCCACTGGTGCCCCTGAGGCACGGAGTTACCGCAACATGAGTCTCGATTCCCACATCCAGCGCATCGACGCCCTCGCCGAGCGCGCCCGCATCCTGCCGGTGATCACCATCGATCGCGAGCAGGATATCCTGCCCATGGCCGACGCCCTGGCCGCCGGCGGCATCACCGTGCTGGAAGTGACCCTGCGCACCCCGCTGGGCCTGACCGCCATCCGCACCCTGGCCGAGCAGCGCCCAGAATTGTGCGTGGGCGCCGGCACCGTGCTGGACCCGCAAACCTTCCGCCAGGCGGAAGAGGCCGGCGCGCAGTTCATCGTCACCCCCGGCTGCACCGAGGAACTGCTGCAGCACGCGGTGAGCCGCCCGGTGCCGCTGCTGCCCGGCGTGGCCACCGCCTCCGAGATCATGGCCGCCTACCGCCACGGCCTGCGCCGCTTCAAGCTGTTCCCGGCCAAGGTGTGCGGCGGCGTGGAAGCGCTCAAGGCCTTCGCCGGCCCCTTCCCGGAAGTGCGCTTCTGCCCCACCGGCGGGGTAGGACCGGACAACCTGAACGACTACTACCGCCTGGACAACGTGATGTGCGTGGGGGGCACCTGGATGCTGCCCAGGGCTGCCGTCGCCAGCGGTGACTGGGCCACGGTCGAGCGCCTGTCGCGCGAGGCCCTGGCGCTGCTCGAATCACACTGAGCTGTCCCACGATCGGACGTGCCCGGCCTTGTGCCGGGCTTTTTTATGGGGGCGGGCGGCTGCTCTTCGTAGGAGCGAGCTTGCTCGCGAACGGAGTTTCCCGGTGGCGCAGGTGCTGGGTTTAAGAGCACCCTCTCCCCAGCCCTCTCCCTGAAGGGAGAGGGGGCCGTTCGGCGTGCTTGGGAAGTCAGGCGTCAGCCGGAAACCGCAGGACCACTCGGGGACCTCAGCAGGCAGAGGACAGTCCCCTCTCCCTTCAGGGAGAGGGTTAGGGAGAGGGAGCGGACTCAAATAACACTCCGGCGCCTCAGGCAAACGGCCGTTCGCGAGCAAGCTCGCTCCTACGAAAGACCCTCTTCCAGATAATCCCGCAACCGCTCCTGCAGATAGGGCACCGCCTCCCCCTCATCCAGCCCGAGGTACTCCTCCACCGCCATCAACCGCCAATACTGCCCCTCGTCGCCGAAGCGGATCGCCGCGAACTCCGCCGCCCGCAGCCGCGCCACCAGGAACCAGGCCCAGGGCGCCGGGCCGTGGGTGGCGCGGTAGCGGCGCTGCCATTCGATGCGCTCCTGGCCCAGGCGGATGGCGAACTCCTCCTCCAGCTCGCGCAACGCGCATTCGGCCGGGGTTTCCTGGCCTTCGCGGCCGCCGCCGGGAAAGTCCCAGCAGCCGGGGAAGGGGATGCCGGGTTTCTCGTCGCGCAGGTAGACCACCAGGTGACCGTCGTGGAACAGCGCCAGCTTGGCGCCGGTGAAGGCGGATTCGTCGCTCAACTCGGTTTCCCCCTGAAAGCGGCGCGAATGGCAAAAGCGGCTAGGCTTTCCCGATCACGGACGGTGCTTTGCCGCGCCCAAGCGCGTATGATGCGCGACCTTTTTCTTCGTTGCATGACACACCGGGAGGTGCCCAGATGAACGACACGCACGAAACCACCGAAATTTCCCCCGCCGGCGAGAAGCTGCAGAAGGTCCTGGCCCGTCTGGGCGTCGGCTCGCGCCGTGACGTCGAGGCCTGGATCGAGGAAGGCCGGGTCAAGGTCAACGGCGTGGTCGCCAGCCTCGGCCAGCGCGTGGAAGGCCACGACGCCATCGCCGTCGACGAGCACCTGATCCGCCGCGAGCAGGCCGAAGAGCACGTGCGCCGCGTGCTGATCTACAACAAGCCCGAGGGCGAGGTCTGCACCCGCGACGACCCGGAAGGCCGCCCGACCGTGTTCGACCGCCTGCCGCGCCTGCGCAGCGGCCGCTGGATCAACGTCGGCCGCCTGGACATCAACACCACCGGCCTGCTGCTGTTCACCACCGACGGCGAGCTGGCCAACCGCCTGATGCACCCGTCCTACGAGATGGACCGCGAGTACGCCGTGCGCGTGCGCGGCGAAGTCGACGAAGAGATGATCGAGCGCCTGAAAGCCGGCGTGATGCTCGAAGACGGCCCGGCCAAGTTCAGCGACATCCAGCAGGCCCCGGGCGGGGAAGGCTTCAACCACTGGTACCACGTGGTGGTGATGGAAGGCCGCAACCGCGAAGTGCGCCGCCTGTGGGAATCCCAGGGCGTGGTGGTGAGCCGCCTGAAACGCGTGCGCTTCGGCCCGGTGTTCCTCACCTCCGAGCTGACCATGGGGCGCTACCGCGAGATGGACCAGCGCGAACTGGACATCCTCAGCGAGGAGGTCGGCCTGAAGCCGGTGAAACTGCCGGAGATGACCACCAAGGCCAAGGACAAGCTCGAACGCCAGCAGCGCAAGCTGGCCAAGCCGCTGGCGCGCAGCGAGCGCCCGGATGCCGGTCGCGGCAACCGCCAGCGCAAGGAATCCTTCGGCGGCGAGCGCCCGGCCCGTGGTCCGCGTCCGGTGGCCGGCGAGCGTCCCGCCCGAGGGCCGCGTCAGGACTCCGACCGTCCGGTTCGTGGTCCGCGCCAGGATGCCGACCGCCCGGCCCGTGGTCCGCGTCAGGATGCCGACCGTCCGGCTCGTGGTCCGCGCCAGGACTCGGATCGTCCGGCTCGTGGTCCGCGCCAGGATTCGGACCGTCCGGCTCGTGGTCCGCGCCAGGATTCGGATCGCCCGGCCCGTGGTCCGCGCCAGGACTCTGATCGTCCGGCTCGTGCTCCACGCCAGGATTCGGATCGTCCGGCCCGCGGTCCGCGCAAGGACTCCGACCGTCCGGCCCATGGTCCGCGCCAGGATTCCGAGCGCCCGGCCCGCGCGCCGCGTCCGGAAGGCCGTGGCAAGGCCCCGGCCGGCGAAGCGCCGCGTTCGCGTCCGGCCAAGCCGAGCGCCGAGCGTGACGAGCGCCCGTCCAAGCCGGTGGCGCGCAAGCCGTTGAACAAGCGCCGCCCGCAGCCGGCCGGCGACGGCATGCGCCCGGGCTTCAAGCGCTAAGCGTCAGGCATGAAAAAAGGGCTCCGCGGAGCCCTTTTTTTCGTCTTCCGGAAAGTCCGCTCAGCCGGCGCAGGCCAGGCGGTTGCGGCCGTCGCGCTTGGCCGCGTAGAGCGCGGCGTCGGCCCGGTGCAGCAGGTCGTCGACGCGCTCGCCGGCGATCAGGGTGGCGCAGCCGAGGCTGACGGACAGCGGCACCGGCTTGCCATCGACGGCAAAGTCCAGCTCCTGGATGGCATGCCGCAGCCTTTCGCCGACCTGGGCGGCGCTGCTGCTGGGCGTGTTGGACAGCAGCACGAGGAACTCCTCGCCGCCGAAGCGGAAGACCATGTCGACGTTGCGCAGGCTGGCCTTGATCGCCCTGGCCACGCAGCGCAGGGCCTCGTCGCCGTGGCTGTGGCCGTACTGGTCGTTGATGCGCTTGAAGTGATCCAGGTCGAGCATCAGCACCGACAGCGGCTGCAGGCTGCGCCGCGCCAGCTCGACCTCGCGGCCCAGGGCCTGGTCCATGGCGATGCGGTTGCCGGTGCCGGTCAGCGCGTCGCGCAGGGCGGCCTGGATGGCCGCGCGGTAGAGCAGGGCGTTGCGCAGCGGGTAGAGCAGGCTGGCGATCAGGCTTTCCAGCTGGCCCAGCTCGGTTTCGTCGAAGGGGCGGCGGCGGCGGAAGGCCAGCTCGCCCAGGTATTCCCCGGCATGGTTGAGGTTGTAGGTGGCGCCGTGGCTGGCGGCTTCGCCGAACTCCAGGCGCAGGTCGGCGCTGCCGTTCTGGTAGCTCAGGTAGTCCAGCGGCAGCAGCGCCTGGATCTCCTGGAAGAACAGGCCCAGGACGCGTTCGATCTCGAGGCTGGTCTGCAACTGCACGGCGAGTTGCCGGCGCACGTCCGTCAGGCTGGCCGGGCGCCGGCCGCGCGGGCGGCCGCTCTCGACCTGGCTCAGGCGCTGGAGCTTGGCGGTATCGAAATCGATGGTGTTGGACTGCTTGGGCGGGGCCATGACGCGTGGCGACCTCTGGCGCAAAACGGCGACAGTGAGGGCTGAGCTATTTTCGTGCCAACCCGCGAAAAGTTCTGTTCTGACGGCTCAAGGGACCGTCTGGCGCGGGCTTGGTTCCGTAGGCTGGGAGTGCCCCGGAGGGTGGGATGTCAAAATGATGGCGAATTTTCCGGGGTAGCCGTAGGCTCTTTCCCTGGGCGTAGTCGGAAAACCGGCGGGGCGGCTGTCGCGCCGCCCCGCGCCGGTCAGGCCTGGGCGTCGAAGGCCTGGCCGTTGACGCCGATGCTGTCCGGGCCCATCAGGTACAGGTAGACCGGCATGATCTCGTCCGGCGCCGGGTTGTTCGCCGGGTTCTCGCCGGGGTAGGCCATGGCGCGCATGCTGGTGCGGGTGGCGCCGGGGTTGACGCTGTTGGCGCGGACGGCGTTGGTGCCGTCGCACTCGTCGGCCATCACCTGCATCAGGCCCTCGGTGGCGAACTTGGACACCGCGTAGGCGCCCCAGTAGGCGCGGCCCTTACGCCCGACGCCGCTGGAGGTGAAGATCACCGAGGCGTCGCTGGCCAGCTTGAGTAGCGGCAGCATGGCGTGGGTCAGCATGAACACCGCGTTGACGTTGACCTGCATGACGCGCATGAAGTTTTCCCCGGAGATCTGCTCGATGGGCGAGCGCAGGCCGAGGATGGAGGCGTTGTGCAGCAGGCCGTCGAGCTTGCCGCATTCCTTCTCGATGGTTGCCGCCAGCTCGTCGTACTGGTGCGGCTGGGCGGTTTCCAGGTTGAAGGGGATGACCACCGGCTGCGGGTGGCCGGCGGCCTCGATCTGGTCGTAGGTCTGGTTGAGGTTTTCTTCGCTCTTGCCCAGCAGCAGCACGGTGGCGCCGTGGGCGGCATAGGCCCGCGCGGCGGCGGCGCCGATGCCGCGGCCGGCGCCGGTGACCAGGATCACCCGGTCCTTGAGCAGGTCGGGGCGGGCGGAATAGTCGAACATGGAAACTCCTTGGGAGCGCTGGAAGCCTGAAGCCGGAAGCTTGAAGTCGAGCGGCGGAGCGCTTCCGGCTTCAGGCTTCCAGCTTCAAGCTCAACAGGAACAAAGCGCGCGGTCGAGCACCGCCAGCAGGTCGCGCGGGTGGTCGACGATCACGTCGGCGCCCCAGTGCGCGGGGTTGTCCTCGGGGTGGATGTAGCCGTAGCGCACCGCCGCGGTCTTGGTGCCGGCGGCGCGGCCGGACTCGATGTCGCGCAGGTCGTCGCCGATGAACAGCACCTGCGCCGGGTCGATGCCCAGTTGGCTGCAGGCCAGCAGCAGCGGCTCCGGGTCGGGCTTGCTGTTGCTCACGTGGTCCGGGCAGACCAGCACCGCCGAGCGCTCGGCCAGGCCCAGCTGCTGCATGATCGGCTCGGCGAAGCGCACCGGCTTGTTGGTCACCACGCCCCAGATCAGGTTGGCCCGCTCGATGCTTTCCAGCAGCTCGGCCATGCCGTCGTACAGGCGGCTGTAGACCGCGCAGTGGTCCTGGTAGCGGTCGAGGAATTCCTGGCGCAGCGTCTCGAAGCCGTCGGCTTCCGGGTCCATGTCGAAGGTCGCCGCGACCATGGCGCGGGCGCCGCCGGAGACCACGTCGGCGATGCGCTGGGCGTCGATCGGCGGGCGGCCGTGGGCGGCGAGCATGGCCTGGCAGACGGCGATGAAGTCCGGCGCGGTGTCCAGCAGGGTGCCGTCCATGTCGAAGAGAACCGCTCTGAGCTGCATCGCCGTCATTCCTCGCGCAGGGTCTGGATCATGTAGTTGACGTCGACGTCGTCGGCCAGCTTGTAGTGCCTGGTCAGCGGGTTGTAGGTCAGGCCGACGATGTCCTTGACCGCCAGGCCCGCATCGCGCGACCAGGCGCCCAGCTCGGAGGGGCGGATGAACTTCTTGAAGTCGTGGGTGCCGCGCGGCAGCAGGCGCATGACGTACTCGGCGCCGACGATGGCGAACAGGTAGGCCTTGGGGTTGCGGTTGATGGTGGAGAAGAACACCTGGCCGCCGGGCTTGACCATCTTGTGGCAGGCGCGGATCACCGAGGCCGGGTCGGGCACGTGCTCGAGCATCTCCAGGCAGGTGACCACGTCGAACTGCCCGGGCATTTCCTCGGCCAGCTGTTCGGCGGTGATGCGCCGGTATTCCACCGGCACCCCGGATTCCAGCTGGTGCAGCTGGGCCACTGCCAGCGGCGCCTCGCCCATGTCGATGCCCAGGACGGTGGCGCCGCGCTGGGCCATGGCCTCGCTGAGGATGCCGCCGCCGCAGCCGACGTCCAGCACCTTCTTGCCGGCCAGGCTGGCGCGCTCGTCGATCCAGTTGACGCGCAGCGGGTTGATGTCGTGCAGCGGCTTGAACTCGCTCTCGCGGTCCCACCAGCGATGGGCCAGTGCCTCGAATTTGGCGATCTCGGCGTGGTCGACGTTGCTCATGGCGTACCTTCGTTGCAAATCATGGGAAATCGTGGCGCGCAGGCCGACTATGATGCCAGCTTCGCGCGGCGGATGGGCGCGGCATGACAGATTGTCGCAGCCGCGCCCGGCAGTGTTCAGGCGCCAGCGATGCGCCGGCCCCAGGCGCCGACCTCGGCGGCCAGGCGGCCCTCGTCCAGGCGCGTCAGGCGGCCGGCGTCCAGCAGCTGCTTGCCGCTGACCCACAGGTGGCGCACGCAGTCGCGGCCGCTGGCGTAGATCAGTTGCGAAACCGGCTCGTAGACCGGCTGCTGGGCCAGCCCGGAAAGGTCGAAGGCCACCAGGTCCGCGGACTTGCCCAGCTCCAGCGAGCCGATTTCCTGCTCCAGGCCCAGGGCGCGAGCGCCGTTCAGGGTGGCCATGCGCAGCGCGCGGTGGGCATCCAGGGCAGTGGCCTGGCCGGCCACTGCCTTGGCCAGCAGGGCGGCGGTGCGGGTTTCGCCGAGCAGGTCGAGGTCGTTGTTGCTGGCCGCGCCGTCGGTGCCTATGGCGACGTTGACCCCGGCCTGCCACAGGCGTTCCACCGGGCAGAAGCCGCTGGCCAGCTTGAGGTTGGATTCCGGGCAGTGGATCACCGAGCTGTTGGTTTCCACCAGCAGCTCCAGGTCCTCGTCGCTCACCTGGGTCATGTGCACGGCCTGGAAGCGCGGCCCCAGCAGGCCCAGGCGGTGCAGCCGGGCCAGCGGGCGCTCGGCGCTCTTCTCCAGGGCCTGCTGGACCTCGAAAGCGGTCTCGTGGACGTGCATCTGGATGCCGGCGTCGAGTTCCTCGGCCAGCATCAGCACGTTCTCCAGCTTGTCGTCGCCGACCGTGTAGGGCGCGTGCGGGCCGAAGGCCACGCGGATGCGCGGGTGGTGCTTGAGGTCGTCGTGCAGCGCCACGCCCTGGCGGATCGCCTCCTGGGCGTCGCGGGCGCCGGGCATGGGGAAGTCCAGCACCGGCACGCACACCTGGGCGCGGATGCCGCTGTCGTGCACCGCCTCGCAGGTCACCCGCGGGTGGAAGTACATGTCCGAGAAGCAGCTGATGCCGCCCTTGATCTGCTCGGCGATGGCCAGCTCGCTGCCGGTGCGCACGAAGTCCTCGTCCACCCACTTCGCCTCGGCCGGCCAGATGTGCTCCTGCAGCCAGGTCATCAGCGGCAGGTCGTCGGCCAGGCCGCGGAACAGGCTCATGGCGGCGTGGCCGTGGGCGTTGACCAGGCCCGGGGCGAGCAGCATGCCCGGCAGCTCGCGGGTTTCCGCCGCCGGCTGGCGCAGGGCTTCGGCGCGCGGGGCGAGCAGGGCGATGCGGCCGTCGCGGATGCCCAGCGCATGGTCGCGCAGGACCACGCCGGCGGGTTCCACCGGGACTATCCAGGTCGGCAGCAGAAGCAGGTCGAGAGGGGCTTTGGCGTCGGGCATGGGGCGCTTCCTGCGGCGCGGGAACGGGTGGCCGGCAGTATACCCGAGCACCTTGGCCTGCGGCTCGTTATACTCGCGGGTTTTCCCGGCCCTGGCCGGGCTCGATATCGGCGCGCCGCCCGGCGCGCCCGGACCTGATAGAAGAACGAGGTGTTCCATGCGTGAGCGACTGTTGGCGGCCGAGCGGGTCACGGCCATTGATTGGCGCAAGGGCACCCTTCGTCTGCTCGACCAGCGCCTGTTGCCGCTGGAGGAAACCTGGCTGAGCTACGACAGCGCCGCCGGCGTCGCCGAGGCCATCCGCCAGATGGTGGTGCGCGGCGCCCCGGCCATCGGCATCGCCGCGGCCTACGGCCTGGTGCTGGGCCTGCAGGCCCGCCTGAACAACGGCGGCGCCTGGCGCGAGGCCCTGGAGGACGACTTCCGCGTGCTGGCCGAATCGCGGCCCACCGCGGTCAACCTGTTCTGGGCGCTGAACCGCATGCGCGAGCGCCTCGAACGCCTGAAGCCGGGCGACGACCCGCTGCAGGTGCTGGAAGCCGAGGCCATCGCCATCCACGAGAGCGACCGCGAGGCCAACCTGACCATGGCCCAGCTCGGCGTCGAGCTGATCCGCAAGCAGCACTCCGGCCCGCAGAAGATCCTCACCCACTGCAATACCGGCGCCCTGGCCACCGGCGGCTTCGGCACCGCCCTGGGGGTGATCCGCGCGGCGCACCTGGAGGGCCTGGTCGAGCGCATCTACGCCGACGAGACGCGTCCCTGGCTGCAGGGCGCGCGCCTGACCGCCTGGGAACTGGCCAACGAGGGCGTGCCGGTGACGCTCAACGTCGACGCCGCGGCGGCGCACCTGATGAAGACCCAGAGCATCACCTGGGTCATCGTCGGCGCCGACCGCATCACCGCCAACGGCGACGTGGCGAACAAGATCGGCACCTACCAGCTGGCGATCAACGCCATGCACCACGGCGTGCGCTTCATGGTGGTGGCGCCCAGTTCGACCATCGACATGAACCTGGAAAGCGGCGAGGACATCCCCATCGAAGAGCGCGACGGCCGCGAACTCCTGGAAATCGGCGGCAAGCGGATAGCCGCCGAGGTGGATGCCTACAATCCGGTGTTCGACGTGACCCCGGCCGACCTGATCGATGCCATCGTGACCGAGCGCGGCGTGGTCGAGCGTCCGGACACCGAGCGCATGGCCCAGTTGATGAGCCGCAAGCGCCTGCATTGAGGGCGCCCGGCGGGGATAGGTGTTCCCCCGGGCTTGTGGTAAGCTCCGACGGTTCTCAGTGGGGCCTTTTTCTGGCCCCGTCGATTGCGCGGATCATTGACCTAAGTCGTTGATTTGTTGTGAGTCGATGGCGTTCTGATGGCGCTGTCGCACTCCGCCGGGCTCGGGACGGGCGAGGCGGAGTTCCATCTGCAAAAGGAACCAGGCTTCTCATGGGCGAACTGGCCAAAGAAATCCTCCCGGTCAACATCGAAGACGAACTCCGACAGTCCTACCTCGATTACGCCATGAGCGTGATCGTCGGTCGTGCCCTGCCCGATGCACGCGATGGCCTCAAGCCCGTGCACCGCCGCGTCCTGTACGCCATGAGCGAACTGGGCAACGACTGGAACAAGCCCTACAAGAAATCCGCCCGTGTGGTCGGCGACGTGATCGGTAAATACCACCCGCACGGCGACACCGCGGTGTACGACACCATCGTGCGCATGGCCCAGCCGTTCTCGCTGCGCTACATGCTGGTGGACGGCCAGGGCAACTTCGGTTCGGTGGACGGCGACAACGCCGCGGCCATGCGCTACACCGAAGTGCGCATGGCCAAGCTGGCCCACGAGCTGCTGGCGGACCTGGACAAGGAAACCGTCGACTGGGTGCCCAACTACGACGGCACCGAGCAGATCCCGGCGGTCATGCCGACCAAGATCCCCAACCTGCTGGTCAACGGCTCCAGCGGCATCGCCGTGGGCATGGCGACCAACATCCCGCCGCACAACCTGGGCGAGGTGATCGACGGCTGCCTGGCGCTGATGGACAACCCCGAGCTGTCCGTCGACGAGCTGATGCAGTACATCCCCGGTCCCGACTTCCCGACCGCCGGCATCATCAACGGCCGCGCCGGCATCATCGAGGCCTATCGTACCGGCCGCGGGCGCATCTACATCCGCGCCCGCGCCGATATCGAGGACATGGAGAAGGGCGGCAATCGCCAGCAGATCATCATCACCGAGCTGCCCTACCAGCTGAACAAGGCGCGGCTGATCGAGAAGATCGCCGAGCTGGTGAAAGAGAAGAAGATCGAGGGCATCACCGAGCTGCGCGACGAGTCCGACAAGGACGGCATGCGCGTGGTCATCGAGCTGCGCCGCGGCGAAGTCGGCGAGGTGGTGCTGAACAACCTCTACGCCCAGACCCAGCTGCAGAGCGTGTTCGGCATCAACGTGGTGGCCCTGGTCGACGGCCAGCCGCGCACGCTGAACCTCAAGGACATGCTCGAAGTCTTCATCCGCCACCGCCGCGAAGTGGTGACCCGGCGGACCGTCTACGAGCTGCGCAAGGCCCGCGAGCGCGGCCACATCCTCGAAGGCCAGGCGGTCGCCCTGTCGAACATCGATCCGGTGATCGAGCTGATCAAGACCTCGCCGACCCCGGCCGAGGCCAAGGAACGCCTGATCGCCACCCCCTGGGAATCCAGCGCGGTGGAAGCCATGGTCGAGCGCGCCGGCGCCGATGCCTGCCGTCCGGAAGACCTGGACCCGCAGTACGGCCTGCGCGAGGGCAAGTACTACCTGTCGCCGGAACAGGCCCAGGCCATCTTGGAACTGCGCCTGCACCGCCTGACCGGCCTGGAGCACGAGAAGCTCCTGTCCGAATATCAGGAAATCCTCGCCCTGATCGGCGAGCTGATCCGCATCCTGACCAACCCGCAGCGCCTGATGGAAGTCATCCGCGAGGAGCTGGAGAAGGTCAAGGCCGAGTTCGGCGACGCCCGCCGCACCGAGATAGTCGCCTCCCAGGTGGACCTGACCATCGCCGACCTCATCACCGAGGAAGAGCGC
>Ga0180221_1002062_pt1 | contig 12183 bp, 13 predicted proteins | sample eDN5th37CKraftMG_FD_151339 | JGI IMG/M metagenome (GOLD analysis project Ga0180221, IMG submission 151339) | Enriched Miracle-Growth compost microbial communities from Emeryville, California, USA - eDNA 5th pass 37_C Kraft MG (version 2) (version 2) ...
GCAGCTGGTCGCGCTCGGGACCCACTTCCTCGGCATGATCCTGCAGCGCCGCATTCTCTGGCAGCACCGCCTGCTGGTCTCGATGGGCAGCGATTTCCCGAAGGTCGCGACGCTGTTCTACCAGCTAGGCCCCAAGACCGCCTATGGGCTGGTGGCGAAATGGATCCGCCAGCAGCAGCAGGCCGGCGCGGTGCGCGCCGGCGATCCCGTGCTGCTCGCCGAATTGTTTCTCGACATGCTGACCGGCAAGCACCAGCTCGCCTTGCTCACGTCCTCGTTCGAGGAAACATCGGAAGCCGCCATCAAGCGCACCGTGAAGGAAGCCGCCAGGGTCTTCCTCCACGGCGTCGCCGCCTGATCCCGCGCGCGATCGCGCGGCTATTTATTTGCATTGACAAGTAATTTGCCGCCGCCCGACAATGCCTGAATCCTTAAGACCCCGGAGGCCCGACATGACCGCTGCCACCTCGCTGAAGTCCCGCGCCGCCGCGGCGACCCGCTACGTGACCGAACAGAACCTGACCGACATCGTCCTGAACCGCTGGCAGGACATCCCGGACCCGCGGCTGCGCCAGGTGATGGGCGCGCTGATCAGGCACCTGCACGGCTTCGTGCGCGAGATCGAGCCGACCAATGCCGAATGGTTCACCGCGATCGACTGGCTCACCCGCACCGGGCAGATGTCCGACAGCAAGCGCCAGGAGATGATCCTGTTCTCCGACGTCACCGGCGTCAGCATGCTGGTCGACGCCATCAATCACCGCTTCAGGGACGGCGCCACGCCGACCACGGTCGAGGGGCCGTTCCACGTCGCCGACGCGCCGCACATGGAGCACGGCGCCAACATGGCGGCGAACGCGCCCGGCATCCCCTGCTTCGTCACCGGAACGGTGCGCGACATGGACGGCAAGCCGGTCGCCGATGCGATGCTCGACCTGTGGCAGACCGACGGCGAAGGGCTTTATGAATCGCAGCGCAACACCGACGAGCCGTGGATGCGCGGCATCTTCCACAGCAAGGCCGACGGCAGCTATTCCGTCCGCACCGTGGTGCCGGTCGCCTATACGATCCCGATGGACGGCACGGTCGGCGAGCTGGTGAGCCGGACCAATATCAGCCACATGCGGCCGGCCCATATCCACTTCGCCGTCGAGGCGCCGGGCTACCGCAAGGTGACGACGCACCTGTTCCGCAGCGGCGACGACTATCTCGACAGCGACGCGGTCTACGGCGTCAAGGAAGCCCTGATCGTCGACTTCGTCGAGAAGCCGCCGGGCAGGGCGCCGAACGGCGAGACGATGAGCGAGCCCTATTACGAGGTTCGCTACGACTTCATCCTGCAGAAGGCGGAGTGAGCGCCGGACAGCAGAACGCGGGCGTCGGGACGCCCGCGTTTTTGTATCGAGAAGCTGGCGCGGCGATTACTTGCCGAGCACGGCGATCGCCTCGATCTCGACCTTGAGACCGAAGCTCAGCCGCGCGCCGCACACGGTCCGCGCCGGCGGATCGTTCGGGAAGAACTTGGCGAACACCTTGTTGAGGTTCGGCAGCTCCAGCATGTCGTAGACCACGACGCTGGTCTTCACGACCTTTTCGAGCGACGAGCCGTTCGACTCCAGGAGATGCTTCATGTTCTCGAGGATCTGCGTCGCCTCCTCGGTGAGCGTGCCCTGCTTCATCTCGCCGGTGTTCGGATCGGTCGACACCATGCCCGAGAGGAACAGGAAATCCCCCGCGCGCACGCCCGGCGAATGCGGCAGCTTGTGATTGCGCGAGACGTTGAGCTTGTCGTTCTTCGGTTCGATGATCTCTCTCGTCAGCATCTTTCCAACTCCTACCGGCCCGCAGCCGCAATGACATCAAGCTGAACCTTGAATCCGCTCTCGATCACGACGTCCCACACCATGCGGGCGGGCGGCGACGGGACATACTGGCGGTAGGCGCGGTTCAGAACGTCGTATTCCATGCGGCTGTAGAGCATCGCGTGGACGCGCACGAGGCGCTCGAGGCCCGAGCCGTTCGCCTCGAGCAGCAGCTTCAGGTTCTTGAAGATGCGGTGCACCTCCGAGGTGACGGTGCCGTGCTCGCGCTCGCCGGTCTCCGGATCGACCGCCACCATCGCGGAGCAGAAGATCAGCCCGCCCGCCTCCACCGCGGTCGACTGCGGATAGCCGAACACCGCCTTGAAATCGAGGCCGCCCGAGGGAAGCTTCAGGATCGTTTTCTGGATTGCCATGTCGAAGTCCTCACGCTCTCGGGGTCGCGCCGGCGGATTCGCTCTTGGGACGCCAGCGCAGCAGCCAGTTCTCCACCCAGTCGGCGATGGCGGTCAGCACCATCATGATGAGCATCATCAGGAAGATCATGGTGATGCCGCCGGTCGTGTCGTAGGAGGTGGAATAATGGTTGAGGCGATAGCCGAGCCCTTCCGAGGCGACGAGGAACTCGCCGAAGATCACGCCGGCCAGCGCGAACGGCAGGCTCATCTTCAGGCCGGTGATGATCCAGCTCGACGCGCTCGGCATGATGACCTTGGTGAACAGCTGCCAGCTCGTCGCGCCCTGCACGCGCGCGACGTTGAGCAACGCCCGGTCGACGCTGCGGACGCCGGCATGGGTGTTGAAGAAGGTGATGAAGAACACCAGCGTCGCCGCCAGGAACATCTTCGAGGCCATGCCGATGCCGAACCAGACGATCAGCATCGGCGCGATGGCGATCCTCGGGATGGCATTCAGCGCGAGCAGCAGCGGATCGAAGATCTTGGCGACGAACAGCCAGTTCGCCAGCAGGATACCGAGCACGATGCCGGCGACGGCGCCTCCCGTATAGCCGAAGAACAGCTCGACGCCGGTGACATAGATGTCGTGATAGAGGTCGGGATTGGCGAGCTCCTGCGCGAACTTGACGCCGACCAGGCTCGGCTTGCTGAAGAAGAACGGGTCGAACCACCAGGTCGCGCCGATCTCCCACAGCGCGAGCAGCGAGCCGATCAGCAGCACGCGGAAGACGCCGATCGAGATCACGTTGTCCGCGGAAAACAGCCCCTTGCGCATGCGCGCCGGTTCGGACTGCGCCCGGTCGGAGGCGACGGATGAGGTGTCAGTGGCCGCCGTCATTTTTCACCTGCGCTGCGAGATCGGTCCATAACTCGTCGTAAAGCCGCTGGAATTCCGGATTCCGCTGGATCGAGAAGACGTCGCGCGGACGCGGGATGTTCACCGTGTCGGAGCGGAGGATGCGGCCCGGGCGGGTCGTCATCATCACGACGCGGTCGGCGAGCGCGATCGCCTCGGTGAGGTCGTGGGTGACGAACAGCACGGTCGAGCGGTTCTTCTCCCAGATCGACAGCAGGAGATCCTGCAGCACGATGCGGGTCTGCGCGTCGAGCGGACCGAACGGCTCGTCCATCAGGATGACCTTCGGCTCGTAGATCAGCGTGCGGATGATGTTGCCGCGCTGGCGCATGCCGCCCGACAATTCGTGCGGATAGCAGTTCTCGAAGCCGCCGAGTCCGACCCGGGCGATCCAGCCGTCGGCGCGGTCCTTCCGCTCGCCCGCCGGCACGCCGGCGAGCTCCAGCGGCAGGGCGACGTTGTCCCGCAGCGTCCGCCACGGGAACAGGTTGTCCTGCTGCGTGATGTAGCCGACGTTGCGGTTGACGCCGCTGATGCGCTTGCCGAGCAGCTTGACCACGCCGTCGCTCGGCTCGGTCAGACCCGACACCAGATTGAGCACCGTCGACTTGCCGCAACCGGACGGGCCGACGATGGTGAGGAACTCGCCGTCCCTCACCGTCAGGTTGGTTTCCGACAGGGCGGTGACCACGCGGTCACGCGCCCAGAACCGCTTGGCGACGCCCTCGACTTCGAGGACGGTCGCCGGCTTCGCCGCGTCCGCGGCCGCCTTCTGCGGCGTCATCGCAACAACGGCCATCGCTTACTTCTTCGGCAGATAGTCGTTGCTGACGATGGCCTTCCAGTCCGGAACGCCGGCCTTGAGGATTCCCGCGCCCTTGAGGAAGTTGTAGGCGCGCTCCACCGAACGCTCGGTCGTCACGCCGTCGCCCTTGTAGGCCGGCTTGTTGTTCTCCAGCATGATCAGCGCGACATCATCCGGCACGCCGGGGAAGTGCTTGCGGATCGCGGGCAACTGCGCCTGGCCGGGCGTGTCCTTGATGTAGGCGATCGCCTTCAAGAGGCCGCCGACGATGCTGCGCACGACCTCCGGATTCTTCTGGGCGTAGTCCGGCCGGACATAGAGGATCTGGTACATGAAGTCGTCGGTCTCGGGATCGCCGCCGGCGAGGTTCTTGGTGACCTGGTAGGACTTCTTGCGGGCCTCGGCCATTTCCGGCGTCGGGCTCGCGGTGCAGGCGAAGACCGTCTGCTTGTTCTCGAGCGCGGCGATCATCGAGCCCGGACCGCCGACGCCGATCACCTTGACGTCCTTCTGCGGCTCGAGACCCGCGCGCTTGGCATAGAGAATGGCGGTGAGATAGGTGAAGGCGCCCGGGCGGGTTCCCGAGATCGTCTCGCCCTTCAGCGCCTTGAGCTGATCCATCAGCGGGCTGTCGGGCTTCAAGCCCTTCGACTCCGCGAATTCCTTGTTCATGATGCATTCGATGCCGAGACGATTGGTCGTCGTCATCACGGCAAGAAGCGTCCGGCCCTGCTCGTGCGCGGTGAACAGGCGGTTCGGCGTCGACAGCGAGAAATCGACGCTGCCGGCGATCAGCGCGTCGACGTCCGGGCCGTCGCCCGCGGTCGAGATGATCTCGACGTCATAGCCTTCCTTGGCGAAGAAGCCCTGATCGACGCCGGCATAGAGCGGATAGAAGCCGAAGGCCGGGACCGGGATGGTGATCTTGATCTTCTTCAGCGACTGGGCGTCGGCCGCGCCCGGCGCGGTGAACATGGCGGCCGCCGCAAGAGCGACGGCGGCGGCGCAGGCCATCCAGCCTGACTTCCTCGAAGCATCGGCAGTACGCAACAGCATGGCGCAGACCCTCCCTGTGTGACGGAGGGTGGACCCCTCCCTCGTATTGGGCCGGAGGGTATTCGATAATTTTCGAATATCAAGCGTTGTTTTCGAAAGTCTGATAGAAATTGCTACACGGCTAGAATATTCTATCTTGGCGAGAATCGTTCGAATTTGGCGTGATGATCGCGACGCCCACGAAAGACACCCGGTTTCATGGAACGCCGAACCCACAAAGATGGCAGCGAGCTCGGTCACGACGGCCAGACGCTGGCGACCAGCATCACCAATCAGCTGCGCGCCGACATCATGGGCTGCAGGCTCGAGCCGGGGCAGACGCTGCGCTTCGACTGGCTGCGGGAGACCTACAAGATCAGCATCAGCCCGCTGCGCGAGGCGCTGACGCGGCTGGTGTCGGAGGGCCTCGTCGCGCTCGCCGACCATCGCGGCTATCGCGTCGCGCCGCTGTCGGTCGCGCATCTGCTCGACCTCACGCTGGTGCGCAAGGAGACCGAGGCGCTCGGCATCCGCCTCGCCATCGAGCGCGGCGACGACCACTGGGAGTCCTCGGTGCTGGCGGCGTTCCACACGCTGGCGAAGAGCTCCGGCCGCGGCGGCCAGCAACTGTTCGATCCCGAATGGGAGAAGCGCCACCGGACGTTTCACGATTCGCTTTATGCCGCCTGCGGGTCGCCGATCCTGCTGGCGCAGATCGCGCAGCTCAACAACCAGTGGGCGCGCTATCGCCTCTTGTCCGGCCGCTACATGAGCCAGCAGCGCGACATCCTGCGCGAGCATACCGAGCTGAAGGACAGCACCGTGGCGCGCGATCCGGTCGCTGCGACACGCGCGATCCAGGACCACATCCAGCGCTCCACGGACTCGATCATCGCATCGAAGGCGCCGATCTTCGACGACAGCAACCCGGTGCCGGAAAGCGCCAGCGCCTGACCGGCGACGGCGTGGCGCCGATCACCACAAAAACAACAACCCGTCTCTCCTTGTCACCGAGGTCCCGTCATGTCGCGTTCGTACCCGTCGTCGTGGAACTACAAGCTTCTGGGTCATCACGACATCGGCGGGTTCGGCGGCATCGGCGAAGGCATCGGCGTGCAGGTCGCCGGCGACGGCCGCCGCATCCTCTGGCTCGCCCATGAAAGCGCGCCGAAAAATTTCTCGGCGCTCGACGTGTCCGACCCGCGCCAGCCGAAGCTCGTCACCCAGACCGAGCTTCCCCACGCGCAGGTGCGCTCCAACTCGCTCGACGTCGTCGGCAACACGATGGCGGTCGCCTACCAGACCGCGACGCCCGGATTAAAGCCCGCCGGCTTCGAGCTGTTCGACATCACCGTTCCGGAAAAGCCCCGTTCCATCGGCTTTTTCGACGCCTCGGGTCCCTGTTCGCGCGGCGTGCATCAGCTCTGGTTCGCCGACGGCGAATATGTCCATCTGTCCGGCGGCGCGGCGGACGCCAAGCCGCGCGACCAGCGCGACGACCAGTTCTATCGCATCGTGGACGTGCGCGACCCGTCGAAGCCGCAGGAAGTCGGACGCTGGTGGATGCCCGGCACGCTCGACGGCGACGCCGAACCGCCGCCGCCCCGCCTGCCCGCGCCTTACGGCACCGGCTTCCGCGCCCACAACACCAACGTCTATCCGAACCGCCCGGACCGCGCCTATGTCGGCTGCATCGACGGCGGCTTCGTCATCCTCGACATCGCCGACAAGAGCCGGCCGCGCGTCATCACCCACTGGAACCACTCGCCGCCGTTCAAGGGTTTCACCCACACGGTGCTGCCGCTGTTCGAGCGCAACCTGCTCGTCGTCACCGACGAGAGCGTGCTGGACAATGGCGAGGACTGGCCGAAGCTGGTCTGGATCTTCGACCACCGGCACGAGAGCAACCCGGTTCCGATCTCGACCTGCCCGACGCCGCCGTTCGACGCCTTCGCCAGGCGCGGCGGCCGCTTCGGCGCGCATAATCTGCACGAGAACTTCCCCAGCCCGCACGCCTGGCAATCGGAGACCATCATCGTCGGCACGTTCTTCAACGGCGGCCTGCGCGCCTACGACATTTCCGATCCGTTCCGTCCGCAGGAGGTCGCGTCCTTCGTGCCGCCGGCGCCGCCGCGCTCGATGGCCGGCGCGATCCAGCTCAACGACGTGTTCGTCGACGAACGCGGCGTGACCTATACGGTCGACCGCATGACCGGCGGCGTCTACCTGCTGGAAGCGGATTTCTGACGGACAGCGCCGCGCGCAAGACTGCGATTTCTCCTGGCCCGCCGGCTTCGGGACCGGCGGTTTTTCCCGGCGCGGGACGGCTTGAAAAGCCGGGGCCGATAAAAATAAGGTGCCCGGCATGACCAAAACAAAACGGCTGCGCGTCGTCTGCATCGGCTGGGGCGCGATCAATCTCCGGGTCGCGGACCTGCTGGCGCGGCGCGGGCGTCCGATCGACATCGTCGGCGTCGGCGTGGCCAATGCCGGCCGCGACCGCCCGCCGCTTCCCGCCGGCGCCGCGGTGGTGACCGCGCCGGATCAGCTTGCCGCGCTCGCCCCGGACCTCGTCGTCGAAGCCGCCGGCCGCAAGGCGGTCGCGCAATGGGCGCCGGGCGCGCTCGCCGCCGCGAAGACGCTGATCGTCGCCTCGACGAGCGCATTCTGCGACGACGCGCTGCTGCCGCGACTGACCGAGATCGCCGACCGGCACGGCAGCCGGATCGTCATTCCCTCCGGCGCGATCGGCGGCATCGACGCGCTGGCCGGCGCGAACGTGCTGCAGCTCGACGACGTGCTGCATCAGATGATCAAGCCGCCGCTGGCGTGGACAGGCACGCCGGCCGAACAGCGCTTCGCGCTCGCGACGCTCACGGCCCCCACGGTGGTCTTCAGCGGCAGCGCGCGCGAGGCCGCCTCGCAGTTTCCGCAGAACGCCAACGCGACGGTGGTGACCTCGCTCGCCGGGCTCGGTCTCGACCGCACGCGCGTCGAGCTGGTCGCCGATCCGGCCGCGACGCGCAACGCGCACCGCATCGTCGCCTCCGGCGCGTTCGGCCGCATGGAGATCCTGCTCGAGAACCTGCCGCTGGCGACCAATCCGAAGTCCTCGGAACTCACCGCGCTCAGCCTCGTTCATCTGATCGAACGGCAGACCGAAACCGTCACCTTGTGACGCATGCTTCGGTTCGAAGGCGGACTGCGCGGGCGCCAACGCCGGCGCAACCGCCGTTCCATCCCAAGCATGCCCGCGCCGATACGGCGACACGGGGCATGACGCCCGTGCCGCCACGCAACTTCGGAGGTCAGCGGATCAGCGGGAGCTTCTCGTATTGATGGAACGGCGGCGGCGACGACAGCGTCCATTCGAGCGTGGTCGCACCCTCACCCCACGGATTGTCGCCGGCCGGCTGCTTGCGGGCGAAGGCATAGGCGACGCCGATGAAGAACACGATGAGGCCGACGCCCGAGATGTAGGCGCCGATCGAGGAGACGAAATTCCAGCCGGCGAAGGCATCCGGATAGTCGACATAGCGGCGCGGCATGCCGGCAAGGCCGAGGAAGTGCTGCGGGAAGAAGGCGAGATTGACGCCGATCAGCGTCAGCCAGAAATGCAGCCGGCCGAGCGCTTCCGAATACATGTAACCGGTGATCTTGGGGAACCAGTAGTACCAGCCGGCGAAGATCGCGAACACCGCGCCGAGCGACAGCACGTAGTGGAAATGCGCGATCACGTAATAGGTGTCCTGCAGCGCGCGGTCGATGCCCGGGCTCGCCAGCACGACGCCGGTGACGCCGCCGATGGTGAACACGAAGATGAAGCCGATCGCCCACAGCATCGGCGTGCGGAAGCTGATCGAACCGCCCCACATGGTGGCGATCCAGGAGAAGATCTTCACCCCGGTCGGCACCGCGATCACCATGCTGGCGACCGCGAAATAGGCCTGCGCGTCGACCGACAGGCCGACCGTGTACATGTGGTGCGCCCACACGATGAAGCCGATGCCGCCGATCGCGACCAGCGCATAGACCATGCCGAGATAGCCGAAGACCGGTTTCTTGCTGAAGGTCGAGACCACATGGCTGATGATGCCGAAGCCCGGCAGGATCATGATGTAGACTTCGGGGTGGCCGAAGAACCAGAACAGATGCTGGTACAGCACCGGGTCGCCGCCACCTTGCGCCGCGAAGAACGTGGTGCCGAAATTGCGGTCGGTCAGCAGCATGGTGATCGCGCCGGCGAGCACCGGCAGCGACAACAGCAGCATGAAGGCCGTCACCAGCACCGCCCAGGCAAACAGCGGCATCTTGTGCATCGTCATGCCCGGCGCGCGCATGTTGAAGATGGTGGTGATGAAGTTGATGGCGCCGAGGATCGACGAGATGCCGGCGATGTGCATCGACAGGATGACGAAGTCGACAGCGGGACCCGGATGGCCGGAAGTCGACAGCGGCGCATAGAGCGTCCAGCCGGTGCCGGCGCCGGTCGAGCCCGGCTCGCCCTCGACGAACATCGAAATGATCAGCAGCGAGAACGAGGCCGGCAGCAGCCAGAACGAGATGTTGTTCATCCGCGGGAACGCCATGTCCGGCGCGCCGATCATCAGCGGCACGAACCAGTTGCCGAAGCCGCCGATCAGCGCCGGCATCAGCGCGAAGAAGATCATGATCAGGCCGTGCCCGGTCACCAGCACGTTGAAGGTGTGGACGCTGGAGAAAATCTGCAGCCCCGGCTCCTGCAGCTCCATCCGCATCAGGATCGAGAAGGCTCCGCCGACCACGCCTGCGCAGATCGCAAACACCAGGTACATCGTGCCGATGTCCTTGTGATTGGTCGAGAACAGGTACCGGCGCCAGCCGTGCGGATGAGCGGGGTGTGCGTTACCGGCGTGGCCGGCGGTCGTGGCAGCGGACATGATTCATGCGATTCCCAGTGACGAAGGTTGCCCCTGCTTCTCGGTTTGCTTGCGGTGACGCGGCGGCGGTATCGGCGTCTCGGTCGCCGCCAGCTTCCAGACCGGGCTGCGGGACGCGAGATTCCGCGCGAAGGTCCACAGATCGCTGGCGACCATGACGTGCGCGGGATCGCCATCGACCACCGCGCCAGTCGTGTCGCGGGTCGCCATGACAAGCTCGCTCTCGAAGGCGACGCCGACCTGCATCGCGCCATTGAAGACGCCGGCGTCGACAATGTCGGCGCGGTTGAGGCCGATGAAGGTGAGTTCGACATGCTCGCCGCGCGCTTCGCGGCCGGCGATCTCATGCGCGAAGGCGTCGTAGACCTCGGCCGTGAGCAGGTCTTTCAAAAGCTCGCGGTCGCCATGCGCGAAGGCGGCGATGACGGTCTCGTAGACGATGCGGGCGCTGTCGAGGAACCAGCCGGTGTCGAAGGCCGGGTCGGCGAGACGGATGTCGTTCGGCCGGCCGGCGAGCCTGTCGTCCGGCTTGCCGGCGGCGACCGGGAGCGCCAGGCTGAGGGCGTCGGCAGTGCTCGCGGCTTCGGCGCCTGCCGCGGCCTCTTCCGAAGCGTCGGTCGCATGGTGAAGCTGGCGCCAGGCCCGCTCTTTCAGATCCTCCAGGATCCGCTGCGCCTTCCACAACACCATCCCGAAAATGACGGCGAGGGTGAGCACTTCGAGGTCCAATTGCATGACCGGAGACCTCCTTCCTCCGGCCGCACCGTGCTCCTCATTCAAGTAACAAAAAAGCGAATTTAATTCGATAGTGATAGCAATATTTTTGCTGCTATCCAGCCGCCGGCTCGACGTCTGCCGGATACACCAAAGTGCCGTCCGGCCGGACGACCGCGCCGGGCGTGAGACGGGCCGGCTCCAGCCGCCCTTCCCCCATGATGTGGAAGACCGGCAGGCCGGCGGCGAGCAGGTAGTCGGTCACGATGCGGCGGTGGCACCGCCACCACACCGCCTCCGAGCACATCAGCGCGCAACGCCGCTTGGCGCCCGCCGCGCGCAGATGCCGCAGGCCGGCGCGGAAGTCCTCCGACAGCGCGTAGTCGGCGTAGTGATGGAAGCTGTCATTGGTCCAGAAACCGTTGAGGTCCGGCGGCACGCCCGGCACCGCCCGGCGGCGTCCGCCGAGCGCGGTCATGTGCTCATAGGAGATGCCGACCTCGGCCAGCGCGGCCGGCAGCGTGTCGATATTGAACTGCGGATTGGTTCGCGAGCGCGGAAACTGCCTGATGTCGGCGACGAGGCCGATGTCGTTCTCCTTCAACAGCGCGATGAAGGCCGCGAGCGTGCGGTTGGAATGGCCGATGGTGTAGAACGCGGGCTGCACCGGGCCTCACCGGCGCAGGCGCGTGAGGACGCTGCCCCGGTGCGCGGCGACGTGATCGGTCTTGTCGCTTTTGATCTCGTATTGCGGATCGTCCTGCGACGCGCGGTGGGTGTGGCCCTTGTAGTCGAAGTCACTGGTATGGACGGCGATGATGGTTCCCGAGACGCGGCCGGCCTCGGAATTCCAGCTCACATGATCGCCGACCTTGAACTTTCCAGCCATCCTGCGGCCTCCTCGTTCGCGCCGAGCATCGCGCGACAGGATGGCATTATTGCGCCGCCGGCGACGGCGTCAAAGCGGCACCGTCAGGAACGGTGGCGGACGCGGCGCGCCAGCGAGAACAGTTGCAGCCCGTAGCGGTCGGACAGGAAGCCCCACAGGCCGCGCGGCGAGATCAGCATCACGGCGATCGAGAACGCGCCGAGGATCAGCAGGTAAACGCTGCCGAGGTCCGACAGCGTCTGGCGGAACAGGAAGAAGATGATGGTGCCGAGGATCGGGCCCTCGAGGCGCCCGATGCCGCCGATCACCGTGATGAAGATGACCACCGCGGTCCAGTCGTTGACGCTGAAGGCGGTGTCGGGAGAGATGCGGATCTTCTGCAGGAAGATCAGCCCGCCGACCATCGTGGTGCCGCAGGCGGTCGCGACATAGACCAGCAGCCGGGTGCGGGCGACGTCGACGCCGCAGGAACGCGCCGCGAGCTCGTTGTCGCGAATCGCGGTGAGCGCGAGGCCGTAGCGCGACCGCAGCAGCAGCACGCAGGCGCCGACGATCGCCGCGACCAGCAGCAGCATCGCGCCATACATCATGACCTCGCGCGCCTGCCGGCCGGGCGCCATGGCGATGACGATCGAGGCCGGCAGGCTGGTGCCGGAGCCGCCGCCGAGCGCGGAAATCTGCGATGCC
>Ga0180221_1002065_pt1 | contig 12178 bp, 4 predicted proteins | sample eDN5th37CKraftMG_FD_151339 | JGI IMG/M metagenome (GOLD analysis project Ga0180221, IMG submission 151339) | Enriched Miracle-Growth compost microbial communities from Emeryville, California, USA - eDNA 5th pass 37_C Kraft MG (version 2) (version 2) ...
GCAGCTCCGGATCGTCGACCATGTCGCACTTGTTGAGGAACACGACGATCGCCGGAACGCCGACCTGACGGGCGAGCAGGATGTGCTCGCGGGTCTGCGGCATCGGGCCGTCGGCGGCGGACACGACCAGGATCGCGCCGTCCATCTGCGCGGCGCCGGTGATCATGTTCTTCACGTAGTCGGCGTGGCCGGGGCAGTCGACGTGAGCGTAGTGACGGTTGGTCGTCTCGTACTCGACGTGCGCGGTCGAAATCGTGATGCCGCGCGCCTTCTCTTCCGGCGCCTTGTCGATCTGGTCATAGGCGGTGAACGTCGCACCGCCGGTCTCGGCGAGCACCTTGGTGATGGCAGCCGTCAGCGACGTCTTGCCATGGTCGACGTGACCGATGGTGCCGATGTTGCAGTGCGGCTTCGTACGGTTGAATTTCTCTTTGGCCATGGAACTCTCCGTTCAAGTCCTTCAGGTTACGATCGCTACGCTTACGCGAACTTCTTCTGCACTTCGGCCGAGACGTTCGCGGGCAATTCGGCGTAGTGATCGAATTGCATAGTGAATGTGGCGCGGCCCTGAGACATGGACCGCAGGTTATTGACGTAGCCGAACATGTTCATCAGCGGCACCATCGCGTTGATGACGTTGGCGTTGCCGCGCATGTCCTGACCCTGGATCTGACCGCGCCGCGAGTTCAAGTCGCCGATGACCGAACCGGTGTAGTCTTCCGGCGTCACGACCTCGACCTTCATGATCGGCTCGAGCAGCACGGGCTTACCCTTTTGCAGAGCCTCGCGGAGCGCAGCGCGCGACGCGATTTCGAAGGCCAGGGCAGACGAGTCGACGTCGTGGTAGGCGCCGTCAACCAGCCGCACCTTCAGGTCCACCACCGGGAAGCCGGCGAGAACACCCGAGTTGAGCACCGATTCCAGGCCCTTTTCGACGCCCGGGATGAACTCCTTCGGCACCGCGCCGCCGACGATCTCGTTCTTGAACTCGAACGGAGCACCCGGCTCGCTCGGCTCAGCGACGATCTTGACGCGCGCGAACTGGCCGGAACCGCCGGTCTGCTTCTTGTGCGTGTAGTCGACTTCGGCCGGACGCGTCAGCTTCTCGCGGAAGGCAACCTGCGGCGCGCCGATGTTGGCATCGACCTTGTAGGTGCGCTTGAGGATGTCGACCTTGATGTCGAGATGCAGTTCGCCCATGCCCTTGAGGATGGTCTGCCCGCTCTCGGCGTCGGTCGACACGCGGAAGGACGGATCCTCCGCGGCGAGCTTCGCCAGCGCAACGCCCAGCTTCTCCTGGTCGGCCTTCGACTTCGGCTCGATCGCGAGCTCGATGACCGGCTCCGGGAATTCCATCTTCTCGAGGATGACCGGCTGGTCCGGATCGCACAGCGTGTCGCCGGTACGCGTTTCCTTGAGGCCCGCCAGAGCGACGATGTCGCCGGCATAGGCTTCCTTGATGTCTTCGCGGTTGTTCGCATGCATCAGCAGCATGCGGCCGATACGTTCCTTACGCTCCTTCGTGGAGTTGATCACACCGGTGCCGCTGGCCAGAACGCCGGAATAGATGCGGCAGAAGGTGATCGTGCCGACGAAGGGGTCGTCCATGATCTTGAAGGCGAGCAGCGACAGCGGCTCCTTGTCGTCCGACTTGCGCACGACTTCTTCGCCCGTGTCCGGGTTGACGCCCTTGATCGACGGCACGTCGAGCGGCGACGGCAGGTAGTCGACGACGGCGTCGAGCAGCGGCTGCACGCCCTTGTTCTTGAACGAGGAGCCGCACAGCACCGGGAAGAACTTGCCTTCCAGCACCGCCTTGCGGATCAGCCTCTTCAGCGTCGCCTCGTCCGGCTCCTTACCGTCGAGGAACGCGGTCAGCGCATCGTCGTCGAGTTCGACGGCGGCTTCGACCAGCTTCTCGCGGTATTCCTTCGCCTGATCGGCGAGTTCGGCCGGAATTTCCTCGACGTCATACATCGAGCCGAGCGCGTCGCTGTTATAGACGAGCGCCTTCATGCGAACGAGGTCGATGCAACCCTTCAGGTTCGCCTCGGAGCCGATCGGCAACTGAATGGCAACCGGCTTGGCGCCGAGACGGTCGACGATATCCTTCAAGCACTTGAAGAAGTCGGCGCCGATCTTGTCCATCTTGTTGCAGAAGACGATGCGCGGAACCTTGTACTTGTCGCCCTGGCGCCACACGGTCTCGGTCTGCGGTTCGACGCCCTGGTTGGAGTCGAGCACGCACACGGCGCCGTCGAGCACGCGCAGCGAACGCTCGACTTCGATGGTGAAGTCGACGTGGCCGGGGGTGTCGATGATGTTCAGGCGCTTGCCCGCCCAGAAGGCGGTCGTCGCGGCCGACGTAATGGTGATGCCGCGCTCTTGCTCCTGCTCCATCCAATCCATCGTCGCGGCGCCTTCGTGCACCTCGCCGATCTTATGGGACTTGCCGGTATAATAGAGGATCCGCTCGGTCGTCGTCGTCTTCCCGGCATCAATGTGGGCCATGATGCCGAAATTGCGGTAGTCCTCGATTTTATGACTGCGAGGCATTGGCGATCTGTTCCTTAAATCTCTGAGCGCCGCTGGTTACCAGCGGTAGTGCGAGAAGGCCCGGTTGGCTTCAGCCATCTTGTGGGTGTCTTCGCGCTTCTTAACCGCGTTGCCCCGGTTGTTCGACGCATCCAGCAGCTCGGCCGACAGGCGCTCGGTCATCGTGCGCTCGTTACGGTCGCGCGCCGCGTTGATGAGCCAGCGAATGCCCAGAGCCTGGCGCCGCGAGGAGCGCACTTCGACCGGCACCTGGTAGGTGGCGCCACCGACGCGCCGCGAGCGCACCTCGATGGACGGCATCACGTTGTCCAGCGCCTGCTGGAAGACGCCGAGCGGGTTCTGCTTCGTCTTGGCCTCGATGGTCTCGAGCGCGCCGTACACGATGCCTTCCGCGACGGACTTCTTCCCGTCGTACATGATGGCATTCATGAACTTCGACACGACGATGTTGCCGAACTTCGGGTCCGGAATGATCTCGCGCTTCTCTGCAGCGTGACGACGGGACATGACGCTTATCCTTACTTCGGACGCTTGGCGCCGTACTTCGAACGGCGCTGCTTACGGTTCTTGACGCCCTGCGTGTCGAGCACGCCGCGCAGGATGTGGTAGCGCACGCCGGGAAGATCCTTCACGCGGCCGCCGCGGATCATGACCACCGAGTGCTCCTGAAGGTTATGGCCCTCACCCGGGATGTAGCCGATGACTTCGAAGCCGTTCGTCAGACGCACCTTGGCGACCTTACGAAGCGCCGAGTTCGGCTTCTTCGGCGTGGTCGTATAGACGCGCGTGCAGACGCCGCGCTTCTGCGGGCTCGCCTGCAGCGCGGGCACCTTGTTACGCGCCTTGAGCGGGTGCCGCGGCTTCGCAATCAGCTGGTTAATCGTCGGCATCGTAAAGCCTTCGCTACCTCGTATGGGCCTGAGAGCCCGGACCTGCCGGACTTGCGTCCGACTCGTTTGCGGGCAAGCCCGCCAGTTCATCTTTGGGCGATTAAGCCCGGCATCGTTTGCGCGGCGTAACGCCCGCGCGCGCTCACGCACCGTTTCCGGCGCGCAATACGGAATCGCGCCATCCGCTGCATGCGGGGGCGCTTTTCCGTGTGTGACGACCTGGCGCGATCAAGCACCATGGCCGGTCAATCCAAACCTGACAGTGGCTGTCAGAGCAGCGTTTGAGCTTCATTGGTCGAGGCGTAGAGCCCAGCCAGTTTCCTTCAAGAAAAAAGAGCGTTTCCAGAAGGTTGGCCGGGCGGCCGTTCCGAACAAGCGAAGCTCACCGCCTGCCGAAAAGTGTGGCGTATGTATCGGTGGGAATCGTTCAAGTCAAGGTGAAAGCGCGCGAAACATCGCGGTTTTGGCTGCCTGGGCGCTGCTGCCGATCGTCTTGGCGCGAACCGCTCACCCGCCGCTTCATCGCAGTGGGGCACACGAGAGCCCTCACCTGCATGAGCACCCAATCAAGATATAGGTACCTATCGAGCAAATACAGCCTTTTATAGAGCGATCGTCACAGGAATCCGGCAAATTTTCACAGGGCGCCAAGATGCGGCCGCGTCCCGACTCACCCGGTCGGCCAATGGCCCATTGCGGATTGCAACCCCCTGGTAACCACCTCCGGTGAAGGTCGGGGACTGCGCCTGAGGCCGACGCGGCGGCGCCGAAGAGGCAGATTCGGCCCCGAGTCGGACGGGCGGGAGCCGCCATTGGCCGAGTCGGTAGCCCGATTCCGGCGCCGGCAGGGGCACGATTCGGCTGAATCGGCTGGTCCCGCTGCCCAGTGGGCCGGCCGAGTCGGCCTCACCGCCCGACCGCGGGCGACTCGCGGGCCGGAACCCGCCCCCTGCGACCCTACCCTCACCAGGCCGGCTCGAAGCGGACCACGGACCAGGGTCATGCGCCAGGACGACCTCAGCGCCCCGCACAGCCGGCGCGAGCCCGCCCAGGCGCCCTCGCCCACGCCGCGCGGATGGCGCCTCCAGCTGGCGGAGCCGCCGTCTCCCCGCCCATCCGAGCGACCGCCCCTTCGGCCCCGACCACCCCGCTCGACTACAGCCTTTGAAGCGGACGCCCGTCCCGGGTTCCCCGCCCAGGCCGGGTTCGCCTGCCCGAGGCCTCCGCGCCAAAAGAAAAGGGCCGCCCGATGGGGCGGCCCTTTGATGTCGTAGCGATCGGCCTTTGGCTCACTCTGCCGGCGGCAGGGCCGGAGCCTCGGCGGGCGCCGGCGCGGTCCGGGCCGCTTCCTTCTCCCGCTCCTCCAGGATGAGCGCATCGCGCTTGGTCGCAACCTCGCGCAGCTGGTTCATCATGGCGCCGGTGCCGGCCGGGATCAGGCGGCCGACGATGACGTTCTCCTTGAGACCGTCGAGCGTGTCCGCCTTGCCGTTGACCGCGGCTTCGGTGAGGACGCGCGTGGTCTCCTGGAACGAGGCCGCCGAGATGAACGAGCGGGTCTGCAGCGAGGCCTTGGTGATGCCGAGCAGCACGGGGTGACCCGTCGCCGGCTTCTTGGCCTCTTCCTTCGCCCGTTCGTTGACCTGGTCGAGCTCGCTCTTGTCGACCTGCTCGCCCTGCAACAGCTCGGTTTCGCCGGCGTCGTCGATCTCGACCTTCTGCAGCATCTGGCGAACGATCACCTCGATGTGCTTGTCGTTGATCATAACGCCTTGCAGCCGGTAGACCTCCTGGATCTCGTTGACCAGATAGGCCGCGAGCTCCTCGACGCCGCGAATGGCGAGGATGTCGTGCGGGGCGGGATTGCCCTCGACGATGTAGTCGCCCTTCTCGATCACGTCGCCGTCCTGAAGGTGGATGTGCTTGCCCTTCGGGATCAGGTACTCGCGCGGCTCCTCGCTCTTGTCGGTCGGCTCGATCGTGAGGCGGCGCTTGTTCTTGTAGTCCTTGCCGAAGCGAACCGTGCCGCTGGTCTCGGCGATGATCGCCGCGTCCTTCGGCTTGCGCGCTTCGAACAGCTCCGCCACCCGCGGCAGACCGCCGGTGATGTCGCGCGTCTTGGCGCTTTCGGTCGGGATACGCGCGATGACGTCGCCCGCCATCACCGTCGAACCCGGATCGACCGAGATAACGGCATCGACGGCGAGCAGGTAACGCGCCTCGCCGCCACGGGCGAGCTTGAGCACCTTGCCGTCCTTGCCCTTGATCACGATCGCCGGACGCAGGTCGGCCTGGTTACGGGACGAACCCGTACGCCAGTCGATGACCACGCGCTTGGCGATGCCGGTCGATTCGTCGAGCTGCTCGGACATCGACAGACCGTCGACGAGATCCTCGAACTCGATCGTGCCTTCCACTTCGGTCAGCATCGGACGGGTGTAGGGATCCCACTCGGCGATACGCGTGCCGCGCTTGATCATCTGCCCGTCCTCGATGCGCAGACGCGCACCGTAGGGGATGCGGTGATGCGCGCGCTCGGTGCCGTCGGGGTCGACGACCGCGACGACCATGTTGCGCACCATCGTCACCACATCGCCGTCCGAGTTCTTGGCGACGTTGAGACCGCGGATCTGGATCTTGCCGTCGAAGTTGGACTCGATGAACGACTGCTCGGAGATCTGCGCCGCGCCGCCGATGTGGAACGTACGCATCGTCAGCTGGGTGCCCGGCTCGCCGATCGACTGCGCCGCGATGACGCCGACCGCCTCGCCCATGTTCACGGGCGTGCCGCGGGCGAGATCGCGTCCGTAGCAGGCGCCGCAAACACCGACCTTGCTTTCGCAGGTCAGCACCGAGCGGATCTTGAGCTCCTGCACGCCGGCCTGGGTGATCTTCTCGACCTCAGGCTCCTGCAGCAGCGTGCCGGCGGGCATGACGACCTCGCTCGTCGTCGGGTCCTTCACGTCCTCGGCCGTGGTGCGGCCCAGGATGCGAACGGCCAGCGAAGCGACGACCGTGCCGGCGTCGATGATGGCGCGGACCTTGATGCCGTTGGACGTGCCGCAATCCGGCTCGGTGATGATGCAGTCCTGGGCGACGTCGACGAGACGACGCGTCAGGTAGCCCGAGTTGGCGGTCTTCAAGGCGGTGTCGGCCAGACCCTTACGGGCACCGTGCGTGGAGTTGAAGTACTCCATAACGGTGAGGCCTTCCTTGAAGTTCGACACGATCGGCGTCTCGATGATCGAGCCGTCCGGCTTGGCCATCAGGCCGCGCATGCCGGCGAGCTGACGCATCTGGGCCGGCGAACCGCGCGCGCCCGAATGGGCCATCATGTAGATCGAGTTGATCGGCAGATCGCGGCCCTTCTCGTCCTTCTTGGTGGACGAGATTTCGCGCATCATCTCTTCGGCGATCTTGTCGGTCGACTTCGACCAGGCGTCGACCACCTTGTTGTACTTCTCGCCCTGAGTGATCAGGCCGTCGTTGTACTGCTGCTCGAAGTCCTTCGCCTCTTCGCGGGTCTTCTCGACGATGTCCCACTTCTTCTTCGGCACGACCATGTCGTCCTTGCCGAACGAGATGCCGGCCTTGAACGCGTGGTAGAAGCCGAGCGCCATGATGCGATCGCAGAAGATCACCGTCTCCTTTTGACCGCAGTGGCGGTACACCGCGTCGATCATCCCGGAGATTTCGCGCTTCGTCATCAGCTTGTTGACGAGGTCGAACGGCGCCTTGACGTTCTTCGGCAGCACGTTGCCGAGGACCACGCGGCCGGGGGTCGTGTCGTACCAACGATGGAACGGCTGGCCGTTCTCGTCGATGCCTTCCCAGCGGTACTTGATCTTCGTATGCAGCGTGATCGCCTTGGCGTGCAGCGCGTGGTCGATCGTCGCCAGATCGCCGAACACCATGCCCTCGCCCGGCTGACCTTCGCTCATCAGCGAGAGGTAGTAGAGGCCGAGAACGATGTCCTGCGACGGCACGATGATCGGCTGGCCGTTCGCCGGATGCAGGATGTTGTTGGTCGACATCATCAGGACGCGCGCTTCCAGCTGCGCTTCGAGCGACAGCGGAACGTGCACGGCCATCTGGTCGCCGTCGAAGTCGGCGTTGAACGCCGCGCAGACCAGCGGGTGAAGCTGGATCGCCTTGCCTTCGATCAGCACCGGCTCGAAGGCCTGAATGCCGAGACGGTGAAGGGTCGGAGCGCGGTTGAGCAGCACCGGGTGTTCGCGGATCACCTCGTCGAGGATATCCCAAACCTCCGGCTTCTCCTTCTCCACCAGCTTCTTGGCCTGCTTCACGGTCGTCGACAGACCCTTGGCGTCAAGCCGCGAGTAGATGAACGGCTTGAACAGCTCGAGCGCCATCTTCTTCGGCAAGCCGCACTGATGCAGCTTGAGCTCGGGACCGACCACGATCACCGAACGGCCCGAATAGTCGACGCGCTTGCCGAGCAGGTTCTGACGGAAGCGGCCCTGCTTGCCCTTGAGCATGTCGGCGAGCGACTTCAGCGGACGCTTGTTGGCGCCCGTGATGACGCGGCCGCGGCGGCCGTTGTCGAACAGCGCATCCACCGCTTCCTGAAGCATGCGCTTCTCGTTGCGGATGATGATGTCCGGCGCGCGCAGCTCGATCAGCCGCTTCAGACGGTTGTTGCGGTTGATGACGCGGCGATAGAGGTCGTTCAGGTCCGACGTGGCGAAGCGGCCGCCGTCGAGCGGGACGAGCGGACGCAGGTCCGGCGGGATCACCGGCACCACGGTGAGGATCATCCACTCCGGCTTGTTGCCCGAGGCGATGAAGGCCTCGATCAGCTTCAGCCGCTTGGCGATCTTCTTCTTCTTGATGTCGCTCTCGGTCTCGCCCATTTCGGCGCGCAGTTCAGCCTGCAGCCGGTCGAGATCCATGCCCTTGAGCAGCTCGCGGATCGCTTCCGCGCCGATCAGCGCGGTGAACGAATCCTGGCCGTACTCGTCCTGCGCCTTGAGGTATTCCTCTTCGGACAGCAGCTGACGGTCCTTGAGCGGGGTCAGACCCGGCTCGAGCACGACGTAGTATTCGAAGTACAGGATGCGCTCGAGGTCCTTGAGCGTCATGTCGAGCAGCATGCCGATGCGGCTCGGCAGCGACTTCAGGAACCAGATGTGCGCGACCGGGGCGGCGAGCTCGATGTGGCCCATGCGCTCGCGACGAACGCGGCTGAGCGTGACTTCGACCGAGCACTTTTCGCAGATGATGCCCTTGTACTTCATGCGCTTGTACTTGCCGCACAAGCACTCGTAGTCCTTGATCGGCCCGAAGATGCGCGCGCAGAACAGGCCGTCGCGCTCGGGCTTGAAGGTACGATAGTTGATGGTTTCCGGCTTTTTGATCTCGCCGTAGGACCACGACAGAATCTTCTCTGGGCTCGCGATGGAGATCCGGATCTGGTCGAAGACCTGCGCCGGCGTCTGCGGGCTGAAGAGATTCATCACTTCTTGGTTCATCGCATTCTCCTTGGCCGCTGCCGCGGCCCGAAAAATTTCTGCGCTGCCATGCCCCGAGGGCGGAGCATCCAGTGATCACCGCCGCCGCGGGCCGCTGGATCGTCCGCTTGCGCGGACCATGACGCTGGCGGGGGAGCGGCTCGCGCCGTTCCCCCGTTTCAATCTTACTCGGCCGCTTCCGCGGTCGGTTCCGCAGGGCGCTGCTTGGAATTGTGCAGGTCGACGTTGAGGCCGAGCGAGCGCATTTCCTTGACCAGCACGTTGAACGACTCGGGGATGCCCGCTTCGAACGTGTCGTCGCCGCGCACGATCGCCTCGTACACCTTGGTACGGCCGGCGACGTCGTCCGACTTCACGGTGAGCATCTCCTGCAGCGTGTAGGCCGCGCCGTAAGCTTCGAGCGCCCACACCTCCATTTCGCCGAAGCGCTGGCCGCCGAACTGCGCCTTGCCACCGAGCGGCTGCTGGGTGACCAGCGAGTACGGACCGATCGAACGCGCGTGGATCTTGTCGTCCACGAGATGGTGCAGCTTGAGCATGTAGATGTAGCCCACCGTCACCCGGCGATCGAACGGCTCACCCGTACGCCCGTCATAGACGGTCGACTGACCCGAGTGATCGAGGCCCGCGAGATCGAGCATCTGTTCGATGTCCTTCTCCTTGGCGCCATCGAACACCGGCGTCGCGATCGGCACGCCACGACGGAGGTTCGAGCCGAGCTCGACCAGCTCGTCATCGCCCAGCGTCTTGATGGTCTCGTCCTCGCCGTAGACCTTGCGCAGCATCTCCTTGAGCGGCTTGGAGTCGTGCTTCTGCTTGTAGGCGTCGACCGCCTGCCCGATCTTGAGACCGAGGCCGGCGCAAGCCCAGCCAAGATGCGTCTCGAGAATCTGACCGACGTTCATGCGCGAAGGCACGCCCAGCGGATTGAGCACGATGTCGACATGCGTGCCGTCTTCCAGGAACGGCATGTCTTCGATCGGCACGATCTTGGACACGACGCCCTTGTTGCCGTGACGGCCGGCCATCTTGTCGCCCGGCTGGATCTTGCGCTTCACGGCGACGAAGACCTTGACCATCTTCATCACGCCCGGCGGCAGTTCGTCGCCACGCTGCAGCTTCTCGACCTTGTCGAGGAAGCGCTGCTCGAGCAGCTTCTTGGACTCGTCGTACTGCTTCCGGATCGCTTCGATCTCGGCCATCAGCTTGTCGTTGGGCGACGCGAACAGCCACCACTGCGAGCGCGGATACTCGTCCAGCACGGCGCGGGTGATCTTCGAGTCCTTCTTGAAGCCCTTCGGACCCGCGATGCCCTGCCGGCCTTCGAGCAGCTCGGCGAGACGGCCGTAGACGTTACGGTCCAGGATCGCCTGCTCGTCGTCACGGTCCTTGGCGAGACGCTCGATCTCCTCACGCTCGATCGCGAGCGCGCGCTCGTCCTTCTCGACGCCGTGGCGGTTGAACACGCGCACTTCGACGACGGTGCCCTGAACGCCAGGCGGCACGCGCAGCGAGGTGTCGCGAACGTCCGAGGCCTTTTCGCCGAAGATGGCGCGCAGGAGCTTTTCTTCCGGCGTCATTGGGCTTTCGCCCTTCGGCGTGATCTTGCCGACCAGAATGTCGCCGGCGTGGACTTCCGCGCCGATGTAGACGATGCCCGCTTCGTCCAGGTTCTTGAGCGCCTCTTCCGAGACGTTCGGGATGTCGCGGGTGATTTCTTCGGGGCCGAGCTTGGTGTCGCGCGCCATCACCTCGAATTCCTCGATGTGAATGGACGTGAACACGTCTTCCTTCACGATCCGCTCGGAGAGCAGGATCGAGTCCTCGAAGTTGTAGCCGTTCCACGGCATGAACGCGACGAGCACGTTGCGGCCGAGAGCGAGTTCGCCGAGGTCGGTCGAGGGACCGTCCGCGATGATGTCGCCCTTCTCGACCTTGTCACCGACCTTCACCAGCGGACGCTGGTTGATGCAGGTGTTCTGGTTCGAGCGCTGGTACTTCATCAGCCGGTAGATATCGACGCCCGGCTTGGTCGGGTCGGTCTCGCCGGTCGCGCGGATAACGATACGCGTGGCGTCCACCTGGTCGATGACGCCCGCGCGGCGGGCGGCGATCGCGGCGCCGGAGTCGCGGGCCACGACGCTTTCCATGCCGGTGCCGACGAACGGCGCGTCAGCCTTCACGAGCGGCACGGCCTGACGCTGCATGTTCGAGCCCATGAGCGCGCGGTTGGCGTCGTCGTTCTCGAGGAACGGGATGAGCGCCGCCGCCACCGAAACGAGCTGCTTCGGCGACACGTCCATGTAGTCGACCTTCTCGCGCGGCACGAGGTGCACGTCGCCGGCCTGACGGCAGACGATGAGGTCTTCCGTGAAGCGGCCCTTGGCGTCCATCTCGGCGTTGGCCTGGGCGACCGCGTGGCGGCTCTCTTCCATCGCGGAGAGATAGACCACCTCGTCGGTGACACGGCCTTCCTTGACCTTGCGGTAAGGCGTCTCGACGAAGCCGTACTTGTTCACGCGCGCGTAGGTCGCGAGCGAGTTGATCAGACCGATGTTCGGGCCTTCCGGCGTTTCGATCGGGCAGATACGGCCGTAGTGCGTCGGATGCACGTCGCGGACTTCGAAGCCCGCGCGTTCGCGCGTCAGACCGCCCGGACCAAGCGCCGAGAGACGACGCTTGTGCGTGATCTCGGACAGCGGGTTGGTCTGGTCCATGAACTGCGAGAGCTGAGAGGAGCCGAAGAACTCGCGCACCGCGGCAGCCGCCGGCTTGGCGTTGATCAGGTCCTGCGGCATGACGGTGTCGATATCGACCGACGACATGCGCTCCTTGATCGCGCGCTCCATGCGCAGGAGGCCGATGCGGTACTGGTTCTCCATGAGTTCGCCGACCGAACGCACACGGCGGTTGCCGAGGTTGTCGATGTCGTCGATCTCACCCTTGCCGTCGCGCAGGTCGACCAGCGTCTTGATGACGGCCAGGATGTCTTCCTTGCGCAGCACGCGCATGGTGTCCGGCGCGTCGAGGTCGAGACGCATGTTCATCTTCACGCGGCCGACCGCCGAGAGGTCGTAGCGCTCCGAGTCGAAGAACAGCGAACGGAACATCGCCTCGGCCGTTTCCACGGTCGGCGGCTCGCCCGGGCGCATGACGCGGTAGATGTCGAACAGCGCGTCTTCACGCGTCATGTTCTTGTCGACCGACAGCGTGTTGCGGATGTAGGCGCCGACATTGACG
>Ga0180221_1002066_pt1 | contig 12177 bp, 16 predicted proteins | sample eDN5th37CKraftMG_FD_151339 | JGI IMG/M metagenome (GOLD analysis project Ga0180221, IMG submission 151339) | Enriched Miracle-Growth compost microbial communities from Emeryville, California, USA - eDNA 5th pass 37_C Kraft MG (version 2) (version 2) ...
CCAAGAGCCGACTCACCCTCGTCACCGACAACACCACCGAGGAGGCGACCGACACCATCCTCGAACTCAGCGCCTGACCTCTCACACCGAAGGAGCGAGCGCTACACCACTACCAGGGACTTGACCGGTGCCGTGAAGGATAAGCGTGGGCGCGGTGAGTTCCTCGGCACGAACCGTCCAGTCGAAGGATCGGAGCGGGATGCGCTCGGGCAGGCCGACCATATGGGCCAGCGGGCGGAGCGTCAGCCACGGAATCGCGAGGCCGCCCGCGGCTGCGGGGAATCCGCTGCGGGCACAGTTCGCTTTGATGACTTCCGTCCAGTCGAGCACAGGCGAGTCGAGCACGAGACCTGCGATGCTTCGTCGATACGACGGATGGTGAGCGAGCTGGAGCGCGATGGCCGCACCCATCGACCATCCGAACAGCGCGATCTGTCGGGCTCCGTGCCGCATCGCGTACTCGATGGCAGCCGCGGCGTCGTCGGCCTCCGTGAAACCAAGCATTGAGCGCCCGTTGCCGACTCCTGGGCCTTCGCCGTCGGCTCGGTAGCTGACAACGAGCGAGGTGTAGCCGCGCTCGGTCGCAGCGAGCACGCCGCGAAGTGTTCCGGCTCGAACGCTGCCGAGGCCATGTAGGTGGATCGCCCACGTCGATCTGGCACCGTCGCCGTCGATGCGCCAGGCGGGGGCAGCACCCGCGGGGGTGTCGATGGTGATGTCGTGTGCGTGAAGGCCGGCGTCGTGCGGGGTCCGGTAGTAGATGCCGCTCCAGGAGACGTGATCGCCAGCCCTGAGAGTGAGCCCCGATGCCGTGCTCGTCACCCGTCGTGCGATCAGAGTCGGTCCACGGTCGAGCACGTCTTCGGAGAGTTGCGCCCAGCCTCCTTTCTCGAACCAGAGGTTGTACGCGCCTTCGGCTGCGGTCTGGCGAGTTCGGTCGAGCACGATGAGAGGGCCGTCGCCGTCGCGCTCAACCTCGCGGACGGTCAGGTCGTATCGCCGCGTGCTGGGGGCTGTCAGCCGCCGCGCGATCACCCAGCCGACACCCAACGCGCCTGCCGCAACGAGTCCGGCACCTAGCGCGACCCGTCGCATCACGAACTGCCCTCCTGGCCGACCCGGCCTCCTGGCGGAGCGGTGGTCCGTGTCGCTCTCGTGTCGAATCCGAGGAGGTGGCTCTCGGCGCGATTCAGCAGGGCGCGCTCGGCTGCGCTGATGTCGAAGGTGACGCGCGGGTCGATCATCGCGTCGCGGATCTCAACGATCTCTCGGTGTAGACGGCTCTCCAGGTCATCCGCGCTCGCAGCGAGCGGGTCTGCTTGGCTCAGCCCAGGCCGCACGAGGGACGCCCGCTTCCAGAGAGGCTCCAACTGTGTCGCGAGGCCGACGGTGCGCTTCCGGCGCATGTCGTGCTGTGCGCGGCGGACAACAGGCTGCGCGGCGAAGCCCGCGCATAGGAAAAGGAACGCGAGTAGAGAGAGCGGTTCGTAGGCGGGTTGGACGGCGCGCATGAGATCGAGATGTCCTGTGACGTGTGCGACATCCATGATGAGCACGGCCAGGCACAGTGCGCCGCCGAACGCCGATCCCAGGCTCAGCAGAGCCGCGGGGAGACGCTGGATGCCCGAGCTGCGCAGATATTGCCGCGCGGCGAGGATCATCATCGTCGTGATGACGAGGAAGAAGTAGCTGAAGTTGATGATCGAGTAGGCCGCTGCTGCGGGCTGCGCGCCGAGGTCGATCATGAACCGAGTCGTGGTTGTGCCTCGGTCGATGAACACGAACGTCGTGGTGATCGTAAGAAGCGAGGTGAGGAGCACCGGGATGCCCACGGCGACCCGCACGAGCCTCGGGCGGTACTCGTCGGCCTTCATGACGCCTCGACCGAGAAAGAAGATCCCGGTCATCAGCAACCCATCCGAAACGAGGGTCGTGACGTTCGTCCCGCCAAGAAGCGGATCGGTGGCGAGGTAGATGGCGTCGACGTTCAGGGTCATCGCGACGGCAATCGTGAAGGAAGCGTAGGTGATGCTTCGATCCGCCCGTTTGCGGCGGAAGATAAGCAGGCTCGCCACAAGTGCCCACATGAGCGCCGCGACGAGAGCCTGGATCAACCGAATATCTCCGAATAGCGCGACTCGGCGAACACCGATCCTCGGATGCCCGCGGCCAGCCGATCTGCGAGCGACTCGGCGGCGATCTCCGTCTCACTGTCAATGTCCTGTCGCTTGAGCAGGCGTCCGCGCGTGTGAGGAGGGATGTTGGGCAGCAAGACGTCCCCGGCTGTGCAATCGTCGCCCTCCGTGTGACCGAGGATCATGTGGGCCAACTCGTGAAGGACGAACTGCTGGCGATGCAGTGCAGAGTCGCTACGTGCGTGGAGCACGAAGTCCTCGGTGTCGGTGACCAGCCAGAGCGCACAGATGCCGTCGCGGGTGTCGAGGTCGGCGAGCTCGACGACGCGGAGCCTACGATGGCGCCGTTCCTGTATGGCCTGGAGAAGGTGCGCAAGCGTGAATCTGCTGCCGAGCCGCAGATCGGAGACGGCGGCCGTTACGGTTTCTTCGGTGTTCACGTTTACCCCTCTCGGCCGAGCAACTACTGGCCTCGGCTCCGTGGCGCGCGACACCCGTCAGTGCTCGGGTGTTCGCATCATTTCCTCGTCCAGGAACTTGCTGATGGCTTGGAGCGCCTTCGGCGAGATATCGCCGAGTGTGCGTGCAGCGTAGGACTTCACCTTCGCTGCACGCATCGAACGCACGAGGTCGAGCTGGGCGGAGACCTTTTCCGGGGTTGCCACGCCGCTCTCCCCCGCAAGAAAGGCAGCATCAACGTCGAAGAAGTCCGCGAGTCCCTCGAAGACTGCGGTGTCCTGAACGTATCGGTGGCCGTTGACCATGTACGTCCATCGTGATCGAGACAGGCTGATGCCACGCTGTCTCAGATACTCCGCGATCTGCGAGTAGGTCGGTTCGGAGCCGGACTCGGCGACAGCGACATCCATCAGAAGTCGCAGGCGTTTGGCGAGGTCGTCAGCCGCAGCCTGACTTTCGTCTTCAGTCATCGTCGCTGACCCCCCTTCCCTTCGGGAGGGCGAAGGCATCGACGTAGCCCAGGCCCAAGGGTAGTTGTGCATGCTCAATCTACCCGTTGAGCATGCGCAAATCAACCGTTGCGCATGCTCAACGTGCGGTGTTAGAACGGAGTCTCGGGAGAGTTTTGAGCATGCTCAACGGGGCTTCCCGGCGAACGGGAGGAGACAATTCCATGAGCACAGCGACCCCGCAGCCTGACTGCGTTGCCCATCGGACGGCAACCGTCTCTTGGGAACCCCGGCGCACCTGATCGATAAGAGCCCCACGGCTCACGCCCAGGCCAGAGGAGGTGCCGAGATGACGATGCCGGAAGCCTCGCGCGGAGAGCGCCAGCCGATGGATGCCGCCGCCCTGCTCGCCTCGCTCACCGGGCTGTCGCCGAGCGCCGCAGCGTGTCGCTACGCCGAGGCAGGGATCCCGGTCTTTCCCTGCATCACAGGCGGCAAGCGCCCGCTGACCAAGCGGGGATTCCACGAGGCGAGCACCGAACCGCGCCAGGTCGCTCGCTGGTGGGCGCGGTGGCCGCGTGCCAACATCGGGATGCCGACGGGTCAGATCTCCGGGCTGGAGGTCGTGGATGTCGACGTGCACGGGGCGATCCGAGGCTTCGCAGCGTTCGAGCTGGCCCGGCGCGAGGGGCTGACGGATCGCTGGGCCGCGTTCATCCGCACGCCCTCGGGCGGAGTCCATGCCTACTACCCGGCCGATCCCGAGCTGGTGCAGCCGTCCTGGCAGGTGGCGCGTGCTGGCATCGACTTCCGGGGATCGGGCGGCTACGTCATCGTGCCGCCCTCGATCATCGCCACCGATGCGGGGGCGAGTGCGTATGCCCTCATCGGCTCCGGGCGAGGCGACGCGGTTCCCGTTGATGCCCGCGCGCTGCGGCAGTTCCTCGATCCGCGACCGGCGCGCCCGATGCCCGTCATCCCTGTCGAGCGAACGGACGGCGTTGACGTGGAGCGGATCGCCCGCTGGGTCGGGATGCGCGGCGAGGGCGAGCGCAACCGCGGCCTGTTCTGGGCCTCGTGTCGACTCATCGAGGCGGGTATCCCGCCCGACCGCGTGCGTGCCGCGCTGGGGCCGGCTGCCGAGCGCGCAGGCTTGCCCACGCCGGAGATCGAGACGACGATCCGCTCGGCGCACCGCGTAGCGAGGGGCGCACAGTCCGCGCCTACCGCCAGTTCCGTGCCCAGCCATGCAGCTCAGCCTTCATCGGGTCAGGTGCTCTCGTGATCCCCGGCAGCACGCAACAGCCGCGCGGGCGGATCGCCGTGTGGACGGCGGTAGCTGGGACCGTATTCATCGCCGCAGCGGCCTTCTGGCTGTCGTTCACGGCGCTCGCCGACCTCGCGCGACGCTCCGGCGTCGATGAGAGCCAGGCGTGGGCATGGCCGCTCATCGTGGACGGCATCATCGTCGTCGCCACGGTGTCCGTCGTCGCGCTCGCGGGGCAACGTGCCGCCTGGTATCCGTGGCTCCTGCTCACGGCCGGTGCCGCGGTCTCGGTCGCCGCCAACGCGATCCACGCGGTCGTCGCCGCTGACGCCGACGTTCCTTCGGCCCTCGCAGGATCGGTCGCCGCAGTACCGCCGCTCGTGCTGCTGGCGATCACTCACCTGACGGTGGTGCTCACTCGACGGTTCCGTGGAGAGCCGTCGACGCAGACGGCCGAGTTGGTGTCGAGCGCGGTCGAGTACCTGTCGCCGGAACCGCCTGCGCACCTTGCTCCTAGAGAACTCGCCCTGCGACTGAAGGAGGACGGCATGACGAACAAGGCCATCGCTCGCGCGACCGGGGTGCATCCGTCCACGGTCGGCCGCTGGCTGGCGACGCCCGCCCTCTCCGCCGCGTCGGAAGGAGGCGCGCTGTGAACGATGAGTTGCCGGAGGACGAGCACGCCCGGCGGCTTGCCGATGTCCTCCACACGCTGAAGCCGACTCCGAGCGAGGCGGCTGAGATCTCGGAGCTGGCGCGCCACACCGACCCGTGGCTCGCCGCGCAGACGTGGCGCGGCGGCCACCCACTCCTGGAGCGCCTGAGCGCAGAGCACGACCGCAGCCAGGTGGTATGGGTGCGCCCGACCGAGCTGCTCCCATCCGCCTCGGCCCGCATGATCGGGCGCGGCATCGACCTGCGCACCGAGCTGGCGCGCCGCGTCGAGGAGCGTCGGCAGACCTCGCCGCAGGCAACTCCGGTGACCCGGCCAGGCATCCGGGGGCGTGCCCAGGGCATCGCGCCGCTCTCCGCGTTCGGGCAGTCCCCCGCGCGCCAGTCCTCTGTCAGCCGCGACCCGCTCCGCCGCCTGTGAGCGCGCCATGTCTGCCCAGGCCGCTCCCACGTCGTTCCGCACCCCGGAGGGACTGCGCGCGCTCCTGGAGCGTCTGCACGACGATGGGAACGGCGCGTGGCGGCGCGACGTGGATGTCGCGGCGCTCATGGAGTACACGGCGGGTCGGTACGCGAGCCTCGCGCGAAAGCACGGCCTCGACCCGTGGGAGGCTGCGAGCGCCGCGTTCGACGCGATGCGCACCCCGGCCGTGCGCAACGCGGAAGATCCGTGGGCCGTCGTCACCCGTGCCGTGCAGGTCACGCTGATCGCCGAGGAACGGGGCAACGGACTGCTGTGCTCGACGCATCAGGCACGCAGGCCGCAATACAGCGGCTTCCACGACCCGGAGCGGTTCAGCGACCGGGAGAACCCGCTCACCGACTACCACGAAGCATTGCAGGTCGCGCCCGCGGGTGAGGACGAGAACGAATCGGACGACGAGGTATCTGGCGTCGTCCGTGCAGTCGAGGACGCTATCAGGCTACTGGCGCTGCTCGACTGGCCGGAGCAGACGGCGCGCGCGGCCGTCGAGCACATCTGCACTCGACTCGGCGACGCGCCGTCGCGGGCGAGCGCAGCGGAATCGCTTCGGCGAGACCCGCACGCTCGGGCCGTGCTCGATCTGCCGTCGACGAGCTGGAACGCGCTGCTCCGTGCGATCCTCGGCAACCCCGATCCCGATCAGGCCCACACCGCCGTCGGCCGCGGCGTGCTGTACCGCCTTCTTGTCGGCGAGCCCCTGCGCGCGCTGCTCACCGATGACGACCTCGTGCTGCTGCTCGGCCTGAACGCGCCCACTCCGGCGGGGGCGAGGTGAGCACATGGCGGCGAGCACCGGGCACATCGAGCTGGAGCGCACCATCGACTCCATCGTCGTCGGCAGCCGTCATCGCATGGAGCTGGGCGACATCGACGCACTCGCAGCATCCATCGAACGTGACGGACTGCTCCAGCCTCCGACCGTGACACCGGACGGCGTGCTCGTGTGCGGCGCTCGACGCATCGCGGCGCTGCGCAAGCTCGGCCACAAGAAGGTCAACGTCTTCGTGCGCTCCGGGATCAGCGACCGGCTCCAGAGGCTCATGGCCGAGCAGGCCGACAACGTGCTTCACAAGCCATTCACGCAGACCGAGGCCGCGGCGCTGTACCACGAGCTGAAGACGCTCATGGCCGAAGACGCCGCTCGTCGTCAGGCGGCGACGCAGTTCGGTGCTGGCGGGAAGATCACCGGAACGAGCGGTGGTGCCGTGACGGCACCACCGCTGATCGGCGCGCCGGGCAAATCCCGCGCGCAGGCTGCGCTCATGGTCACCGGGCGTAAGTCGTACACGAGCCTGGAGCAGATCAACGACCTCCAGCGGATCGCCAACGACCCCCGACAGCCGGAGGATGTTCGCGGCTTCGCCCGCTCAGAACTCGACGCCATCGACCGCGGCTCGTCGATCACCACGGCGCACGCCCGCACGATCGCCATGCTGGCGATCCCGCAGGAGGAACCCGAGCCACCCGGCGCGCTGGAGTTGCTGGCACAGGAGGCACTCGACCGCGCGAAGCAAGGGCGCAGGCGAGGCCCGGCACCCGCACCAGCGCCGAGCCCCGTGCCGGTTCGCTATCCGGTGCGGGCGTTCACCCTCACCTGGAACGACCTCGATCAGTGGTGGTCACACTACGACCCTGCCGAGGTCGGCACCGCGCTGAGTGATGACCAGTGGGAGCACCTGGAGACGATCCTCGACGCTACCGTCCGCTTCTTCGACGCGGCCCGCGCCGCCCGAGCCGCCCGCCAACGTCTCGCCAAGGAGAGTGCTTGATGCCGCAGACTCGCTTCCCTCGTCGCCTCATGATCCTCCTGATCGTCGGTGCTGCCGTGCTTGCCGTCCTCGTCGGAGTCGGGCTCTACGGGTTGCTGCTCGCACCTCGATCCGAGCCTTCGCCGGGCGGCAGCTCCACGAGCGGCCCATCAGGCGCTTCCACCAGCGCACCGTCCCCGACATCGAGCACGCCGCCCGCCGTCCGTGAGTCCGACGACCCCGAGACGTTCGCGCGAGCTCTCGCCATCGCGCTGTTCACATGGGACACCGCGACCGAGTTCGGGCCGACCGACTTCGCGCAGGTCATCGTGGATGTGGGCGACCCCTCCGGCAATGAGACCGCCGGGCTCGCCTCTGACGTGCGCACCTATCTCCCGACCGCGGACGCCTGGGCGCAGCTCCGCACGATGCAAACCCGCCAATGGCTCGACATCAACGACGTGTTCGTGCCGGACGAGTGGGCGACGGCGCTCGAGCAGGCAGCCGAGGGACAGATCCTTCCGGGCACCGTCGCCTACACGATCACCGGCATTCGGCAACGCGAGGGCATCCACGGCACCGAGCCCGTGACCAGCTCCCACGAGGTCGCGTTCACCGTTTTCATCACCTGCGAGCCGACCTTCGATACCTGCCGCGCGCTTCGCATCTCCGAGCTTGACAATCCCCTGCGTTGATCGGCACCCGCATGAAGAAGCTCGTTGTGGTCATCGCCACCCTCGTCGCAGTGCTCCCCATGAGCCTGGTCGGCGTGGGTCTGCTCGTGTCGCCCGCGGTATTCGCCGCATGTCTCTCGTCAAGCTCGCTCGTTGTCGGGCCGATCCCGGAGTCGCTCACAGCCACGACGCGCGCGGGCGAGACCGTGACCCTCAACCATGAGCAGCTAACCCATGCAGCCACCATCATCACGGTCGGCGCGCAGACTGAGGGCGTTGGTCGCGCTGGCATCGTCATCGCGCTCATGGCCGCACTCACCGAGTCGCGGCTACGGATGCTCGCAAACTCGGCTGCGATTCCAGAGTCGGGCGATTTCCCGAACGACGGAGAGGGCAGCGATCACGACTCTCTTGGCCTGTTCCAAATGCGGCCGAGCGCAGGATGGGGCACCGTCGCGGAATTGATGAACGCGACCTACCAATCGCGCGCCTTCTACGGAGGTTCGAGCGGGCCGAACTACCCGTCACCGCGCGGACTCCTCGACATAAACGACTGGCAGCACCTCGACCCTGGCGAGGCAGCGCAAGCGGTCGAAGTCTCGGCATATCCCGACCGCTACCAGAACTACCAGCCAGTCGCCGAGGCGATCCTCGCTGCACTCACGCGCCGCGCCGAAACCACGCCGGGCGGTACGCCGCTCGGCAACGTACCCGAGACGACCGCCATCGTCTTCCCGCTGCCGAGCGGGACGTGGGTGAACACCAGCGACTTCGGGTGGCGCGAAGACCCCTTCACTGGTGAGCGAGCGTTCCACTCGGGAACGGACTGGGCTGCCGACGACGGCACGCCGATCCTCGCGCTCGCCGATGGCGTGGTCAGCTTCGCCGGGCCGTCGGGCGGCTACGGCAACCTCATCATCATCGAGCACACCATCGATGGACAGCGCATCGCCTCCGCCTACGCGCACATGTGGCAGAGCGGCGTCCTCGTCAGCGTCGGGGATCGCGTCGTTGCCGGGCAGCACATCGGCAACGTCGGTTCGGCGGGCAGGTCGACCGGAGCCCATCTGCATTTCGAGATCCGGCCAGGCGGGTCGAACGCAACGGCCGTCGATGCCGAGCCCTGGCTTGCCGCCCACGGAGTGCAGAACCTCGATGCCGCAAGCACCGCGGCGCTCTGCTCAGCACAGATGGCCGCATGACATGGACATATTCCCCGACTTCGGAGCCGTCGGCGGTCAGGCAGAACTGCGCGCCATCGTTGGCGCGCTGCTGACCATCGTGCTCATCCTCGCCGTGCTCATGCTCGTCATCTGCGCCGCAGTGTGGGCGATCTCGTCGGCGAACGGCAACATCACTTCGGCTGTCCGCGCGCGCGCCGGATTCCTCGTCTCCGTCGTAGCTGCCACCCTCGCCGGCCTCGGCGTCACCTGGGTCAACTTCCTGCTCGGCATCGGCGCGAGCATCTGACGCGCCGGGCGGTGACTCAGGCTCAGAGTCGCTGGTCGGACGTAGCGTTCAGCACATGAGGATCGAGTTCGACGCGCGCGCCTACAAGAAGCTTCTTGCTGAGGTAGCTGAGTCCATCGAGGCCACCGACAAGCGGTTTCGAGAAACCCATGCCGGGCTCCCGGTAGACGTGATCGTCGCCGACTTCGCGACGCATGGACCGAAGGTGGACCTCCCCGAGGCCAAGCTTCAGGAGTACGCGGAAGCCGTCTCAACGGGCGCACCCTTCAGATGGGTTATCAGCTAAAGAGCGCGACGAGCGCGAGCACCTGCGTCGACAGGATGCCGCCAAGCGCCCCCGATGACACATCCTTCAAGAACCCCCCGAGCGCGATTAGCGCCTGCTTCGTACGTGTCGGCTCCTGTGCCGACACTCCTTGCCGGGCCTCGTCAACCATCTGCGCGACCTGTTCCGACTCGTCTGCCGTCAACGCCCCGAGCGCTTGCGTTACAGCATCGAGCACGGCCGACACCTTGTCACCCCACGCGGGGTCGCTGACCGTGAGCGTCTGGTTCACTCGGGAGCTGGCAATCGAGACGTTCGCCGGGCCTTGCACATGCGTCTCGAAATGCTGCGTGGGCGTCGGATGCATCGGGTCATGCACCGAGCGTCCCTGCTCGACGGTGTGACGACCCTTCGCGGTGAGCCGCGGACGCAGCGGGGCAGCGTACTGCCATGCTTCCGGCCCGTCGATGTACGCCTCCTGCTTGAGCCGCGCGCCCGCCTTCATCAACTCGTCTGCTGTATATACGACGCCATGAAAGTGCGCGCCGCCACGCAGGAAGTCATCAGGCGTCGGCCCGCGTCCGTTGCCCTCGATCTCCTCGTACAGCCAGCGCAAGTAGTCATCCTGGAGTTGGCGGCGTCGAAGAATCACATCGCGCCGCGCCTGATCGAAGCTCTCCGCCACGGACTTCCCTTCGGGCGTCACGAACACGCCGTTCAGCCCGGCCAGCGAACGGTGCGCCGTGAGCAGACGTTCTCCGTCAAGCAACTCGAGTTCGTTGACGACATCATTGCGGCTCAGTGCAAGCTCGGCTCCGACGGCCTCAGCGATGCGGTCAGTGGCGACAAACTCACGGACTGTTCCGCCTGCCAACTCGATGACGCCCGCGAGCAGGCGCAGACGCCGTGCACGAGTTCCGGTCGGCAGCGCCGCAGTGGTGGTCATGTTGCCGAGTGTACGGACGACTACCGACGTTGCAGCGCGACCTATCCGTCGCACAGCGACTGCCCCGTCTCCCAGAGACGTGCCGCCGCGCGCAGCTCACAGCGCGCCCGCTGACGCTCCCGGCGACGTTCGCGCCGGTTTTCCTCCCCGCCGTGGCACATCTGGCAGGAGCAGACAGCATGGCCGTCCCAGCGATGCTCCCAGTGGCAGCGACCGGAGCCGCGCCAGAGCGCGTCGGGTGCAAAGGGCGACGGCAGATCGCATACGCCGTCAGCGTGGTCGTGGACTTCCGCGTGGCCGATGTCGCCACGGGCGACACGGATACGAAGCGGAACATGGGCGTCGGTACGAGACACGGCAGGTCTCCGAGGGTGCTCAGCGCCCCGATCCGCTGCCCCTCGACGAAGGACGAACCGGGGCTATGGGTTGAGCCCCTCGCGCGGTCGTGTCCTCATGCCTTCATCGTGCCACGGCCCGCCGACATCAGGCATCCGGTGCAGCGTGCGCACCTACTAGGCGATTCCTCCCCTCGCCTGCTGAAGGAGCACACAGTGATCGACATCGATCCCAATACCGACGGGCTGCCCGGCATCGAACAGCTCCGCGTTATTGTCGGCGCGGCCATGACGGTGGGGCTCATCCTCGCTGTCCTCGCCCTCATCATCTCGGCCGTGGTCTGGGGCTACGGGGCGAATAGCTCGAATCCGCACCTCGCCAGCCGTGGCAAGGTCGGCGTGCTCGTCTCGTGCGGCGCGGCCATCATCTGCGGGGCATCCGCCACCCTGGTCAACTTCTTCTGGAACGTCGGCCAGTCGGTCTAGCACCACGACCGAGTTGAGATGGCTGAGCCGATGAGTGTTTGTGATGTGCCCGTCATCGCGTCAGTGTGCGATGCCGTGGGTGAGGGAACTGCGTCGCTCATCTCCGCGCCGTTCGATTGGCTTGCGCAGGCAATGGGGCAAGCCGCCGCCTGGCTGTTCGAGAGCGTGTGGACGGTGTTCGACTCGACCACGCTCGTCGACGTGACCGGAAGCCAGTACGTCTCGGTCTATAACGTGCTGTTCGGGGTGGGGATCTTCGTCATGCTCGTCTTCTTCTGCCTCCAGCTCATCACCGGGCTCGTGCATCGAGATCCGATGGCACTGTCGCGCGCGGGCGTGGGACTTGCCAAGTCGGTGCTCGGATCGTTCGTCGCCATCACCCTCACCGCGACCCTGTTGGAGGTCACCGATCAACTCACCATCGGCATCGTGCAGGCGACTGGCAACACGATGGAAGGCATCGGCGACCGCATGGCACTGCTCGCCGCTGGGCTGACGACGATCAACATCGCCTCGCCCGGCGTCGGTGCGATCATCACGATCTTCCTAGCCGGGCTCGGCATCGCGGGCGCGGGCATCGTGTGGTTCACGCTGCTCATCCGTAAGGCGCTTCTGCTGGTCGCCATTGTCTTCGCGCCCATCGCACTCGCCGGGTTCACCTGAATCGGCCTGACTTTCGTTCCGTTCTTCAAGCAAGGATGGAACACGATGAACAGGAAGTATTCGGCGGAGATGCGTGAGCGGGCGTTGCGGATGCTCGCGGAGACGCGGCCGTCGCACCCGACGA
>Ga0180221_1002068_pt1 | contig 12166 bp, 7 predicted proteins | sample eDN5th37CKraftMG_FD_151339 | JGI IMG/M metagenome (GOLD analysis project Ga0180221, IMG submission 151339) | Enriched Miracle-Growth compost microbial communities from Emeryville, California, USA - eDNA 5th pass 37_C Kraft MG (version 2) (version 2) ...
GGTGACCGGCCATCTCGCCGACGTGCGGCCGCTGATCGCCGGACGAAAGGCATGACGCGCATGGACAAGTTCACCCGCCTCGCCGCCACCGCCTGCCCGCTGATGCTGCCGAACGTCAACACCGATCAGCTTCTACCGGCGCGCTTTTTGAAATGGCCGCGCTCGCGTGGCCTCGGCACCGTGCTGTTGCGCGACCTGCGCTTCGACGCCGACGACAAGCCGCGCGGCGACTTCCCGCTCAACGATCCGCGCTGGGCGGACGCGAAGATCCTGCTGGCGGCGCGCAATTTCGGCGGCGGCTCGTCGCGCGAGGCGGCCGTCTATGCGGTCTACGATTACGGCTTCCGCTGCGTGATCGCGCCGTCGTTCGGCGACATCTTCGCGCAGAACGCGGTGAAGAACGGACTGCTGACAGCGGTGCTGCCGGACGACGCCGTCGCCGCGCTCGGCGCGGCGGTGAGCGCCGATCCCGCGCAACAGATCACCGTCGATCTCGAACGGCAGACGATCACCTGCGGCGAACGACGTTACAGCTTCGCCATCGATCCGGTGAGCCGCAACCAGCTCATCAACGGCTGGGACGACGTCGACCTGACCGAGAGCTATCGCGACAGGATTTCCGCCTTCAAGGACGTGAATCGACAACAGCGGCCCTGGGCCGCGCCCGCCGCACGGTCTTAGACGATCGGTTTTTCGCGCAGCGAAAAGCCGAAACCGGCAAACCATGCTGCATACGCAATGCCGGTTGCGCCCCGCGCGGCGACCCTTCAGACTTTGACGCCGTCATCCACACGAGACCGCAAGGCGCGCGCCGCTCATAAAAGCTCGCCAAGAACACAAGGGGGAAACACCATGACCACTCGCCGCCGCTTCCTGACGCTGTCGGGCGCCGTGCTCGCCATGCCGGCCGTGATGCGCAGCGCTTTCGCCGACGCGGCATGGCCGACCGCGAAGCCGATCCGCATGATCTGCCCGTTCGGCGCCGGCAGCACGGTCGACGTGCTCGCCCGCCTCGTCACCGATCCGCTGGCGCAGGCGATCGGCCAGTCGGTGGTGGTCGAGAACCGCGGCGGCGCCGGCGGCATGATCGGCTCGGCGGTCGTCGCGCGCGCCGAGCCGGACGGCTACACCCTGCTCGCCAACGCCGCCGCGCACACCGCGGTGCCGGCCGCGCATCCCAATGTCAGCTACGACCCGGCCAAGGATTTCGCCGGCATCGCGATGATCGGCGTGGTGCCGAACGTGATCGTGGTCGCGCCGTCGAAAGGCATCAAGACGGTCAAGGACCTGGTCGAGCGCGCCAAGGACGGGCAGATCACCTATGCGTCCGCCGGCATCGGCAGCGCGACGCACTGGGCCGCCGAGCGCTTCCGTCTCAGCGCCGGTTTCAAGGGAACGCACGTGCCGTTCCGCGGCGGGCCGGCGGCGCTGACCGAGGTGGCGACCGGCCGTGTCGACTTCATGGCGATCGGCACCGGCTCCGGGCTGCCCTTCATCCTCGACAAGCGGCTGATTCCGCTCGCGGTGACGACGCAGAAACGCTCGCTGGCGCTGCCCGAAGTGCCGACCACGCTCGAACTCGGTTACGCCAACTCCGATTACACCTTCTGGAACGGCTTTCTCGCGCCGCGCCAGACGCCGAAGCCGATCGTCGAACGGCTGCACCGCGAGATTACCAGGATCGTCGACAGCGCGGACATCAAGGACAAGCTCCTCAAGCAGGGCGTCGAGCCGCTGCCGCTGTCGCCGGCGGAGTTCGACGCGTTGATGGTCAAGGAGATCGCCGCGAACCTCGCGCTCGCGAAAGCGGCCGGCCTGAAGTTCAACTGACGACACGACGGCAGGCAGGACGGCGTGCGGTGAACGACTACGTCACGCCTGCCGATCGCGCTTGGACACGGGTCCAATGTCCGCTACGGCACCGACGGAGCGGCATTGGCGGCCCTCGCAAAATGGCATCTTCCGCCGATGCCATGCGGTTTTTTCCTCGCGCAAAGGAACTGGACGTGACCCCCGGCGTTAGAGAGCGTCCGAGGGTGACATGCGTGTCCTGTTTGCGACTCCCGAAATCGATGACTTCGTGCAGGTCGGCGGCCTCGCCGCGGTGTCGGCCGCCTTGCCGCGCGCGATCCGGCCGATCGCTGACGTGCGCGTCGTCATCCCCGGTTACCGCGAAGTCCTGAGCAAGGCGAAAAACCTCGCGATTGTCGGGCGATGCGCCGCTTATGCAGGCATGCCGGCCTGCGATATCGGCCGCACCGAAACCGCGGACGGCCTGCCCGTTTATGTCGTCATCGCGCCTGCGCTTTATGAGCGTGACGGCTCCCCTTATGTCGACATCAAGGGAACCGACTGGACGGACAACGACATCCGCTTTGCCCGGTTCTCGCTCGCGGTGGCGGAGATCGCCGAGGGAAAGATCGATCCCGGCTGGCGGGCGGACCTCGTCCACGCCAATGACTGGCAATCGGCGCTGACGCCGGCCTATCTCGCCTGGCGCGGCTCCAAGGTGCCGACCGTGCTCACCATTCACAACCTCGCCTATCAGGGGCTTTTCCCGCGCGAGGCGCTGGGGCGGATCGGCATTCCCGGCAGCGCGTTCCAGATCGACGGCGTCGAGTTCTACGGCAAGGTGTCGTTCCTCAAAGGCGGCCTCTATTACGCATCGCACCTGACAACGGTCAGCGAAACCTATGCGCGCGAGATCACCTCGCCGGAATTCGGCTGCGGGCTCGAGGGCCTGCTCGCCAAGCGCGCCCGCGCCAACGAACTGACCGGCATCCTCAACGGCATCGACAACAGCTGGGACCCGCGCGCGTGCCCCGAACTTGCGGCGCCGTTCGGCGCCGGCGAATGGACCGGCAAACGAGTCAACGCCGATCATGTGCGCAAGGAATTCGGGCTGGCCGCCTCGCGCGGACCACTGTTCGGCCTCGTCGCCCGCCTGGTGCACCAAAAGGGCGTCGATCTGGTGCTCTCGGCCGCCGAGACGATCGTCAATGCCGGGGGCCAGATCGTGGTGATGGGCCGCGGCGAGCCGCGCTTCGAGCGGGCGCTGCAGGCGGCGCAGCGGCGCCGGCCCGACAGCGTCGCCGCCGCGATCGGGTTCGACGACGGCAGCGCGCGCCGCATCTTCGCCGGCAGCGACTTCACGCTGGTGCCGTCGCGCTTCGAGCCGTGCGGGCTGAGCCAGATGTATGCGCAGCGGTTCGGCTCGCTGCCGATCGGGCGGCGCACCGGCGGCCTGTCCGAAACCATCAGCGACGGCGAGACCGGCTATCTGTTCTCCGAGCCCTCGACGGAGTCGCTGCTCGGCGCGATCTGCTGCGCCTTCGCGACGTTCGGCCACAAGACGAGGCTCAACGCCATGCGCACCGCCGCGATGGCCAAGTCCTATAGCTGGACGCAGTCCGCGCCGGCCTATGTCTCGCTGTATCGGCGAGCACGCGCGGCCTAGCTCCGCAGCAATATCCCGACCGGCAAGTCGTCCAGATGAACCGTGCTGCCGCTGACCGCGCGGTCCCGCAGGACATCGCGATAGCCGTCGAGCGGCTCGCCAAGCGCGACCTGAAATCCCTCGGGCCACTGACGTCCGCCTTGCGTCGCTTGCGCGAAATGCCGGCCGACCACGACGACCAGCCGCTCGCGGCGGTGATCGCGCGCGAATGCGATCGCGCTTGATTCGTGAGCGGCGGCGAGCGGCAGGCCCGTATAGCCGCCGCCGCGAAACAGCGCGGCATGCCGCTGACGAAGCGCAAGCAATGTCCGGATCAGCGCGAACTTGACGCGGCCGTCCGGCCAGTTCCGCGCGAGTTCCGGCCAGTCCGCCTCGCCCGCGAGAAGTTTGCGCCGGTGCGCGAAGTCGACCGGCCGCCGGTTGTCGGGGTCGACCATCGACAAGTCCCAAAGCTCGGTGCTCTGATAGAAATCCGGGACGCCGGGCAATGTCAGCTTGAGCGCGATCTGCGACAGGCTGTTCAGCGCGCCGAGCAAGGCCGCTCGCTGCGCGAACTGCGACAGCGAGCCGATGAATTCGGCGGAACGCGTCGGATCGAGAATGGCCTCGACGAATTGCTGCAGCGCCTGCTCGTAAGCCTCGTTCGGATTGGTCCAGCTCGTCTGCTGCTTGCCCTCGCGCGCCGCCTTCCACGCATAGGCCGCAACCCGTTCGACGAAGCCGTCATCGGGACCGCCGGCCGGCCAGGAGCCGATCAGCGTCTGATACAGCATGTATTCGTGCGCCGCCGACGGCCAGCGCCCGCCATTCACGTTGTACGTGAAGCGCTCGTTGAGCGCCTTCCACGTCAGCACCGCCGCGCGCCAGTCCTCCGGGATTTCCGCCAATGCCAGGATACGCATGCGGGCATCCTCGCCGCGCTTGGTGTCGTGCGTCGCCGTGGCGACGAGGCCGTGGCGCTGCTCGCGAAGCAGCCGGGCCTGTTCCTGATGAAACTGCTCGACGCTCAAGCCGGGTGACGCCGGCTCGCCGCCGACCTCATTGAGCGCGATCAGCCGGTGATAGCGGTAGAACGCGGTGTCCTCGAGCGACTTCGCCATCAGCGGCCCGGTGAACTGCTGCAGCTTCATCGCGAAATTGCGGACGCGCGGCGCGCTGTAGCCGCGGTTGCGCGCGAGATCGCCGGTGACGCAGCCGTCCAGGAATTCGAAGATCTCGGGATCCGGGCCGCCCCATGCCGCGCGGATCCGCGCGATGACGTCATCGATCAAAGCGCGGTCGGCGTCATTGATGCGTCCCGTGACGTAAGTGCGGTAGACCGGGAACTCGATCACGTAAGCCCGCAGCGCCGCTTGCAGCCGGCCGACGGTGTAGTCGCGCGTGCTGAAATGGCCGGCGGCAATGCGGCCGAGCGCCCGCGCCAGCACGGTGAATTCGCTGGCCAGCATGGTGTCGAGCACGCGCGCCTTGGCCTCGCGCACCGTGTCGGCGAACGCCGTCCCCTCGCCGCTGAAGTCGCGCCAGACGCTGTCGAGCGGGGCGAGACCGCGATCGTCGAGCAGCGCGCGCGATATCAGGTTGAGCCGCTCATAGCCGGTCGTGCCGTCGATGCCGGAAAACGGCGGCATCGATTCCTCGGGCCCGAGGATTTTCTCGACCACGAGATAGAAGCCGTCACGGCGCGTCCGCGGACGCACGCGCCGGATCAGGTCGCGCAGGCGGCGCACGTATTGCACCGGGTCGCGCAGACCGTCGATGTGATCGAGCCGCAGGCCCTGCAGCGCACCGTCGGCGATCAGCCGCGCGACGAGATGATGCATGGCGGCGAAGGTCGCCGCGTGTTCGGGCCGCAGCCCGGCGAGGTCGTTGATGTCGAAGAAGCGCCGGTAGTTGATGGCCGAAAAGGCGACGCGCCAGTACGCCAGATGATAGGCCTGCCGCTCGAGGAGCCGATGCAGCAGCGGCCAGCCGGTCTCGGTGCGGGCGTCGTAAGCGGCAAGCCCCCGGTCGATCAACGCGGCGCAGTCCGCTTCCGCCAAGGTCGCCTTGAGCGCCGGCGCCTCCCGATAGGACGGCGTCGGGCTTGTCCGATAAGGCTCGACGATGGCGAGCAGCTTGCGGCCTTCCTCTGTAGCCTCGGCGCCGGCGGCGGTGACGACGGTGCGGACGATCTCGGCGTAGCGCTGCGGGTTGATCGGCAGCTTGTGCTCGAAATACCAGGCGGCGAACGACCCGGCCGCCGCGTCGAATTTCAGCGCGATGTCGCCGCTGCGCAGCGCGTCGCCGTAGGGCCGGCCGAGGATCGGCAGCAGCACGCCGGGCTTGTGGCGATAAGGCAGCCCGTCCCAGTCGATATCGAACGAAGCGGCGTGCGGCGATTTCTGTCCCCATTCGAGAACGTCGAGCCACCACGCATTGTCCGAATAGCCGATGCCCATATGGTTCGGCACGAAATCGAGAATGAGGCCGATATCGGCGTCCCGGAGCGCGGCCGATAGCGCGGCGAAGCCGGCCTCGCCGCCAAGCTCGTCGTTGAGACGGTTGTGATCGACGATGTCATAGCCATGCGTCGAGCCCGGCCGGGCGGCCAGAAACGGCGAGGCGTAGAGATGCGAGACGCCGATTTCCTTGAGATAAGGAACCAGCGCCGCCGCGTCATGGAAACCGAACTGCCTGGTCAGTTGCAGGCGGTACGTCGCGATGGGAACGGGGGCGGCCATCACACCGGCCCGATGCCGACCGAGACCGACCACGGCGGCGCATCGTTCGGACGGCGCTCGTCCCACACCGGCGTCTCGCAGGCGATGTCGCCCGGTTCGGCTCCGGTGAAATCGCCGATCATGTGCAGGGCGCGGCGTTCGGTTTGCCAGCGCGCCTCGAGCCGGCCGTCGGCGAAGCTTGCCCGCGAGCGCAGCGGCAAGATATCCGGCAGCAGCGGGACGATGTGCTGCCGCCGCGCGCGCAACAGCGCGGTGACGAAGCGCAGCCGCTCCCGCCCCGCCGGCTTGTCCGCCTGCGCCCAGTCGAGCACGGCCGAGCGCACGGCCTCCCGCGCCAGGGGATCGGGAACCGCGAGACCGGGATCGGCATAGGCTTCGGAGAATTCCGCCTTGCGGCCATTGCGGACCGCGTCCGCAAGTTCGCCGGCGAAATCGCAGAAGAACGGAAACGGGCTTCGCGCGCCCCATTCGTCGCCCATGAACAGCAATGGGATCGACGGCGACAGCAACAGCACGATCAGCGCGGCTTCGAGCTGCGACGGCGGCGCCAGCGCCGCGAGGCGCTCGCCGAGCGCCCGGTTGCCGATCTGGTCGTGGTTCTGCAGGAAATCGACGAAGGCGAGCGGCGGCAATGCCTTGCTCGGCTCGCCGCGCGGCGCACCGTTGCGATGCGCCGAGGACTCGCCCTGATAGGCAAAGCCCTCCGCCAGCGTGCGCGCGATCAGGCGCTCGGGATCGGCATAATCCTTGTAGTAGCCCTGCGTCTCGCCGGTCAGCCGCACGTGCCAGGCATGGTGGTAGTCGTCGTTCCACTGCGCGCGATAATGGCCCTGCGGCGGGTCTTCACCCGGCGCGAGGAAGCGCGCGCCATTGTCGTCATTCTCGAGAACGAGATGAATATGGCGTCCGGTGGCGCGCGCGAGTTCGCCGGCGGCGACGCTGATCTCGCGCAGCACATGCGGCGCGCCCGGCGTGGCGATGGCGTGGACGGCATCGAGCCGCAGCCCATCGAAGCGGTAGTCGCGCAGCCAGGCGACCGCGTTCTCGACCGCGAAAGCGCGCACCTCGGGCACCGTGTAGTCGATCGCCACGCCCCACGGCGTCTGCGCCTGCGAAAAGAACTGCGGCGCGAGGCGCGGCCAATCATTCCCTTCCGGCCCGAAGTGGTTGTAGACGACGTCGAGCAGGACCATCAGGCCGAGCTGGTGTGCGGCATCGATCAGGTTCTTGAGATCGTCGGGCGTGCCGTAAACGCTGTCCGGGGCAAACCACAGCACGCCGTCATAGCCCCAGTTCCAGCGGCCGGGAAAATCGGCGAGCGGCATCAGCTCGATCGCGGTAATGCCGGCGGCGGCGACATGATCGAGCCTGTCGATGACAGCGCGGAAGGTGCCGCGCTCCGTGAACGTGCCGACATGAAGCTCGAGAATGACGGCCTCGTGCCACGGCCGGCCGCGCCAATCCGATGACCGCCACTTGTAAGCCGTGTGATCGACGACCTCGCTCGGGCTGGACACATCGCGCGGCTGGAAGCGCGAGGCCGGATCGGCAATCAGCAACTCGCCGTCGATGCGGAACTGATAATGCGTGCCGCCGCCCGCGCCCGGCACGTCGGCCGCAAACCAGCCGCCGTCCTCCGCCGTCAATGCGGTGATGCTGTCGCCGATCACGATCTCCACGCTGTTCGCCGCCGGCGCCCACAGGCGAAAGCTGACGCCATTCGTGGTCAGCCGGGGACCGAACATCGGCATCATGACGTGCCCGCGAAGGCGATCACTGTCAGCGGCCGCGCATGGCGCTGCTCGCCGGGCTTGCCGTCCTCGATGCGCTCGCCGTCCTCGCCGGTATCGAGCACGACAGTCCAGGCGCCGACGCCCGGCCACTCCGGCAGCATGAACTCGACCGGCTGCTGCGCCGCGTTGAGCACGATGAACAGCGGCTCGCCGCCGGCCACGACCGGCGCCAGCACATAGGACAGGAAACGCCCCTCCGCGAAGCTCCAGTCCTCCTCCGTCATCTCGTTGCCGGCCGGCGTCAGCCACTTGATGTCATAGCTGCCGTCGCCGCGGCGGCCTTCGAGCCAGCGGTGCGGCTTGAGCTGAGGAAACCGCCGGCGCAAGGCGGTCAGCGTCGCGACAAAGCCGGTCATGTCGTCGGGACCGCCGCTGTTGCTCCAGTCCACCCAGCCGGTCTCGTTGTCCTGGCAATAGGTATTGTTATTGCCGTTCTTGCTGTTGCCGACCTCGTCACCGGCCAGCATCAGCGGCACGCCCTGCGCCAGGATCAGGCAGGAAAGCTGGTTGCGGCGGATCTGCCGCCGCACCTTCTGGATGGCGGGGTCGTCGCTCGGCCCCTCCGCGCCCCAGTTGGCGCTGGCATTGTCGTCCGAGCCGTCGCGGCTTTCCTCGCCGTTCGCCTCGTTGTGCTTGTGCTCGTACATCACGGTGTCGGCGAGCGTGAAGCCGTCATGCACCGTGACGTGGTTGATGCTGGCGCGCGGCCCGCGCCCGTCGTGCCGGAACTGCGGCGCCGAGCCGGTCATGCAACCCGCGACCTCGCCGAGCAGGTTCGGCTCGCTGCGCCAGTAGCGGCGCATCGTCTGGCGATACACGTCGTTCCACTCCGACCAGCCGTTGGGGAAGCCGCCGACCTGATAGCCGCCGAGCCCGATATCCCACGGCTCGGCAATCAGCTTCACCTCCGCGAGCACCGGGTCCTGACGCACCGCGGCGAAGAACGGCCCCTGCCGGTTGAACTCCGGAACGCGGCCGAGCGTGCTCGCGAGATCGAAGCGGAAGCCGTCGACGTGATAGACCTCGACCCAGCGCCGCAGGCTGTCCATGACCATCTGCAGCACGCGCGGCTGCGTGAGGTTCAGCGCATTGCCGGTGCCGGTGTAGTTCTCGTAGTAGCGGGCATTGTCCGGCGTCAGCCAGTAATAGGACGCATTGTCGATGCCGCGATAGCACAGCGTCGGGCCGAGATGATTGCCCTCCGCGGTGTGGTTGTAGACGACGTCGAGAATGACCTCGATGCCGGCGTCGTGCAGGCCGGCGACCATGGAGCGGAACTCCTGGATCGCATCGCGCCGGGCGTAGCGGCGTTCCGGCGTGAAGAAATTGATGCTGTTGTAGCCCCAGTAGTTCGTGAGGCCCTTGTCGACCAGATAGCGGTCGTCGACAAAGGCATGCACCGGCAAAAGCTCGATGGCGGTGACGCCGAGCGTGCGCAGATGCTTGACGACGGCGGGATCGGTCAGCGCGCCGTAGCTGCCGCGCAGCCGCTCGTCGACGTCGGCACGCCGCTGCGTCAATCCCTTGACGTGGGCTTCGTAGATGAAGGTGTCCTCCCACGCCGTGCGCGGCCGCGTATGCGCGCTCCAGCTATGCGCGTCGTCGACCACCACGGATTTGAGCATCCAGCGGGCGTTGTCGCGCCGGTCGAACGACAGATCCTCGCTCTTGTGGCCGGTGCGGTAGGCGAAATGCGCGTCGGTCCAGGAAAACTCGCCGGCGAGATCCTTCGCGTAAGGATCGAGCAGCAGCTTGTGCGGGTTGAAGCGATGGCCGGCCTCCGGCTCGTAAGGGCCGTGGACGCGATAGCCGTAAAGCTGGCCGGGGCAGATCTGCGGGAAATAGCCGTGCCACACATCCTCGCTGCGCTCCGGCAGCGCGACCCGCTCGGTTTCGCGTCTGCCGGACCGGTCGAACAGGCACAGCTCGACCCTGGTCGCGTTCGCGGAAAACAGCGCGAAATTCGTGCCTTTGCCGTCCCAGGTCGCGCCGAGCGGATGCGCCGAGCCCGACTTCGCCGGGCCGTCAGACCTCAGGAACGAGATAGATGGCAGCAAGCGGTGGGATGACAAGGCGGAGCTCCGGGCTGTCCGGCGTTACAACGGTCGATACGCGGCCTGCGTTCCCGACATTGCCGCCGCCATAGGAAGCGGCATCCGAATTGAGGGCTTCGCGCCAGGTGCCCGCGAACGGCACCGGCACGCGGTAATCGCGCAGCACCTGCGGCGTGAAATTGACGACGACGACGCAGCGCGCCTTGGGATCGCGCCCCTTGCGCAACCAGGCGAAGGTGCTGTTCGCCGCGTCGTCGGTGACGAGCCATTCGAAGCCGTCCACGTCGCAATCGAGCTCATGCAGCGCCGGCGTGTCGCGATAGAGCCGATTGAGATCGCGCACGAGACGCTGGATGCCGGCATGCGGCCCCTGATCGAGCAGATGCCACGGCAGGCTGACGTCGTGGTTCCACTCGGTGTCCTGGCCGAACTCACTGCCCATGAACATCAGCTTCTTGCCGGGATGGGCATACATGAAACTGTAGTAAGCGCGCAGATTGGCGAAGCGCTGCCACGGATCGCCCGGCATGCGGCCGAGGATGGATCGTTTGCCGTGCACGACCTCGTCGTGCGACAGCGGCAGAATGAAATTCTCCGAGAAGGCGTAGTGCAGGCCGAACAGGACATTGCCGTGGTGATGGCGGCGGTGGATCGGATCCTTGGCGATGTAATCCAGAGTGTCGTGCATCCACCCCATGTTCCACTTGTAGCCGAAGCCGAGTCCGCCGAACTCGACGGGCCGCGACACCTGCGGCCAGGCGGTCGATTCCTCGGCGGCCGTGGTCGCGTTCGGGAAACGGCCGAACACCTCGGTGTTGGTCCGCCGCAGGAAAGCGATGGCGTCGAGATTCTCGCGCCCGCCATGGCGGTTGGGAATCCAGCCGCCGCTGGGGCGGCTGTAGTCGAGATAGAGCATCGATGCGACGGCATCGACCCGCAGCCCGTCGACACCGTAGCGATCGAGCCAGAACAGCGCGTTCGCCAGCAGGAAGTTCGACACCTCCACCCGGCCGTAATTGTAGATCAGCGTGCCCCAGTCGAGATGGCGGCCCTGCCTCGGGTCGGCATGCTCATAGAGCGCGGTGCCGTCGAACCGGCCGAGACCGTGCGGATCGTCGGGGAAATGGCCCGGCACCCAGTCGAGCAGAACGCCGAGACCCGCCTTGTGCAGGGCGTCGATCAGCAGCGCGAAGTCGGCCGGCGTGCCGAACCGGCTGGTCGGCGCGTAGAGCCCGGTCGGCTGATAGCCCCAGGAGCCATCGAACGGATGCTCGGCGACCGGCAGCAATTCGACGTGCGTGTAGCCCATGTCGGCGACATAGGCCGGCAGGGTCTCCGCGAGTTCGCGATAAGTGAGCCAGCGGTCCCCGTCTTCCGGCTTGCGACGCCAGGAGCCGAGATGCACCTCGTAGATCGACATCGGCGCGCTTAGCGCATTGACGCCCGGCCGCGCGGCGGCCGGCGCCGGGATCGCGGCCGGATCGACGACGATCGAGGCGGTCGACGGCCGCGTCTCGGCGGCAAACGCCAGCGGATCGGACTTCAGCGGCAGCACATCGCCGGCGCGAGTCACAATCTCGTATTTGTATTTGTCGCCGGCGCGAGCGCCGGGAACGAAAATTTCCCAATAGCCGTTGCCGCGCACGCGCATCGCATGCCGGCGGCCGTCCCAGAAATTGAAATCACCGACCACGCTGACACGCTGCGCGTTCGGCGCGAAGACGACGAAGCCGACGCCGTTCACGCCGTCGAGCGTCATCGGATGCGCGCCGAGCTTGTCGTAAAGCCGGAGATGATTGCCTTCGTTGAGAAGATAAATGTCGTAGTCCGACAGGATGGGCTGGAAGCGATACGGGTCTTCCAGTTCGACCTCGGTCTCGCCGAACCGCGCCTTCAGGCGATAGCGCTGGTGGCGCGTGATCGGGCCGGCAAACAGGCCGGCCTCGTCGAGACGATCGAGCAGGCGCTCGGCGCCGTCCTCCTCGATCACCGCGACCTTGCTGGCGTTCGGCAGGAACACCCGCACCACCGTATTGTCGTTCTCGTGATGCTGGCCGAGATAGCTGAACGGGTCGGCGTGGCGGCCGGCGACGATCGCGCGCGCTGCAGCGGGGAGACGGCTCATTCGATCACCTCGCGCTG
>Ga0180221_1002069_pt1 | contig 12163 bp, 12 predicted proteins | sample eDN5th37CKraftMG_FD_151339 | JGI IMG/M metagenome (GOLD analysis project Ga0180221, IMG submission 151339) | Enriched Miracle-Growth compost microbial communities from Emeryville, California, USA - eDNA 5th pass 37_C Kraft MG (version 2) (version 2) ...
TCGAGCGCCTCCCCCTGCCGGGCGGCGCGCTCGACGGCATCAAGAAGCCGAAGAAGGGCTTCGTGATCCGCGGCGGCCGCGAGATGGAGGACCACATGGAGTGCCTGTGGGACCTCTTCCGGAGCATCCCGTCGCTCGAGGTCGAGGGGTCGGTGCTCGACGAGTTCTACTGGCTCAACAAGGACGACCCCAACTACTCGCTGTGCCGCGTCACCGAGAACCAGGGGCAGGACTCGCACACCGACAAGCTCTTCACGCTGAACGAGAAGGCGCAGAAGGACCTCATCAAGGTCTTCATGGCGTCGCGCGAGGAGATGGAGGGCAAGCGGATCGACGAGGTCTTCGGCGAGGACTTCCTGCGGTCCAACTTCTGGCTGTACTGGCGCACGATGTTCGCGTTCGAGGAATGGCACTCGGCGCTCGAGATGAAGCTGTACATCCACCGGTTCGTGCACCACATCGGCGGCCTGCCGGACCTGTCGGCGCTCAAGTTCACCAAGTACAACCAGTACGAGTCGCTCGTCCTGCCGCTGTACCGGTGGCTGCTCGACCAGGGCGTGACGTTCCGGTTCGCGACCGAGGTCACGGACATCGACTTCGCGTTCGACGGCGGCCGCAAGCAGGCGACCGGGATCCGCTGGGTGGAGCGCGGCGAGGACGGCGCCGCGACCGAAGGCGGCGTCGACCTCGGCCCCGACGACCTCGTCCTCGCGACCATCGGCGGCCTCACGGAGAACTCGGACGAGGGCGACCAGCACACGCCCGCGCGCATCGACGACGGCCCCGCCGCGGGCTGGGAGCTGTGGAAGCGGATCGCCGCGAAGGACCCGTCGTTCGGGCGCCCCGAGGTGTTCTGCGGCGACATCCCGAAGACCAAGTGGCAGTCGGCGACCGTCACGACGCTCGACGAGCGGATCCCCGCGCACATCCAGCGGATCGCGCAGCGCGACCCGTTCAGCGGCAAGGTCGTGACCGGCGGCATCGTGACCGCGCGCGACTCCTCGTGGCTCCTGAGCTGGACGGTCAACCGGCAGCCGCACTTCAAGCAGCAGTCGCCCGACGAGATCGTCGTGTGGGTGTACGGGCTGTTCGTCGAGACGCCCGGCGACTTCGTGAAGAAGCCGCTCCAGGACTGCACGGGCGAGGAGATCACGCAGGAGTGGCTCTACCACCTGGGCGTCCCCGTCGAGGAGATCCCCACGCTCGCCGCCGAGGCCGCGAGCTGCGTGCCCGTGATGATGCCGTACGTGACGTCGTTCTTCATGCCGCGGCGCGCGGGCGACCGCCCGGAGGTCGCGCCCGAGGGGTCGGTGAACTTCGCGTTCATCGGCCAGTTCGCGGAGACGACGCGCGACTGCATCTTCACGACCGAGTACTCGGTGCGCACGGGCATGGAGGCCGCCTACCAGCTCCTCGGCGTCGAGCGTGGCGTGCCCGAGGTCTTCGGCTCCACCTACGACGTCCGCAAGCTCCTCGCCGCGACGAGCCGCCTGCGCGACGGCGAGGAGGTCGACCTGCCCGGCCCGAAGTTCCTCCGCGAGCGCCTGCTGGGCCGCCTGGACGGCACGCAGATCGGCGAGCTGCTCACCGACTTCGGCCTGATCCCGGAGACCGCGGGCACCGAGCGCCGCCCCCGCACGGACGACGCCGTCGAGTAGCGGGCGCCCGGCGCCGCGGTCAGCGCACGACCCGGCGCCGTGCGGCCGCGAGGTTCGCCGCGAGCTGGTCGCGCGTCTGGTGCGCGTGCGCGTTCCAGGCGGGCTGACCGGGGCCGCTGCGCCAGGACTCGCTGAGGGGCTGTTGTCCACGGTGTCGAAGCCGAGCTCGTCGTACAGGCGCGTGACGAGGGCGACCGCGTCCGGGTGGTCCGAGGACACGGACAGCGCGTGCCGCCCGGGCGTGCCGGGCGGGCTGGCCGAGAGGAACAGCCGAGGTGCCTGGATGTGGCTGAACGCCTTGGCGACCTTCGACGTCGGAAGCTGCTCCTGGCGCAGCTCGTGCTCGGTCTTCTCGCCCGAGTCGACGACGGCGTACCGGCCGTCGCGCCAGGGCATGTAGTTGTTGGTGTCGAGCACGACCTTCCCGGCGAGCTGCTCGCTGGGCATGTCGTTGACCAGCCGGAGCGGCACCGCCACGACGACGAAGTCGCCCGCCGCGGCGGCGTCCGCGGCCGTCGCGGCGCGCGCCCGCGGCCCGAGCTCGTCGACGAGGCGCGTCAGCGTCTCGGGCCCGCGGGAGTTCGCGATCACCACGTCGTATCCGTGCCGGACGGCGGCGCGCGCGAGCTGGCTGCCCACCTCCCCGGCGCCGATGATCCCGATCGTCGTCATCGGGTCACCACGCCAGCGGGCCGTACCGGTCGATCACGCGGCCGGTGCCCGCGGCCGGGTCCTCGGTGACGAGCGTGACGATCGCGTCGGTGCCCTCGGTGACGGTCTGGGGGCCGCTGCCGCCGTTGAGGTCCGTGGCGGTGTAGCCGGGGTCGACGGCGTTGAACCGCACGTCCGCGATCGCCTTCGCGTACTGCGTGGTCAGCATCGTCACCGCGGCCTTGGACGAGGTGTACAGGGGCGCGACCACCTGGGACTCGACGCGCTCGGGGTCGTGCGTGAGCGTGAGAGACCCCAGGCCGCTGGTGACGTTGACGACGACGGGCGCCTCCCCGGCGCGGAGGAGGGGCAGGAAGGCGTTCGTCGTGCGGACGGCCGCGACGACGTTCGTGCTGAAGACGAGCGTGGCGTGCTCGCCGGTCAGCTCGTCCGCGGGGGCGGTCTCGCCCACGATCCCGGCGTTGTTGACGAGGACGTCGACGCGTCCCTCGTGCGCCGCCACGTCGGCCGCCGCGGCCGCGACGGACGCGTCGTCGGTCACGTCGATGCGGACGAAGCGGGCACCGAGCCGGGCGGCGGCGTCCTGCCCCCGCTCGGCGTCGCGCGCCCCGAGGAGGACGGTGTGACCGAGCGCGGTGAGGCGGCGAGCGGTCTCGAAGCCGAGACCCTTGTTGGCCCCGGTGATGAAGACGGTTTTCGACATGCCCCCACCCTCCGGGTCCGCGTCGTGGGCGCACCAGGGAAGGACGCTCCCTGGGAACGCCAGTACCACCGGGGTTTACCCGCCTGCCGACGAGGCGCGGGAGGATGGCACCGTGCACGCCGACGACAACAGCCTGGGAACGACCCTCCGCGCCTGGCGCGACCGGCTCTCCCCCCACGACGCCGGGCTTCCCGAGCACGCCGGGGGGCGCGCGCCGGGCCTGCGGCGCGAGGACGTCGCCGAGCTCGCCGGGATCTCCGTCGACTACGTCGTGCGGCTCGAGCAGGGCCGGGCGAGCACGCCGTCGGACCAGGTCGTGCGCGCGCTCGCCCGCGCGCTCCGGCTCGACGACGCCGAGCGGAGCCACCTGTACCGGCTGGCCGGGCTCTCCGACGCGGCGCCCGGCCGGATGGTGGTCCACCGCCTGCCCGCCGGGATGCAGCGCCTGCTCACCCGCCTGCAGGACACCCCGGTCGCCGTCTTCGCCGCCGACTGGAGCCTCGTGTGGTGGAACCGGCAGTGGGCCGGCCTGTTCGGCGACCCCTCCGACCTCGACCCGGAGGTCCGCAACCTGGTCCGGCTCCGGTTTCCCGTGGCCGACGACCGCGGCCGGCTCACGAGCTGGCCGGTCGTCCCCGCGGACGCGGAGGCCGCCGACCGGGCGCTCGTGGCGGACCTCCGGCGCGCGTCGGCCCGCTTCCCCGACGACCCGCGGCTGCGTGCGCTCGTAAGCCGCACCCTCGACGGCAACCCCCGGTTCGCCACGTTCTGGGCGGACGGGGCGGTCGGCCTGCACGCCGAGGACACGAAGGTCATCCGCCACCCCGACGTCGGCGACATCACGGTCGACTGCGACGTGCTGACCGACGGCGACACCGACCTCAAGGTCGTCGCCTACACGGCGGTGCCCGGCTCCGAGGACGAGAGGAAGCTGCGCGAGGTCACCGACGCCGCGCGGCGGCTGCTGCCGTCGTCGGCCGTGCCCGTCCCCTGAGTCCAGCTCGCGAGCAGCCCGAGCGCCTGGGCCGACGACGAGCCCGCGGGCGCGCTGTAGAGGTACAGCGTCTGGTCGGGGTCGGCGGGCAAGGTGAGCGACTCGTAGTCGACCGTGAACTCGCCGACCAGGGGGTGCCGCAGGTGCTTGGCGCCGTGGCTGCGCTGGTGCACCCGGTGCTCGGCCCACCAACGGCGGAACTCGGGGCTCGCGAGCGAGAGCTCGCCGACGAGCTGCTGGCAGCCCGGGTCGTCCGGGGTCCGGCCCGCGTCGAGACGGAGCGCCTCGACGGCGTTGCGGGCCTGCAGCTCCCAGTCGACGAAGAGCGCCCGGGCCTCGTCCGACAGCAGCATCCACCGGGCGTAGTTGCGCTCGCGCGCGGGAAGCTTGTCGAAGTCCGTGAACAGCGCCCGGGCCAGCCCGTTCGACGCGAGCACGTCGGTGCGGCGTCCGAGCACCAGGGCGGGCTGGCCGTCCAGCGCGTCGAGGAGCTGGTACAGCCCTGGACGCACCCGCTGCACCGCCGCGCGAGCCCGCTGCCTCGGTGCGCCGGCGGCCGCGACGAGGTCGTGCAGGTGGGTGCGCCCCGCGTCGTCGAGCTCGAGCGCCCGGGCGATCGCGTCGATCACCTGCGTCGACGGGATGATCCGACGGCCCTGCTCGAGGCGCGTGTAGTAGTCGGTGGAGACCCCGGCGAGCAGCGCGACCTCCTCGCGCCGCAGGCCCGGCACGCGCCGGACCCGGAGGTCCGCGGGCAGGCCCGAGCGCTGCGGGTCGCTCGCGGCGCGCGCCCGCCGCAAGAAGTCGGCGAGCTCCTGGTGAGGTGTGGGCACCCGTCCATGCTCGCAGACGACGCCTCCCGGCCGCCTGGGTCGCCGAGTCCTAGGCGGGCGCGACCAGGCCGAGGGGGGCCAGGTATGGAGCGTCCGCGGGCTCGTGCGCGACCGAGGCTGGAGAGGTGCCGCCCCCGCCCTGGGGGCCGGCGGACGTCCAAGGAGGAACCATGACCTACCCCACCTCGCGCCCGGCGACCTGGTTCGTGACCGGAGCCTCGCGCGGCCTCGGCCGCGAGCTCGTGGCCCAGCTCCTCGAGCGCGGCGACAACGTCGCGGCCACCACGCGGTCGGCCGAGCGCCTCACGGCCGCCCTGGACGGCGTCGACACCAGCCGGCTGCTGCCCCTCGAGGTGGCGCTGGACGACGAGCGCCAGGTCCAGGACGCCGTGGCCGCGGCCCGCGCGCGCTTCGGCGAGCTCGACGTCGTCGTCAACAACGCCGGCTACGGGTTCCTCGCCGCCGTGGAGGAGGTGACCGACGCGGAGGCCCGCGCGATGTTCGACGTGCAGGTCTTCGGCACCTGGAACGTGCTGCGCGCCGTGCTCCCCGGCCTGCGCGCGGCGGGCAGCGGGCACGTCGTCAACATCTCGTCGATCCTGGGGCTCACCTCGTTCCCCGGCTGGGGCCTGTACGGCGCGGGCAAGTTCGCGCTCGAGGCCCTCACCGAGTCCCTCGCCGCGGAGGTGGCGGACCTCGGCATCCAGGTGACGCTGGTCGAGCCGGGCTACATGCGCACGGACTTCCTCCGGCCGCAGTCGCTCGGCCTGCCGAGCTCGACGGTGGACGCCTACCCGGCGATCCGCGAGATGACCGAGGCGCACCGCGCCATGCCGGGGACCCAGCTCGGCGACCCGGCGCGCGCGGCGGCCGCGATCATCACGGTCGCGACGACGGGCGACGCGCCGCTGCACCAGGTCCTCGGCTCGGACTCGCTGGGCCTCGCCGAGGCGCGTCTCAAGGCGCTCAGCTCCGACATCGACGCGGGCCGTCGGCTCGCGGTCACCACGGACATCGCGGGCTGAGCGCCCGGCCGGGCGAGCCGGGGCGCCCGGTCACGTCAGCGGAAGGCCGGCCCAGCCGGTGACGTGGAACCCGTCACCCGGGCCGGCCGCCACCTCGGCCCCGCCGTGCCCGGCGTAGTGCGCCGGGAAGACGGTCACGCCGGTCGCCGCCGCTCGCTCGAGCACCCGCCGACGCGACGAGCGCGCGGCGGCCGCGTCGAGGTCGAACGAGCAGGCGTCGTCCGGCCGGAGGATCTGGACGGGGCTGTGGGTGAGGTCGCCGACGAAGACCGCCCCCCGGCCCGCCTCCAGCCAGGCCACCGACGAACCGGGCGTGTGCCCGGGCGCGAGCTCGAGCCGCAGCTCCGGGGTGAGCTCGAGCTCGCCGTCCCAGGTCTCCAGCTGCCCGGCGGCGTCGATCGGCGCGACGCTGTCGGCGTAGACGAGGCGGATGCCCTCGAAGCGGCGGCGCTCGTCCTCGGTGGTCGGCGGGCGCATCCGGTGAGCGTTCTCGGGTCGGAAGTACTCGCGGTCCCGGTCCGGCACGAGGTAGCGCGCGTTCGGGAACGTCGGGACCCAGGCGTCGCCGTCGCGCATGGTGTTCCACCCGACGTGGTCGTAGTGGATGTGGGTGTTGACGACGAGCGTGACGGCGTCGCGGTCCACGCCTGCCGCGTCGAGACGGTCGAGGAAGTCCGTCTCCAGGTGGGAGAAGGGCGGGATCTGCGGGCGGTCACGGCCGTTCCCCACCCCGGTGTCGACCACCACCGTCTCGCCGCCGCCCTCGACCACCCAGGTCTGGATCGCCGCCCGGTAGGAGCGCGTCTCCGGGGTGAAGTGCGACGGCGCCAGCCAGTCCACGCCGTCGTCCCAGACCTCGCGCGGCGTGTCGGGGAGGATCTCGCCGACGGGCTTGAGCGGCCCCACCCACTCCACGACGCGCCGGACGGTGTAGGGGCCGAGCTTCAGGACGGTGCTCTGGACGGTCATGACAGGCGGTTCCTCTCGAGAGATGCGGATCGTGGGCGGCGAGGAGGTCACACGGTGAGCACCACCTTGCCGAGCTGCCGGCCCTCCTCGAGGTAGCGGTGCGCCTCGGCGGCCTCGTCGAGCGTGAACGTCCGGTCGACGGCGGGCGCGAGGGCACCGGTGCGCAGGCCGGCCCCGAGGAACGCCGCGATCCGGCGCACGACGACCGGGTTCGTGGTGTGCTCGAAGCTCATGTACCGGTGGATGGTCAGCGGGGCGTTGGTGGGCATCGACGCAGGGCGAGGGTCCAGCCACCCGACCGTGACGAGGGTGCCGCCGGGAGCAGCCGCCGTCGCCAGCGGGGCGAGCCCCGGGCCCATGACCGAGTCGAGGATCAGCTCGACGCCCCGGCCGCCGGTGAACGCGCGCGCGGCGACGGGGACGTCGTCGTCCGCGGAGGCGAAGACGGCGGCGGCGCCCGCGGCCAGGAGTCGGTCGCGCTTGGCGGCGGTGCGGGTGACCGCGAGCGGGATCGCGCCGATCTGGTTGGCCACCTGGATCGCGGCGAGCCCGACGCTGCTCGACGCCGCCGTGATGAGGACGTGGTCGCCGGGCCGCATCCCCGCCCTCTCGACGAGCGCGCCGTAGGCGGTCGAGTACGAGACCCAGAGGGCCGCGGCCTCGACCGCGCCGAGCCCGTCGGGGCGGCGGACCAGCGAGCTCGCCGGGACGACGGTCTCCTCCGCGTAGGTGCCGTTGAGGTCCATCGCCGGCACGGCGGCGAGGAGCACGGCGTCACCGACCGCGACGTCCTCGACGCCCCGCCCGACCTTCTCGACGACGCCGGTGCCCTCGCAGCCGATCCGCGCGTGCGGCAGCCGGAAGGGGCGCGGGAAGGCGCCCGAGCGCATCATCTGGTCGAGCCGGTTCACGCCGGCGGCCTCGAGGCGCACCCGCGCCTCGCCGGGGCCCGGCTCCGGGGTGGGGTCGTCCACGACGTGCAGCACGTCGGGGGCTCCGGTCTCGTCGAACACGACGACTCTGGGCATGCTGCGGCTCCTTTTCCGGATGGTCGGGCTGTGGCATCATCGACGAACCGGGACGATGTCCCGGTTCTTCGGACGATACGGGACAGTGTCCCGCTTAGCAACGGAACGGGAGGCGCCGTGCCGAGCACCGCACCCCCGGGCACCCCCCGGCCCCGCCGAGCGGACGCGCGCCGGAACCAGGAGGCGCTGCTCGACGCCGCGGCGGCCGTCTTCGTGACGTGCGGGGTCGAGGCGCCCCTCCGCCGCATCGCCGCGGAGGCCGGCGTCGGGACGGCGACCATCTACCGCCACTTCCCCACGCGCGCCGACCTGATCATCGCCGTCTACGAGCACCAGGTGGAGGGCCTCGCCGACGCCGCGCCCCACCTGCTCGAGATTTGCGCGGGCCCGTTCGAGGCGCTGACCCGGTGGATCGACGGCTTCGTCGACTTCCTCGTGACCAAGCACGGGCTCGCCGCGGTGATGCAGTCGGACGACCGCTGCTTCGACCCGCTCCACGCGTACTTCCTCGAACGCCTCGTGCCGGCCTGCGCCCTCCTCGTCGACGCCGCCGTCGCGAGCGGCGAGATCGCCACACCCATCGAGCCGCTCGAGCTCATGCGCGGCGTCGGCAACCTGTGTGCGGGCGCGACGAGCAGCCACGGCTTCGACGCCCGCCGGCTCGTCGGGCTCCTGGTCGCCGGGCTGCGCGCCTGACGGTCGGCCGCGCCTACGCCGGGCTGCCGACGAGGGGCACGTCGGCGAGTGCCGGGTCGGCGGGGGCCGCGTCGGCGAGGCCAGCGCCGGCGGGCGCCGACGCGTAGGGCGCCCAGGCGGGCTCCCGCAGGGCCGGGCAGTGCTCGGGCGTGGGGTGGGTGGCGGAGTCGATGACACGGTCGAGCGCCTCACGGGCCGCGGCGAGGTCGGCCATCGCCGCGGTGATGCGATCACGCTCCGTCGCCAGGATCTGCAGCGCCTCGGCCGAGCCCCGACCCGAGTCGACGCACGGGAGCAGCTCCTGGATGACGCGGCTGGGCAGACCGGCGGTGAAGAACTGCTGGATCAGCCGCACGCGCTCCACGGCCGAGGCCGGGTACGTCCGCTGGCCCGACGGCGTCCGCTCCGGTCGGAGCAGCCCCTGCTCCTCGTAGTAGCGGAGCGCCCGGGTGCTCACCCCGGCCCGACGTGCGACCTCACCGATGCGCATGCTGTCCGCTCCCACCTTGTCTCCTCCGTCACAGCGACTTGACCTTGACGTCGACGTCAACTTTTAGCGTAGTCGACGCCCACCTCGGGCAGCACGACGACCTCCGGAGGATCCCGCTCATGAACATCGCCGACCAGACCGCCCTCGTCACGGGAGCCAACCGCGGCATCGGCCGCCAGTTCGTGCTCGAGCTGCTCGAGCGCGGCGTGAGCAAGGTCTACGCGACCGCCCGCCGTCCGGAGAGCATCGACGTCGACGACGACCGGGTCGTGCCGCTCCGGCTCGACCTGCTCGACCACGACTCGGTCGTCGCGGCCGCCGAGGCGGCCGGCGACGTCACGCTCCTCGTCAACAACGCCGGGATCGCGACGGGCGCCTCGCTCGTCACGGGCGACCTGGCCGAGATCCGGCGCGAGATGGACACGCACTTCTGGGGCACGCTCGACGTGACCCGGGAGTTCGCGCCCGTCCTCGCGCGGAACGGCGGCGGCGCCATCGTCAACGTCCTGTCGGCGCTGTCCTGGTTCGCGAGCCCGGGCACGGGCTCGTACGCGGCCGCCAAGGCCGCCGCGTGGAACATGACGAACGGGGTGCGCCTCGAGCTGGCGGGCCAGGGCACCCTGGTCCAGGGCGTCTTCCTGGGCGCCGCCGACACCGACATCTCCGCCGGCTACGACGGTCCCAAGATCGACCCGCGCGACGTCCCCCGCCGGTCGCTCGACGGGCTCGCCGACGGCGCGGTCGAGGTCGTCGTCGACGACTGGTCGGCGATGGTCAAGGCGTCGCTGGCCGAGGACCCCGCGCCGTTCTACGCGCGCATCACCGAGCTGCTCGGCGCGAGCTGACGCCCGCGAGGGAGGATGGACGCCGTGCCCCTGGTGAAGAAGGTCCTGGCCCGCGTGTTCGTCGACGATCTCGACGCCGCGCTCCCCGCGTACCGCGCGCTGGCGGGCCCGGACGTCGAGCCGACGCGCTTCGACTTCCGCGACGTGCGGCTGGCCTGGCTCGGACCGTTCCTCCTCCTCCAGGTTCCCACCGACCGCCGGGCCGCCTACGAGCGGGTGGCCACGCTCCTCGTCGACGACCTGGCCCCGGTGGCCGACGCGGTCACGGCCCACGGCGGCGAGATCCTCGAAGGCCCGAGCCCCGCCCCGAACGGCGCGCGCATGATCGCGCGCCACGGCGACGGCTCGGTCTTCGAGTACATCGCCTCGGCCGGCTGACGGGCGGAGCCCACGCCCGTCAGCCGTCGGCGAGGCGCTGGATCGTCGCGGCGAGCCACGCCTCCAGCGCGGCCCGGTCGCCGAGCTCCGAGCGCAGGACGCGGCGGCGCGTCGAGACGCCGAGCACGAAGGCGTCGATCGCCGCTGCCCGGTCGTGCGCGTCGGGGTCCTCGACCCCGCACTCGCGCAGGTAGCGGTGCAGCGGGCCGAGCGAGCTCGCGTCGAGGAAGCCCGCGAGCGCCTCGGCCGCCTGGGGGCGTTCGCCGGCGGCCCGTTGGAGGACGAGCAGCGGGTCGTCGGTCGGCTGGTCGAACCACCGGCCGACGATGCGGGCCGCGAGCCGTGCACCGAGGGTCGTCAGCTCGCCGCCGATCGAGGCCGTGACGGGGATCTCCACCTCGGTCGCGGCCAGGAACAGGCCGTCCTTGCCGCCGAAGTAGCGCGTGATGAGGTTGGGCGACACGCCGGCGCCGTCGGCCACGCCCTTGACGGTGACCGCGGTGAAGCCGCGCTCGGCGAACTGCTGCCGCGCCTGGTCGAGGATCCGCCGTCGGGTGGCCGCCGCGTCGCGAGAAGTCATGTGTCCGAGCGTACACATCATGTGTACGCTCATACACATGAGCACCTCGACGACCGACCGACTCGAGCGCACGCGGCGCGTCACCGTCCCCTGGGACGACGGGCGCCACGGCCTCGACACCGCACGGCTCGACGACGTGCTCGACCACTGGGCGAACCAGTTCGACTGGGCCACGGTCGAGCATCGGGTCACCGCCCTGCCGTGGGAGACGGTCCGCGGGGACGACGTGGACCTGCGCGTCGTCCACCAGCGTGCCGCCGACCCGGACGCCCCCGTCGTCGTGCTGCTGCACGGCTGGCCGGACTCGGTGCTCCGGTTCGAGCACCTCCTGCCGCTCCTCAGCGACGTGCACGTGGTCGTGCCCGCGCTGCCGGGCTTCCCCTTCGCCCCGCCGCTCACCGCGCCGGGCATGTCCGCGAACCGCATGGCCGCCGTCCTCACGGACGCGCTCGACCGGCTCGGCTACCCCCGCGTGACGCTGTCGGGGGGCGACGTCGGCGGGGCGGTCGCCGAGATCGTCGCGGGCGAGCACCCCGACCGTGTCGCCTCCCTCCATCTCACGAACGTCGCGGCGCAGCGGGCCGCCACCGCCGACCCGGCCACCTTCCCGCCCGACGCCGCCGCCTACCTCGCCGCGTGCGCCCGGTGGTTCCGGGCCGAGGGCGGGTACATCGCGGAGCAGTCGACGCGGCCGGGCACGCTCGCCGTCGCGCTCGGCGACTCCCCCGCGGGCCTCGCGGCCTGGATCGTGGAGAAGCTCGACGCCTGGTCCGACGGGCCGGCGTTCAGCACGGACGACCTCGTCACGTGGGTGTCCGCGTACTGGGAGACGGGGACCATCGGCACGTCGTTCGCCACGTACGCCGAGCCGGCGATGCTCCCGGCCCGGGTCGACGTGCCGACCGTGCTGTCCGTCTTCGCGCACGACACCAAGCCCGAGCCGCGCAGCTACGCCGAGGCGTTCCTCGACGTCCGCGACTACGTCGAGCACCCGGCCGGCGGCCACTTCGCCGCGTGGGAGCAGCCCCACGCCTACGCCGCGGACCTCCGGCGCGCGGTCGCGCTGAGCTGAGCGGCCGGCACGCGCGCGCCTGGGCCGCGCTGATCGTCGCCGGGAACCGCGGCCTCGTGGGGGTCAGGCGCGAGCCGGGTCGGTCGCCTTCCCGTCGAGCCAGAGGGTGTCGGACGCGTCGGCGTGCGACCCGGACGTCCCGACGTGCTTGGTGCTGATCGTCGGCCCGTTCTTCACGACGTGGACGATCGCCATCCCGTGCCCGCGGCCGAGGTCGTAC
>Ga0180221_1002072_pt1 | contig 12144 bp, 12 predicted proteins | sample eDN5th37CKraftMG_FD_151339 | JGI IMG/M metagenome (GOLD analysis project Ga0180221, IMG submission 151339) | Enriched Miracle-Growth compost microbial communities from Emeryville, California, USA - eDNA 5th pass 37_C Kraft MG (version 2) (version 2) ...
GCGAAGGCGTCGCCGGCGCCCACGGTGTCCACCACCCGCGCCACCGGCTGCGCCGGCACCACGCCTTCGCGGCCGTCGGCATCGCGGAAGTAGGCGCCCTCGGCACCGAGCTTGATGGCCACGCATTCCACGCCCCGTTCAAGGTAGAAGCCGGCGATGGCTTCGGGCGACTGGCGGCCGGTCAGCAGGCGGCCCTCCTCCAGCCCCGGCAGCACCCAGTGGGCCTTGGACGCCAGGGCGTTGATCTCGCGCACCATGGTGGCGCGGTCCGGCCACAGCGAGGGGCGCAGGTTGGGGTCGAAGGACACGCTGCGGCCGGCGGCGCGCATGGCGTCCAGCAGTTGATGGGACAGCTCGCGGCAGCTCGCCGAAAGCGCCGGCACTATGCCCGTGGCGTGCAGGTGGCGGGCGCGCAGCAGACCCGGACGCAGCAGCGCCGGCGACATGCGGCTGGCCGCCGAATTGCGGCGGAAGTATTCCACCCGCGGGTCGCTGCCGTCGTCGCAGCGGGCCTTGAGCTGGAAGCCGGTGGGGTGCTGCGCGTCCACCTCCACGCCGTCGCAGTCCAGGCCCTCGCGGCGCAGGCTGGCCAGCACGAAGCGGCCCAGGCTGTCGTCGCCCACCCGGCTCAGCCAGTTCACCCGCAGGCCCAGGCGCGCAAGGCCGATGGCCACGTTGCTGTCGGCGCCGGCGATGCGCTTGCCGAAGCCATCCACCTCGGCCAGGTCGCCGCACTGCTCGGCGACGAACATGGCCATGGTCTCGCCGAAGCAGAGCACGTCGTGTTCAGCCATGGCGCACCTCCGCGGCGCGGCCCAACTGCGCCAGTTGCGCGACCTGCTCGCGGATCAGGCTGGCCAGGTCGTCGCCGGCCAGCGGGTATTCGATGGCGCGCGGCACGCCGGGGGCGAAGCGAGCCAGCAGCGCCTCCCACTCGTCGAGGTCGGCGGGCTGCGGTGGTATGGCCACCAGGCGCCCGTCCTCGCGGCGGCGCACCGCCTTGCAATGCACGTAGCGCACCCAGGGCCCGAGCAGGCGCGCGGCCTGCTGCGGCGACTCGCCCTGCCAGTGCCAGTTGCCGATGTCGAAGGTCATGGCCAGCGGCAGGCCCAGCTCGGCGGCGCGGCGAAAGCAGCGCAGCAGCGGCTCGACGCGGCCACCCTGGGCGGTCTGGTCGTTCTCCACCAGCAGCGCCGGCCCCTGCGCCAGCAAGGGGCGCAGGGCCTCCAGGTCGCACTCGTCGCGGTAGTGGCCGAGGGAAACCTTCAGCGCCACGGCGCCGGCCTCCCCTGCCAGGCGCAGGCGTTCGGCCACCGCCGGCTCCAGGCTGGCGTCGGCGCGCCACAGCTCCAGCGGCGCCGAGTACAGGCTTTCCAGCCCCTGGGCGGCGCTGGCCGCGGCCAGGGTGGCGGCGTCGGGCAGCGCGTCGAAGAGCTCTTCGCGCCATTCGACGCGGCTCGCGCCGGCCTCGGCCAGCAGCGCCAGGTAGGCGGCCTGGCCCCGCTGGCGCACGGCATCGGCGCCGAAACTGGACAGGCTGATGGATACGGGGTTCGCGTGCATTGTTCTTGTCCTTCTCGTTCAGCCGGATGAAACCGGTTTCATTTCTAGCTGAAAACTAGAGCGGCGCCGGGCCGCCCCGGTTTCAGCCGCGTGCTGGGGTGGAGCCTCTGACGATGAGTTCGGCGCGCAGGTCCAGGCGCCGCGCCGGCAGCGTGGCGCCCTGCAGGCGTTCCAGCAGGCACTGGAAGGCCGCCTGGCCGATGCGTTCGGTGGGTTGGGCCAGGGCGGTGATGCCGCCGCCGACCAGGGGGTACCAGTCCAGTTCGTCGAGGGCCAGCAGGCCGACCTCGTCGAACAGGCGCACGCCCATCTCGTGCAGGGTGCGGGTGGCGCACAGGGTGGCCACGCCGTTGCAGGTGAACAGCGCCTGCGGGCCGTGCCCGGCGCCGGCGAGGAAGGCGGCCAGCTGCCCGCGCAGGTCGCCGCCGGTTTCCAGCACCTGGCCGCGCAGGCCGGGCCGGCGGGCGATGGAGGCCTGGAAAGCGGCCACCCGCTCCTGCCGCGAGCTGGTGCCGTCCAGCGGCTCGCTGACCGCCAGGATGTCGCGGTAGCCGCGGGCCTGCAGGTGGTCCAGGGCCTGCTCCACGGCATCGGCGTTGTCCAGCCCCACCAGGTCGGAGCGCAGCTCTTCCAACTGGCGGTCCACCAGCACCATGGGCAGCTCGCGGGCCAGGCTGGCCAGCTCGCCGGCATGGTGGCCGAGGGTGTTCACGATCAGGCCTTCGACGTTGTACGACTGCAGCGCTTCCAGGTGCAGGCGCTCCTGCTCGTCGTCGCGGTCGGTGTTGCACACCACCAGGCTGTAGCCGTGCTGGCGGCAGGCGGTCTCCACGCCGTGCATCACGGCGATGGAGTAAGGGTTGCGGATGTCTGCCAGGAGCATACCGACCAGCCGCGTGCGGCCGCGCTTGAGGCCGCTGGCCATGCGGTTGGGGCGGTAGCCGAGCTGCTCGATCACCGCCTCGATGCGCTGGGCGGTGGCGTCGGCGAGCAGTTGCCGGTCGCCGCCGATGTAGCGCGAGACCGTGGCCTTGGAAACGCCGGCAGCACGGGCCACCTCGCTGATGGTAACCCGCCCGCGGGCAGGCGGCAGCATGTCGTTCACCCTTTCGATCCTTTTGTATGCGCTTCTGCGGGAAGGGCTATGAAACCGGTTTCAATAAATCAGGGATGAAGTCTGTCGTCAAGCACCGGCGGACGCAACGGGATTCTGCTAGGGTTGAAACCCAGGAGATGGCATTCCTCCTTCAACCGCCCCGTGCTGATGATGCCTGCATGACCCCGGACGACATCCGCCCCCGGAGGAATGGATCATGTCATCAGCCATGCAGCCGCTTTCCGGCACCGCCGCGCTCGATCCGCACGTCGCGGACACACAAGCCGGCGACTTCCACAGCATCCTCTTCCCCGGCGCCCGGCGCCCTCCCCTGGCCAGCGCGCCGCCGCCCTGCTTCAAGGACCTGAACCTCGACCAGGTGGTCGACGCCATCACCGCCGACCGCCACGAGTACGACCTGGAGCCGTTCTTCTACACCCACCTGGACGACCTCGACGCCATCGTCTACCGCCAGGAGGTGATGCACGAGCTGCTCGACCCCGGCCTGCTCGCCGACCTCCAGGCCTTCGCCGCCGGCATGCGCGCCGTGCGCCGGCACCTGGTGCCGGAAGAGAAGCTCTACTACCCGCGCCAGCAACAGCGCAGCTTCGTCGAGGCGGTGCGCGTCTATTGCGCCACGCTCAACCAACTGGCCCAGGCCCTGGCCGCTCGCCCCTTCGAGTCGCGCGGCCTGCGCGGCTTGCTGGCGTACCTGGGGCGCTACCTGGCCTCGGAACGCTTCGTCGGCCTGGCCGGCAACACCCGGCACCTGCTCGACGGGCTCGGCGCCGTCACCTACTCGATGCTGATCAGCGGCAACCAGGTCCGCGTCCAGCGCTACGAGCCGACCGAGGACATCAGCACGGCCATCGGCAGGACCTTCGCCAAGTTCCGCCAGGGCGACGTGCGCGACTACCACGCTAAGTTCAACGAATGGCCGGGCATGAACCACGTCGAGGCGGCGGTGCTGGACATGGTGGCGCAGCTCTACCCGGAGGTCTTCGCCGAGCAGGCGGAATTCTGCGACAAGCATGCCGGCTTCCTCGACGACACCGTGCAGGCCTTCGACCGCGAGGTGCAGTTCTACCTGGCGTACCTGGCCTACATCCAGCCGCTGGTGGACGCCGGCATGAGCTTCTGCTTCCCCGGCGTGCGCACCGACAGCAAGGCCGTGTTCGCCCGCAACGCCTTCGACCTCGCCCTGGCCAGCCGCCTGGTGCGCAACAGCAACAAGCTGGAGGTGGTGTGCAACGACTTCGAGCTTGCCGGGCGCGAGCGCATCCTGGTGGTCTCCGGCCCCAACCAGGGCGGCAAGACCACCTTCGCCCGCCTGTTCGGCCAACTGCACTACCTGGCCTGCATCGGCTGCCGGGTGCCGGCCGGGTCCGCCGAGCTGTTCCTCTTCGACCGCCTGTTCACCCTGTTCGAGAAACAGGAGCGCCCCGGCGACCTGCGCGGCAAGCTGCAGGACGACCTGCTCCGCGCCCGCGGCATACTCGAAGGCGCCAGCGAGCGCAGCCTGGTGCTGATCAACGAAATCTTCTCCTCGACCACCGCCGCCGACGCCGCCTTCCTCGGCCAGAAGATCCTCGGGCGGATCATCGAACTGGACGCCCTCTGCGTGTGCGTCACCTTCATCTACGAGCTGACGCAGATGGGCGAGACCATCGTCAGCATGATGAGCTGCGTCGACCCGGACGACCCGTCCCGGCGCACCTTCAAGGTCCTGCGCAAGCCGCCGGACCGGCTGTCCTACGCCCTCTCCATCGCCCGCAAGCACCGCCTCACCTACGCCAGCGTGAAGGAGCGCATCCGGCCATGAAAGCCCACCTCATGTACCCGCAGGCCGACTTCGACCTGGACAGGCAGCCGCCGCTGCACGCCGACGACCTGGTCCAGGACCTGGCCCTGGACAGCCTGTTCGACGCCATGGCCGGCGACGACAAGTTCCTCCGCCAGGTCGCCCGCTGCGCCCTGCTGACCGCCTTCGACAGCACCCCGGAAGTGGTCGGCCATCGCCAGGCGGTGCTGCGCGACTGCCTGGCCAACCAGGCGCTGGTGCGCGACCTGTACCAGCTCGCGCTGGATGTGCTGGGGCTGGAGAAAAACGTCTACCTGAGCTTCATGACCAAGTACCCCAGCAGCATCATGCACCGCTCGCTGAAGCTGCTGCACCTGCAGATCGACCTGCTCCGGCGCCTGCGGCGGATGGCCGACGAGCAGGCCGGGCGCTTCGCCTCGGACGGCTTCGGCAAGCTGTTCGGGCTGATCCGCGAGGAAATCAGCGACCAGTATTTCGCCGAACTCAATGCGCATTTCGAGCAGCTCAAGCTGCGCAAGGGCTTCCTCGTCAGCGCCCGCCTGGGCCCGCTGAACCGCGGCCTGGACTACTGCCTGCGGCGCTACCCCAAGCCCCGGGGCAACTGGCTGCAGCGCCTGGTGCAGAAGAAACCGGAGAGCTATGTCTACGAGATCGCCGAGCGCGACGAAACCGGCGCCACGGCGCTGGCGGAGCTGCAGGACAGGGGCGCCAACGAGGTCGCCAACGCCCTCGCCCAGGCCGCCGAGCACATCACCAGCTTCTTCGAGATGCTGCGCACGGAGCTGGCGTTCTACATCGGCTGCCTGAACCTGCGCGAGCGCCTGAGCGAGCTGCGCTGCGCAATCGGCTTCCCCGAGGTCGGCCCCGCCGGGCAGTGCCAGCAGGCCTTCGAAGGCCTCTACGACATCTGCCTGGCGCTGAACATGCGGCGCCAGGTGGTGGGCAACGACCTGGCCGGCGACGGCCGCCGGCTGTTCGTCATCACCGGCGCCAACCAGGGCGGCAAGTCCACCTTCCTGCGCAGCATCGGCCTGGCCCAGCTGATGCTGCAGTGCGGCCTGTTCGTCCCGGCCCGGCGCCTGCGCGCCAACCTCTGCGACGGCCTGTACACCCACTACAAGCGCGAGGAAGACGCCAGCATGAGGCGCGGCAAGCTGGACGAGGAACTGGCGCGCATGAGCGAAATCGTCGACCACCTGAGCCCGCGCTCCATCCTGCTGTGCAACGAATCCTTCGCCGCCACCAACGAGCGCGAGGGCTCGGAAATCGCCCGCCAGGTCGTGCGCGCCCTGGCCGAGGCCGGGGTGAAGACCTTCTTCGTCACCCACCTCCACGACTTCGCCGAAAGCCTCTACCGCGAGCCGCCCGAAGGCAGCCTGTTCCTGCGCGCCGAACGCCGGGACGACGGCGGGCGGACCTTCCGCATCGTCGAGGGCGAGCCGCTGGCCACCGCCTTCGGCACCGACCTGTATGCGCAGGTCTTCGGCGAACCGGCCTGAGGGCGGAGCCGGTACGGTCGCACGACCGTCCGGCGGAGCGCAGCGCGCCGCCCTGCGCTTCATACTGCTGATGGGCGTGCTGAGCTTCTTCGCCGACTTCACCTACGAAGGCGCGCGTAGCAGCATCGGGCCGTACCTGGCGACACTGGGAGCGACGGCCACCGTGGTCGGCGTGGTCACCGGTCTCGGCGAGTTGCTCGGCTATGGGCTGAGGCTGGTGTCGGGCCGGCTCGCTGACAGCACCGGGCAGTTCTGGCCCATCAGCATCGCCGGCTACCTGCTGCAGATGAGTGCCGTCCCAGCACTGGCCCTGACTCACGACTGGCCCAGCGCCGCCGCACTGATCGTGCTGGAACGGGTCGGCAAGGCAGTGCGCAACCCACCACGCGACGTGATGCTGGCCCAGGCCGCCAGACAGGTCGGAGGCTACGGCTGGACGTTCGGTATCCACGAAGCTCTCGACCAGTTCGGCGCCATGCTCGGCCCCCTGCTGGTGGCGGCGGTACTCGCCCGCCAGGGGGACTACCGCAGCGCCTTCGCCTTGCTGCTGGTGCCGGCCGCGCTCAACATCGGCCTGGTGCTGCTGACGCGCTGGCTCTACCCGCGCCCCCAGGACATGGAGAACGAACCAGGCAACCCGGAGCAACACAACGGCCTGCCACACACCTACTGGTTGTACTTCTGCGCCGCCCTGCTGGTGGCGGCCGGTTTCGCCGACTACCCGCTGATGGCCTACCATTTCAGCCGCACCCACAGCGTGCCCACGCAGTGGATAGCAATCTTCTACGCGGTGGCGATGGGCGTGAGCGGCTGTGGTTCCCTGCTGTTCGGCCGCCTGTTCGACCGTTACGGCTTCAAGGTGCTGGTCGGCCTGACACTGGCGAGCAGCGCCTTCGCCCCGCTGACGCTGCTCGGCGGCTTCTGGTGCGCGCTCTGGGGAGCGGCGATCTGGGGTATGGGCATGGGCGTGCACGAATCCATCATCCCCGCCGCCGTCGCCCCCATGGTGCCCAGCACCCGCCGTGCCTCGGCCTTCGGCCTGTTCACCGCCGGCTACGGCATCGCGTGGTTCGCCGGCAGCAGTCTCATCGGCATCCTCTACGATCACTCGCTGGCGGCGACCGTGGCGTTCTGCGTACTCAGCCAGTTGGCGGCTGTTCCAATCCTCTGGTACGTCGGCCAGCGGATCGGGAATCTGGCCCCGGGCGACGACCGCTACTCGTCACCAGCACCACCGTAGCAAGCCCCCTCAACGTCCGGCAGTACCGGACATCCGTGCCAACGCTCCGGTACCGGCGACCATCAGTACCGCCGCCAGCAGAAAAGCGAGTACGGGCGAAACGGAGGTCCAGAGCAAACCGACAGTAGCGCTCGAAACGAACTTCGCCGTACCGTTCACCGTGCCGAGCGCACCGTAGCTCAGGGCCAGAGTCTCCGGCTCCACCATATCGGCGGTCACGGTGGACTCCAGGGCCTCCTGCACCGACACGTACAGGCCCGCGACGGTGAAGAGCAGCGCCAGCAATGGCACGCTGTCCAGCCGCAGCCAGAAGGCCAGTGCTGCCAGCAACGCCGTCAAGCTACCCAGGGCATACCCTGCGACAAGTACCGGCAGCGATCCCAAACGATCCGCCAACACACCGATGGGATAGGACGTCAGAACCTGGACCAGGTTGCGCCAGACATACAGCAGGCCGGCGACCTGTGCCGCCTGGACCACGCCCAGGGTATCGCTGAGCAATTGCGTGGCAGCGAGTATCAACAGGCTGTGACTGAAATCACCGACGCCGAACAGCCCGACCGCCCCCAGGTAGCGCTTGAAGCGCAGAGGCAGGCCCTTGAGGGTCTGGAAGAATTTCAGCTCTGGGTTCGCTGAGTGCTGCGGATCCTTGACCAGGGTCAGGAACGCCAGCACGGCAAGGACGCCGGGAATAACGCTCAGCCACAGCACCAGGCGGAACGGCCCGCTGTCATCGTCCCAGTGCAGCTGCTGGGCCCAGCCGAGCAGCGCGACGCCCAGCAGGGGCCCGGCCACGGCGCCCACAGTATCCATCGCGCGGTGGAAGCCGAAGGCCCGGCCGCGGGTCTCGGCAGTCACCGCCTGGATCACGATGACATCGCGCAATGGCCCGCGCAGCCCCTTGCCGAACCAGGACACCAGCCGCCCGAGGAGGATCAGTGGCCAGCCCAGCGCCAGGGCCAGCAGCACCTGGCCGACCGGCGTCAACCCGTAGCCGATCACCACCAGTAGCTTGCGATGCCCCAGCTTGTCGGCGATGTAGCCGGAGAACATCTTGGTGTAGGCGGCCAGGGCATCGGCGATGCCCTCGATGGTGCCCAGCGCGGCGGCGGGCACCCCGAGCACCGCCAGGAACCCCGGCAGGATCACGGTGGTGGTCTCGTAGCAGAAATCGCCCAGGGCGCTGGTCAACCCCGCCCCCGCGACAGTTCTATTGAGCCAGGTCGATCGGCTTGTGCTGCTTTGAGAGGTGTCGTTTTTTTCCAAGGGGCGTTCTTGATACTGGCTCATCATGCGATCTCGATGGTAAGGAGCACGTAATCCCAGCCGCTGCGCTAACGTCGGCGGAATCATGGTCAAATCTCGAATGTCGCCAGGACCGGATAGTGATCGGAGGCACTGTCGGTGGCAGGCGTACGAATCACTTGGTAGCCAACGGCCTTACTGGCGAGGGCTGGTGTAGCCAGAACGTAGTCACACCGCATCTGCGCGAACTCGGCGTTGGTATATGCCGCCGTTGGCACCGTGGGTGTCGGCGCTGGCTGGAGAAGGTGCCCTACATCGACCCAACCAGCCGTTTCGAGCGTTGCAAGTACCGTCCTATCAGCGTGACGCCCATCACCGGCGTAGCGAATACGGTGATGGGCAGCCAGCAGATCGAATCCCCGCGGCTCCGGATCATGCGGAGATGCCGAGTTGAAGTCTCCTGCAAGGAGCCGGTACTCACCGGGGGTGGCCTGCACGGCCAGATAGGCAGCCTCGCGACGCCTGACATCCACGCCATTCGGGCACAAATGGACACTCGTCAGGTGCAGGCTCTGCTTGATCCCGGGCAATGCCACCCTCAAAGATGCAACGCTGTGATGAAAGTTGGACGGATCGCTCTCGAACGAGAGCGGCCTCAGAGGCTGCCGAATAAAGATCGCAAGATGCTGCCCCGTCCTTGGCGCCAGGGCCAGAAAGCCTCGCATTTGAAGCTGGTGCTCCATGTCATACAACCAGCTCCCCCCATTCGCATCGAATCCACGGGCCTCCTGCATCAGGAAGACATCGGGTTCCAGCTCCCGCACCAAGCCAATCTGTGCCGCGGCCCGACGGGTATCGGCACCGTCACGGCCGGCGAACAGGGTGTTGTACGTCAGCACTTTCAACTGCATGGAGCACCTCTTTCAGGTCATCGGTTTTCGTCCTGCGCCTCGAACACGCGCTGGGCGTAGGTATCCAGTAAGGTTTCGCAGTGCTGCAGGCGCTGCTCCGCTTCCACCAGCAGTGGCGCGCCGTAGAAATCCAGCTTGCGGATCTTCTCCAACCAGTTCTGCAGCTTCTTCAGGTCGACATCGTTCTCTTCCAGCTCGGCATAGGTGAAGTGGCAGGCCGCGGTCTCCTTGGCGATCTCCGCCTCGAAGTCATCGCACTTGTCGAGCAACTCGCGGTATTCCTCATCACGGTCAGCCTTGAAGCGGCCGACGACCTTGTCCTCCTGCAGCCGATCCAGAGCGACGGTCTCCAGGATCACAGAGTCGCCGGACATCGCATCGATCTCGTGCTCCAGCATCTTCAGCTGGCGCACGTGTTCGTCGTTCTTGGGCAGCAGGCATACACCGTTCTGCAGGTACACAGCGCCCATGCCCTTGAGCTTGCGCCACAGCGCGATGCGCTTCTTGGCGGGCTCAGAAGGAACCTTGTAGGTGAGGAGGAGCCAGTTCTGGTTCGTCATGATGTGCAATCCTAATGTTACGACTGTTACATTTTAAAGGAATGAAAAAATATAAGCTTATGGTTACAGTTGGGGAGAAAGATAGAAACGGATTTTGTCCAGCTTGACGGCGTGAGTGGGTTGTACAGCTGCGATCGGCTATCCAGGGGGTTTTCCCCGAAGAGGTAAAAATGCTAGTTTTTACGGTAGGAGATGGCATTCCTCCTCATAACCGCCTTCGTGCTGATGATGCCTACGTGAACCCTGGACAGGGTGCGTAGGTGTGCGTCCTGTCCTTTTGCAAAAGGACCGGACCGTGACCGCAACACCCCACCCATTCCCCTCCCCCGCATCGCCCGTACCCTCTTTCCATGGGGGCTCGCCGGCATGTTGAAATCCATCCTGGTGATCGTCCTCGGCGGCTCCATCGGCTGCCTGCTGCGCTGGTTCCTCGGCCTGCAGCTCAACGCCCTGTTCCCCACCATTCCGCCGGGCACCTGGGCCGCCAACATGATCGGCGGCTACGTCGTCGGCCTGGCCGTGGCCTTCTTCGCCGCCAACCCTAGCCTCAGCCCGGAATGGCGCCTGCTGCTGATCACCGGCTTCTGCGGCGGCCTGACCACCTTCTCGACCTTTTCCGCGGAAACCTTCTCGCTGCTGCAGACCGGCCGCGTGGCCTGGGCGCTGGGGGAAATCGCGGTGCACGTCGTAGGTTCGCTGCTGGCAACGGCCGCGGGCGTTCTAACCTACACATTGCTGGGCGCACGCTGACGGAGGCGCAATCATGAAAGGCTACCTGGTGACATTCTTCACCCAACAGAGCCGCCGCCACGGCGGCAAGCTGATCACCGACTGGATGGTCGACCTGGCCCGGGGCATGAAGCTCAAGGGCGCCACCCTGGTCGTCGGCGCCGAAGGCTTCGGCCACGCCGGGCGGGTGCACTCCTACCACTTCTTCGAACTGGCCGACCAGCCGGTGGAAATCTGCCTGGCCGTCACCGAGGACGAGTGCGAGCGCCTGTTCGAACGCCTGGAGGCCGAGGACCTCGCCCTGTTCTACGTGAAGACCCCGGTGGAAATGGGCACCGTGGGCAAGCGCAAGGCCGACCGCGACCCCCCCGCCACCTGACGTTTACGGAGACCCGCGACATGAGCTTCACCGACCTCCCCGCCGGCCTGGGCATCCCGGACGATCTCTACGCCGTGATCGAAATCCCGGCCAACCATGCGCCGATCAAGTACGAGCTGGACAAGGCCAGCGGCCAGCTGTTCGTCGACCGCTTCCTCAGCACGCCGATGTTCTACCCGGCCAACTACGGCTTCATTCCATCCACCCTGAGCGAGGACGGCGACCCGCTGGACATCCTGGTCGTCGCCCCCTGCCCGGTCGCGCCCGGTACGGTATTGCGCTGCCGCCCGCTCGGCGTGATGTACATGACCGACGAAGCCGGGCCGGACGCCAAGATCATCGCCGTGCCCCACGACAAGCTCAGCACCCTGTACGCCAACCTGCGCCAGTGCGGCGACCTGAGCGACCTGCTGCTCAAGCAGATCCAGCACTTCTTCGAGAACTACAAGACCCTCGAACCCGGCAAATGGGTGCGCATGGAGCGCTGGGGCAGCCTGGACGACGCCCGCGAGGAAATCCGCAAGGCGGTGGCCGCCTATGGAGCGAGCCATTGAACGACAGCATTACCCAGCCCAGGGCGACTTGGTTACCTGCGCTCCCACTGCGCCTGGAAGCAAGCTATTTGTCACTCGGTCTGCTTGGTGGCTGGCTTTTCGCCCAGTCGGCCGCCGGCCTGGTCGGGCTGGTACCACTGAGCATTGGCCTGGCATGGGCGCTTGTCCGACTCGCCATAAGTGCCTATCGGCAATGCTCGGCGGCGCTCTGCTTCTGCGGCGGCATCGCAGCTTGCTCTTCCAAGCTTGCAGAGATCGTCAGCTTCTACACCCAGGGGCAGCGCTCCCTGGCTTTCAGCGAGATACCTGAGCTTTTCATCTGCGTAGTGCTTCCACCGCTCATCGCCATGATCTTGGTACTGCTAGTGAATCTCGTGCTCAACGATTGAACAACACAAGACAAGAAATCATCTGATTAGCCAACAGGACCCACCATGCCCGATTACCGCTCGAAAACCTCCACCCACGGCCGCAACATGGCCGGCGCCCGCGCCCTCTGGCGCGCCACCGGGATGAAGGACGAAGACTTCAAGAAACCGATCATCG
>Ga0180221_1002073_pt1 | contig 12144 bp, 6 predicted proteins | sample eDN5th37CKraftMG_FD_151339 | JGI IMG/M metagenome (GOLD analysis project Ga0180221, IMG submission 151339) | Enriched Miracle-Growth compost microbial communities from Emeryville, California, USA - eDNA 5th pass 37_C Kraft MG (version 2) (version 2) ...
CATCAGCCCGGCCTGTTCCGGGCGCATGTCGAAGCTGCGGCCGATGTCGCTGAGCAGGCCCACCGGGACGAACTCGGTGGTGTTGAAGATGAAGGCGGCGATGGCCAGGGCGATGACGTTCAGCCAGCTGCCGGTGCGGGTGTCTTGCGCGGTGTGCATGGGAATCCTGAGTGAGGGTGGGGCTCAGGCCGAGTCCCCCGGCCACGCGCGGGGCCCCGGCGGCGAAGGGCCGGGTGCTGGCGGGCGAAGAGGAATCGTTGTTGGTATGGGGGGCTGCGGCAGTCGCGGCGGCCATTCTACGCCGCGCGCCGGGCACCTGTCTGCGCCTGGGCTGCGCGCCTGGCGCCTTGCTGCTAAGGTGCGCGCACTTACGCACCGACGACGAAGCCCGACCATGAGCGAGAAACCCAAGGACCCGCTGCACGGCATGACCCTGCAGACCATCCTCGAACGCCTGCTGGAGCAGTACGGCTGGGAGGGGTTGGCCAAGCGCATCGACATCCGTTGCTTCAAGAGCGAGCCCAGCATCAAGTCCAGCCTGACCTTCCTGCGCCGCACGCCCTGGGCGCGGGAGCAGGTGGAGAAGCTCTACGTGCAGATGGTGCGTGGGAAAGGTTGAGCGGATGGCCCGGCCCCCGGCGACCTGTAGGCGCGGGCCCTGCCCGCGAAATCGCGCGCAGGGCGCGCTCCTACAGGGGAATGGCGTGGCGTAAGCGGATCTCATCCGCGAATCGCGCCGGGGTGTCCGGCTATCGCGGACAAGGTCCGCTCCTACGGGGGATACCGTGCCTCCCGCGGGCCTTGCCCGCGATTCGCGCGCAGGGCGCGCTCCTACAGGGGAATGGCGCGGGTGGGGCGGCGTAGGCGCGGATCTCATCCGCGAATCGCGCCGGGGCGTCCGGCTATCGCGGACAAGGTCCGCTCCTACGGGGGGGATACCGTGCCTCCCGCGGGCCCTGCCCGCGATTTCGCGCGCAGGGCGCGCTCCTACAGGGGAATGGCGCGGGTGGGGCGGCGTAGGAGCGGATCTCATCCGCGAATCGCGCCGGGGTGTCCGGCTATCGCGGACAAGGTCCGCTCCTACGGGGGGCGGATACCGTGCCTCCCGGCGACCTGTAGGAGCGGGCCCTGCCCGCGATTTCGCGCGCAGGGCGCGCTCCTACATTGGAATGGTGTGGGTGGGGCGGCGTAGGCGGATCTCATCCGCGAATCGCGCCGGGACGTCCGGCTATCGCGGACAAGGTCCGCTCCTACGGGGGGATACCGTGCCTCCCGCGGGCCTTGCCCGCGATTCGCGCGCAGGGCGCGCTCCTGCAGGGGAATGGCGTGGCGTAGGAGCGGATCTCATCCGCGAATCGCGCCGATACCTCCCGGCTATCGCGGACCATACCGGTGCACATGGCTTCTCGTAGGAGCGAGCACTTCGGCGTCACCTCAATTGGGCTTCGCCTGCGCCGGCAGCCAGAACTCGATGACCCCGGGCGAGGCCTGCAGGCTGGCGGCCAGCGGCAGGGCCACGGCCTTGTCGCTGAACTTCTGCGCCAGCCAGCGGGCGCATTCGCCGTCGCGGCGGGCGTGGTAGATGAAGGTCGGCCGCGGCCAGGGCAGGGGCGGCGGCGAGCCGCGGCGGGCGGCGGCGCTGACCACGTTCTCGATGCCCGGGGTGCTGATCCCGCTGCCTTCCAGCAGCTTGAGGAAGTCCCGCGCCGTGCGTTGCTCGTCGGCCGAGTAGATCTGCGTGTAGAGCACCACCGGCCGCCTGCCTTCGCGCATGCAGGGGTTGGCCACCGGCTCTGCTTCGGGCGCAGGCGCGGCGCTGGCCGTGACGGCGGGCGGTGGCACCATCTCGGCGCTGACAGGCGGTGATGCCGGCGCCGCGGCTGGCGGTGGCGGTGGCGGAGGCGGGGCGCTGGCCAGCGCCGGGTTGTCTTCCGGCAGCGGGGTGAAGCCGAACCAGTATTGCTGCACCGGGCTGTTGGGGTGCGGGTCGCTGGTGAGCTGGCGCAGGTAGTTGCAGTCGGCCGACTCGGTGCCATTGGCGCAGGCCGCGCTGGCGCGCTCGAACAGGGTGCGCATGTCGCTGGCGAACTCCACCGACAGGCCGTTGCGGCTGGCGAAGTTCTCCAGGTGGCCGATGCGCGTGCGCAGGGCGTCGCTGACCTTGTTGCCCTTGGCGTAGAGGTCGGCGATGGCCTCCAGCTGGCTGGCGTACTTCGACTCGCTGTCGGCGATGTTGCCGCGGTACTGCTCCAGGCCCTGCCAGAGTGCCACCACCAGGCTGGCGGAAAGGCCCACGCCGAGGGTGGTGCGCACGTTCTGGGCTATGCGCTGGCGGCGGTTCGGGCCGTTGGCCGGGGCCGGCTGGCCGACTGCGGTGAGGGTGACGATGCTGGCCAGGTCGGCCCAGCCCGGCAGGCGCTGGAGGAAGTCGCGGCTGAGCACCGAGCCCAGCGCCAGACCCAGCTGGTGGTAGGCCTCCCACTGGCTTTCGTCGAAGAACTGGTCGTCGGTGCCCTGCTGCGGGAAGGCCGGGTTGCGGTCGGCGTAGCCCACCAGGTCGAAGGGCAGTTCCAGCTGCGGCGAATCGCAGCGGTGCGGCTTGACCACCAGCAGGGTGCCGCGCCTGTGGCTGGCGTAGGTGATGCGCGCCAGCAGCAGGTATTCGCGGCCGCAATCCGGCGAGATGGACTCCGGGGTGCCGAACAGCAGGGTGCGCGCGTCGCCGGCGGAGACCCGCGCCAGGCTGGCCGGGTCGATGAATTCGATGTCGGCGTCGTAGTCGATCTTGGCCTTGCGCACCAGGTTCTCCAGGTCCTCGAACAGGTAGCGCGGGTCGGCGCCGCAGTCGCTGGCGACGATCAGGTCGACCTCGCGCTTGAGCAGGGCGTAGACGCCGCTGTTGTCGAAGTGGCCACCGTCTGACAGGTACCAGAAGGGCGCGCGCAGGCCGGGGAACTGGGCGAGCATCTCGGCGCGGGTGGCCAGGTACTTGGCCAGGCGCGCGCGCCAGCCGGTCTCGGCGGCGCGCGTCGGGTTGGGCAGCCAGAAGCCCAGGCGCAGGCCGGTCATGAACACCAGCGCGGCCAGCCCGGCGCTGGTGCGCGAGCCCATGCCGGTGCTCAGCGCGGCGCCGGAGATAGTCGCCCATTGCGCCAGGCTGCTGCGCTCCATGCCCTGGGGCGGCCGCGGGCCGTGGGTGCCGGTCTCCACGCCCAGGGCGCTGACGGTCAGGGCCACGCCCTTGCGGTCGGCGTTGTAGCTGTGGGTGCGGTCGTCGAGGGTCTGGTTGATGCAGCAGTTGATCAGGTGCAGCGGCCCGCCGTAGGCGTGCGGCTGGTAGTCGGCCAGGGCCACGTCGTCGCCGGGCAGTATCTCCCGCAGCGACTCGATGCCCTCGATCAGTTGGCGCTCGGCCGGCACCAGCAGCGAGGCCGGAAAGCGCGCCTCGGGGCCGCCGTGGTTGGCCACCGCGACGTAGGTGCGGGCCAGGCGCGAGCGGTAGAAGTAGTGCAGCGAGGCGAGGTTCAGCTGGGTGAGGTTGGCGCCGCTGATACCGATGTAGAAGCCCAGCGCGGCCAGCACCAGGGCCCAGTACAGCAGCGGCAGCCAGGGCTGCATGGCGGCGCCGGGGCTGAGCAGGTTGCCGCCCAGGTAGAGGAAGGCCTGCAGCAGCGTCAGCCAGGCCAGCAGCAGGAACGCCAGCAGGGCCAGGCCCAGCAGGTTGGCCAGCTGGCTGCCGTAGGCGCTGGGCAGGCCCTGCTGGCGCAGGCGCTCCAGCAGCGTCGGCAGCAGGGCGCGCAGCAGCACCACGGCAAGGCCCGTGGAGCCCAGCACGCTGGAGGAAATGAGGGTGAAGTTGCCGCTCTCGCGCAGGCGCACGACCAAGTGCCAGGTGACCGCCTCACAGACGCCCAGCAGCAACACCCCGGCGCCGCCCAGCAGCACCCAGCCCAGCCAGTGGGTCAAGCGCAGGCGCTGCTGTTCCGGCGGGCAGGCGCGCAGCGGCAGGCGCAGCAGCCAGCCCAGCGGGGCGATCAGCAGGGCGCCGACCAGAACGGCGTAGGCCAGCAGCCGCGGACCCAGCTCGATGTCGCTCTGCAACTGCGGCCACAGGCCCTGCACCGCCAGGGCCAGCGCGGCGAGCAGGGCCAGCAGCACCGAGAGCAGGTCGCGCAGGGCGTGGTCCTGGCGGTCGCGGCTGAACCAGTAGGCCCAGCACAGCGCGCCGGCGGCCAGCAATAACAGCGGCACGACGAGGAACCACAGCGACCAGAGGTTGCCGAGGAACACCGGCGGCGTGCCCAGCAGCGCCAGCAACACGTGGGGCAGCACCGTGAGCATGCCGATGCACAGCAGCAGGATGCCGATCTCCAGCTGGGTGGCCATGAAGCCACGGAGCATCGAGGCGCCGGCCATCAGCAGGTCGCGGCCGCCGGCCGGGGCCAGGTAGCGGCCGTTGTTGCGCAGCCACCAGAGCAGCAGCGAGTCGTCCGCCGCCAGGCCGTTCTCCACCTCGCGGGCGCCCTGGGCGGGGCCGTACAGGCGGCCGAGCATGGCGCCGACGTAGCCGCCGCCGGACACCGTGGACAGGTAGTCGAAGCGTTTGAGCACGTGGTTCTTCGCCAGCGCCCGCAGCAGGCCGAAGTTGAAGGTGGCGCTGCGCACGCCGCCGCCGGAGAGGGCCAGGCCCCAGCTGAAGTCGCTCGGCACGTCGATGCCGGCCTGGGCGCGGCGCTGGCGCAGCAGCGCCTGTTCCTGGTCCCTGAGGTTCCCATGGCGGCGCGGCATAGCGGTGCCCTCCGGCTCCGGACCCGCGCGGCAAGGGGCGCCGCGCCAGGTCATGCTGACGGCCGGCCGGACCTCCCGGCGCCGAACCCTTGGCGCCGTGCTTCCCTGGCCTTTCCCGGGTTCAGGCCGCGGCGGCGCGCGGCCTCATAGCCAGCTCACCCGCAGGGTGTCCTGGGGCGCGTGGCACTCGGTGCCCGGCTCCAGGTAGTGCTGCAGCATCGGCGCCATGCCCTTGAGCACCTGCACCGGCAGCGCCGAGGTGAACTTGAAGTTGCTCGATGCGCTGCCGGCCACGTAGGCGGTGAGGGTGCCGAAGTGCCGCGGGCCGAGGTAGAACACGAAGGTCGCGGTGCGGTTCAGCGAGCGCGAGCTTTTCACCGCCCCGCCGCGGGTGAAGCTTTCGATGCGGTTGTCGCCGGTGCCGGTCTTGCCGCCCATCACCAGCGGGCTGCCGTCGTCGCGGCGGAAGCTGCCGGACAGGCGCCGCGCGGTGCCCTGGTCGACCACCTGGGACAGCGAGTCGCGCAGGGTGCTGGCCACCTCCGAGGTCATCACCCGGGTGCCGACGTTGGCCTGCGGCGCCAGGCTCACCTCGTAGGGCGTGCCGGCGGCGAAGTGCAGGCTGTCGATGCGCAGGGTGGGCAGGCGGATGCCGTCGTTGAGGATGATGCCCATCAGCTCGGCCAGCGCCGCCGGGCGGTCGCCGGAGCTGCCCAGGGCGGTGGCCAGCGAGGGCACCAGGTGGTCGAAGGGGTAGCCCAGCTGCTTCCACTGCTGGTGGATGTCGAGGAAGGCCTCCACCTCCAGCATGATGCGGATGCGCTTGTCGCGGGCGGCCTTGTAGCGTGACTTGTACAGCCAGCCGTAGACCTGCTTGCGCTCGGCGTTGCTGGCGGCCACCGCGTCGGCGAAGCTGGCTTGCGGCTGGCGCTGCAGGTAGCCGAGCAGCCACAGCTCCAGCGGGTGCACGCGGGCCACGTAGCCCTGGTCGTTGAGGTCGAAGGCGCCGGGGCCGTAGCGCTTGTAGAGGTCGGCGATGCGCTTGTCGGTGAGCTTCTCGCCGGTGTAGTGGCTCTGCTTCAGGCGGTCCTGGAGGAAGGCGGCGAAGGTCGCCTGGTCGGCCTGGGGCTGCAGGTAGCGGTGGATCGCCGCCAGGCGCACCGGCCACGGGCGCAGGCCGTCGAGGAAGGTGTCCAGGCGCTCGTCGGCGTTCTGCCCGCGGTACTTCTGCCAGAAGCGCAGCAGGTAGACGCGGCTTTCCTGGTCGACGAAGCGGTCCAGGTACAGCTGGCGGCGCGGGTCCTTGTCGTCCTGCAGCACGGTCAGCTTGTTGCCGTCCTTCTGGTACATGTCGTGGCGCACCAGGTCGCGCAGCAGGCGCACGAAGGGCAGGTTGATGGATTCGCGCAGCGCTTCGAGCAGGGTGGGGATGCGCCCGTTGTCTTCCTTGCGGAAGTTGGAGAAGGTGTGCACGCCGCCGCCGGTGAAGAAGCTCTCGTAGGGGCTGGCCGAGTACTTGCGCTGCATGGCCGCGGCGAGCATGGCCGAGAGGTCGGCGTTGGGGTTGGCGATCAGGTAGTCGATGGACCAGCGGCTGATGAAGTCCAGCGGCTCCACCGGCACCTTGCGCAGCTCGGCGGCGGGCTTGCCGTTGTAGGCGCGGTACTGGTCGGCGATGCGCTCCAGGTAGTTGGACAGCACCCGCAGCTTGGCGGTGGAACCCAGCTCCAGCTTGCTGCCCTCGTTGATGTCGAAGGGCTGGTCGGTGCTGTCGGTCTGCACGCGCACGCGGTTGCCGTCGGCGGTGCGCTCGAACAGCACGAAGCTGTAGCGCACGTCGGCGGTCTTGTCCTTGGACAGCAGGTGCTCGCCGAACAGGCCGATCTGCGAGGCGAAGTCCGGATCGGCCAGTTGCTTGAGGTAGGCGCTGACCTTGTTCTGCAACTCGTCCTGCAGGGTGGTGCTGAAGCTCAGGTCGAGGCGGTCCAGGTCATACAGCGGCACGTTGAGCATCCCCGCCAGGCGGGTGCGGGCCAGGCTCACGCCCTTGTTCGGCTCCAGCGGCTGCACCGTCGGCTGGTTCTGCGGGTCGCGGAACTCCAGGCGCTGGGCCAGGGCGGCATCGCGCAGCGGCGCCTCGATCACCCCGGCCTGGGCCAGCAGGCGCAGGTAGCTGTCGGTCAGCTCGCCCAGCGGCTTGCGCCCGCGCGCCAGGTAATAGGACGGGCGGCGGTGGGCGATCATCAGCGACACCACCTGGCGCAGCGCCCGGCCCTGGGCCTCGAGCTCGGCGCCCTGGCCGACGGGGGCGGAGAGCAGGCGGTTGACCTGCTGGTAGTCGGCGCCGTACCAGATCCACAGACCGTCGGGCAGGCCGCTGACCTCGCCGTAGCCCGGCTGCGCCGAGAGCGGCACCGAGTTGAGGTAGGTGAGCACCACGTTGCGCCGCGCCGGCAGGTTCTCGGCGCCGCCCTGGTAGGCGCGCACGCTGGCCGAGGCCATCTGCCGCAGCTTGTCGCGGATGGAATTGGTGCGCCCGTCCACCGAGTGGCGGTACTTCTCGATCTGCGTGGCCAGGGTGCTGCCGCCGGGGGCGTGGTTGCCCATGCCGACCAGGCGCCCGGCCTGGGCCACGGCGGCCTGGGTGAAGCGGCTCCAGTCGATGGCCGGGTTGAGGTAGGGGCGGCTGGCGTCGAGCAGGTCGCGGTTCTCGATGTACAGCAGGCTCTGCACGATCAGCGGGGCGATGGCGTCGTAGCTGGCGTAGAGCCGCTGCGGGTAGCGGAAGTTGTAGATCGGCAGGCCGCGGCAGTCGCTGATGTCGACGCCGGCCTGGGCCTTCTCGGCGTAGGGCGGGAACATGCCGTAGCCGGCGTATTGCAGCAGGGCAGGGGAGAAGCGCGCCTGGTCGAGGGTGACGAAGTCGCGGTCGTGCAGGCGCTGCAGGAAGTCCGGCAGTTGCAGGTAGCCCAGGCGGCGGTCGAAGGGGCCGTCCTTCGGGTAGACCACCTGGTCGCTGGAACCGGCGCCGACCTGCCAGGTCAGCTCGCCGGCCAGGCGCGCCAGCTCGCGGGCCTGCAGCTTGGAGGTATGCGCCTCGTACAGCAGCGCCGCGCCCATCGCCGCCAGCAGTGGCAGGACGAACAGGAACAGCAGCAGGAAGCGGTGGTGGCTGGGTTTTTTCGGGGAAAAGCCAGGCTCCGGCACGCCCGGTTGAGAATGCAGTTGACCGGTATGCTCCGTATGCGCCATATCACGACCTGCCCATGCTTGCGAAAGCCTGAGTAAGCGGTCTCCGCCGACGTGACGACCGGCACCCATCCCGGTGCCGCGAAAGCCCCCGTGCCAGCGGCCTCCCCTTTCTTTGAGCGTAGTAGGCGGGGAAAATTCTGCTGAATGTCGTGCCTTCGTCCGGCCCAAGCCGCGACAATGCCCGACGAGTGACCTGGAAAACGACCCGATGCGCCTGTTCCTGCTGTTCCTGCCGTTGATCGCCAGCCTGAGCGCCCATGCCGCGCCCATGCCGTTCTACCTGTGGCAGAGCCGCGTGGACGGCCACCTGACCTGCAGCCAGACCTCGCCGGGGGAGGGCTGGACGCGGCTGTCCGGGCCGTTCGGCGATGCGGGGTGCCGGCAGCCGTTGAAGAGCGGGCCCTCGACCAAGGGGCTGGCGGTGCCGAAGGGGTTGTGAGGGGCGGGCTTTTCTTTTGTAGGAGCGAGGGGGACGCCTAGTTCTTGCTCGCGAATGGAGTTTCCCGATAGCTGCGGTGCAGGTCCCGAAGAGCGCCCTCTCCCTAACCCTCTCCCTGAAGGGAGAGGGGACCGTTGGGCAGAAACGGGGGCTCTGGAGTTAGCCGGCAGCACCGAAAGTTTCCGGCTGGAACCACCCCTTTCTCTCGGCACGGACTAGCCCCCTCTCCCTTCAGGGCGGGGCGCGCAGCCGAGGGCTGGGGAGAGGGTACGGAGTCCATCGAAAGCACCGTAGCCACCAGCAGAACACCCTTCGCGAGCAAGCTCGCTCCTACGAAAAGCCGTTGCCTAGAATTAAAGGCGCCATTCCCCACAGCGGACCCCCACCATGCCCGACAACCCCACCCGCATCCGCCACAGCTGGGACAGCAACGCCAGCGCCTGGACCCGCGTGGTGCGCGAGCAACGCATCGACAGCCGCCGCCTGGCCACCGACGAGGCCATCGTCCGCGCCGTGCTGGAAGATTCGCCGCATCGTGTGCTGGACATCGGCTGCGGCGAAGGCTGGCTGTGCCGGGTGCTGGAGGCCCGGGGTTGCGAAGTGGTGGGCATCGACGCCTCGCCAGCGCTGATCGAGGCCGCGCGCCAGGCCGGCGAAGGGCAGTACGAGGTGCTGAGCCAGGCCGAGCTGGTGGGCGAGGCCGGGGCGCACCTGGGGCGGTTCGACGCGCTGGTGTGCAACTTCGCCCTGTTCGACGAGGACCTCGCGCCCCTGCTGCGCGGCCTGCAGCAGCGCCTGGCGCCGGGCGGGCGGCTGCTGATCCAGACCCTGCACCCCTGGAGCGCCTGCGGCGACGAGCCCTACGAGGACGGCTGGCGCCTGGAGACCTTCAGCGCCTTCGGCGACGAGTTCCGCGAGCCCATGCCCTGGTACTTCCGCACCTTCGAATCCTGGCTGGCCCTGCTGCACGCCAGCGGCTGGCGTCTGCTGGCGCTGCGCGAGCCGCGGCGGCCGGATACCGGCGTGGCCTGCTCGCTGCTGCTGGTGGCCGCGCCGGCCGGGTAAGCCTTTGGTCTCGTTCGCACCATAAGGGGGCAGACGCCCCGGCAATCTTGTGCAACACTCCGCGGCGACCTCAGTGGTTCACTCCCGCAATGCCCACGTCCGCTCCACAAGGGCGGGCAGCCTCTTCCGGTGTGCAGTCCCGGAAGGCCCCAGACGAATCCTCCCCGTGCCCACCGGCGCGGTGGCGGCGCTTTTTCCGTCGCGGGCCTTCCTCATCCCGATTGCGCTTCGAGTCGCCGCTGATATACCCAACAACAAAATCGAGGTTGCACCATCATGTCGTCCCACGATCTCCAACGGGATCTCAACGAGCGGCACATCCGTCTCATGGCCCTCGGCGCCTGCATCGGCGTCGGCCTGTTCCTCGGCTCCGCCAAGGCCATCCAGATGGCCGGCCCGGCCATCATGCTCTCCTACATCATCGGCGGCCTGGCCATCCTGGTCATCATGCGCGCCCTCGGCGAAATGGCCGTGCACAACCCCGTGGCCGGCTCCTTCGCCCGCTACGCCCAGGACTATCTCGGCCCGCTGGCCGGCTACCTGACCGGCTGGAACTATTGGTTCCTGTGGCTGGTGACCTGCGTCGCCGAGATCACCGCGGTGGCCATCTACATGGGCATCTGGTTCCCCGAGGTGCCGCGCTGGATCTGGGCCCTGGCGGCCCTGGCGAGCATGGGCACCATCAACCTGATCGCGGTGCGCGCCTTCGGCGAGTTCGAGTTCTGGTTCGCCCTGATCAAGGTCGTCACCATCCTCGCGCTGATCCTGGTGGGCGGCGGCATGATCGTCTTCGGCCTGGGCAACGGCGGCGTGGCTACCGGCATTTCCAACCTGTGGAGCAACGGCGGCTTCATGCCCCATGGCATCACCGGCGTGCTGATGTCGCTGCAGATGGTGATGTTCGCCTACCTGGGCGTGGAGATGATCGGCCTCACCGCCGGCGAGGCGAAGAACCCGCAGAAGACCATCCCGGGTGCGATCAACTCGGTGTTCTGGCGCATCCTGCTGTTCTACGTCGGCGCGCTGTTCGTGATCATGTCGATCTACCCGTGGAGCGAGATCGGCACCCAGGGCAGCCCCTTCGTGATGACCTTCGAGCGCCTGGGCATCAAGACCGCCGCCGGCATCATCAACTTCGTGGTGATCACCGCCGCGCTGTCTTCCTGCAACGGCGGCATCTTCAGCACCGGGCGCATGCTCTACAGCCTGGCCCAGCACGGCCAGGCGCCGGCGGTCTTCGCCAAGACCTCCAAGGGCGGCGTGCCGCGCAATGCGCTGATCCTGTCCATAGTCGCGCTGCTGTTCGGCGTGCTGCTGAACTACCTGGTGCCGGAGAAGGTGTTCACCTGGGTGACCTCCATCGCCACCTTCGGCGCCATCTGGACCTGGGCCATGATCCTGCTGGCGCAGCTGAAGTTCCGCCGCGGCCTGAGCCCGGCCGAGGCCGGCAAGCTGCAGTTCAAGATGTGGCTGTACCCGCTGAGCTCCTACCTGGCCATGGCCTTCCTGGTGCTGGTGGTGGCGCTGATGGCGTTCTTCGAGGACACCCGCATCGCCCTCTACATCGGCCCGGCCTTCCTGGTCCTGCTGGTGGTGCTGTACCGCGTGTTCGACCTGGCGCCGAAAGGCGAGCGGGGCGCGGTCGCCAGCGGCGCGTGAGCCTGATGGCGAAATGACAAAGGGCCTCTTCGGAGGCCCTTTTCTTTTGTGTGGCGAATCGCGGACGGAGAGGAAACTCCATGCCTCACGACAACTGTAGGAGCGGGCCCTGCCCGCGAAATCGCGCGCAGGGCGCGCTCCTACATGGGAATGGCGCGGGTGGGGCAGCGTAGGAGCGGATCTTATCCGCGAATCGCGCCGGAACCTCCGGCTATCGCGGATAAGATCCGCTCCTACGAAAAGCCGTATCCGCCAACAACGGCGGCATCGGGCAGTCGAGGATGTCGGCCACCGCGCGCAGCAGTTCCGCCTCGGCCACGCTGATGCGCCCGTCGTATTCGCCGCAGCGGACCATGGCCTTGAGCAGCTGCGGTTTCTGCAATGGGCGCAGTTGCGCCAGGCGCCGCAGCGCCGCTTCCAGGTCGCGCAGGGTGCCGGCCTGCGGCGGCTGCCGCATGGCGAAGGGCAGGGTGGCCCAGGCCTGGGCGAAGGCCTGTTCGGCATGGGCCGCTTCGGCTCCGTCGACGCCGGCGAGGAAGGCCAGCAGGACCGCCGCCTCGTCGCCCAGTTCGGCCAGCGGCAGGTTGCCGATGCGCGCCGGGGCCGGGCGCAGGTTGCGTTCGACGATGCGCAGCAGCGTCCACTCCAGCAGCTTCACCCGGCGGTCAGCCTTGATCAGCAGCGCCATGTTACCCAGCAGGCTCGTCACCTGGGTGGCGTCCAGCTGCTTAAGCGCCGGCATGGCCAGGTCCAGCAGAGGCAGGCGCTGGCCCGGATCGAGGGCGTGCAGGTGCTCCTCCAGGCGGTCGAACTGGAAGGCCACGCCCAGCTCCAGGCGCGGCTTGAGCAGTTGCAATTGCTGGGCGCGGGCCAGCGCTTCGGCGTCCAGCAACAGGCCGTAGACCAAGGCCTGCGCGCCATCGACCTTGTGCGCCGCCGTC
>Ga0180221_1002078_pt1 | contig 12120 bp, 12 predicted proteins | sample eDN5th37CKraftMG_FD_151339 | JGI IMG/M metagenome (GOLD analysis project Ga0180221, IMG submission 151339) | Enriched Miracle-Growth compost microbial communities from Emeryville, California, USA - eDNA 5th pass 37_C Kraft MG (version 2) (version 2) ...
CAGCCAATGACCAAACGATGACAACAGCGCCAATGATTATCAACGGCATCAAGGCAGAAACAAAGCGATTCCATGCCGACGAACTCATTCTATGCTCCTGAACCTTCTCGGCTAATCAACCCCTGCCGTGGCATTGAGGAAACCTCGGATCTCTCGACTGAGAGCAGCAAAGCTGGTTGTGCCAATAAGATCGTCCATCGAACGGGGGCGCGCAAAATCGATTTTGATATCCGCAAGAATACGGCCCGGCCGCGGGCTCATCACCACTACTCGATCGCCCAGAAAGATCGCCTCCGAAATGCTATGGGTGATGAACAGTACCGTTTTACGACTCTGCAGCCATATTCTTTGCAGCTCGGCGTTCATCTGCTCGCGCGTCATCGCATCGAGCGCACCAAACGGCTCATCCATCAGGAGCAGCGGCGGGTCGTGAATGAGGGCGCGACAAAGACCAACACGCTGCTGCATACCGCCCGATAATTCGTGCGGGTATGAATGTTTAAATTCCGCCAGCCCGACAGTGTCGAGCAGATCCAGCGCCCGCTGCCTATAACTGGCAATAGGCAGTCCTCGGATTTCGATTTGTAAAAGGATATTCTGCAGGATCGTCCGCCAGGCCATCAATAGTGGGCTCTGAAACACGATCCCGACATTGCCGCCGGCTCCTTTTACCTGCGTTCCGTCTACCTCCACGATGCCGGACGTCGCCGGCAACAGGCCGGCGACAATCTTCATCAAGGTGCTCTTTCCACAGCCGCTCGGTCCGACGACAGATACGAACTCTCCCTGTTTAGCCAACAGATCGATATTCTGTAGCGCCTGCACCGTCGACCGGCGCGACGGATAGACCAGGTTGACATTCCTGACTGCGATCATGTCAGGCGATCGCGACATCGTGTCAATCACGATCAATCCTTGGGGATCAGGTCGTTGGTGTAGAGATCAGCGGCCGGTGGGGCTTTGGCGACGTAGCCTGTCGCCTGAAGAATTTTAGTCGTCTCCTGCCAGTCTTTGTCGCTCATCCAGCCAAACGGATGACCTTTTGAATTCGCCGTCTGAAAGGTCGGTGTAGCGTCCTGCCACTGCTGCCTGAGCGACGCACGCCGCTCCGCACTGGCTCCGGTTTCCTTCAAGGCTATATCAAGCGCCTCCTCGAGGTTCTCCGGCTTGCTGACTTCAGCTATCGCCTTATTAGATGCGGCGATGAATTTGCGGATCGTCTCCGCGTTCTTTGCCAGATAGTCGGTATGGACCAGCAATCCCTGCCCCAGAGGGGCAACTCCGAAGTCCGCAAAATGCAGGAAGTGCAACGGCTTGCCCTTCCCCTGCTGCGCGCGCACAACGAGATCCGTCGGTGAACCGATAGAGACGCTAACGAAAGAATCGACCTTTCCTTCCGCAAAAACGGTATTGCGGGTCGCAACATTGACCACCCGGACCGTCATCTTGTCGATCGGCACATTGTTTTTCTTCAACAGCAGTTCAAGGAGTGCCTTGTGATCGGCGATGACCGCGACTGAATGGCCCTCAAGTTCTTTCGGAGTCTTGATCGCTGCATCCTGATAGGAGATGACCGCCCACGGGTTCTTCTGCAACAACCCGTAGACTCCCTTGATCTGCATGCCTTTGGATACGCCGTTGGCCATGAGCATGAAATCGGCCAGGCCGATATCTGCTTCCTTCGCCGCCACGAGGTTGACGGTCTGGCCTGAACCGCTTCCCTCCTTGATATTTACGGTCAAGCCGTTCTGTTCGTAATAACCTTTGACCTTGGCCCAGTAGAACGGCAAATGATATCCCGACAGTCGAAAATCGAGGCGGAAATTGACAACCTGCTGCGCCACTGCAGGCCGGACGCCAGACATAGTTCCCACACCGGCAACGAGGAAGCAGAAAACAATCAGAAAAAAGCGTTTTGACATCACCTGCTCTCCCTTTGTCATTCTACGAACTCCTCCCTGATAACAAAGATGCCGCCGTCTGATAAAGGACCCGCTCTTTCATGTTCTGCGGCAAAGCGTCGATAGCCGGCCGCGCTCGTTCGCCTTCCGGATCCCCAACGTCGAACGGATAATCACTTCCGAACACCACCCGTTCGGCGCCCATGGTATTCAACAGGAACGTTGTGGAATCCGCGCTCAGCGCACATGTATCGTAGTAAAGCCTGTCAAGATATTCCGACGGCAGTCGGTCAATCTCTTTCGTGTAATAAGGATTGGCCTCCCAGCCGGTTGCCTCATAGGCTGCGTTAAGCCGGCCACGTAGGAAAACGAGATTTCCTCCGCCATGTGCCAGCACAAGCTTCAGATTTGGGTGACGATGCAAAACGCCTGAGAAAATCAGACGTGCGACCGATAATGTCGTTTCGAACGGCCAACCGAGCAGCACATTCATGCCGTTGAACACGAAGCGATCCGGCGGAAAGCCCGTGGTCGGGTGCATGAAAACAAGCAGGCCAAGACGTTCGAATGTTGCAAACAGCTCGGCAAAGCACGGATCGTCGAGCGGGCGATCCCCGGCACTGCTCGGCAGCATGACCGATCGGAACCCGTACGTATCGACAGCGCGTTCGATCTCCGCTGCAGCATTTTCCGGCTCGGCAAGCGCTGGCAGCGCCATCGGCTCGATAAGCCCCTCCGACGCTGCTTGCGTTTCGCGCGACTGTTCATGAAGCGCGCGCGTGAGCTCAATATTTGCGGCTCCCCCTACCCAGGAGAGCAATGGCGGCGCCGGCCCGATCAATTGCAGGCTGATCTTCCTCCGCTTCAGACTTTCGATACGACGCGGAAGATCGTGCAGATTGGGATCGAGGGTACCGGCTGGAACACCATTTCGCAGAACCGCGTAACCACCTCTGCCATTGGGAACAGTCGAAAGGCCGGCTATCGGCTTGTGCGACAGATCGCTAAGGAACCTCTCACTGAGCGCGTGGGCGTGAACGTCAATCGTCATTCCCTACTCACCTTATCGTCGGGTCAACCGACAGGACTCACGGATACAGAAGCTTCGCTGTGTTGTGATGCAGCATGGTCCTGATATCTTCGAGCGTGAAATCCTCCTCGATCAGCAGTTGGCAGGTCAGCCGGAGTGCTTCCACCATTGGCGGGTTGTGAAGCTGTCCGACATCGGTAGAGATAACGCTGTTTCGAACTCCGACTTTCCTGATCGAATCCGCAAACTCGGTTACTGATGCGCGATACCAGCGCGGTAGCAACTCCCCGGATGTAAAATTCATGATAGCGCCACGCTCGACGATAGCGAGCTGCTGTTCGGTCGACAGTTTTAGAAAGAACGGATGATCGCAGACGATACGTTTGGCCCCCTCACGCTTCGCATATTCAGCCAGTACGATCATTTCCTTGAATGATGTATGGCCGAGATTCAGGATGATGTCAGCATCGATGACCTGGCGGACGATCTCGACGACTTCGGGGAGCAGCTTGTCGTCGGCATCAAGCAGATAAAGCCGTGGCTGCCGCGCAGCATAGTCCGAGATACCCCCTTTGATGGTAAGTCCCTTGCCGTGCTGGCCTACGCTGCCCGTCACAATCTCATGGTTTGTTGAATCGATCGTCGGCATCCAGACCTGCCTAACGCCGTATTTGATCGCCGCCTCAACCGCGAGCGGGTTGAGGCCGCCGACCTGGCGGTTCAACGCAATACTGCCGAACACATCGATGCCTGGGACGGACTTGCGAGCCATCTCCGCCAGACCGGGCGTCGGGAAATTGTGTCGCTTTATGCAGATCGCCCTTATCCCCGCCGAGCGGGCTTCTAATGCCAGTTCGATCGGATCCTGTATCCGAGCATAGAGATCGGGCGCATGATGGATATGGATGTCGATCGCACCCCGCAGTAACTCAAGGTCATCTCGGAGCTTTTCAGAGGGTACAGATGCAGGATCCATCGCGGGCCTCGGAACCAATCTCCAGAGATTAAAGATTAATGTTCTGACTAATGCAAGTGATTTAAAAGACACGCATATTTTCTAGCCTGGAGGTGCCGCTCTCTTAAAAGAGCCGCGGTACAGAGAGAAAATCTGACTGGGATACAATCCAGCTTTCGTCAGCAGTGCTTGGCGGTGCTCGCGACGCCGTAGAAAGGCAGGGGGCTAAGCCGGATCGACATTCAGCGGAGCCAAATCATAGTGGTGGCGAGATGGGCGAAGCCTGCAAAGTGGGTTGTGCGTCGCTCGTAGCGGACGAAGCGCAGGAAGTGCTTGAGGCGATTGCAGCGGCTCAAGCAGCGATAGACCGTTTTCCACTTGCCGTAGTGCTCGGGCAGGTCGCGCCAGAGCGCCGGTAAAGGCAGGCCCCTTGTTATTTTTATATGTTGATCGACTTTCGACCTCCAGGACATGCGATTTTCTCCTTGCTGACCTCAGCGCGCAATACGACTCGCCAAAACGTCGGAATTTGCGTGAGAAGTCCAACGCGAACCTAGCTACGAATTCGTGCATTCATTCCAGTTGTCCAGAAACACCGTCAGAAAATAGGGTGTGGTGCACTTTGTGGCGTCTGCGGATGGCGCAATCACGCAACGGGACGGCTAAATAGAGAGGAGAAGCACCATCAGGCCGACTGTTATGACCGACCTATTGATCGACCACGTTTACGACGGGCTGAACATTTGGGGATCGCGCGAAAGTCGAAGCGATTTCTCATCACGATAGCTAGGCGCCAATCCCCATATTATCGTCGCACGAGAAGAATCGGTTAGCGTGCAAGCGCAAGCCCATCTCGCTGCTTGTCTCCGAACGATCGGCTGGGCTTACGCGAAGAGCGACGTTCCCTATTTCCAGGACCGCGGCGCTTGGATGCTCAGATTCTATAGCGACCTGGTCGACGACCTAATGATGCGGGGTTTTGATCAACAACGACGAGTAGATGCCATCAGATTAAGAAAAAAGGATGAAAGACCTCATCCTCTTAGTCGTCAGCCTCAAGCCGCCTTCTTATTCTTCAGCTGTACTGAACGCGTGCCGTAGCGCGTGGTAAGGCAATCGAGATATGGGCATTTACTCGTAAGCCGATGGGCTAAACACTATACCGAAGGGTGGATTTGGCCTGCGCAAAGCGTAGCGTACGCGATGCCGCGGGCTGTGAAATCTCTTGATACGCCTGCTCCAGCGGCTTGATATCAGTTTCTGAATTTGAATGGACGAAAATCTTACTGAGTATGAGTTCGGTCGTATCCCAGTTTAAACATGCCGATTTGCATGCAAGGATAATTCCGTTACGATTCTTATCATTCATAAGAAGATCGATGGTGTCGATGTTAACCGAGCACATAAGTGCAAGCGCATGCTTGACCTCATCGATTTGACCCATTGATGCAAATTGTTTGATGGTGGCTTGGTTCAGCTTTCCGTTTCGATTGAGTGTATGAACGGTATGTTCAGGACATGTTGGAGGTTGGGAGGCCGAAACTTTGCGCTCAACTTTGCTCGCAATCGTAGAAATAATCGATAGGATGTCTTGCCTACGCTCTGGATCAGCTGAGGCCAATAGACGATCGCGGACGGTGTCCGTCGCACGGGAAATAAGTTGTTTCAGGATCGGTAGCGGAATATCAGCTCTTTGGCTGAGCGGTTCGGTTAGATTTGGATCAGTTTTAGCTCTTTGTACAAGAACCGCAAAGCCAGCCTTCGAAAATCGAGCGCCAGAGTTTTTTGCTAAGGTATGAGTGACATCCGTATTTCCACGTTTTAGCAGTGTATCGGTGACAACTTCGCTGATCGTCGCGCGTCGCGATATTGCCACAAGGTGTTCTTGATTTTGTGTTGTTGCAATCGATACGAGGTCACTATCCGATAGTGCCGGAGATTGTGACAGAATCGGACCTGAAACAGCAATCTCATCGTGATGTGCTAAAGCTTGGACGGTTTTCTTAGGTGCGTAGCCTGAACTGGCCAAACTTGTGCTTAATTGCGCAAGTGCCTGCGCTTCGATCGTTTTCGTCAGCGTTACAAATACATCGTCGAAGAGCTCGATGTGTTCCTCATCCAGACGCGATGCATTTGTTAGGAATTGCTCGGTTACATGCCGCAGCATTTCCAGCCGGCGCTCTGATGAACCCACGGTTATGGCGTGATTAAGCTCACGCATTAAGGCTGCAGATGATTCTGCGCCAATGCAATGATTGGCTCGCTCGTCCATAGCGCATTCTCAGAGAATTGCCCGTAATTATTGTAATTCTAGGTTGAGATTGCTACCTGATCCTTAATGACAACTCTTGCGAAGCGATAAACAAAATATTTCGCAGAACATTGCTCGAGAACAACGACCGTTATTAGGTTTTTTCTTGTTTATATTAAATAGTTAAAAAATGAGAGGCTGGATCAAACTCGCCCTCTCTTTCGTCGTTAGTTAGTTATGCTGCTTTTCTGTTCATTAGTTGCACAGCCGTCTTACTCATATGTCCGATCGCAGCGTCGAGCTCTCCAGCGTCTACAGCCGTGAATACCGTCTCGAGCGTCGGGACTAGCTTATCCCTCTTGCCGACTGCAATAGCGGCTTTGCCCTTCTCGAATTCGATTGGACGCACGCCATAGCGCACGGTGAGCACGCATTGCCAGCGCTATCTACCACCCTCCACCACGGGCGCACACGCTTCTGCCGCTCCTGAAGGCTTTTGCCGCCGCTTTCATCTGACACCCATTTCCGCCGGGTAAGTGCGAATCGGATCGTTCGCCAGCGCGATCTGTTGGCGCAAGCGTTCGATCAGCTTTTTGCGGTGATGCTGCACAGGATCGACAACAGACAATTTCGGCAGCGGCGAAAGACGGGAGATTTAAGGGCGCTCATCTGAAAGCTCCATGACCTTGATCAAAGGAGCTAGCGCTGTATTCAAATCGTCGCTTTCCCTACCAAAATGAGATGACCACGACCTGAGCAACGGCCCATCGATCTGTGTTTTCCGATGGGCATAGATGAATGGCAGCCTTCACCTCTCGTCGGGTACTGGCCGGGCGAAGCTGTGCGGGTATGGTCACATACGCTGCAGAGCGGTTGCCGCGGTTTACTGGATCTTGAGATCGACCGCCTTCACCATGTCACCCCATTTTTTGACTTCCGACTTGAACATTGCTGCCGCTTCGGCCGACGAATTCAGGATGACGTTGAAGCCTAGCTTGCTCAGACGGTCGGCGACTGCCGGTTCACGCAGCGCCGTTTGGATCGCCGCATTCAGCTTGGTGACGATCGCCGGATCGGTATTCGCCGGTACGAATACGCTCATCCACGAATCCGAATAGAAGTTTGGAAATCCCACCTCCGTATAAGTCGGCACGTCAGGGAGGGTGGCGCTACGCTTGGGCGCGGCAATACCGAGTCCCTTAAGTGCGCCTTGCGTGATCTGCGGTGCGACCGAAGGTAGCGAGATGGCGATCATGTCGAGATTGTTGCCGACGGCAGCATTGACCGCAGGTGCGCCGCCTTGGAACGGCACATGCGTGGCGTCGACCTTAGCCAGCACCTTGAAGAAGTAGGTCGCCGCAACGAAGGATGGGCTGCCGACGCCGGCGCTGCCAAATGTGATCGGTTTGTCCTTTGCCGTCTTGATAAAGTCCGGCAGTGATTTGGCCGGGTTCGAGGCATGCACTGCCAGTACATCCGGCGTCGAAGCAACGATCGCGACCGGTGTCAGCGTCTCCGTCTCATAGCCTTTGTTCTTGTACAGCGTCTCGTTGATGGCAATTGATGTTGTGGTAATGAGAACCGTATAACCGTCCGCCGGAGATCGGCTGACCATGCGTGCCGCAAGATTGCCGCCGGCGCCGCCACGGTTTTCGATCACGACGGTTTGACCGAACTGCTGGCCGAGACTCTGCCCAAGAATGCGCGCCGTCGCGTCGGCAACGCCGCCCGCTGCGAAGGCGACGACGAAGGTAATCGGTCGCGTCGGATAAGCATCCTGCGCGTGCGCAGAGCCGGGGACACCAAGCAGCAGCGAAACCATGACTGCTGCCGTCAACGCTGTGGTCGTCGGGCGCTTGTGCGGATCAAACGGAACCATAGGCGTGTTTCCTCATATGATTTTTATGATGGTCGCAGGGCCGTCGATCGAAGTCCGAATAGTCTTGGGAAAAGGCTGGAATCTCACATATTACAGTTCGCGGGCGATCTGCTGCACCCGTGGCCAGGCTTCAGCGCCACGTGACTGCATCAGCGCAAGATAGTCGGCGTTCTCCCACATGCCGATGCCATCATGATAGCTTGGTCGTGCTTTCACTCGCGCATACCAGTCAGCGACCTTTGGCCGGCTATCGACCAAGCCGAGAATATTGAGATGTTCGAGTCGCGCGACATAGGGCGTCAGCGCTGCGTCGGCAATGGTATAGTCGTTACCGACCAGCCAACGGTGCGCTGCGAGCGCTTCCTGCATTTCGTTGAGCAATTGCTCCATGCGGGCGACAGCGATACGGAAGTGCATCGACTCCAGCCCTTTGTCGATGACGTCGCGGCGGCGCTCCCGCTTGAAGATGTTCGGCACCTGTTCGAGCATCTGTTTACCGGCTTCGCCGCGCGAAATGTACTGATGACGGAATGCGATGCCGAAGCTCAGGATCGCCAGGCAGGCGTCGTGCACATCTTCGTCGAGTTGTTTGGTCCAGAGCCGGACCTGTGCGCGGCCCAGCGCATCGGACGGCATCAACGGCGACGTCGGAAACTGTTCGTCCAGGTATTCGTTGATGACGTTTGATTCCTGGACGACGATATCGTCGTGAATCAGGGTGGGGACCACCGCGCGCCGGTTCAGCTTGACGTACCAGTCCTGTTGATGCTCGCCCGCGCGCAGATTGAGATGTCGGTTTTCCCATGCCAGACCTTTCTCGGAGAGGCAGATGCGCACCTTCTGCGCGCAGCTCGACATATCGTTGTGATAGAGCGCCAGCATCGTCATTTCTCTCTTCCGCCGTCTTGCAACAGCCCTTGCCGAAAACCAGGAGCGATCCCGTATTCGCGAGGTTGAGTGCCGGCCCATTCAGTGTCAACATAATGCGTACAATTGTTCGAGGAGCGAACAAAACAGGATTGCAGATGGCGAAGGCAGCGGGCGGCACGGAATTGATCGATCGGGAATATGTCGCCGGTCTCGAAAAGGGGCTGGCGGTGATCGAGGCGTTCGGCCAGCGCAAATCCGCGCTGACCATCACCGAGGTGAGCGCCGCCGCGCTGATGTCACGCGCTGCCGCACGCCGCTGCCTGCGCACGCTGCATCATCTCGGCTACGCCGATTTCGACGGGAAATATTATCGTCTCGCATCGCGTGTACTGCGGCTGGGACACGCTTATCTCAGTTCCAACACGTTGCCGCGGTTCGTCCAGCCGGTGATCGAGGCGGCGAGCGAGCGCACGCACCGCTCAATTTCGGTAGCGATATTAGATCGAACGGATGTGGTCGTGGTGGCGCGCGCGCATGTGCATCGCAGCCTGGCCGACGGGATCGGTATCGGCAGCCACCTGCCGGCCTATTGCTCGGCCAACGGCCGGGTGCTGTTGTCGGCTTTTACCGACCAGAAGATTCTGTCGCTGTTTGGTCGCAAGCCACTGCCGCGCCTGACTGCCCATACCAAGACCAAGTCGCGCGACGTTCTCGCAGAGATCAAGGCGGTTCGTACACGCGGCTATGCCACCAACGAGCAGGAGGTCGAATTGGGCGTACGCACGATCGCGGTGCCGATCCGCACACGTTCCGGCGAGATCGCGGCGTCGCTGAGCATGTCCGCACCCGTCGGTGACTTCGACCGGACCGGGCTAATCAAGCTGCTGCCCGAACTCGATGCGGCACGGCGCCGGATCGAGGCTGTCCTGTGAGAGATCGTCGCGCGCGGCGTGGCACATACGCTCAACCGAGCCGCGTATACATGCGCTCGTGGGTACCGACGACAAAAGGCAGATCTGCATTATTTTTATTTTTGTGCTGCGGCGGCAGAGCCCAAAGCCACACGACACCCATTACGCCACGGCCCAGCAGTCAGCCAAAATCCGGGCACCGGAAGGGACCAGAGGCCCATGCACCTGCACGGCGGAAATGGGTACGGGCCCACCGATGCGCTTGTGCCAAACCTGTGCCGACGGCAGGAAATCGTGCAGATCGGTGTGGAATTGAATGATGCGTGTAATGTCTCGCAGTCCACGCCCGTGAGCGGCCAGACGCGCCTCCACCTCATCGATGATGATTTCCGTTTCGGCAGCGGCCACCGAGCGCACATAGTGGTCCTTGCACGCCGCACGAACGGCCGGTGCCAGTTGCTGGCCATCGCGGGTTGCCGATACGCCTGAAAGAAACGTCAGATCAGCGGCGGTGATCGCCGCAGGACCGCCCGGTTGGGAGGCGATGCTGGTGCGGTTCAATTTCGTGCCTCGCACTACACCAATAAGATTGATCTCGATGATACCCTTTTGCAGAGCCAATGCCGAAGCAGGCGCCACGGTTTTCACCGGCCCCGCGCCCTTGAAAACATCCCTCCAAACCTCGTTGAATTCCGGCAGGTCTTCCATATTCTTCAGATAGACTTGCGCCTTGACGATATGCGCCCGGTCGGAGCCGGCAGCCTCCGCACTCTGCAGGAGGTTGCTCAGAACGTATTTCGTCTGTCGGGCAATTTCCGAACCGTCCCAAACGAACTGCGGATTCATTGTTGCTTCGGGTGCGATTCCGCTGCCATCCACCGCATCTGCAATTTGTCCTGCCAGGAAAATGAATTCGTCGAATTTCAGAACTGGTACGAACCCGGATGAAACACGCGGCATAGGTACGCCGGAAGCGCTGATGGGACGGCGCTCGTTCTTACCGTCGTTCACGGCCAGCGCCTCCAGGCATAAGACGGCGCCGGGCGTCAGCAGTTCCTCCACCACGATCGACGTGCTGGGCGGCATGATGGAGGAGCTGAACGCCGCATGACGCGCCAAGTGATAAGAGGGCACCGTTCGGGTGCTGGTATAATACTGGTCGAGGCGCACCAGATCATCAAGCGACATGCCGGACTTTTTGAGATTCCTGATCAGGTCATCGAACATCCATCTGCCCTGCGATAACCCGGGCGGTTCGCGAAGCAGAGGGTCGGTATCGCCCTGTATCGGGTCAGCAGAACAAATACCCCCGGCATGGGTCGTCGCCATGTTTCCTTGCGCGAAAACCCATCGCCCGGCACGCACCACGCGCGCCAGTTCCACTCCAGATCCGATACCGATGGTTTCGATGACTTCGTGCGACATGGAGTGATCTCCACAATAGCTCCGCCGGCGATGCCAGCTTTTGTAGCTACTGTTCTGATTGGTAGGAGGTATAGCGGCGCAAAACGTTCTCAGCGAGGTACTGCACCAGGCGGTCCGTGCTGAAACCGAGTACGGCAATGATGATGAGCACGACGAACATGCGGTCGATCTGGCCGTTCAGCGATGCCTGCTGCAGCAGCGCGCCGAGCCCTTCCTGCGCGGCAAGCAATTCGGCAGGAATGATCGTCATGAAAGCAGAAGCAACACCCAGGCGAACCCCGGCGATGATGTAAGGCAGCGCGGAGGGCAGAACGACGGTGAAGAATATCCGTGTCTGCGTCGCGCCCAGACATTGAGCAGCCCGAATGCGTGTTTGCGGTGTGGCTTGCGTTCCCGCCGTGGTGTTAACCGCGACGATGAAGAACGTACCCCAGAATATCAGGAAGTATTTGGAAGATTCGCCGATGCCAAACCATACCAGGGCGATGGGGATCATCGCGGTGGGTGACAGGTTGCGTAAGAGCTGAAACACTGGATCGATCAGGGCGGAGACCAGGCGCGAACGTCCCATCAGCAGGCCGATGATAACGCCGGAAACGGTGCCGAGAACCAGCCCCACCAGAACCCGCAGCATGGAGGCGCCTATTCCATCCACGAGGTCGTGACGCCTGAACATGTTGATAGCGCGGAACGCCACCTCGCCGGGTGTTGGGATGAATCCGCTATTCGGAAATATCGCGGTCCCCAACCACCACAATATGATGAAAAGCACGAAGGACAGAACGGTGAGTACGGGTCGCGGCAGCCACAGAATGCCGTCGACAGCGGCACTCAAGATTCCCAACACACGCCGTTCACTGGCATGAGATGGCGCTTTGCGTATCATTTTCCGTCCCCG
>Ga0180221_1002079_pt1 | contig 12109 bp, 11 predicted proteins | sample eDN5th37CKraftMG_FD_151339 | JGI IMG/M metagenome (GOLD analysis project Ga0180221, IMG submission 151339) | Enriched Miracle-Growth compost microbial communities from Emeryville, California, USA - eDNA 5th pass 37_C Kraft MG (version 2) (version 2) ...
CAATAAATAGAACCGGCCTTGCATATAGGCAAGGCCGGAAGAAAGAAATCAGCTCGGCAAATGATAGTCGAGGAAGCGGTCTTGCCGGACGTCGAAAAGCTTGCCGCTGACTTCGAGTTTTGGATCGGCAAGCTTGACGATTTTTTCCGCGACGGACTGCGGCGTCGGCAGTGTTTCCGGATCTTCACCCGGCATCGCTTGAGCGCGCATTGCCGTGCGCGTCGCGCCCGGATTGACCGAGTTGATCTTGAGCTTCATCTGTTTCGTTTCTTCGGCCCAACTGCGAGCCATGACTTCGACAGCAGCTTTCGAGGCAGCATAAGGTCCCCAGAACGCGCGGCAGGTATGCGCCACACCGGAAGAGAGCAGAATGGCACGCCCTGCATCGGAAGCGCGCAGCAGCGGATCGGTAGAACGGATAAGGCGCCAGACGCTCGTGACGTTGACGTTCATGACTTTCTCGAAGGTCTTGGCTTCAACATGGCCGATGGGCGATATCGTGCCGAGAACCCCCGCATTGGCGACCATGATATCGAGCTTGCCCCAGCGCTCATGAATAGAACCACCGAGGCGATCGATCGCTTCCATGTCGGTAATGTCGAGGGGGACCAGCGTTGCGCTGCCGCCGAGTTTGCGAATGTCGTCGTCCAGCTCTTCAAGCCCGCCGACCGTGCGCGCAACGGCGATCACATGCGCGCCGCGTTTTGCCAGTTCAAGCGAAAGAAAATAGCCGATACCGCGCGATGCGCCTGTTACCAGTGCAATGCGGCCCGTAAGGTCGATGCTCATCTAGTCCCCATATGTCATTCAAACACAAGAAACAGGCGGCCTTTTGGGCCGCCTGCGTGAAAGGATTGGGCGATCAGCCGTTGCTGGCAAGCAGTGACAGCGTGTGCACGTTGCTCTCGCCTTCCTGATCGAGAAGACGGGTAGGATATTCGCCCGTGAAGTAGTGATCGGTAAAAGCTGGCGCTTTCGGATCACGCGGCTTTCCTCCGACTGCCTTGTAAAGCCCATCGATGGAAAGGAAGGCCAGAGAATCCGCGCCGATATAGCGGCACATGGATTCCAGGTCTTCATGCTGGTTTGCCAGCAGCTTATCGGCATGGGGGGTGTCGATACCGTAGAAATCCGGGTGGTAAATCATGGGACTTGCCACGCGAATATGCACTTCCTTTGCGCCTGCATCGCGGATCATTTGCACGATCTTGACGGAAGTGGTGCCCCGCACGATGGAATCGTCCACCAGCACCACGCGCTTGCCTTCGATCATGGCGCGGTTGGCCGAATGCTTCAGCTTGACGCCAAGCGCGCGAATTTGCTGCGTCGGCTCGATGAAGGTGCGGCCCACATAATGGTTGCGGATGATGCCATATTCGAACGGAATGCCGCTTGCCTGCGCGAAACCAAGAGCGGCAGGCGTGCCGCCATCGGGCACCGGCACAACCACGTCGGCTTCGATACCGGCTTCCTTGGCAAGCTCCATGCCCATGTTCTTGCGCGCGACATAGACGCTGCGACCGCCGACGACGGAGTCGGGGCGGGCGAAATAGACATATTCGAACAGGCAGAGCCGTTCCGGCTGCGGATTTTCAGCCTTGATGGATTCGGTGGTGATGGAGCCGTCTTTCTGAATCTCGCAGATAACGACTTCGCCGTTTTCGACATCGCGAATATATTTCGCGCCGATGATATCGAGGGCGCAGGTTTCCGAGCAGAAGATTGGTTTTCCGTCCAGCTCGCCCATGACAAGCGGGCGAATGCCGATGGGATCGCGGGCGGCGATCAGCTTGGTGCGGGTCAGCGCCAGCATGGCATAGCCGCCTTCGACCTGCCGGATTGCATCGACGAAACGGTCGGAGGAGGACGAATGGCGCGAGCGGGCGATCATATGCAGCACGACTTCCGTGTCGGACGTCGCTTGGAAGATCGCGCCGGAAGCGATCAACTGTTTGCGGAGCGTGAGGCCATTGGTGAAGTTGCCGTTGTGGGCAATGGCGATGCCGCCGACTTCCAGTTCCGCGAACAAGGGCTGCACGTTTCGCAGGATCGTCTCGCCGGTGGTGGAATAGCGCACATGGCCGATGGCGCGGTCGCCCGGCAGGCGGTTCAGCGTCGCCGCATCGGTGAAATGGTCACCGACGAGGCCCATATGACGTTCGGAATGAAAACGGCGATTGTGATAGGAAACGATGCCGGCGGCTTCCTGTCCGCGATGTTGAAGGGCATGAAGGCCCAATGCGGTCAACGCGGCTGCGTCCTCATGGCCAAGAATGCCAAATACGCCGCACTCTTCATGCAGGGTGTCTTCATCCAGCATAAAGGAGGCATTTTCAGAAGAATGGCTGGTCATTGCCGCAAGGCCTTTCGATTGCAGAGGCAACTAAAGCGCCTCTCTATCACAAGATGGCTTTTTGTTAAAAGCGAAGAGTTCGCCGCTGCGTCGATATAGTCTCATCCGCATCAGTATCTCATGTTACAGGCGAATAATCTCGCAAATTCCCGCCTGAAATATGATCGCGGGACCAAAATGACAATGTTTGAGCGTCAACTTGGCTATTTTGCTTCCAGAATCAGAAAAGCCGCCAGCATGGCTGACGGCTTCCCGATAATCGAAAACGGCTTATTGCTGCGCAGGCGTATCGTCCGGAACCGGCGCTTCTTCCTGCTCACCCGAAGCGGGAGCATTCTGCTGCGGCTTGAACCTGTCAATCATCTGGTCGGGATTGGCTGGAAGAAGATCAATCAACTGCTGGCCAAAGGAATCGAGCATCGGCTTGGATTTGGCATTGGTTACCCATGCTGGCTGGTTGGTTGGGACAAGCCAGTTGAAGAACAGCATGGCAACGACAACGAGAAGCACGCCACGCACGCCACCGAACAGGAAGCCTAGTGTACGGTCGAGTGCACCGATGCGGCTGTCGATGATGAAATCGGCAATCTTCATGGTGATCAGCGACACGACAATAAGCACGACCAGGAAAACCGCGCCAGCGGCGGCAATCTTCGCGATGGTTTCGTTGTTGATGTAAGGCTGCACGAAAGGCAGAACCGGTTGGTAGAAAAGATAGGCAGCAGCGGCCGCTGCCGCCCACGATACCAGCGACAGCACTTCGCGGGAGAACCCGCGAACCATCGCCAGAACGGCTGAAACCAGCGTTATCCCGAGTAGAATTCCATCAAGCATGGTTATCGGCATTCTGGCCTGTCCTCAGTTATTATGCGCAACTTGTTCCACGCGCAGGGCAGTCAAAGATGCTGGAGTTTATCACCGGAAGGTTGACAGATTCTTCCAGTCATAAAACTCCAGATTTATTGCTTCTTTCCGGAGCCTGAAGCCGCGATACGCGCCACCAGATCGGGCAAAGCCGAAGTTTCCATGAGGCGGAAGCTGCGATCTTTCCAGAGTTCGCCGCTGCCGCCGGGCACTTCTGCCTGCCGGAAGCCGAGTTTCTCCGCTTCCTTAAGCCTCTGTACCGCATGCGTTACCGCGCGAACAGCACCGGAAAGGCTGATTTCGCCGAAATAAACACAATCTGGCGGAAGGGCAATACCGGCCATGGATGAAACAAGTGCGGCAGCCACAGCTATATCCGCAGCAGGCTCGCTGATACGATAACCGCCTGCAACATTCAGGTAGACATCGTGCTGGCCGAAACGAACGCCGCAATGCGATTCGAGGACGGCGAGGATCATGGCAAGACGCCCGCCATCCCAGCCGACGACCGCACGACGCGGCGTGCCGAGCGAGGAGGGCGCGACAAGGGCCTGAATTTCCACCAGCACCGGGCGCGTACCCTCCATACCGGCGAAGACGGCGGCGCCGGGCGCCTTGGCATTGCGCTCACCGAGAAAAAGCTCGGACGGGTTTGAAACCTCGCGCAAGCCGCCATCCGACATTTCGAAAACGCCGATTTCGTCGGTCGGGCCGAAGCGGTTCTTCACCGTTCGCAGAATGCGGTAATGGTGGCCGCCTTCGCCCTCGAAATAGAGAACGCCGTCAACCATGTGCTCAACCACGCGGGGACCGGCAATCTGGCCCTCCTTGGTCACGTGGCCGACCAGCACAACTGCTGCGCCCGTCTGCTTGGCATAGCGGATTAGCGCTTGCGCCGACGAGCGCACCTGCGTGACCGTGCCGGGCGCGGAGTCTGCCATGTCGGTCCACAGCGTCTGGATCGAATCGATGATCACCAGATCCGGGCGTTTGCCGTCCGAAATGGTGGCGATTATGTCTTCGACATTGGTTTCGGCGGCAAGCTCCACTGCCGACGATGCAACGCCGAGACGCTGCGCGCGCAGGCGAATCTGTGCGACGGCTTCTTCGCCTGAAACATAGACAATGCGATGTCCGCGATTGGCGAGCGCCGCCGCTGCCTGTGTCAAAAGCGTGGATTTGCCGATACCGGGATCGCCGCCGATCAGAAGCGCGGAACCACGCACGAAACCGCCGCCGGTAACGCGATCAAGCTCGCTGATGCCGGAAATGATGCGCGGCGCGTCCTCTATATCGCCGGAAAGCGAGGTGAGGGCGACAGCGCGCCCCTTGCGCTTGGACAGCATGGCGCCGGGCCCGGAGCCGATGCCGCTATTGGTGCCTTCCTCGACGAGCGTGTTCCACTCGCCGCAGGAGTCGCACTTGCCTGCCCAGCGCGAATGGACCGCGCCGCAATTCTGGCAAATGAATTGAACGCGCGCCTTGGCCATCAGACGCGCTCCATCGCGAATGTGAGTTTATTCATACTGTTCCGGGAGATAAGAACCCTCGGCCAAGTCTGCAAATCGCGTGAACTCGGACTGGAAAGCGAGCTTGACCGTGCCGGTTGGCCCGTGACGCTGCTTGGCGATAATGACGTCCGCAGTGCCACGCACTTTTTCAAAGTGCTGCTTCCATTCTTCATATTTCGGGTCAAACTCGTCGCGCGGCTCGAGATTCTTGACGTAATATTCCTCGCGGAACACGAACAGCACCACGTCAGCGTCCTGCTCAATGGAGCCCGATTCGCGAAGGTCGGAAAGCTGCGGGCGCTTGTCGTCGCGGCTCTCCACCTGACGAGAGAGCTGCGACAGCGCGATGATCGGAACATTGAGTTCCTTGCCAAGCGCCTTGAGGCCGGTGGTGATTTCGGTGATTTCCTGCACGCGGTTCTGCGCGGAAGCTTTCGACGAGCCGGTCATCAGCTGTACGTAGTCGATCACCAGAACGTCGAGACCGCGCTGGCGCTTGAGGCGGCGCGCACGTGCTGCAAGTTGGGCAATCGAGATGCCGCCGGTCTGGTCGATATAGAGCGGAATTTTCTGCATTACCTGCGAGCAGGCGACGAGCTTCTCAAAGTCGGTCTCGGTGATGTCGCCGCGGCGGATTTTCGAGGAGGAAACTTCCGTCTGCTCGGAAATGATACGGGTGGCGAGCTGTTCCGCAGACATTTCGAGCGAAAAGAACCCGACGACGCCACCATTCACGGCCTTCATCGACCCATCGGCCTGCTGTTCGCCTTCATAGGCATTGGCGATGTTGAACGCGATATTGGTGGCAAGCGAGGTCTTGCCCATGCCGGGACGACCGGCAAGGATGATCAAGTCGGAAGGCTGCAAGCCGCCCATCTTAGCGTCGAGCGAATGGATGCCGGTCGAAATGCCGGAAAGATGGCCATCGCGCATGAAAGCGGCGTTGGCCATATCCACGGCGGTTGTCACCGCGTCCTTGAAGGGCAGGAAGCCGCCGTCATACCGACCCGTTTCCGCCAGTTCGAACAGGCGGCGTTCGGCGTCCTCGATCTGTTCCTGCGGCGCCATGTCGACTGGCGCGTCATAGGCAACATTCACCATGTCTTCGCCAATGCCGATCAGCGCGCGGCGCGTCGCCAGATCGTAAATGGCGCGGCCATAATCTTCTGCGTTGATGATGGTAACGGCTTCGGTTGCGAGGCGCGTCACATATTGGAAGATGGTGAGATCGCCGACCTTGCCTTCGGTAGGCAGGAAGGTCTTCATCGTCACGGGATTGGCCATCTTGCCGACGCGGATAAGATCGGTCGTGATCTCATAAATACGCCGGTGCAGCGGCTCGAAGAAATGGGTGGGCTTGAGGAAGTCCGATACCCGGTAAAACGCATCGTTATTGATCAGAATGGCGCCGAGCAGCGCCTGTTCCGCTTCAATATTGTGGGGTGCTTCACGATAGAGCGCGTCTTTCTGCTCCCGCGCGTCATCGAGTTTGCGTACCGCCGCTTCCGCCATGATTCCAATTCCTGTCCCTGATGCAGCCAGCTAACCCTCAGGCGAAACCAAACGCAACGACGCTTCGGGTGATTCCTGCTGGAAGAGACAAGCTATACCATGATTCACACTGATCCACAGTTGGGATCGTCGTTCGGTCAGCCCGCTATTGACGCGGACTGACCTATCGAATCGGCGGAATTAAATTCAGGCGTTCATGCTTTTTCTGACGGCCCGCACCTCGCTATTGGCCCCTTTGGGGGCACTGTCGAGGCGTTTGAGGCGCTTCTCCTCGGCCTCGATATAGTTGCGGGTTAGTGGAACGGATTCCTGTTTGTGAGCAATCTGAATGTGGAACACCATCATGTTCTGCCAGCGGAACGCGCTCTCCGATGCAGCAAGATAAAATTCCCACATGCGGCAGAAGCGCTCGTCATAAAGCGCCTTTGCCTTGTCGCGATTGGCCATGAATGCCTCTCGCCACGCCTTCAGCGTTTCCGCGTAATGCAGCCGGAGGATTTCAATGTCAGTGACATAAAGCCCGGCCTTCTCGATATGCGGCAGAACCTCTGAAAGCGCTGGAATATAACCGCCGGGGAAGATGTATTTGCGGATGAACGGATTGGTCGCTCCCGGCCCATCGGCACGTCCGATGGCGTGCAGTAGAAAGACGCCATCCGGCTTCATCAGCCGCGCCACATGCTGAAAATATTCGGCGAAATGCCCGACACCGACATGTTCGAACATGCCGACAGAAACAAGCCTGTCAAACTTGTCGTTGATATTGCGATAATCGGTCAGCTCGAATTTCGCCCTGTCGGCCAGCCCCTCATCCTTCGCGCGCTGGTTGGCGATAGCGTGCTGCTCTTCGGACAAGGTTACGCCCGTGACATTGGCCTTGAGATGGCGGGCGAGATAAAGCCCCATGCCGCCCCAGCCGCAGCCGATATCGAGCACCTTGTCGCCTTCCTTTACCAGCATCTTGGCGGCGATATGGCGTTTCTTGGCAAGCTGCGCCTCGGCAAGTGTGGCATTTGGCGGATCGAAATAGGCGCAGGAATACTGTTTGTCGGGATCGAGAAACAGGTCGTACAGCTCGCCCGAGAGGTCGTAATGACTTTTGATATTGCTCGATGAACGCGAAATCGTGTTCATCTGCTGGAAGCGGCGGAAAAGCACGCGCAGTTTCCCGGCGGCCTTCATCCACGGCTCGGTTGCCGCCGTCGGCCCGGTATTTTCAAACACCACCTGAAGCAGCGTATAGATATCGCCTTCCAGAAAGTCGATCTCGCCATCCATGAAGCATTCGGCAAGCTTTAATTCCGGGTCGAGCGCAACGGCCCGCTCGGCATGCCGGGTCTTGAACTGAACATGAACCGGCGCGCCGGTCCTGTCGCCATACTGAAATCGCGACCCCTCGGAATCGGTGACATTCAGGTCACCTGTCTTAATCATATGCGAAAGAACAGTACGCAACATTCCATACATCGGCCCCATCTCCTCTCCAGGATGAAGCGAGTGCACGTCCATGCGTTTGCATGGCAGGCGGCGGTGCATGGTATCAGAGCCGCTCTGTCATCAGATTTCAGGCAATATCCCAATCGGTCAATCGGCCTAGGGAGTCGTGCCCAAGCAACGCAGACGTTTCCGTCGGCACCCTCTACAATCCAATACTAATGAACAGAATAGGGAGTTTTATCGATCTGAAAAGAGAAAATGCCCGGCGAAGGCCGCCGGGCACGATCATATAAAGTTTACCACGATGGGAATGAACGCCGGTTGGCCGGGCATTCCCGCGGATAATAGGTGGCTAATTAAGCCTGATCTTCAGCTTCGTCTTCGTCGTCGAAGACTTCTTCCGACAGCGGCTGTTCCTCGATGCCATAGATGGCTTCGATCGAGGTCAGGTCTTCACCCTTTGCCTGGCGTTCGGCTTCTTCGGTCGAACGGGCGATGTTGACGGTTACCTGAACCTGAACTTCCGGATGCAGCGAAATCGAGACTTCGTGCAGGCCGATGGTCTTGATCGGGTGGTTCAGTTCAACCTGATTGCGATGCAGGGTGAAGCCGTTGGCGGAAATGATTTCGGCGATGTCACGGGTCGAAACGGAACCGTAGAGCTGGCCGGTTTCACCAGCCGAACGCACGACGATGAAGCTTTCGCCATTGAGCTTTTCAGCAACGGCGCTGGCTTCGTTCTTGCGTTCCAGGTTCTGGGCTTCGAGCTGGGCGCGCTGGCCTTCGAACTTCTTCTTGTTGGCTTCGTTGGCGCGAAGAGCCTTGCCCTGCGGCAGCAGGAAGTTGCGGGCATAGCCGTCCTTGACCTTGACGGTTTCGCCCATCTGGCCGAGGCGGCCAATGCGTTCCAGAAGAATGACTTCCATTGGAGTTTCCTTTCGAGTTTCTGATTGGGTTTATTGACTGTCGGCACCGGGCATTTTCGAAACCGGCGCACCGCGCGAAGTGTCGAAAAGTCCAAGAACCATGAAGACGAAAAGCAGGAATGCGAAGAGTATGATCGCAAAATAGGCAAGCCATAGCGCCACCGGGCGCCATACCTTGCCGCGCGTGCGAAAATGCATGATGGCAAGACCTGACATCATGAAGCCTGCGCTAAGAGCGCCGGCAACGACGGTTGCAATCAGTCCGGCCCCGCCGGGGAGAAATGCAACCGCAAGGGCGATCGCGAAGACAAGCAAAGCCGGTCGCGGCATACGCAGCGTCGCTGGCCAGTCGTCGCGCGGTCGGCGCAGGCGGCCCGACATGGAGATCAGGCGCTGTGCCAGATAAAGATTGCCGACGAGAATCGCGAGGCACGTCGCAGGCTGGATTGCAGGCAAGGCGACCATCAGCAATGCGGTCACATTGTCCCGAATGTCCTCGCTGGCTGTGAACTGTGGATCGGCTTCGGCAACACGATCGATGAGCGTACTTGCGAGTTCGCGCGCCATGTCCGGGCCGAAGCCGAGAATTGCGCCGATAACGACAAAGCTGAGCGCCACCATCAAGGCGAGCCGGAACACGATGTCCGACAGTGGATACCAGACGAGAATATCCTTTGGTCCACCGACTTCTTCCGCTGGCCGCGCGAGGCCGGACAGGTAGGCGCCGATTGCTGCTGGAATGAAGCTCGTCAATGCCATCAAGAGGGCTGCGAGCGGGACGGCGACAACGCCGACGGCAACCGTGGCGGTGGCGGCAGCAACGATGCCTGCGCTCGACCCCCAGCCAAGGGCAACAATGAAGATGGGAAGCGGTGTCAGGAAATAGAGAACCATGACCATAGCGGCCATCGCGCCACCCTGAACGATGACGCCGGACGACATCAAGGCCGAGGCAAGCCCCGCCAATATGCCGATACCGATAATGGTTCCGTTGAATTTCATCAGTTTCGCTGTCCTGCTCCGGTCTCGCCGGTTCGTGCAGTTAGAGGACTCTGCCCCAACTTGGGTTTTTAGTACGTCCGCTACGCCCATCGCAACGGAGGAAACGGGAGGAGGCGAACCACCTCCCGAATTCTTCTTACTTCACAACGTAAGGCAGCAGGCCGAGGAAACGAGCGCGCTTGATCGCCTTGGCGAGTTCACGCTGCTTCTTCTGGCTGACAGCCGTAATACGGGAAGGAACGATCTTGCCGCGTTCGGAAATGTAACGCTGCAGAAGCTTGATGTCCTTATAGTCGATCTTGGGTGCGTTTGCGCCGGAGAACGGGCACGTCTTGCGACGGCGATGGAAAGGACGACGGGTCGGGATCTGATTGATATCAACCATGATTATGCTCCTTCACCAGCTTCGTTGTCGCGGGGGCGACGTGGGCCGCGATCACCGCGATCGCCACGGTCGAAACCGCCTTCACGGCGGCGCGGACGGTCGTCGCCATCGCGTTCGCGACGGTCGTCACGGCGGGTGAGCATGGCCGACTGGCCTTCTTCGTGTTCTTCAACGCGAACGGTGAGGAAACGAAGAACGTCTTCGTTGATGCGCATCTGGCGTTCCATTTCGGCAACGGCTGCAGCCGGAGCGTCAATGTTTACGAGCGTGTAATACGCCTTGCGATTCTTCTTGATGCGGTAGGTGAGGGGACGCAGACCCCAGCTTTCGACCTTACCGACCTTGCCGCCATTGGCTTCGAGGACACCCTTGAACTGTTCGACGAGAGCGTCGACCTGCTGCTGGGAAATGTCCTGGCGGGCAAGAAGCACATGTTCATAAAGAGCCATTGGCTTTGCCTTTCTTCTGTTACAACATGCTGACACCAGCGGCTAAGCCTCTGCGACTTCTCTTGATCCGGCAAACCGGAGAAGAAAGGACGCGCAACTTGAGACGGTCGAGAGCGGAGACACGGGAGGCAGAAGCGCTTATGACTTCTACGGACAATGATGCAATTAATTGCACCGTTTGGCCGGCCCTCCGTTCAGCCCCCAGCTGGTGCCGAGCAATGAACGGGCGGCTATTACGTGTTTTTCCCCGGCTTTGCAAGGCGCAAACGGCACAAAAACCGGGAAATACTTGACTTTGCTGCCCGCGCTGGGGCACATCGCGCCAAATTGCGCAGTTAGAGCGCATCCCGAAAGTGCGAAACGGTTTTCGGATAAGATGCGCGTTAAAATAAAAATCAGAGCGCCGATCTGATTCAGCGAGATCGAGACGCGCTCTATTTGCAGAGACGAAAGAGGCTTTCATGGCGGTAGCATTCACTTTTCCAGGGCAGGGCAGCCAGGCAGTGGGCATGGGCAAGGCTCTGGCAGAGCAGTTTGCAGAAGCGCGTGCTGTTTTCGAGGAAGTGGACGCGGCACTGGGCGAAAAGCTTTCCGCTACCATGTTCGAGGGTCCGGAAGACGTGCTGACGCTCACCGCTAATGCCCAGCCTGCGCTGATGGCGGTCTCGATGGCCGTGCTGCGGGTCATGGAAGCGCGCGGCTTTTCGCTGAAGGACAAGGTTTCCTATGTCGCCGGGCACTCGCTTGGCGAATATTCCGCGCTTTGCGCTGCCGGGACATTCTCGCTAGCCGATACGGCCCGCCTTCTGCGCATTCGCGGCAATGCGATGCAGAAGGCTGTTCCCGTCGGTGAAGGCGCGATGGCTGCAATCATCGGTCTCGAACACGGCGATGTGGAGGCTGTCTGCGCGGAAGCAAAAGCCTCCGGCTCGGTCCAGATCGCCAACGACAATGGCGGCGGCCAGCTGGTGATTTCCGGCTCCAAGGCTGCGGTCGAACTGGCTGCCAAGCTTGCCTCTGAAAAGGGCGCCAAGCGCGCAATCATGCTGCCAGTTTCGGCACCGTTCCATTCGACCTTGATGGGGCCTGCTGCCGACGCCATGCGCGAAGCGCTTGCCTCGGTCGAAAAGCACAATCCAATCGTTCCGCTTGTCGCCAATGTGCGTGCAGCGCCGGTGACTGATGCCAACGAGATCGCGGATCTGCTGGTCGAACAGGTGACGGGCCAGGTGCGCTGGCGTGAAACTGTCGAGTGGTTTGCGGCCAATGGCGTCACCACACTTTATGAAGTAGGTTCGGGCAAGGTTCTGACCGGTCTGGCGCGCCGCATCTCGAAGGATGTGGCTGGCGTGGCTGTCGGATCGGCTGAAGAAATCGATGCGGCACTTGCCGCTCTCAACGCTTAAAAGGGACTTCGCATGTTTGATCTGACTGGCCGCAAGGCTCTGGTAACCGGCGCAACCGGCGGCCTCGGTGAAGCGATTGCCCGCGCACTTCATGCGCAGGGCGCAGTCGTTGGCCTGCACGGCACGCGCGAGGAAAAGCTGAAAGAGCTTGCCGCTGAGCTTGGCGAACGCACCTTTGTTTTTCCGGCCAATCTTTCTGACCGCGAGGCTGTCAAGGCTCTCGGCCAGAAGGCCGAAGAGGAAATGGGCGGCGTCGATATTCTG